>Ga0308173_10001321_pt1 | contig 12220 bp, 11 predicted proteins | sample PhyPR1_FD_203716 | JGI IMG/M metagenome (GOLD analysis project Ga0308173, IMG submission 203716) | Soil microbial communities from UC Gill Tract Community Farm, Albany, California, United States - DLSLS.P.R1 | ecosystem: Environmental > Terrestrial > Soil > Agricultural land | place: USA... | reverse complement strand
CTCGCGGAGGCGGACTGCGGCACGGCTGATCGGCATCTCGCTCTCCACGCTCGTGACCAACCCCGAACCGCCGCAGCTCGCGCTGTTCGAGGACAAGGAGCCATCGCTGGAGACGGAGCGCGACCGCGCGGTGGCGCGCACGATGGATGTGGTGCGCCGGAAGTTCGGCCACGATGCCATTGGCGCCGCTCGGCTCCGCAAGCACGAGGACGAGGAATAGCATGTCGCCCGAGCGGCAGGCGTGAATATTCCGTTAAAAGCGTACGGCGGAACACTTTCTCGCCCGGCGGCCCATGATCTTTCGAAAATGGATAGCACCCGGATTCGCTATCATGCGAGATGACTGAGCGATCTGCGCCGCAGGGAGAGGGTGAACGGAAGCTGCCGTCCGTGCTCATCGTGGACGATGAGCCCAAGATCCGAAGCGCGGTGCGGCAGGCGCTCGAGCGAGAGGTGAATGCCGTGCTCGAAGCATCGAGTGGACGTGACGCGATAGCGATTGCGGAGCGCGAGCGTCCGGGGCTGGTCATCATCGATCTCGGTTTGCCCGACATGGAAGGCATCGACGTCTGCAGGGCGATTCGCGGATGGTCGAGCGCGCCCATTCTCGTGCTGTCCGCGCGAACGGATGAGCAGGAGAAAGCCACGCTGCTCGAAGCCGGCGCCGACGACTACATGACCAAGCCATTCAGCACCGTGGAGCTGCGCGCTCGCGTGCGTGCCGCCGTTCGACGCTCGCAGATGGTGCCCGTGCCCGGCTCCGATGCGCCGATCGTCATCGGCGATCTCATCATCGACACGGCGCGCCGCGTGGTGAAGAGCGGCGGAGCCGATGTGCATCTCACGCCGACGGAGTGGGGACTCCTGCGGGTGCTGATCGCGAATGCAGGCCGTCCGGTGACGCACGCGCGGCTGTTCCACGCGGTCTGGGGACAGGCGTCGGGTGACGCACAGCTCTACCTTCGCGTGTACGTGGCGCACTTGCGCCGCAAGCTCGAAGGGGATTCGTACCGGCCGCGTCTCATCATCACCGAGCCCGGCGTCGGGTATCGCTTCGTGCTTCCGCAGTGAGCACGACCGGGTCGGCCAGCGCGGATACGGATCTTTGGACCGGGCGCGCGCAACGCTGGGTGCTCGCGTTCGTCGTACTGTTCGTGGTCACCGGCGCGATGCTGCTCGTTCGTTCGGATCTCGAGAAGGTGCACGTCGCGCTGCTCTTTCTTCTCGTGGTGCTCGTCGGCAGCGCGGTGGATGGGAGCGCGCTCGGTCTGACGCTCGCGGGCATCGCCTTCCTGCTCTTCGACTGGTTCTTTCTTCCGCCGTACAACACGCTCGGTCTCACCAATCCGCTCGACTGGCTCGTGCTCGCATCGTTCCTCGTCACGAGCATCGTCGCCGCGCAGCTGATGGCGCACGCCCGTCGACGCACACAGGAGGCGCGCGCGCGGACGCTCGAGGTCGAGCGTTTCTCCGTGCTGGGTTCGGAGACCCTCAACGCTGCGGAGCCCGGGCAGGCGCTGTACGCCATCGCGGAAGTCATCCGCGCGACTCTCGGCGTGGACAGCTGCGACATCTACGTGCATCGCGGCGACAAGGCGGATCTCGCGCTCCTGGCCCATGCGGGCGCTCCCGCGCTGCCGCACCACGAGTCCATGGCCAGCGCGGGCGGGCTGCTCGCGTGGGTGAGCGATCGCAACGAGATTGCCGTCGAGCGACCGGACGGCACCGTCGGAGTGCGCGGCGCGAATGATGGCGCGAGCAATGTGTCGCGCGACGCGGCGAGCTCGGGGTGGCTCCTGCCGTGGGGAGACATCGCGGATGCGCGCGCGATCGCGATCCCGCTGCTCGTACGCGGCCGCTCGGTTGGAGTGCTGCGCGTCGCCAACGATCCGCACGTCGACCTCGCACCAGGACAGCGTGAGTTTCTCAACGCGCTGTCGTACTATGCGGCGCTCGGTGTCGAGCGCGTGCAGCTGGCAGCGGACGCATCGCACACCGCCGCGCTGCGCGAGACGGACAGGCTCAAGAGCGCGCTGCTCGCCGCCGTCTCGCATGACCTGCGCACGCCGCTGACGACGGTGAAGGCGCTCGCGCACACCATCGCCGAGCGTGGCGCGAAGCCGGGAGATGAGAACGCGGTGTCGATCGAGGAGGAAGCCGATAGACTCACGGCGCTGGTGACGGATCTGCTCGACTACTCGCGGCTCACGGGAGGCGCACTGCAGCTATCACCGGAGATCGAGAGCGCAGAGGATCTGATCGGCGCGGCGCTCCAGCAGGCGCGCGGCATTCTGGACTCGCGGCAGCTTCGCGTGTCGGACGAGAACGCGGCGACCGTGCTCCTCGGCCGCTTCGATCTGGTGCACTCCGTGCGTGCGATCGTGAATCTGCTCGAGAACGCGGTCAAGTACAGCACGCCGGGCACTCCGATCGACGTGAGTGTGCATCGCGACGACGATCATCTCGTGATCTCGGTGGCCGATCGCGGCGCGGGGGTGGCGCCGGGGGAGCACGACCGGATATTCGAGCCGTTCCATCGATCGCCCGGCACACCGCCCGCGGCGCATGGCGCAGGCCTCGGGCTCGCGATCGCGCGCGGACTCGCGACGGCACAGGGCGGCGACGTGACGTACGAGCCTCGCCCCGGCGGAGGAAGTGTGTTCTCGCTCATCCTGCCCGCTGCTGCGCAACCGGTGCTCTCACCGGATTGGCGCGACATCGCAGCTCCGTCTTAACAATCTTTTCACGTCACGCGACTGCGATGTTAATGCGGTCTTAACGCCTGCGCGCATAGCCTTCTCCGTGGAGTCAACGGAGGTGGCGGATGGGCGATGTGGCATACGTGGGCATTGTCGTGGCGTTCTTCGCCCTGATGCTTGCCTACGTCAAAGGATGCGTCGCACTCGGGAAGGAAGAGCCGACCGACGCGGAGCGCAGATGAGCGCAGAGACGGTGATCGCGGCTCTCGTGAGCGTGGCGCTGCTCGTGTATCTGTTCTACACGTTGCTGCGCCCGGAGCGGTTCTGAGATGACCGCCAACGGCTGGTTTCAGATCCTCTTCTACTCGGCCGTCCTTCTGGCGGTCACGAAGCCTGTGGGCGTGTACGTGCTCAGGGTCTACGACGGCACGTATACGTGGCTCGCGCCCATCGAGCGCGTGATCTATCGCATCTCGGGCGTCGATCCCGACGACGATCAGCATTGGACGCGCTACGCGGCCGCGGTGCTGATCTTCAGCGCGGTGTCGCTGCTCGTCACGTATGCCGCGCTCAGACTTCAGCACCTTCTTCCGCTGAATCCGGCGAATCGCGTTGCCGTTCCAGACCGGCAGGCCTTCGAAACGGCGGCGTCGTTCACGACGAACACCAACTGGCAGTCGTACAGCGGCGAGACGACGATGTCGTACTTCTCGCAGATGACGCAGCTCACCTTCCACAACTTCGCATCTGCAGCTGCAGGGATGGCCGCTGCCGTCGCGCTCGCGCGCGGGGTTGCGCGCAGGTCTGCCGGCCGGCTCGGGAACTTCTGGGCCGACCTCACGCGCGGAACGCTGTACCTGTTCCTGCCCGTGTGCGTGGTGCTCGCTCTCCTCTTCGTGCAGCAGGGTGTGATCCAGAACTTCCACTCCTACGTCACTGCGACCACGCTCGAAGGTGCGAAGCAGGTGCTTGCGATGGGCCCGGTCGCGAGCCAGGAAGCGATCAAGCAGCTCGGCACCAATGGCGGCGGCTTCTTCAACGTGAATTCCGCTCACCCGTTCGAGAATCCCACGCCGTTCACGAACTTCCTGCAGATCCTCGCGATCTTCATCATCCCCGCGGGGCTCGTGTACGCATACGGCCTAATGGTGAAGAACGTCCGCCACGGCTGGGCCATCTGGGCCGCGATGTACGTGCTCTTCTTCGCCGGCGTCACCACGGCGTATTGGGCGGAGGCGCGCGGCAATCCCATCCATGCTGCCCGCGGCGTCGATGTCGTCGCGAGCGCAACGAATCCCGGCGGCAACATGGAAGGGAAGGAGGTTCGCTTCGGCATCGCGGGCTCCGCGCTGTACGCGACCGTCACCACCGACGCGTCCTGCGGGTGCGTGAACTCCATGCACGATTCCTTCACGCCCATCGGAGGGCTCGTGCCGCTGGCGAACATTCAGCTTGGGGAGCTGATCTTCGGCGGAGTGGGCGCGGGCCTCTATGGAATGATCGTGATGGTCATTCTCACGGTATTCATCGCAGGGCTCATGGTCGGGCGCACGCCCGAGTATCTCGGCAAGAAAGTTCAGAGTCGCGAGGTGCGGATGGCCATGCTCTACGTGCTCATCTTCCCTGCGACCATCCTGCTGTTCTCGGCGATGAGCGTTCTCCTGCCCGACGGCTTGAAGGGGCTCGACAACGCTGGACCACATGGCTTCTCGGAGATTCTCTACGCGTTCTCCTCCACCACCGGGAACAACGGCAGCGCCTTCGGCGGGCTGACCGGGAGCAGCTACTACTACAACACCACGCTCGGGCTCACGACGCTCATCGGCCGCTTCGCGATGCAGGTGCCGATGCTCGCGCTCGCTGGATTTCTCGCCGAGCGAAAGCAGGCGCCTGAAACCGCGGGCACGTTTCCGGTCACGACGCCGCTCTTCGTCGTACTTCTCGTGGGCGTGATCATCATCGTCGGCGCCTTGACCTTCTTCCCCGCGCTCGCACTGGGCCCGGTGGTCGAACATCTCCTCATGGGCGTGGGGAAGCTCTTCTAGCCATGGCCTCGCAGAAGCGACCCCTCTTCGATCCGCCGATCGTTCGCCAGGCACTCGGCGACGCGCTCGCCAAGCTCGATCCCCGGCACATGGTGCGGAATCCGGTGATGTTCGTCGTGCTCGTCGGGAGCGTGCTGACCACGCTCATTCTCGCGCGCGACCTCATCCAGCATCGCGGAGAAATCGCGTTCACGTTTCAGATCGCGATCTGGCTCTGGTTCACGGTACTGTTCGCGAACTTCGCGGAAGCGATGGCCGAAGGTCGTGGCAAGGCACAGGCGGCGACACTTCGCAAGGCACGCACGCAGACGATGGCGAAGCGTCTCGCAAGCCCGAGTGATAGACGCTGGACGAGCGCGCCCAGCAGCGAGCTGCGCAAGGGAGACCTCGTGCTCTGCGAGCCCGGCGATTTCATTCCCGGCGACGGTGAAGTGGTGGAGGGCGTCGCCTCCGTGGATGAGTCGGCGATCACCGGCGAATCCGCACCGGTGGTTCGCGAGTCCGGCGGCGACCGCTCGGCCGTCACCGGCGGAACAAAGGTCCTTTCCGACTTTCTCGTCATTCGCATCACGGCGAATCCGGGCGAGACCTTTCTCGATCGCATGATCGCGCTCGTCGAAGGCGCTTCGCGGCAGAAGACACCGAACGAGATCGCGCTCACGATTCTGCTCTCGGGTCTCACGATCATCTTCCTCTTCGCCGTTGCGACGCTCCAGCCCTTCGCCATCTACGCGGGTGGACCCGTGCCCATCCCGATCCTGATCGCGCTGCTCGTCTGTCTCATCCCGACGACCATCGGCGGTTTGCTGTCGGCAATCGGCATTGCCGGCATGGACCGGATGATTCAGCAGAATGTGATCGCCATGTCCGGGCGCGCGGTCGAGGCAGCGGGCGACGTCAACACGCTGCTGCTCGACAAGACCGGCACGATCACCCTCGGCAACCGGCAGGCCGTGGAGTTCATCCCGGTGCTCGGCGTGACGGTGGAGCGGCTCGCGGATCGCGCGCAGCTCGCGTCGCTGCCGGACGAAACTCCCGAGGGGCGCAGTGTCGTCGTGCTCGCGAAGGAGAAATACAACCTGCGCGGCCGGACGGTGAGCGAGAACGCGCAGCACGAACCGCTCGAGTTCGTCCCCTTCTCGGCGGCCACGCGCATGAGCGGCGTGAACGTCGGCACGCTGCAGCTTCGCAAAGGCGCCGGAGACACCGTGTCGCGCTGGGTGTCGGAGAACAACGGCACCGTTCCGGCGGATCTCGCCGAGCACGTGAAGCGGATCGCGACGCAGGGCGGGACGCCGCTGGTGGTCGCCGAGCGCGAGAACGGCACCGCGCACGCGCTCGGCGTGATCTATCTCAAGGATGTCGTGAAGGGTGGCATGCGCGAGCGCTTCGATCGCTTGCGCGCGATGGGCATCCGCACCGTGATGATCACGGGCGACAATCCGCTCACCGCCGCATCGATCGCGCGCGAGGCGGGTGTCGACGATTTTCTGGCGGAAGCCAAGCCGGAAGACAAGATGGCGCTGATCAAGCGCGAGCAGTCGGGCGGGAAGCTGGTCGCGATGACGGGCGACGGAACGAACGACGCGCCGGCGCTCGCGCAGGCGGACGTAGGCGTCGCGATGAACACCGGGACGCAGGCGGCAAAGGAAGCGGGCAACATGATCGATCTCGACTCGAATCCCACCAAGCTCATCGAGGTCGTGGAGATCGGGAAGCAGCTGCTCATGACGCGCGGCGCGCTCACCACGTTCTCGATCTCGAACGACGTGGCGAAGTACTTCGCGATCATCCCCGCGATGTTCGTCGTGACCTTCCCCGCACTGCAGGCCCTCAACGTGATGCGGCTGCACTCGCCCCAGTCGGCGATTCTCGCGAGCGTGATCTTCAATGCGCTCATCATCATCGCGCTCATCCCGCTCGCGCTACGCGGCGTGCGCTATCGTCCGGCGGCGGCAACCGTGATCCTGCGCCGCAATCTCGTCATCTATGGCTTCGGCGGCCTCGTCGTGCCGTTCGTGGGCATCAAGCTCATCGATGTCCTGCTCGTCTCCCTGCACCTGGTCTGAGGCGGCGACCAATGTTTCGCAAACAGCTGTGGCCCGCGGTGGCGATGACCTTCGTGCTCATGCTCATCACCGGCGGCATCTATCCAGGCGTTGTGACGGCGCTCGCGCAGCTGCTCTTCCCGCGCCAGTCCAACGGCTCGCTCATCTCCGGCGCGGATGGCCGTGTGCTGGGCAGCGCGCTGATCGGGCAGAGCTTCTCCAAGGCGGAGTACTTTCATCCACGCCCGTCGGCTGCAGGCAACGGCTACGATGACACTGCGTCCTCGGGAACCAACAAGGGACCCACGGATCGGAAGCTCGCGGACACGCTCATCGCGCAGGCGATCGACAGCGCCATCGCACAGGGAGGCGCCGAGCGAGGGAAGATACCGTCTGACATGGTCACCTCCTCGGGCTCTGGACTCGACCCCGACATCTCTCCGGCGACGGCCGCGCAGCAGGTCGCGCGGGTCGCGCGCGCGCGCGGCGTGAGCGAGAGTGCCGTGCGCTTACTCGTCGCGAATCACACCGCGGGACGGCAGTTCGGGTTCTTCGGCGAGCCGCGCGTGAACGTGCTGCTCCTGAACCTGGCGCTCGATTCGTCCTTCCGTCGAGCGACGGCGGGCGTGGCTTCGAAATGATACGCGTGATGTCTGGCACCGGAGCACTCGCGCTGGCGCTCGCGGCCGGGCTCCCCGCGCAGTCTCCGGACACCACCGTCAAGGTCACGTTCGGCGCATTCGTCGACGGCTATTACGCGTACGACTTCGATCGCCCTCCCGCCATCGACCGCGCGTACACCACGCAGCCGGCGCGGCACAACGAGTTCAACATCAACCTCGCGCAGGTGGAGGCGAAGGTCGATGGCGCGCGCGTTCACGGGCGACTGGCACTTCAGGCGGGAACGTCGGTGCAATCCAATTACGCGGGAGAGCCCGCGATCGGCACCATCAGCGGCTCGTCGTTGAGCAGGCACATTCAGGAGGCGTTTGCGGGCTACAGGGTGGCCCACACGCTGTGGATCGATGGCGGAATCTTCTTGTCCCACATCGGCAACGAGACGTGGATCTCCCGCGACAACTGGACGTACTCGCGCTCGTTCGTCGCCGATTTCACGCCGTACTACGAAACGGGAGTCCGCGCGATATGGCAGACGACACGGGAGTTGACCATCACCGGCGTGGTGGTGAACGGATGGCAGAACATCTCCGAAACCAACTCCGACAAGGCGGTTGGTGTTCGATTGGACTACGCGATCTCGCCGGCCGTGACGGTGAGCTACGACAACTTCATCGGCAACGAGCAGCCCGACTCCGTGCCCTCGAGGCTGCGGATCTTCAACGAGGCGCTGCTCAAGGCGCAGGTGAGCAACGCATTCGGAATCGAGCTCACCGCCGACTACGGGCTGCAGCGCCGCGCGAGCGGCATCGGCAATGATGCGTTCTACATCGGCGCGGTTGTGGCGAGATACGCTCTCAATCCGAAAATGGCGCTCAACGGCCGAGTGGAATATTTTGGCGATCGGAATGGAGTGCTGACGAGCGTGCCCCCGGGCGCGAACGGATTTCGTACTGGTGGCGCATCGGTCGGAATGGATGTCATCCCGCAGCCGCGTCTCCTCTGGCGCACCGAGCTCCGCGGCTTCATGGCGCGCGACCAGGTCTTTCCGGACCGGTCGCGCTCCGCGCTCTTTTCGAAGAACGATGGATTCGTCGTAACCTCGCTCGCGCTTACAATCTAGCGGATGAGATGCGCATGACTCGCCGATATCCGGGTGCTCCGAGCGGCGCCCGCCTGAGGATCCGGCTCGGATGACGACCGGCGCACGCGCCACGGGCGGCGACGATTTCCTCCAGCTCGTGCGTCAGCGCGCGCGGGGCAAGCTCAAGGTATACATCGGCTCCGCCGCCGGTGTGGGGAAGACGTATCGCATGCTCACGGAGGCGCACGAGCTCCGACAGCGTGGCGTGGACGCGGTCGTAGGCTTCGTCGAGACGCACGCGCGCGCGGACACCGAAGCGCAGGTAAAGGACATCGAGATCATTCGGCGCAAGGAGGTAGAGTATCGCGGCGTCAGCCTTTCCGAGATGGATGTCGACGCGATCCTCGCGCGCCGTCCCGAAGTCGCGATCGTCGACGAGCTCGCGCACACCAATCTCCCGGGGTCGAAGCACCGCAAACGGTGGGAAGATGTGCTCGCGCTGCTCGATGCGGGCATCAACGTGATCTCCGCGGTCAATGTCCAGCATCTCGAGTCGTTGAACGACATCCTGCAGCAGACGCTCGGCGTGTCGGTGCGCGAGACCGTTCCCGACTGGGTCGTCGCACGCGCGGACCAGGTGATCAACATCGATCTTTCCGCCGAGGATCTCAGACAGCGCCTGCTCGACGGAAAGATCTACGACGGGTCGAAAGTGGCCGCGGCGCTCGAGAACTTCTTCACGGAGGAGAATCTCTCCACGCTCCGCGAGCTCGCGCTGCGCGAAGTCGCGAGCTCCGTGGATCGCACGCGCGAGTATTTCGTGCAGCGCGATGGCGACGCGATCTCTTCCAACGGCGCCGCACCGAAGACGGCCGACCGCATCCTCGTCGCCATGTCGAGCGACATGCCGCGCACTGCATCACTGCTCCGCAAGGCCAGCCGTATCGCCGGCCGGCTCAACTCGGACTGGTATTGCGTGTACGTGCAGACACCCGAGGAACGCGCGGACAAGATCGACTCCGCCGTGCAGCGGCGCCTCGTCGAGAACATTCAGATGGCGCAGAACCTCGGCGCCGAAGTCGTGAAGCTCCAAGGGACCGATGTCGCGAAGATCATTCTGCGGTTCGCCGAGCAGAAGGGCGTCTCGCTGCTGATAGCGGGCCAGAGCACGCGCTCACGCTGGTACAAGTTGCGTCACGGATCCGTCGTCACGAGCCTCGTGAACAATCCCGCCGGGCTCGATGTGCTCGTCGTCTCCTTCAACGACACGCCCGCGGGCAGGCGGCGCAACGCGGGCACGTCCGAATGACAGTTCGATGGTGCGACGCGGGAGGCGACTCGTGAAGGTCGGACAGCGCCTCTTCCTCTCCGTATTGCCGGCCGTACTGGGACTGTTCCTCGTTGCCGCGCTCGCGTACTGGGGACGGTACGAGCGCACCGCACCCGAGCTGGTAATCCTTCTCGCGGCACTGGCAGCGGTCGTCTCGCTCATCGTCAGTTGGCGCAACACGCGCTACGTGGTGCATCGAGTCGAGCGGCTGGCGGGGCAGCCGGCCTCGACTACCCGACTGGACGCCCTGCGCGACCTCGGCGTGCAGGTGCCGAATACGCACGATGGACATCCGGACAGTGATGAGCTGGACTACATCGAGGCTACCGTCGCAGGGTTGAGCAGCGAGGTCACGCGCGCGCGCGAGAAAGCAGTGCGGCAGGAGCGCGAAGCTCTCGCGCGCGCGCAGGACATCGAAGGGCTGCTCCAGGCCGTCACGACGCGCTTCGCGTCGCGCACGGAGGACGCCCAGCTCCCACTGCACATCCTGCTCTCCAGTCCCTTCGGCGCGCTCAACGAGAATCAGGAGGAGATGCTCGGCGCCGCCATGACGGCGGTCGATGCCATCAACACGGAGGTGCGCGAGCTCCAGAAACTGCTGCAGCTCCACCGCGGCGAGCTGTCGATCGTGGCGCAGCCGATCGACCTTGCCGGGCTGCTTCGCCCCACCCTCGCCATCGCGCGCGCGCGCGCGGAGTCCGCGCACGTGCAGATGCGCGCTGAGATCTCCGACACGGCGTCACGCGTGATCGTCGATGCGGTGCACGCGCAGGAGGCGCTGACCTCCATTCTCGCGGACGCCATCGCGCACACCGAGCCGGGCGGCGACATCGAGGTAAGTGCGCGCGACGGCGACCGGTCGCACGTGCGCATCGGCATCACGCGCCAGCCGGCCATCGCCATTTCGCGCGGTGCGATGCCGCTCGAGCTCCGGCTCGCCCGGAAGCTCCTCGAAGCGCAGCGCTGCACCATCACGTTCGATGGAGCTGTCACCGTGGTGGAGCTTCCGTCCGAGAGCACCTCGCACGTCGAGCGCTAGCGTGCTGCGCGAGCTGTGCGCTCAGGCCGAGTTCGTCGTGCCGTCGCTCACCGCACCCTCGCTCGCGGAGCCTTCGCCCCGGATGGTTTCCGCGTCCATCAGCAGCATCTCGCGAGTCATGCGCACATCCTCGTCGAGTGATTCGTCCAGCTGCTCGTCGTAATCGAAGCGGTCGCGCAGCCGCACGGCATTGCCAAGGTGAAAGGGAACGGCGGTGACGACCACGTTGGGCTTGAACAGGAAGGCCGTGCGGATGTACAGCGCCGTCTTGTTGTGGAGAAAGTGCTCCCACCAGTGACGCGGAACGATTTCGGGAACGACCACCGTGACGAGCTCGCCCGGCGCATCCCGCCGCAGATTCTCCACGTAGTCCACCAGCGGTCGCAACACCGATCGATACGGCGACGCAACGACGACGAGCTCGATGCCGATGTCCCACGCATCCCAGTCCACGCGCAGCTTCGCCGTGGCTGCGCTGTCGAGATCGATGTACGTCGCTCGCACGTCAGCACTGATCATCGTCGCATAGACGAGCGCGCCCGCCGTGGCCTTGGTAACAGCATTGATCGGGACGACGACCGTGTGGTGCAACGGCACGATCGGGCTGTGGCCGACGAACTTCACTTCCTCTGCGAACTTCCGATAGTGTTCGTGAATCGCGCGCAGAAGCAGGATGATGAGCGGAATGAGAACGACGACGATCCACGCGCCGGACGTGAACTTCGTCACCACTTGCACGACCGATACGACTCCCGTCGCGATCGCTCCCAAACCATTGAGCGTTGCCTTCCTCTTCCAGCCCTGGTCGCGCGCCGTGAACCAGTGGCGGACCATTCCCGCCTGCGACAGCGTGAAGCACACGAACACACCGATTGCGTAGAGCGGGATGAGCGCCGTCGTCTGCGCCTGAAAGATCCACACGAGCAGGATCGCGACGAGCGCCAGCGACACGATCCCGTTGGAGAACGCGAGCCGGTCGCCGCGCGCGGCGAGCTGCCGCGGCAGGAACCGCTCGCTCGCGAGAATGCTCGACAGTCTGGGGAAATCCGCGAACGCGGTGTTCGCCGCGAGCACGAGGATGGCGAAGGTCGCGTACTGGAAGATGTAGTACACCTTCCCCATGCCGAAAATGTGGCGGCCCAGCTGCGACAGCACCGTCTCGCGGAGTGTCGGCATCACCGCGTACTCCTGCGTGAGCCAGCTCACTCCGAGAAAGAAGACGGCCAGAATGGTGACCATCCACCCCAGCGTCTTTGCGGCATTTCGTGGCGCCGGTGCCCTGAATGCCGTGATGCCGTTCGAGATGGCTTCGGTGCCCGTCATTGCCGAACATCCTTCGGCGAAGCCACGCATCATC
>Ga0308173_10001320_pt1 | contig 12222 bp, 12 predicted proteins | sample PhyPR1_FD_203716 | JGI IMG/M metagenome (GOLD analysis project Ga0308173, IMG submission 203716) | Soil microbial communities from UC Gill Tract Community Farm, Albany, California, United States - DLSLS.P.R1 | ecosystem: Environmental > Terrestrial > Soil > Agricultural land | place: USA... | reverse complement strand
GCCGCGGTAGACGAAGCCGCGCTCGATCAGGCGCTTGAGGACGCGGATCTCGCCGGCCTCGTTGCCGAAGTCCATCGTCCGGTACGGATGGTCCCAGTCGCCGAGCACGCCGATGCGCTTGAAGTCGGCCATCTGCTGCGCGATCTGCTCGTTGGCGTAGGCACGGCTCTTCGCCTGCACCTCGTCGCGCGGCAGGCCGCGCCCGAACGTCTTCTCGATCGCGTTCTCGATCGGCAGGCCGTGGCAGTCCCAGCCGGGCGTGTAGCGCGAATCGAAGCCGGCGAGCTGGCGCGCCTTGACGATCATGTCCTTGAGGATCTTGTTGGCGGCGTGGCCGACGTGCAGCTGCCCGTTCGCGTACGGCGGGCCGTCGTGCAGGACGAAGCGGGGCCGGCCATGGCGGACCTCGCGCAGGCGCTGGTAGACACCTTCGTCGCTCCATTGCTTCACCCACGCCGGCTCGCGCTTGGGCAAGTCGCCGCGCATCGGAAACGGCGTGTCGGGCAGGTTCAGCGTCGCGCGGTAGTCGATCGCTGAGCTCGGGGTGGTCGGGGCGGCGGAGCGAGGCGCGTCAGCCATGGCGAATCTTTCGGGCGGCCGCCGGCGTTTCGGGTCGGCGGCGGGAGGCTGGGGGACAGGCGCCGATCGAATCTCGGTCGGTCGCCGGCGAGTCGCGCCGAAGCGCGACGCTAGGGCCGATCAAATTCGGTCGCGCGTCGTCTGCCGGCCGGTGGCGGCGTGCGCCGCCGCCTCGGCCGCGAGGAACACCCGCGCGTCGCGCGCGTCCTGGCCGATCGCCGCGGCGAGTGCGGCAAGCGAGTCGTAGCGCGCTTCATCGCGCAGTTTGTGCAGCAGTTCCACGCGCACGAGTCTACCGTAGCCCCCCTCGGCGCCGAGCGCCGCGGGCCAATCGAGGCAATGCACCTCGAGCAGGACGCGACCGCTGTCGTCGACCGTCGGTCGTCTCCCGAGGCTGGCGACGCCCGCGACCGGGGCTGCCGCAAGGCCGTGGACGCGGACGACGAAGATGCCCATCGCCGCCGGCTTCGGGTGGCCGAAGCGGACGTTGAGCGTGCGAAAGCCGTCGCCGCGGCCGGCAGCGCTCTCGCCCAGGACGCGGCCCAGGCGCTTGCCGTGGACGACGTGGCCGCTGATGCTGTACGGGCGGCCGAGCAGCGCTGCGGCTTCGGTCATGTCGCCGCTGGCCAGCGCGGCGCGCACCGCCGAGCTCGAGACGCGCAGCCCGTGCACTTCATAGCTCAGCATGCGCGCGACGTCGAAGCCGTGCCGCGCGCCGGCGGCGTCGAGCGTCGCGTAGTCGCCGGCGCGGCGGGCGCCGTAGCGGAAGTCGTCGCCGACGAGCACGTAGCGCGTGCCGAGTCCGCCGACGAGGACGTCGGCGACGAAGCCCTCCGGCGATTGCGCCGCGAAGGCGGCGTCGAAGCGCATGACGACGGCCTGGCCGACGCCGCAGCGCTCGAGCTCGCACAGCTTGTCGCGCAGCGTCGCGATCCGCGCCGGCGCCGACTCGGGCTGGTTCCTCAGCGCCGCGAAGTAGTCGCGCGGGTTCGGCTCGAAGGTGAGCACCGTCGCCGGCAAGCCGCGGTGCGCAGCCTCGGAGACGAGCAGCGCGAGCATCGCCTGGTGGCCGCGATGGACGCCGTCGAAGTTGCCGATCGTCAGCGCGCAGTGGGCGGCGAGGCCGGGGTGCCGCAGGCTGCGGAAGACGCGCATGGCGCGAGATTATGGGCGGCGCGACTCCGGCGGCACGTCTTCGGCGCAGCGCCTGATTCGCTCGGCGCGCTGCGCCGGCGTTCCGTAGCGTCGGCTCTGCTGATCGGGACGGCGGCGGAAGTGCTCGACCGCCGCGCGCAGATAGCGATCGCCGTGAGGCGCCCTCGCCAGCTCGCCTGCGGCCCAGCAATCGGCGGCCGCCTCGTCGGACGTCTGCAGAGCGATGTGGCCGAACTCGTGCACGAAGTAGAAATGCTCGGCGCCGGGATCCTTCTGGCGCACGAGACGAACGACGGTGCCGCAGAGGTAGACCGTCGGCGGATCGAGCCGGGAGACCGCGACGTCGCCGCCGGTCTGGGTGCAGTCCTCGACGACCGGCACGGTAGCGAGCGGCCCGCTCGGCGTCCATTGCGCATGCGCCGGCGCGCCGGCCACGGCGAGCACGAGCGATGCCACGGCGGCAGCGAGACGACGGCGGTTCACCATGGTCCGTCGATTGTTGCGGTGGATGCGCTCGGCGCGAGCGTGGCATACGTCACGGTGAGCGCCTGTGCCGGCGTCCTCGGCACGAAAGAGTGAGGCTGCTCGAGCCGATACCTTGATCGTCCAAGGACCGACCATGCTGTTCACGCTCTTCTGCTGCTTCTCGACCGGCCTGGTCGTCTACTGCATTCTCAAGCGAGTGCATCGCAAGGCCATCGAGATCGCCGTGAGCCTCGCCGTGCGAGAGGTCGAGAAGGAATACGAAGGCCGCAACGACGCCATGATGGCGCAGCTGAACGCGAAGGAAGGCGAGCTCACCAAGGCGCGCAACCTCGTCAAGCTGCACGAGGCCGTGCCGGCAATGTCGCGCCCGGCGCCTGCGCTCGCCGCCAAGCCCGGCACCGCGAAGCCCGGCACCGCGAAGCCGGGCGTGCGGCCGACCGGCTCGCCACCGGCGAAACTACCCGAGCGCAAGCTCAAGCAGGATCCCCTGAACGTGTTCGAGATGTCGCGTCCGTTCACCGACACGTCGTACGACGCGTTGCTGGCCACGTCGGACGTCGTCAAGATCGAGCCGGCGGGAGGCTAGGCCCGCCGCCACGAGGCGGCAACGATCGTCGCATCGGGAACTCTCGATTCGCATCGAGCCAACGCCACGCGCCCGCAGCGAGCCCCTCGAGACGCACCGATCCGAACGCGCTGCGCTCGAGCGCCTCCACCCGATTGCCGACGGCTGCGATCATGCGCTTGACCTGGTGGTACTTGCCTTCGACAAGCGTCAGGCGCAGCGCTCGCTCGCCGGTCGCCTCGCACGCGGCGGCGCGGACGGTCTCGTCGTCGTCGCGCAGCAGCACGCCGGCGCGAAGCCGATCGATCTGGTCTGCATCGAGCGCGTGCTTGCAGGTCACTTCGTAGACCTTGGCGACGTGATGCTTCGGCGACGTCAGCCGATGCACGAGCTGGCCGTCGTCGGTGAAGAGGAGGACGCCGGTCGTGTCCTCGTCGAGCCGGCCGATCGCCTGCACGCCGCGCTGGCGCAACGGCGCCGGCAGGAGCGAATAGACGCTGGCGTGATGGCGCGGCTTCTGCGAGCACTCGACGCCGGCCGGCTTGTTCATGACGATGAGGGCGCGCTCGCGGTACGGCCAGCGCACCCCGCCGCGGACGCGAAACCAGAGGTCGGCGGCGACTTCGAGGTCGCGGTCGACGTCGTCGACGAGGCCCGCGCCTTCGACCTCGAGGCAGCCGTTCGCGACCAGCGCCGCGCACTCGCGACGCGTGCCGAAGCCCTGCGTGTAGAGGAGGTCGGCCGGCTTCACGTCGGCGCGAGGGATCAGTACGTCAGCTCGAGAACGACGACGTGGTTGTCGGCGAGCGGCCACGTGCGGCCGACGATGCGCTCGTCGTTGAACTCGCCGACGATTGCGCGCTCCGCGGCGTCAGCGACCTTCACGCGGGTGGACGATACGCCGGGGACGCCGTTCGGGATGCCCGCCGGCGGGCTGACGCCGTCGAGCGCGATGTGATCGCGCGGCACGCCGAAGTAGCCGCGCGGCCGCGTCAGCGTGACCAGCGACCTCGCATCGCGGTCGGCATCGGCAAGGCGCTCGGGGTGCAGGCTGACGATCGACGACGATCTCGGGAACGGCGAGCGATAGACGTGCGTCGTCGCATAGCCCGGCGCGGCGATCACGAACTCGTAGCGCGCCGAGCCGTCGGCGACGAAGGGTCCCCAGCGACCGTCGGCGCCGACCGTCTTCCGGTGCGCCGCCGCGCCGATTCGCTCGCCGCTTGCAGGGCTGGTCGCGTAGACCTCGACCATGGCGCCGGCGAGCGGAATGTTGCTCGCGAAGTTGCCCTGTCGATTGTCGAGGCCGAGCCCACTGACGACGCCATCGAGGACGACGCGCGCTTCAGGCGCGATGGAGAGCGTCGACGGCACCTTGCCGGCGATGAAGCGGTAGGTCTCGGCGAACGCCCTGACGCCGAACGCCGTCTCGCGGTGGTCGATGCCGGCGATGACGACGTTCTCGGCGCCCTTCAGCGCCGGTCCGTCGAACGCCACGTTCGTCGGCGTGCCGCGCCCGCCGATCCAGACGCCGTCGGGCTGCGCGTACTTGTCGTTGTTGTCGGAGCGGATCGTCATCCATGCGACGCCGGCAGTGACTTCGTTGCCCGCCGCGCCCTGCGGCGCATTCAGCTTGACGAGGAAAGGTGCTGCGGCGTTGAACTCGCTGCCGGGAAGAAACGCCGGGTTCGACCAGACGCCGTGGTTCGGAACGCCGCCGAGAACGGCGTGCGAGACGACCGCGGCGCCGCCCCCGTTGGCGATGAAGTTGCGGACCGGATAGCCGCCGCGCGAGCTGCCGACCAACGCGACCTTCGCCGCGCCGGTGGCCGCGAGCACCTTCTTCACTTCGGCGCCGAGATAGGCGGTGTACTCGGCGATCGAGCTGCGCCCGGGCTGCTCCTTGGCGTCGTCGTCGCGCGCGAGCGGATAGCGCATGTCGACCGCGTGCAGGCGATCGCGCGGCCAGCCGTTCGACTCGAAGCGCCAGATCGTCGCGATCCAGAGTCCGGCGGTGTCGCCGTTGCCGTGAACGAAGACGATGGGTGGCATGTCGGTCGTGCCCGGTCGGGTCACGCAGGCGGGGAGAGAAGCGGTGCCCGCGGCTGCGGCGGCGAGCACGACGCGACGGCGAGTGAGGAGGGCGTTCATGCGTCGTCTCCCGTGGGCAGTTGCTTGACGCCGGCGCCGAGATCGGCGGCGCACGGCAGGTCGGGAAGTCCGGCGCCGGCGATTCCCTTCGCGGCACGAACGGCGCGCAGGACCGCGTCGGCGAGCACGTCGGCGCCGAGCGCGCCGATCAGCGTCGTCGCCGCGACGCGGCCGCTGGCGCCGGTGGCGAGCGCGAACACGACGTCGCCGTCGCCCATGGTGTGAACCGGATTGATGCTGCGCGCGAGGCCGTCGTGCGCCATCTGTGCGACCTTGTTCGCTTCGGCTTTCGTCAGCACCGCATCGGTGGCGACGACGGCGATCGTCGTCGCCGCGCCGGCCGCGCTCGCCGGCTCGAGCCGTGCCGGCAGCTCGCCGCGCCTGAGCGCGCGCATGGTGCCGACGAGCTTCCTGCCGTCGGCGGTTCGCGCACCGGCGACGATGCGGCCCGTGCGCGGGTCGACGACGTCGCCGATCGCGTTCACCGCGACGAGGGCGGCAACGGTGATGCCGCCGACCTCGATCGATGCCGTGCCGACGCCCCCCTTCATCGCGCGGCCGATGCCGAACAGCTTGCCGACCGACGCACCGGCGCCGGCGCCGACGTTGCCCTCGGCGGGCGAATCGCGCGACGCGGCTTCGCACGCGGCGTGGCCGGCGGCCGCATCGGGGCGAATGCGCGGATCGCCGACCCAGAGGTCGAACAAGATCGCTGCCGGAACGATCGGCACCACGAACGGCGCGGCGACGCCATCGGCGGGCACGCCGATGGTCGCGCCGATGCCGCGTTCGTCGAGCCAGCGCATGACGCCGCTGGCCGCGTCGAGGCCGAAGGCGCTGCCGCCTGCGAGCACGATGGCGTGCACCTTGTCGATCGCGTTGACCGGATCGAGCAGCTCGGTCTCGCGCGTCCCCGGCGACGCGCCGCGGACGTCGACGCCGGCCACCGCGCCGTCGCGGGCGATCACCACCGTGCAGCCGGTCGGCCGCCGCGTGTCCGTGAAGTGACCGACCTCGAGGCCGGCCACCGCCGTCAGGCCAAACGGCATGCCGCGCTAGGCGAACACGCCGGCGGTCGTCTGCATGCGGCGGGACACCTCGCCGATCTGGAACAGCGTGTCGCCGAAGGTCATCTCGATCACGGTCAGGCGCTTGAAGTAGTGGCTCGCCGCGTACTCGTCGGTGACGCCGATGCCGCCGTGCAGCTGGATGCACTGCTGGCCGACGAAGCGCATCGAGTTGCCGAGCTGCACCTTCGCCTGGGCGAGCGCGCGTCGCCGGGCCGCGGGTTCTTCGCCGAGCTTGAGCGTCGCGTAGTAGCTCATCGAGCGCGCCAGCTCGAGCTGCATCTTCACGTCGGCGATGCGATGGCGAAGCGCCTGGAAGCTGGCGATCGCGACGCCGAACTGCTTTCTCGTGTTCATGTACTCGACGGTGATCGCGACCAGCCTGTCCATCGCACCGACCGCCTCGGCGCAGAGGGCGGCGATGCCGGTGTCGACGGCGAGCTCGAGCGCCGCGAAGGCGGCGCCCGGCGCGACGAGCTCGATCGCGGCAGCTTCGTTCATCACCAGGTCGGCGCCGCTCGCGCCGTCCTGCGTCGGGTAGGAACGCACTTCGGCGCCGGGCTGGCCGGGCGACACCAGGAACAGGCCGATGCCGGCTGCGTCATCGACGCCGCCAGCGACGCGCGCCGAGACGATGAACGCGTTCGCCGCGCCGCCGGCCGGCACCGAGATCTTGCGACCGCTCAGGCGCCAGGCGTGGCCGCTGCCGTGCGCCGTCGTCTCGACGTGGGCGAGTCGATAGCGCGACTGCCGCTCCTCGTGCGCAAGGACCACGATCTCCTTGCCTTCGGCGATGTGCTGCAGGCGCGGCGCGGCCGCCGCTTCATGGCCGGCCTTGAGGAGACTGGTCGCGACGAGCGAGACGGCGGCGTAGGGCTCGAGGACGAGGCCGCGGCCGAGTTCCTCCAGCACGACCATCGCATCGACCGGGCCAAGGCCCAGGCCGCCCTGCGCTTCGGGCACCTGCAGGCCGCAGATGCCGAGATCGGCGATCTCCTGCCACGCCTCGCGCGAGAAGCCGCCGGCCTTGACGATCGCACGCCGGCGCTCGAAGTCGTAGCCGCGCTCGACCCAGCGGCGCACGGTGTCGCGCAGCATCTCCTGGTCGTCCGAGAAATCGAAATCCATACATCACCTCTGACTAGAACCCCTTCCTCGTCGAGGGAAGGGGCAGGGAAGGGAGCAATCCTGTCGGGCCGCGCCCGAACGGTCATCGGCTCAGCCGAGGACCGTTTGGGCGACGATGTTGCGCTGCACTTCGTTGCTGCCGCCGTAGATCGTCGTCTTGCGCATGTTGAAGTAGGTCGACGCCAGCGGCGCAACGAAGGCGCCGGCGAGCTGGTCGGGCTGCCAGCCGGCGGCGATCGCCTCGCGGTTCAGCGGCACGGCCGCCGGCCCGGCGGCGAGCATCATCAGCTCGCTGTAGCGCTGCTGGATCTCGCTGCCGCGGATCTTGAGCAGGCCGGCGACGTCGAGGCTCTGCTTGCCGCTCTTCTCGGCCGACAGCACGCGCAGGACCATCATCTCGAGGGCGACGACGTCGACCTCGAGGAGCGCGATCTGGTCGCGGAAGCGCCCGTCGTCGTAGACGCCTTCGGCCTGCGCGATGCGCTTGACGCGCTCGAGCTCGCGCTTGGCGCGATTGACGTCGGCGATGTTGGTGCGCTCGTGCGCAAGCAGGTGCTTGGCGTAGGTCCAGCCCTTGTTCTCCTCGCCGATGAGCTGGTCGGCCGGCACCTCGACGTTGTCGAACCAGACTTCGTTGACTTCGTGCGCGCCTTCCATCGTGATGATCGGCCGCACGGTGATGCCGGGGCTCTTCATGTCGATGAGCAGGAAGCTGATGCCGGTCTGGGGCTTGCCCTCGTTCGACGTGCGCACCAGGCAGAAGATCCAGTCGCCGTACTGGCCGAGCGTGGTCCAGGTCTTCTGGCCGTTGACGATGTACTTGTCGCCGCGCCGCTCGGCCTTCGTCTTCAACGAGGCGAGATCGGAGCCCGAACCCGGCTCGCTGTAGCCCTGGCTCCACCACACCTCGCCGCTGGCGATGCCCGGCAGGAAGCGCTTCTGCTGCTCCGGCGTACCGAACGCCATGATCACCGGCGCGACCATCACCGGGCCGAACGGGATCACGCGCGGCGCGCCGGCGAGCGCGGTCTCCTCCTCGAACAGGTGCTTCTGGATCGCGTTCCAGCCCGGCCCGCCGAACTCCTTCGGCCAGGCCCAGCCGAGCCAGCCCTTCTGCCCGAGGATCTTGGCCCAGCGCTGCTGATCGTCGCGCGTCAGGTGGATCGAGTTGCGAACCTTGTCGCTGATCTCCTTCGGCAGGTTGTCGCGCACCCAGGCGCGGATCTGCTCGCGAAAGGCTAGTTCGTCGGCAGTGAAGGCGAGGTCCATCGATGTCTCCGGAAGGCGCGGGCGAGCGCCCTTTTTAGCACGACCGTTCGATTCCGCCTGTCGGCGCGGCGACAGCCTGCGGCAAGGCGCGGCTCGGCGCTAGTAGCGCAGGTCGAGCGTCATGACGTCGTTCTCCCGCTTCATCTGGAAGCGCGTCAGGAAGCTGTTGCCGAGAAGGATGTACGGCATCGGCGCCGGCAGGACGATCGCATCGACGTCGTAGACCTGGACGTCGCCGATGCGGACGGACTTGAGCTTGGTGGCGTAGGCCACGGCGTCGCCGTTGGCGGTCCGGGTCACGCCGCGCCGGCCGTTCTTGTAGTCGACGCCCAGGCGCTCGGCTTCGTACTTGTCCATCGCCACCACGCTGGCGCCGGTGTCGACGACGAAGCGCGCGCTCTGGCCGTTGATCGTGCCGTTGGCATGAAAGTGGCCACCGGTCTGAGCGGTGAGGACGATCTGCTTGCCGCCACCTTCGCTTGGCGTGCCGCCGAGGTTGACGTGCGCGTCGCCGAGGCGCAGGACGACGCGCTTGCCCTTCAGCTCGACGATCGCCTCGTTGCCGCTGACGCTCACGAGCTTGATGCCCTCGACCGTGCTGCCGACGGCGACGTTTCGCGCCTTGCCGTCGATGACCAGGAGCGCGTTGCTGCCCAGGCTGCCGGCCATCGACACCGACTGCGCCGCCGCGCCCGCGGCGCACAGCACGGCACCGATGGCGACGGCGATGCGCTTCATCGCCTCAGTCGCGGAAGTTGTTGAAGGAGAGCGGCTGGTCGGCCATCTCCTTCCTGATCAGCGCCATCGCCGCCTGCAGGTCGTCGCGCTTGGCGCCGGCGACGCGCACCGTGTCGCCCTGGATGGAGGCCTGCACCTTGAGCTTGCTCTGCTTGATCGCCGTCTGCAGCTTCTTCGCCGTCTCGGTGCCGATGCCGCTGCGAACGACGATCAGCTGCTTGACCTTGTCGCCGCCGATCTTCTCGACCTTGGCCTCGCGGTCGAGGAAGCGCGCGTCGACGTTGCGCTTGGTGAGCTTGGCGATGAGGATGTCGAGCACCTGGCCGAGCTGGAACTCGTTGTCGGCGTAGAGCGTGATCTCCTTGTCCTTCAGCTCGACCTTCGACGACGAGCCCTTGAAGTCGAAGCGCGTGCCGATCTCCTTGCCGGCCTGGTCGACGGCGTTTTTCACCTCGACGAGGTCGGGGTCGAGGACGGTATCGAAGCTGGGCATCTGCGAGCTCTCCCGCGGCCGCCGACGAGGTGCCGGCGCGCTCGCTTATGGGCCAAAATTCTCCCATGCAAATCGACGCGGGGGTCAACCTCAAACCCTACAACACGTTCGGCCTTCCGGCGGTCGCGAAGACGCTCGTTCGCATCACGAGCGACGCCGACGTGCGCCGCGTCGTCGACGACAAGTTGCTCGGCCGCGCGCCCAAGTTCATCCTCGGCGGCGGCAGCAACATCATCCTCACCCGCGACATGCCGCAGATCGTCCTCAAGGTCGAGGTGCGCGGTATGCGCCTCGTCGAGGAGCGGCACGACGCCTGGATCGTCGAGGCCGGCGCCGGCGAGAGCTGGCACGACTTCGTCGCCTTCACGCTCGAGCAGGGCTATCCGGGCCTCGAGAACCTGGCGCTCATTCCTGGCACGGTCGGCGCCGCGCCGGTGCAGAACATAGGTGCCTACGGCGTCGAGCTCAGCGAGCGCTTCGAGTCGCTCGACGCCGTCGATCTCGTCACCGGCAGGAGCGTCACGCTCGGCCCCGAGATCTGCGCCTTCGGCTACCGCGACAGCGTCTTCAAGCATGCGCTCGCAGGCCGCAGCCTCATCACGCGCGTTCGCTTCCGGTTGCCGAGGCCCTGGCAGCCGGTGCTCGGTTACCTCGAGTTGCAGAAAAAGATGAGCGAGACGGGCATCGACTCGCCCGACGCGCGCCGGATCTTCGACTGGGTCGTCGCGATTCGCCGCGCCAAGCTTCCCGACCCGGCGACGATCGGCAACGCCGGCAGCTTCTTCAAGAACCCGGTCGTCACGCCCGAGCAGTGCCGCGACATCATCGGCCGCGACCCCGAGATCGTTCACTATCCGATGCCCGACGGCAGCGTCAAGCTCGCTGCCGCGTGGATGATCGACGCCTGCGGCTGGAAGGGAAAGTCGGTCGGACAGGCCGGCGTCTACGAGCGCCAGGCGCTCGTCCTCGTCAACCGCGGGGCGGCGATCGGCTCGGAGGTGATGACGCTCTCGCGCGCGATCCAGGAAAGCGTGTACGGCCGGTTCGGCATCCGCCTCGAGCACGAGCCGGTCGTGGTGTGAGGAACTCCGGACGCCGATGTCGAAACTGAGGCGTGCGCCGCCGGCCTTCGTGCGCTCGGCCGACGGCGTACGCATCGCCTACGAATCCGTGGGCGGCGGCTCGCCTGCGCTCGTCCTGGTGCACGGCTGGTCGTGCGACCGATGCTACTGGGACGGCCAGCTGGCGCGGTTGTCGCGCGACTTCGAGGTCGTCACGATCGACCTGGCGGGCCACGGCGACTCCGACCTGCATCGGCAGGCATGGACGATCCAGTCCTTCGGCGACGACGTCGCATCGGTGGTGAACTGCCTTGCGCTCGACGACGTCGTGCTTGTCGGTCATTCGATGGGGGGCGACGTCATCCTCGCGGCCGCGACGAAATTGCGAGGCAGGGTGCGCGGCCTCGTCTGGGTCGATACCTACGGCCAGCTTCCGCAGCAGCGCACGCACGACCAGGTGCGCGAGCGGATGACGCCCTTCCGCGCCGACTTCGTCGAGTCGACGCGCGCTTTCGTTCGCGCCCTGTTCGGCGTCTCCAGCGACCCGTTGCTCGTCGAGCGCGTTGCGCGCGACATGTCCGCTGCGCCCGTCGCCGTTGCGCTCGCGACGATGGAAGCAGCCTGGAGCTTCGCAGTCAACGTCCCGGCGCTCCTTGCCGAGCTGCGGCTGCCGCTCGTCGCAATCAATCCCGACAACGCCGACACCGATGTCGAGTCGCTGCGGCGCTTTGAGATCGAGGTCGCCCTGCTGCCCCGAGTAGGACACTTTCCGATGCTGGAAGACCCGCAAGCCTTCAATGATCAGCTCGTGAAAGCAGTGACGGCGATCTCGGCGGACCCCAAGCGCGCGACCGGCGGCGCCGGCTGACCGGACCGCAAGCTCGCTTCATCCGCGTCAGTCGCTCTCGCTCTCGCCCTTCAGCCGGGGCAGCGACGAGCCGGCCGCCGCGCTGAGCAGCCCCGCCTTCGCGTAAGCGAGCAGCTTCTCGCGCGTGTCGGCGATGTCGAGGTTTCTCATCGTCAGCTGGCCGATCCGGTCCTGCGGCGAGAACACCGAGGCGCCCTTTTCCATCGTCAGCCGCTCGGGCTTGTAGCTGAGGTTGGGCGACTCGGTGTTGACGATCGAGTAGTCGTTGCCCCGGCGCAGCTCGATCGCCACTTCGCCGGTGACGGCACGGGCGACCCAGCGCTCCGCGGTCTCGCGCAGCATGATCGCCTGCGGATCGAACCAGCGCCCCTGGTAGAGGAGGCGGCCGAGGCGGCGTCCGTGGTCGCGGTACTGCTCGATGGTGTCCTCGTTGTGGATGCCGGTGACGAGCCGCTCGTAGGCGATGAAGAGGAGCGCCAGCCCCGGCGCCTCGTAGATGCCGCGGCTCTTCGCCTCGATGATGCGGTTCTCGATCTGGTCGCTCATGCCCAGGCCGTGCCGGCCGCCGATGCGGTTCGCCTCGAGCAAGAGCTCGACGAGCCCCGGGTAGGAGACGCCGTTGAGCGCCACCGGACGGCCTTCGTCGAAGCGCACGGTCACGG
>Ga0308173_10001319_pt1 | contig 12223 bp, 11 predicted proteins | sample PhyPR1_FD_203716 | JGI IMG/M metagenome (GOLD analysis project Ga0308173, IMG submission 203716) | Soil microbial communities from UC Gill Tract Community Farm, Albany, California, United States - DLSLS.P.R1 | ecosystem: Environmental > Terrestrial > Soil > Agricultural land | place: USA... | reverse complement strand
CAGCTCGCCAGCAGCCGGTCGGCCAGCTGTGCGGCCTCGTCGATCACGTGCTCGCAGTTGTCCAGGATCAGCAGAAGCCGCCGGTCGGCGAGGCCGGCGGCCAGCCGCTCGAGCGGGTCGGCGAGCTCCACCGGCTTCTCGCCCCGGCCCAGCGCCATCAGCACCGTGTCGCGCAGCCCCAGCACGGTCAGCGCAGCGTGCGGCACCTCCGCCGGATCGTCCACCGGCGCCAGCTCCACCAGCCACACGCCGTCGGTCAAGCCGTCCGGGGACCGCTCCAGGATCCGCGCCCCGGCCTCCACCGACAGACGGGTCTTGCCCGCTCCACCCGGCCCGGTCAGCGTCACCAGCCGCCCCTCGGCCAGCATCTTGCCGACCCTGGTCAGGTCGCTCTCGCGTCCGATGAAGCTGGTGAGCTGGGCCCGCAGGTTGGTGAGCGGCATCAGCGGCTCGGTCAGCGCGGGCTCTGCCGGGTCATCGGGTTCGGCCGGGACGAGGCTGAGGTCATGGCGGAGGACCTGGAGGTGGAGGCGCTGGAGCTCCTCGGAGGGGTCGACGCCGAGCTCCTCGGCCAGGGCGCGCTGGGTGGACTCGTAGACGGCCAGCGCCTCGGCCTGGCGGCCCGCGCCGTAGAGGGCGCGCATCAGCCGGCCGCGCAGCGACTCACGGAGCGGGTCGGCGGCGGTCAGCGCCTCCAGCTCGGGGATGAGCTCCGCGTGGCGGCCGAGCTGGAGGTCGGACTCGATCCGCTCCTCGAGGGCGGCGAAGCGCAGGCCCTCGAGCCGGGCGATGGGGCCCTCGGCGAACGCGGCACCCGCGACGTCGGCGAGGGCCGGGCCGCGCCAGAGGGCGAGCGCGGCCCCCAGCAGCTCGCGGACCTCGGCGGGTTCGTCGGCCCGCCGGGCCGCGGCGAGCCTGCTCTCGAACTCGAAGGCGTCGATGGAGCCGGGTTCGAGGGTGAGCCGGTAACCGGCCGGACGGGACTCGATGACCTCCCGGCCGTTGCCCAGCGTCGCGCGCAGCCTGGAGACCAGGGACTGAAGGGCGTTGGGCGCTCCGGCGGGCGGCCGGTCGTCCCAGAGGTCGTCGATCAGGCGGTCCGGTGGGATCGTGCGGCCCGGCTCCAGGGCGAGCCTGGTCAGCAGGGCGCGCAGCCGCGCTCCGCCGACCTCACGGGGCCCGTCGCCCGTGAGAACCTCCAGTGGTCCGAGGATCCCGATCCGCACGCGTCGATTCTCTCCTGAACCAGAGACATTCCGCACTGTAGTTGACCACGATATATCGCGTTTCAGCTCGCCAGAAGGCCCGGCGCGGTCTTGAGCACGTGCTCGGAGAAGGCGGCGGAGGCCGGCGGAAGCGGCCGGTCGGTGAGCCAGGCGAGTCCCACGTCCCGGTAGCACTCCACGTCGGTGACCGGCAGATGCGGGGAGGGCGGCGGTACGACCGTGGGCGGGTACGTGGCCGTCTGCTGGAGCGGCAGCAGCGAGACGCCCAGACCGGCGGTCACCAGCCCGCGCAGGGTCTCGACCTCCTCCCCCTCGAAGGCGATGATCGGCTCGAATCCGGCGGCGTTGCACAGCTTCTCGGTGGTGGCGCGCAGGCCGAAGCCGGTCTGCAGCACGACGAACGGCTCGGCGGCGACCTCGCGCAGCCGTACCATGCGGCGGCCCGCCAGCCGATGGTGCGGGGGCAGGGCGAGCAGCAGCGGCTCGGTGAGCAGATGCCGCCAGGTCACCAGCGGATGGCCCGGGTCGTCGCTGGTGAGCGCGAGATCGACCACGCCGTCCACAAGTTCCTGCATGATGCCCTCCTCGCCGTGCTGCTTGAGCTCGAAGCGGATCCGCGGATGGGTCCTGCGGAAGCCGTGCAGCAAGGTCGGGACCAGCCAGGTGCCGAAGGTGTGCAGGAAGGAGAGCGGGACCTTGCCGCTGTCCGGATCGACGGACTGGGCCACCGCGCGCAGCCCGTCCTCGTAGCGGTCCAGGACCTGGTCGACGTGCGTCTTGAAGATCTGCCCGGCCGGGGTCAGCCGGAGCAGCCGCCCCGAGCGGTACATCAGCGGGGTGCCGACCTCTCGGTCGATCTTGGCTAGCGCGCGGGACAGCGCGGGCTGGCTGATGTGCGAAAGTTCAGCTGTTTCAGTGACAGTCGCACCGCCGGCGACCGCCTGGAACCAGCGCAAAACCTGGATATCCACGTATCTATGTTCGCACGGCATGGAAATCATGGTGACCCTGCATTGGACACATAGGTAAGTAAGCGGTGATCCTTTTCTGTCGACCGAGCGCCCGAAGACCCGGGAGCAGTCGCCCGAAGGGAGTACGCCGATGGCCACCGCCACCAAGCAGGCCACCAAGACCGGCCAGGGGACCACACCCGACCGGCGCGCACGCTCTACCCGGCCCGCGCGGCCCAAGCCACCGCTGGACCGCGCGACCGCCGAGGAGCTGCGGTCGTACTACCGGCAGATGCTGCTGATCCGGCGCTTCGAGGAGCGGACGGCCCGCGCGTACACCCAGGCCAAGGTCGGCGGCTACTGCCACCTCAACCTCGGCGAGGAGGCCGCGGTCGTCGGCCTCATGACCGCTCTGCGCCCCTCCGACTACCTGTTCACCAACTACCGCGAGCACGGCTACGCGCTGGCCAAGGGCATCGAGCCGCGCCGCGTCATGGCCGAGCTGTACGGGCGGAGCACCGGCGTCTCCAAGGGCTGGGGCGGCTCGATGCACATGTTCGACGCGCAGAAGCGCCTTCTCGGCGGGTACGGCATCGTCGGCGGGCAACTGCCGCTGGCCACCGGCGCCGGAATGGCCATCGCCTACAAGGGCGGCGACGAGGTCGTCATGTGCCACATGGGCGAGGGGACGGCGGCGATCGGGGCCTTCCACGAGTCGCTGAACATCGCCGCGCTCTGGGACCTCCCCGTCGTGTACGTGGTCGTGAACAACGGGCTGGGCATGGGCACCACCGTCGACCACTCGTCGGCCGAGCCCGAGCTGTTCCGCCGGGCCGCCGCCTACCGGATGCAGGGCGTACGGGTGGACGGGACCGACGTGCTGGCCGTACGGGACGCCGCCCGCGAGGCCGTCGAGGTCACCCGCAGCGAGATGCGCCCGTACCTCCTGGAGGTCGTCGTACCGCGGCTGAAGGGGCACTCGGTCGTCGACCCGGCCCGCTACCGCACCGCCGACGAGGTCGACGCCGTCAAGGCCGCCGACCCGCTCCCCCGCTTCACCGAGGAGCTCAAGGCCGCCGGGGTCCTGACCGACGCCGCCATCGCCGAGCTCGAGGCCGAGGTCAAGGCCGAGGTCGAGGAAGCCGCCGCCTTCGCCGACTCCAGCCCGCACCCGGACGTGTCCACGCTCTTCGACTACACCTACGCGACCCCGGTGCCCAACACTCAGCCGCGACTGCCCGCCGACCCGGTCTTCGCCGCCTGACCCTTCCGCATCCTGGAGATCTGAGTTTCATGGCAGTCATCACGTACCGGCAGGCCCTGCGCGACACCCTGCGCAGCGAACTGCAGCGGGACGACAACATCTTCCTCATGGGCGAGGAGATCGGCCTCTTCGAAGGGTCTTACAAGATCACCGAAGGGCTGCTCAAGGAGTTCGGCCCACGCCGGGTCCGGGACACGCCCATCGCCGAGGAGGGGTTCGTCGGCGCCGCGATCGGCGCAGCCATGCTGGGCCTGCGCCCGGTCGTGGAGATCATGACGATCAACTTCTCGCTGCTCGCGCTGGACCAGATCGTCAACCACGCCGCCAAGGTGTACGGGATGTTCGGCGGGCAGACCAGCGTGCCGATGGTCATCCGTACGCCCGGTGGCGGCGGCCAGCAGCTCGGCGCGACGCACTCGCAGAACATCGAGCTGTTCTACGCCTTCGTCCCCGGGCTCAAGGTCATCGCGCCGAGCACTCCGTACGAGGCGGCCTCCCTGCTCAAGGCGGCGATCCGGGACGACGACCCGGTCCTGTTCCTGGAGAACCTCGCCCTCTACAACACCAAGGGCGAGGTCCCCGACGACATCGCGTCCATCCCGTCCGGCGAGATCGGCCGCGCCGCCGTGACCCGGCCGGGGACCGACGTGTCGATCATCGCCTACTCGCGGATGGCGCACGTCGCGCTGGAGGCCGCTTCGAAACTCGAGGCGGAGGGTATCTCAGCCGAGGTGGTCGATCTTCGTAGCCTGCGCCCGCTGGACCGGGAGACCGTCGTCGCCTCGGTCCGGCGCACCGGCTCGGCCGTCGTGGCCGAGGACGACTGGCTCACCTACGGCATCGGGGCCGAGATCGCCGCGACCATCCAGGAGGGCGCCTTCGACTGGCTGGACGCGCCCGTACGCCGGGTGGCGATGGCCGAGGTGCCGCTTCCTTACGCAAAGCCGCTGGAGCTGGCCGCGCTCCCCTCTGTCGATTCCATCATCACGGCGGTACGCGAGACCGTCCGCGCGACCGCCCGCTAGGAGTACCCCGTTCATGCCTGAGATCCTCATGCCCCGCCTCTCCGACACGATGGAGGAAGGCGTCGTCAGCAGCTGGCACAAGAAGGTCGGTGACGAGGTCGCCGAGGGCGAGTCCCTCGTCGACATCGAGACCGACAAGGCACTGATGGAGTACGAGGCCGACACCGCCGGAGTACTGGAGTCGATCCTGATCGGCGAGGGCGAGTCCGCCACCATCGGCAGCCCCATCGCCATCATCCGCACTCCCGGCGAACCGCCCACCCCCTCGAACTCGGCCACCTCCGCCCCGCCCGCTACCTCGGCCGCCGCCCCGGCCACGCCGAGCCCGGCCGACTACGCCCCGGCCGCCGCCAGCCCGGCTACGTCCGCGCAGGCTGCCACCGGTGCGCAGGCGACGTCCGCCGGCGCGGGTGGCGCGGGTGGCGCGGGTGAGAGCGGTGTGGGGGCTGCAGAGGCGGTCTCTGGCCCGGGATCGGGGGCGGAGAATGGTTCGCGGCCGCCTTCGTCTCCGCTCGCGCGGCGTATTGCGCGGGAGAAGGGGGTCGATCTGGCCACCATCACCGGCAGCGGGCCGGGCGGGCGCATCGTGCGCGCCGACGTGGAGGCCGCGGCCTCGACGGCGGCCCCGGCCCCGGCAGCACCCGCTCCGGTGGCACCCGCTTCGGTCGCCACGCCCGCCAAGACCACCGTTCCGGTGACCGCCGACGACGAAGAGGTCCCGCTCAGCCGGATCCGGCAGATCACCGCGCGCCGCCTCGCGGAGAGCAAGCGCGAGGCCCCGCACATCTACCTGACCCGGCACGTGGACGCCGATGACCTGGTGGCCTTCCGCGCGTCGCTCAACGACCGCCTCGTGGCCGCCGGTCAGCCCAAGGTGAGCCTGAACGACCTGATCGTACGGGCCTGCGCCGCCGCGCTCCGGGCCCACCCGTCCATCAACGCGTCCTTCGCCGAGGACCGGCTCATCCTGCACAAGCGCGTCCATGTCGGCGTCGCCGTCGCACTGGAGGACGGGCTGGTCGTCCCGGTCATCAAGGACGCCGACCGCAAGGCCGTCTCCGAGATCTCCCGGGAGACCCGTGATCTGGCCAAGCGGGCCAGGGATCGCAAGCTCGCTCCCGACGAGATGAGCGGCGGCACCTTCACGGTCAGCAACCTCGGCATGTTCGGCATCGACGAGTTCACCGCGGTCATCAACCCGCCGGAGGTCGCGATCCTGGCCGTGGGCGCGACCCGCGAGGAGGTGACCATCCGCGACGGGCATGTGGTGCCGACCCAGCGGATGACCATCACCCTGTCGGTCGACCACCGGGCCGCCGACGGCGCGACCGGTGCGAAGTTCCTGGCCGACGTGGTGGAGCTCCTGCAGGACCCGATCCGCATCCTGGCCTGACGTCCCGTAATATCGACGCACGGCGGACGAGCCGGCCGGGCGGTCGCGTCGGGGGTCTTCGGGCTCCCGCCGAGGAAGGTCCGGGCTCCACAGGGCAGGGTGGTCGGTAACACCGACCCGGGGTGACCCGCGGGACAGTGCCACAGAAAGCAGACCGCCGCCGGTCCGCCTCGTGCGGACCGGCGGTAAGGGTGAAACGGTGAGGTAAGAGCTCACCAGCGCCCGAGGCGACTCGGGCGGCTAGGTAAACCCCACCCGGAGCAAGGTCAAGAAGGCGGGCCGCAAGGCCCGCCGCGCAGGCGTTCGAGGGCGGCCCGCCCGAGCCTGCGGGTAGACCGCTAGAGGTCGCCGGCAACGGCGACCCGAGATGGATGGCCGCCGGGCCGCGTCCCAGACGCAGCCCACAAAACCCGGCCTACAGGCCGACTCGTCCGCCCGCTTCGCCTGGGCCTGGTGGGGGTGGTCATCGCATTTGCTCCGTGATGGGGAAAGTGTGGTTGTAGCATTGTGCGAATGCTCTTTCCCGCAGCATCGGCCCGCGATGACAAGGCAGCCATGTCGCTCGAGCACAGAGGTGTCCAGCACGAGCCCGCCGTCAGCGCGGACGAGATTCGTCGGCGAGTGGTGGGAGCGGTCCACGATGTCATGAACGTCGGGCCGCCGCTGAGCGGCCATGCGCAGCTCGATGTCTATCTGGCATTGCTGCAGGATCGGCTGCCCGTGTACGTCGGCACCCGCCATGAACTGCTGGCGAGCGTGGGGCGGGGCAGCGTGGAGACGAACCTGATCCTCGTGGGGCTCGCGACGATCGACTTCTACCGGACCATTCTGCCGGCGAAGATCTCGGTACTCGCCGATTCCGTGCAGCTCACCAGGCTCAGACAGATCTCGCGCTCCCATGAAATGGGTCAGAGCAAAGCCGATCAGGCCATCGCCGGCTACCTGCGAACCGAGAAGGAGGCAGGCCGGATCGCAGCCGACGTGGACCCTTCAGGCACCGCGCGAATCCTGGTGGCCGCCTGTCTCAACTACGTGTTCACCCGCATGCTCTCCGGTGACGACACGGCATCCGCGGCTGAGGAGTACATCTCCGAGATCGTCCGCGCCCTGCGTCTCCCCTCAGGTGCCTGACCCCCAAGTCCCAGGCCAGAGCGCACTCCGCGATTCATTCGGCCGCCCACGTTTCGATGCCGACCTCCGGGTACTCAAAGCACGATCGAGAGACCGAAGGGATCATCGTGTATATCGGTATCGGAACCATCATCGCCATCATCATTATCGTCCTGATTCTGCGAATGATTTTCTAGGCTCCCCCGTCTTTCGCATATCACCTGAGCTACTGGAAAGTCGCCATCAGAGCGAGCCGGACGCCTGGCCCACCAAACGGGTGGGTCAGGCGAGTTTGGCGAGCAGGGCGGTCAATTGGCGGCGCTCGGCCGCCGACAGGGGGGCCAGGACCCGTTCCTGGATCTGGTCGATGACCGCGTCGAGGGCTTCGAGTTGCCGAATGCCCGGCTCGGTGATGGAGACGATTTTGCGGCGGAGGTTGGCCGGGTCAGGGGCGCGCCGGATGAGGCCGCGCCCTTCCAGTTCGGTGAGTAGAGCCACGACGTCGCTGCGATCGGTGCCGGTGCTCCGGCCGAGATCGGCCTGGACCACCGGGCCCCATTCCTCCAGAGCGGCCAGCAGACGGTAGTGCTGGTTGCGGAGCCCGTCGGCGCCGTCCGCCATCCCTTCGTGCAGCAAGCCCTGTGAACGGGCGTAGGCACGGCTGATCAGCCAGGTCGCCCGGCCTTCGATCCGGGACGGGGCCGGGGCGCGGTCGCTGGGCATGGCCCTCAGCGTAACACTTGCGGGCACTACCAACACTCTCTATGTTGGTTCTACCAACATTGGTTAGGCCAACACGGGAGTGCTCGTGACATCCGAATCCAACATCCCGCTGAGCAGCGCTCGTGGCAGACGGCTGCTCGCGGTGCTGTGCGCGGTCGCGTTCCTGGACTTCGTCGACGCGTCCATCACCAACGTCGCGCTGCCGCACATCCGGACGGCACTCGGCTTCTCCGTGCAGACCCTGCAGTGGGTGCCCTCGGCGTACCTCCTGACCTACGGCGGGCTGATGCTGCTCGGCGGGCGGCTCTCCGACCTGTTCGGCCGCCGGCGGGTCCTGCTGACCGGCACCGCCATCGTCGCCGTGGGTTCGCTGGCGGGTGGGCTGGCCGGCAACGAACTGGTGTTCATCGTGGCGCGACTCGTCCAGGGCGCCGGTGCGGCGCTGATGCTGCCCGCGGCACTGTCCACCCTCACCACGACCTTCACCGACCCAGCCGACCGGCATCGGGCGCTGGGGGTCTGGGGCGGGGTCGCCGGGCTGTCGTCGGCGGCCGGAATCCTGATCGGCGGCGCGCTGGTCGAGGGCCCGGGCTGGCGCTGGGTCATGTTCGTCAACCCGATCGCCTGCGCGCTCATCGTGCCCGCCGTTCTGGCGGTGCTGGGCGCGGACCGGCCGGCCGCCGCGACAAGCCGGTTCGATGTGGCAGGCAGCGCGTTGGTGACCGGCGGGATGCTGCTGCTCGTGTACGGCCTGGTCGAGGCGCCGACCCAGGGCTGGGCCGCGGCGTCCACCTGGCTGGAGTTCGCCGGGGCGGCCGTACTGCTGGCGGTGTTCGCAGCGGTCGAGCGCGTCGCATCGGACCCGATCCTGCCGCTGGGCACCTTCCGGATCCGGGGCCTGGCCGCCGCCAACGTCACCGGTCTGATCGGGTTCGCCGGCATGCTGGCGATGTTCTTCTTCCTCACCGTCTACATGCAGAACGTCCTGGGCTACTCCCCCCTGGCCGCCGGTGCCGCCTACCTCCCGCTGACGTTCGCGGTCGGCGTCTCGTCGGGCATCGGCGCCAAGCTGGTGACCAGGACCGGAAGCCGGGCGGTGATCTGCGGGGGCGCGCTCGTCGCGGCCGGTGGGTTGCTGCTGCTCTCCCGCGTCCCCGTACACGGGCACTACCTCACCGACATCCTTCCCGGACTCCTGGTGTTCGCGTTCGGCGTCGGACCGGTCTTCGTCGGGGTCACCGCGGCGGCCAACGCGGGCGCCGAAGCCGCCCGCGCCGGCCTGGTCGCGGCGATCCTCAACTCCGCCCAGCAGATCGGCGGAGCGCTCGGGCTGGCCGTCCTGTCGGTGCTGGCCACCAGCCGGACCGACCATGTCATCGGCACCGGCGCCCGTACCGACGTCGCGGCGACCGAGGGCTTCCGCAGAGCCCTGCTGGTCGGGGCGATCATCACCGCGGCGGCGGCGCTGACCGCGTTGCGCACCTCCAACACCCGCCAGGACCCGATGGCCGCGCAGCCGGCCGGTGCGGCACCGAGCGCCGCCCCGGCCGAGCAGGCGCTCAGTTCAGAATCTGGGTGACCTCGCAGCCGACGAAGGTGTCGGGCTGCTCCAGCAGACCTCGCAGATCCGAGGTGCACTGGTCGGTGCCGGCGCCGCCGTCGACGGTGCCGCCGCCCCGGCCGGTGAGCTGGTCGTTGCCGCCCAGACCCTGGACGGTGTCGTGGCCGCCCTCGCCGTTGATGACGTTCGGGCCGGTGTTGCCGATCAGTACGTCGTCCCTGATCGTGCCCTCCAGGTTCTCCACATCGGCGGCGATGGTGTCCCTGGCCCCCACGGGGCCGTCCTCGGCACCACCGTCGTCGCCGGTCGCGCCGTTGAGGGAGGCGTGCACCCCGGCCGTCCGGGCGGCCGTGTCGGAGTACGAGGCCGTGTCGTCGCCGGCGCCGCCGACCATCACGTCCGCCCCGAACTCCCCGACCAGTTCGTCGTCGGCCGATCCGCCGGTGAGCCGGTCGTTGCCGTCACCGCCCATGAGGGTCGAGGGGAGGCTCGTCGCGTTGGTGATGGCGTCGTTGCCGTCCAGCCCGCGGATCCGCATCGAGAAGACGCCCGCGGCCGGGCAGCGCGCCTGGCTCGGCGTCACCATCGTGCAGCCCGTACCCGCGCTGAAGGTCACGCCCGTGTCGGTGACCGTGACGAACTGGCCGTCCGCGGTGACATTGATCTGATCGGCGACCCCGACCGGAGCGTCGTACCTGAGCACCCCCGCACCGACCCGGACGACTCCGGGCGTGCAGTCCCCGTAACACGGCTTGGCCATCGCGCCGGGGGCGGTCAGCACCCCCGACAGCGTCGCGACCGCCGCGCCGCCCACCACGCACATAACGGCACGCGAACTCCACGGGCTACGAAACCGACTGGACATGAACCTCTCCTGACGTCGTGAGCGGCCCCGGGTCCTCGCCCGGGGTCTCACTTCCTCGGCGTTCCATCCCGTTCCAGGCTTGACCTTCGAGTCGGGTCGAAGGTTTAGCGTTGCGGGCATGAGCGACCTGCGGATCTCCCAGCTCGCCGAGCGCAGCGGCGTTCCGGCGACCACGTTGCGCTTCTATGAGGGTGCCGGCCTGCTTCCCGCCGGGCGGACCGGATCCGGGTACCGGACCTACGACGAGACGGCCGTGGAGCGGCTGGCGTTCATCGGCGCGGCCAAACGGCTCGGCCTGGCCCTGGAGGAGATCGGCGAGTTGCTCGAAGTGTGGTCCGAGGGCTCCTGCGCCCAGGTCCGCGACGACCTGCGGCCCCGGATAGCGGCCCGGATCACCGAGGCCGAGCGGCGGGCCGCCGAGTCGGCCGCCTTCACCGTCACCTTGCGGAAGGCGCTGCGGCATCTCGACACGCTCCCCGACAGCCGGGAACGCTGTGGCCCGCAGTGCGCCGCCGTGGACGAGACGCCGATCGCCTGCACGCTCACCGGGCAGGACATGGACCAGCGGATCGGCCAGTGGCGCAGCCTGCTGGCGGGCGCATCGATCGAACCGATCCCGGGCGGCGTCCGGGTGCGGCTGCCCGCCGATCGGGCCGCGCGGGCCGCCGAACTGGCCGTCGCCGAACAGGAGTGCTGCGCCTTCTTCGACGTCCGGCTCCTTCTCCAGGGGCCCATCGTGGAGATGGAGGTCCGTGCGCCCGAGGAGGCCGCGCCGCTGCTCAGTGCCCTGTTCCGTTAGCACCGGCCGGCTCACGGCCGTACCGGGTCAGGGACCGGCGGGCCGACGGGCGCAGAGACCAGACCACCGAGAGGAAGGCGGACAGGACCGGCGACGGGTCGTCGTCGCGGAAGGAGAGCATGAGCGGCGGCAGGCTGACCGCGGGTTCGATGTCGTGGACCCGGACGTCCGGGCGGATCACCTTGCGTACTCCCGAGGGGCCGAGCCCGATGCCGACGCCGCACGCGACCAGGCCCGCGATGGTGTGGACGTCGTGCGCGTGGATGATCCGGCCGGCCTGGAGCCTGGGCAGCGTGACGGCGGTGGCGGGCTCCTCGTCCGGCGAGGCGGTGATGAGGGTCAGCCCGCGCAGCCGGTCGATCGTGAGCGGATCGGTTCCGGCCAGCGGATGGTCGCCGGGAACCAGCGCCGCCAGACGATCGTGCCCGACGACGACCGATCGCATCCGCTCGACGCCGAGACCGTGCGGCGCGCCCCGGGTGACGATCGTGTCGAAGGCGCCGCCGGCCAGCGCGGCGGCACAGCCGGCCGACGAGCGCTCCTGCAGCCGCAGCCGGACCCTGGGCCGTTCGGCGCCGAAGCGGCCGAGAACGGCGGGCAGCAGGTCGATCAGCGCCGATCCGACAAAGCCCAGCCGGAGCTCGCCCGACTCGCCGCGCGCCGCCCGTCCGACATCGCCGTCGATGGCCTCGATCTCCGCGACGATCGTACGGGCCCTGGCCAGCAGCGCCTCGCCGGCCGCCGTCGGGAACACGCCGTGCCCGGTGCGGTGGAACAGTTGCGCGCCCACCTCGCGTTCGAGATCGGCGATCTGCTTGGACAGCGGCGGCTGCGCGATCCCCAAGGCTCTGGCTGCCCTGCCGAAATGCCGATGCTCGGCCAGGGCGATCGCGTACCGGAGATGACGTGCCTCCATAGCCTCAGCGTATGAGGAGGCCCCCGGTCAGATCTCGGCGATATCGAGATCGGTCTCTCACTGAGCGTGATGGCGAGTCGTAACAGTCGCCATCCGTTTGGCGTATGTTCAGCTCAGTGATCCTTCATGGCGCGGTCCAAATCCTAAGTTTTCGGGGGTTTGGTGAGAAGGAGCCATGAAGACACAACGCGCGGTACGAGCTCGGAGGATCACCAAGTGCTTCGGCGACATCGTCGCACTCGACAGTGTCGACCTGGATCTGGCTGAAGGGCAGATCCACGGCCTCGCCGGACCGAACGGCGCGGGGAAGACCACGCTGCTCGGCCTGTTGCTGGGGCTGGCCACTCCGGACAGCGGACGGCTCGAGGTCCTCGGCACTCCGGTCACCCGG
>Ga0308173_10001318_pt1 | contig 12231 bp, 9 predicted proteins | sample PhyPR1_FD_203716 | JGI IMG/M metagenome (GOLD analysis project Ga0308173, IMG submission 203716) | Soil microbial communities from UC Gill Tract Community Farm, Albany, California, United States - DLSLS.P.R1 | ecosystem: Environmental > Terrestrial > Soil > Agricultural land | place: USA... | reverse complement strand
GACGACCGCCTGGGCGCGTCCCTTCGGTGCCGGCGCATGACCGACTCCGAGGTCCGGCTCGAGATCGCCGGCGATGTGGTGGGCCATGTGGTCATCGGCGACCACAACATCGTCGTGTCGGAGGGCGGCTCGCTCACCACGCTGATCCAGTCCGGTGAGCTGCCCGTCGCCGTCCGGCGGGAGCGGATCGCGCTGCTGCCCCGGCGCACCGGCTCGATGCGCGGGCGGGACGCCGACCTGAACGCCGTCGCGGGCCTCCTGTCCGAGGATCCGCTGGTCCAGGTCCACGGCCCGCCCGGGATCGGCAAGACCACGCTGGTACGCCGGCTGGCCCACCGTCTTTCCGACAATCCCGTCACGTCGGGCGGGCTGGCGTTCCTGCCGGCCGGCGGCCGCAGCGCGGACGACCTGGTGCAGGACATCTTCGAGGCCTGCTACGAGGCCCCCGGCTACCGGCCGACCAGGCAGGAGCTGCAGCGTCTGATGAGCGGTGTCGAGGTGTGCCTGCTGCTGGACGATCTGGAGATCTCCAACGAGGAACGCACGCTGCTGCTGGACGCCGTCCCGGACACTCGTGTCCTGTTCACCTCGCCGGAGCGCTCGCTCTGGCAGGAAGGCCGCTCGATGGGTCTGCGCGGACTGGCCGAGCGGCCCGCGCTGGAACTGCTCGCCCAGGTGCTCGACAGGCCGCTCGACCCCGGCGAGCTCACGGTCGCCCAGGAGCTGATCGGCCTCACCGGCGGTTCACCGCTCCTGCTGGTCCAGGCCGCCGCGGACGCGCACGGAGCAGACCGCCTGCACTCGGGCGCGATCGGCGACCTCGTCTCCCGGATGGTCGGCGGGGTCAGCGACGCGGGCCGGGAACTCGCCACGCTGCTGGCCTACGCCGGTACGGCCGGCATCGCCGCCGGCGTGGTACCGCATCTGGTGCCCGATGCGGACACCGCCGAGACCGGGCTCGCCGAGCTCACCGGTCTCGGCCTGGCCCTGGAGACCGAGGACGGCTTCCGGCTGGCCCCCGGCGTCGCGGACGCACTGCCCGACGACCTGCGGCCCGGGGGTGCGGACGCCGGGCCGCTGGCGATCCGGCTGCGGGACTGGGCCGGCGTACCGGACCTGCCGGCCGTCCAGATCGCCGCGCACGCCACCCTCATCACCGCCGTCATCGACGCCGCCGTCGCGGGCGGGCGACCCGATCTCGGCGCCCGGCTGGCCCGCAAGACCGCGCCACTGGTGGCCACCTCGCTGCGAGTCGGCGCCTGGGAGCAGATCCTCGCCCGGGGCAAGGCGGCCGCCGAGCAGGCCGGCGACCGGTCGATCCTGGCGTACCTGACCCATGAGGACGGCATCCGCAGCCTGGTCACCGGCCACCGGGCGGCCGCCGCGGTCGCGATCGCCGCCGCGGTCGAGCTCTGGCACCTGCTCGGGGACACGAGCCACCACGCGCTGGCCCAGCACACCCAGGTGCTCACCGGCCAGGCGACCTCGCACGCCTCGACCACCGGCTCCGCCGCCGCACACCCCGCGCACGCGGCGACCACGGGCCACACCGCGCACGCCACGGGCCACACCGCGCATGCCACGGGCCATACCGCGCATGCCACGGGCCATACCGCGCACGCCACAGGTCATACCGCGCACTCGGTCGCGGCCAAGACCGGGGCGACCGCCGCCAAGACCGGTATGACCGTCACCACGAAGATCACGATCGGGGTGGCCGTCGTGGCGGTGTCCGGCACCGGGGCCGCCGTGGGCGCGACGGTCCTGCCGAGCCATCCGTCGCACAAGCGGCCCGTGGTGGTCGCCGCCCCGCCCATGATCGCTTACGCGACCCCGACCGCCGTCGAGGTACGCACCGGAACGGGCCCGGCCAAGACCCTCGGCCCGGTGAACACCAAGGCCGGCGGCACGCCGCTGGCCTGGTCGGGCGACGGTACGCAGCTCGCCTGGCTGACGGACGGCTCCCTGTATCTCGCACAGGTCAAGACCGGCCAGACCCGGAAGTGGCCCTGTCCGGACTGCGGAAAGCTCGCCTTTCTGGGAGCGCGCGTGGTGACGACCGCGCAGACGGACTTCGGCGGCCCGTTCAGACGCCCCGTGACCAGGCTGCACGCCTTCGGCGGGGCCGGAACCTCGCCGGCCCTGATCCCCGTCACCGGGATCCACGGCACCGGGTCAGGCTCCGACTTCTACCTGCTCGGCCGGCTGTCCACGAACGCCGTGGTCGTGGCCGCCGGGGACGCCGGCGGCAGCGACATGGGCGGTCCGCAGCTGCTCTACCGCGTGGGTCCCGACGGCGCCGCGACCCAGATCGGCCGAGGCTCGCTGGCGTACACGAACTCCCCGCAGCAGATCCTCGGTGCGCTCGACAATTTCGCCGCGGACGGTACCGGAAGGCGCATCGCGCTCACCGAGTACACCCGGGGCGGCGCGTGCGGCGGCGGCCAGACGGCCCTGCTCGTGGACGCGGCCACCGGCACCGTCACCCTTCCCAAAACGCCCGGCACGGGAGGCGGCCCGGACGGCTTCCTGACCAAGGGCCTGTGGTTCGACGGCTCCGGAACCGCGTACGCCTCGTTCGTGGCCAACCCGTCGACCTGTACGCCCGGTCCGGCTCCCAGCCAGGCCGCCCAGACCATCCCCATCGTCTGCAAGTACGTCGACGGCCAGTGGCAGAAGGTCGCGCAGGGCACCCTGGACGCCGCCTACTCCGGAAACGGCTGGCTCGCCGAGCGCAAGGGCACCCTCACCGACGCGTTCAACGGCAGCTTTCCGCTGACCATCAGCCATGGGCTGACCAGCACGACCATTCCCCAGGTGAGCGGCTTCGCCTGGTCACGGTGATCGCATGGTCCGCAGCTCGGGGACGGCCGCCACCGTCGCCGTCACCAGGACCAGCAGGGCGAGCGGAGCCGCGTAAGCCTGTGCGCCGAACCGGTGATAGAGGAGTCCGGCGACCAGGGCGCCGCCGAGGTAGACCAGCAGCACCGGGGCGTGCAGGCCCGGGCCCCGCTGGGCCGCTTCGCCGCGGAATCCGCCGGTGATACCGAGCATCAGGTCGGTCCAGGTGCCGGTGATGAAGGTGGTGTTGACCCCGGAGATGCCGAGTCGGCGGACCGCACCGCTCTGGATCCCCATCGCCGTCCCGGCCAGTGCGATGAGCGTGAAGCGGGCCGCGCCGTGCGGGGTGCGCGGAAGCGTCAGCCAGTAGCCGTACAGGGCGCCTGCCGGGAGGAGTTCCAGCGCCATCGCGATGAGGAAGTAACGCGCGGACCTGAGCAGCCCGGCGATGGCCGCTCCTGCGGCGAAACCGCCCAGCGCGGTGGCCGAGCGCAGGGCCGCTGCGGCGTCTCCGGTGGTCGCCCCGATGCCGAGCAGGACGGTGTTGCCGGTCATGTTGGCGGGGAACACCTTGCCGAGCCCCAGGTAGCTGATGGCGTCGGTGGCCGCCGCGGCCGCGCTCAACGCCAGCAGGAGCAGGTTGCGTACGGTCACAGGCCTCATGGACACGCGAAGACGTCCCGAGCCTTGCGCAACATCGAGCCGTGACCTCCTGCGATGGATGACGGATTAGCGCTACCCCGTCCCGCTGGGGTCCAACCGCGAACTCTTCTCGGGGCATGCGAGGGGGAATGGCCGCTTACGCCCGTTGAATCCGGCGAACAGCGCCGGGAGCCCGCGTTTACATGGCCCCTCAACGGTTAGAGGCTTTGTGATCAAGGTCGTGGGAGGGGGCGCGAGGGTGACCGCGTTGGAGCCGAGGGTCGATGACAGCGTTCAGCAGGCATTGTCGCGGCACCGCAAAGGAACCCGAATCGGGAACATCCTGGCGACGACCGACCACAAGGTCGTCGGCTATCTGTATCTGACGACCTCCTTCACCCTGTTTCTGATCGCCGGGGTCATGGCGTTGATCATGCGGGCCGAGTTGCTCCGGCCCGGCCTGCAGTTCCTGAGCATGAGCGAGTACAACCAGCTGTTCAGCATCCATGGCACGATCATGCTGCTGCTGTTCGCGACGCCGCTGTTCGCCGGTTTCGCCAACGTTCTGGTGCCGATGCAGATCGGCGCCCCCGACGTGGCCTTTCCGCGGCTGAACGCGCTGAGCTACTACCTGTTCGCCTTCGGGGCGCTCATCGTGCTGTCGGGATTCCTCACCCCCGACGGTGCGGCGGCGTTCGGGTGGTTCGCCTACGCACCGCTCAACTCCCACGTGTACTCGCCGGAGACCGGCGCCGATCTGTGGATCATGGGGCTGGTGGTGTCGGGGTTCGGCACCATCCTGACCTCGGTCAACCTCATCACCACGATCATCGGCATGCGGGCGCCGGGGATGACGATGTTCCGGATGCCGCTGTTCACGTGGAACTCGCTGCTCACCGGCGTGCTGATCCTGATCGCCTTTCCGGTGCTCACCGCAGCGCTGCTGGTGCTGGAATCCGACCGCAAGTTCGGCAGCCACGTCTTCGACGCCCAGACCGGGGGAGCGCTGCTCTGGCAGCACCTTTTCTGGTTCTTCGGCCATCCGGAGGTCTATATCGTGGCGTTGCCGTTCTTCGGCATCGTCACCGAGATATTGCCGGTGTTCAGCCGTAAGCCGATCTTCGGCTATCTCGGGCTCGTCGCGGCGACCGTCACCATCGCGGGTCTGTCCATGGCGGTGTGGGCGCACCACATGTTCGCCACCGGGCGGGTCCTGCTCCCGTTCTTCTCGATCATGTCGTTCATGATCGCGGTACCGACCGGGTTGAAGTTCTTCAACTGGGTCGGGACGATGTGGCACGGCCATCTGAGTTTCGAGACGCCGATGCTGTTCGCCGTCGGATTCCTGGTGACGTTCCTGTTCGGCGGGCTGACCGGGGTGATTCTGGCCTCGCCTCCGCTGGACTTCCACGTGACCGACTCCTATTTCGTGGTGGCCCATTTCCACTACGTGCTCTTCGGCACGGTGGTGTTCGCGATGTTCGGCGGCTTCTACTTCTGGTGGCCGAAGATGACCGGAAAGATGCTGAACGAGACCTGGGGGAAGGTCCATTTCTGGTCGCTTCTGGTCGGCTTCCACACCACGTTCCTGGTCCAGCACTGGCTCGGCGCCGAAGGAATGCAGCGGCGGGTGGCCGACTACTCCCACCAGTTCGCCACCCTCAACTTCGTGTCCTCGGTCGGCTCGTTCGTTCTCGGCGCCTCCACGCTGGCCTTCCTGTGGAACGTCTGGACCACCCACAAGAACGGACGGCGGGTGGGCGTCGACGATCCGTGGGGGTACGGCGGCTCGCTGGAGTGGGCGACGTCCTGCCCGCCGCCGAGGCACAACTTCGACGCGATCCCGCGGATCCGCTCCGAGCGGCCGGCCTTCGACCTGCATCACCCGATCTTCGATACCCGGCCGCTGGAGTCGGGAGAGCACACGTGACCGGGGACAACTACTGGCTCATCGTCGCGCCGATCGTGTTCTTCGTGACGCTGATCGGCTGGGTCGTGCTGCTGCTCGTCGGCGGTACCCGGGACCGCCAGTACCGGCACAAGGACATCGGCAAGCGTGGAGCGGTCGCCGGGGCGATCGTCGAGGGCAGTCCGGCCCAGGTCAACTCCGGCCGGGTGATCGAGCTGCCCGATGTCACCGAGGACGAGCCGGAGCCCGAGCCGCCGCAGCAGCGGCCCGGCGGCTGGATTCGCCGCGCCCGCCGGGCGGTGCGCACGGCGGTACGGGGGCGGCATGGCTGACAAGCATCGGGTGGAGCGGTCGCTGGCCGCCACCGGCCGGGCCCTGGAGGATCGGCTGGGCGGAGCCGGATACGCCAGCAAGAACCTGAAGAAGGCGTTCCCGGACCACTGGTCGTTCTTCCTCGGCGAGCTGGCGCTCTACTCGTTCATCATCCTGATCCTCACCGGGGTCTTCCTCACGCTGTTCTTCAAGCCGAGCATGACCGAAACGATCTACAACGGCTCCTACGCCCCGCTGCGGGGCGTCAGCACCAGTGAGGCCTACGCCTCGACGCTGCACATCTCGTTCGACGTGCGCGGCGGGCTGCTCATGCGGCAGATCCACCACTGGGCGGCCGACATCTTCCTCGCCTCGATCTGCGTCCACATGATGCGGATCTTCTTCACCGGCGCGTTCCGCAGGCCCCGGGAGATCAACTGGCTGATCGGCGTCACCCTCTTCGCGCTGGCGCTGGCCGAGGGGTTCGCCGGATACTCGCTGCCCGACGACCTGCTGTCCGGAACGGGACTGCGGATCATGCAGGGGATCGTGCTGTCGATCCCGCTGGTCGGCTCGTACCTCAGCTTCTTCGTCTTCGGCGGCCAGTTCCCCGGCGAGGACTTCATCCCGCGTCTCTACAGCGTTCACATCCTGCTGATCCCGGGGCTGATCCTGGCCCTGGTGACCGTCCATCTGATGGTCCTGTGGCACCAGGAGCACACCCAGTGGCCGGGCAAGGGCGGACGGGAGACCAAGGTCTCCGGCGACCCCACCTACCCCGTGTTCGCGGCCAAGACCACGGCGCTGTTCATGTACGTCTTCGCGGTCATCGCGGCGCTCGGCACCTTCGCGCAGATCAACCCCGTCTGGCTGTACGGCCCGTACTCGCCGGACCAGGTGTCAACCGGGTCGCAGCCGGACTGGTACGTCGGCTTCCTCGAAGGCTCGCTGCGGATCATGCCCCGGCTGACCACGACCCTGGCCGGGCACACGGTCATCTGGAACGTCTTCCTGCCCGCCGTGGCCCTTCCGGGCGTGTTCATCACCGCCATCGCCCTCTACCCGTTCCTGGAGAAGTGGGCGACCGGGGATAGGCGGGTGCACAACCTGCTCGACCGGCCGCGCAACGTGCCCACCCGGACCGCCATCGGCATCGCGGTGATCGTCTGGTACGGCAACCTGTGGGCGGCCGGTGGGAACGACGTGATCGCCGGCCAGTTCAAGATCTCGCTGTACTGGACCACGTGGTTCTTCCGCGCCGGATTCTTCCTCTTCCCGCTGATCGCCTTCGTCGTGACCCGGCGGATCTGTCTCAGCCTGCAGCGCCGGGACCTGGAGACCATGGACGAGGGCATGGAGAGCGGCATCATCGTCCGTACCGCCGAGGGCCGCTACGTCGAGGTCCACAAGCGGGTGGGGGAGGAGACGGCGGCGCTGCTCGACACGCGGCAGCCCACCGAACTCGTCCGGCCGCTCCCGGACCACATCCTCCCGCTGCCGACCCCGAAACGGATCAGGGCCCAGGTACGGAGCAGGGCCAACAAGTTCTATCTCGGCTACCAGGCGGAGTCGCACGGAGCCGGGCAGGGCAGGTACGGCAACGGCGACGGCGAACCGGCCGAGGAGGAGACCCGGGACTGACCGGGTCGATCAGGCGTCGTGCGCCAGGCGGGTCGCCGTCTCCAGCATCAGCGCGTGCACGAATGCCTGCGGCAGGTTGGCCCGGAGCTGGCGCTGGCGGACGTCGTACTCCTCGGTGAACAGCCCGGTCGTACTGCATCCGGACCGGATGCGTTCGAAGCGGCCCCGCGCGGTCGCGAGGTCACCCTGCTGATGCTCGGCCAGCGCGAGCAGGAAGCCGCAGAGCATGAAAGCGCCCTCGGCGTCACCGAGCGGCTGGTCGCCGACGTGGTAGCGGTACACGAATCCCTCGTCGACGAGCTCCTCGCGTACCGCGGCGAGCGTCGCGACGGTACGCGGGTCATCGGCCGCCAGCGCGCCGCGCACGGCCGGAATCAGCAGAGCGGCGTCCACCCTTGGGTCGTCGGGGGCCCGCTGCCAGTGGCCCGCGGAGTTCAGGCTGGTGCGGGTCGTCTCGCTGAGGATGTGCTCGGCCAGCCCCCGCCAGTCCGAGACCTCGGCGGGGGTGGCGATGGCGTCGGCCGCATAGCGAAGCCCGGCGACACAGGCCAGCCGTGAGTGCGTCCAGAGCTCCTGCTGGGTCTCCCAGATGCCCGCGTCCGGCTGTTGCCAGCGGCGGCCGATGACCGAGGCCGCGACTCGCGCCGCCTTGGCCGCATCCGAGGGCAGCCTGTCCAGCCGGGCGGCGTGCGCGAACAGGTGCAGCGCCTCGCCGACGGCGTCGAGCTGGAATCGGCCGGTCGCGTCGTTGCCGACCACGACGGGCGAGCCGGGGTAGCCGGGCAGGTCGATGCTCCGCTCCCGCGTGGGAGCCGGGTCGCCGGCCACGGTGTACGCGGCGTGCAGCTCGTCCTCGTCGGCCAGGACCCGCTCGGCGACGAACCGTACGGCGGTGTCCAGCAGATCGAGGCGGCCGCCGTGGGTCGCCACGGCCTCTCCGGCGTAGCACTGATCGCGGATCCAGGAGTAGCGGTAGTCGTAGTTGCGATCGCCCTCCATCCGTTCCGGCAAGGCGGTGGTGATCGCCGCGGCCATGCCGCCGCACTCGCTGGTGAGCCCGGTCAGCACCGCGTAGGCGAGTTCGGCGTCGACGGGTGCGAGCGTGTCGGAGCACGAGGGCACCCGGCGGTGCCAGTCGGACTCGGTCGCGGCCCACAGATCACGCGGATCCAGTGGCTCCCGGCCCGGTTCGAGGCTCAGCTCCAGCACGAGGTCGTGCGCCTGCCCCGCCTCGAGGTCGAGGATCAGTTCGAGGCCATCGCCCGCGACGGCATCGGCGGCTCCGACCCAGCGCAGATGGATATCGCCGCTGCGTCCGGCCCAGATCCCGTCGTCAAGCCGCAGGTCGGACATGGCCCGGCGATCGAAGGCCGAGCGAATGTCCAGATGCGCCGTCACCCGGGCCGGCCGATCGATCGCCTGGAACCGGCGAAGCACCACGAGCCGGTCCCGGCGAGCAGGACGGGCCAGCGCCTCGCGGCATTCCACGATGCCGTCGGAGTTGACCCAGCGGCTGCGCCAGATCATGCTCCGCGGCTCGTAGTAACCGCCCCAGACCCGCCACTCGTCCACCGGCCGGGCGTCATATCGGCCCCGGCCGCCCACCAGACCGCTGAAGACGGCCGGCGAGTCCCAGTACGGGAAGCACATCCAGACCAGATCCCCGTCGGGGCCGATCAGCGCCCCGCGCTCACCGTCGGCGACGACCGCGTACTCCCGAAGAGCGTGCGGCACCAAAGCTCCACCATGCGGACCACTCACAGGTGACCCCTTTCCACCAATGGGCTCGGTATTCCCCTCGCGAGGACTTCACCGGCAGGGGAGCGGGTATTTGGGCTGATTTGCCGGATCGTGTCCGCCTCGACGGTCAGGGCAGGAGGGCGAGGGAGCCGAGGTCGATGGCGTGCTGGGCATGGCGGGTGGCCAGCGTGCAGAACATCTCATCGCCGCGCGCGGTGCGTTCGACGAGCATGGACGCGCCGATGGCCATGACGATGCCGGAGAAGGCGAACAGCCGGTAGGCCCGCCAGCAGTCGTCCCACGGGTAGGCGACGCCGTGCGCGGCGAGGGTGGCCTGGTAGAGGCGTACCAGGGACTCTTCCTCGGCCCTGCGGACCTCGATCGGCAGGCTGGAGGCCAGGAAGTAGGACAAATCCATCACGCCCGCGCCGCGGGTGCAGGTCTGCCAGTCGAGGATGGCGGGCCGGGGCAGGTCGAACAGCAGGTTGTCGGCGCGGAAGTCACCGTGGACGAGCGTGCGGGGCTCCCCGTCGATTCCCAGGTAGGCCTCCAGCGACGGGAGGAACCGCTCCACGAGGGCGAGCCCTTCGGAGGGTATCCGCCGGGCGTAGCGGTCGCGGAAACCTTCGTACATGGAGGTGACCAGGGCGGCGGTGAAGGCGCGGGAGCCGGCGTCGCCGCGGTTGAGCCAGGTCAGCCCGGCCAGGTACGGGTCCTCCCAGGCGGTCGCGTGCAGGACGGCCATCTCGGTGACCGCCAGGGTCGCGTCGGCGGCGCTCACCCCGGTGAGCTGGTCGCCGGTACGGGCGGTGGGGAAGTCGCGCAGCAGGACGGTGTAGTCGTCGGAGTCGGGGTCGTGTGCGGCGAAGTAGCAGGCCGGGATGCTGGTGGTGAGCAGGCGGGGGGCGAGTTCGCGATAGAGGCCTGCCTCGACCTCGTAGGTACGGATGAGCTTGGCGGCCTGGCGGCTGGTCTGGTCGGGGGAGGGGACCTTGGCGACGAGCGTGGGCGGGCCGGCCTGCGGACGGTCGTAGGTGAGGGTGAGACGCAGGGTCTGGGCCACCTGGCCGGTGCCGATCGGCGCCGCGTGGACCTTCGTGACGGTCGCGCCGTCGAGGCCGAGGGCCGCGGTGAGGTAGTCGGGGGTGAGGCCGGCGGCGCCGGCCGCGGGCCCGGTCACCGTGGTTGCCCGGAGAAGGACCAGTCGTGCTCACGCCAGGCCGGGGGCTGGTGCCATTCGGTCCAGCCATGGCCGGTACGCCCGTCGTCGGCGCTGTAACGGCACAGGGCGCGTGGGAAGTGCGCCTGCTCGCCGGTCGGTGCGGTGAGGTCGACCGGCGCGAACGCCAGCGGCTCCGCGGACAGCGGCATGCCCGGCAGCAGCAGCCGAGAGGAGGCGGGCCGGTCGTCGGCACCGAAGGTCGTCTCGGCGCCGAAACCGTCGAGGTGGATCAGCTCGTCTCCCGGCGGGGGCACGTGGAAGCTCGGCCAGGGCAGCGGGATGCCGATGTTGGCCTGCATCCCGTGGAAGAACGTGCCGTCGTCCAGGCATCCGGCGGTCCACAGCCAGCTCACGCTCCACCAGTCGCGCTCGCCCCAGGAGTGGTCGCGCTCTCCGGTGGCCCGCACGCCGATGGTCTCCCGGCCCGCGGTCACGCTCCCGGTCACCGTGCAGGGGATCTCGTACCGGACGATGTCGCGGTAGGGGTAGACGCCGCCCGCGGTCCGCCACTCCAGGTCCAGGGCCAGGTGCTCGCCGGAGTCCGCGGTGCCGTCCAGCACCAGGTGCGCGGCGCCGAAGTCCGGAGTGAACTCCTGCGTCGCCCGGTATCGGCCGGTCTTCAGGTCGGTGCCCTGCGCAGGCAGCGGCGCGGCGTTGTCCACCAGGATCACGGGCTCGTGGCCAGGCCGGACGAGGCAGGCCCAGTACCAGGCCCGATCCCAGTTCGGGTAGAGCCCCAGCCGCACGTAGCCGCCGTAGGAGCCGTCGGCCGCGGCGAAGTCGAAGTAGTACGACTCGTTCCAGAGCAGTTCGGGGCCGGGGGTGTGCAGGGCTTCGTCGGCGGGGGTGAGCGGCCAGGTGCCGTGATCGACGATCTTCAACGCGGGGGCTCCTCGACACGATCCGAATACGATTCGGTTCACAGGTCGCGCCAGTGTAGATTCCCCGCCCCCGTGTGGTCCAGGGCACACCTACGCCCCGGGCCGGGCGTACTCGAACCGTCTTCGAACGGGCGAGCGGCTCAGATTCTCCGGGCCCGGCGGCGCCGGATCGCCGTGAGGACCAGCAGGGTGGCGGCGGCCGAGAGCGCACCCTGCGTCCGCTGTGAGTTGGCCAGCCACCGGACCCCGTGCTGCACCCCCACGGCCGCGCGCGGTCCGCTACGAGCCCGGCGAACCCGGGCCCGCAGGATGACACCGGCCGTGGTAGCGGCGAGCCCGGCGCCGACGGGCAGCGCCACCTGCGGACGGGCCAGGCCCTTCGCGGTGTGTGTCATGCGCTGTTTCGCCTCGGCGGACTTGGCCCGGGCCAGCGCCTTGACGTCGGCCTTGGCGACCAGCTCGGAGACGGTCGCTCCCAGCTCCTCGCGGGTCTCGCTGATCTCTCTGCGCAGACCCTCGATCTCACTGGGGTGACTTGACTCTTGCCTGGTCATCGTCTGGTCCTCTGCTTGATTTCAGAAATGTCCCGCTTGACGGATTCGGCCGCCTCGTGCGGCACGGGCGGAACCCCGCGCTTGAGTTGCCGGGTCCCCAGCAGACCGCCGACCCCGGCCACCACCAGCAGCACTGCTCCGACGATCAGGGCCGAAGCCCAGTAGGGGAGCGCGAGGGCCAGCGCCGCGATCGCCGCCAGCATCACCGCCGCCGCCCCGTAGGCCGCGATCACGGCCGCCGCACCGCACAGCGCGGCCCCCCGGCCGGTGTGCTTCGCCTGGTCCTTGAGCTCTGCGACCGCCAGCCGTAGCTCGGCTCGCAGCAGATGCGAGGTCTGCTCGCTCGCCTGGCCGACCAGCTCGCCCACGCCGGCCGAGGACGGTGCCTGCCCGTTTCCGGAGATCATCTGGTCCTCCCGAACTGTTGACGAAGAAACCCTTTCCCGCTGGTCGGGGACTAAACAGACGCCGGGGCGCCCGCGATCGCGG
>Ga0308173_10001317_pt1 | contig 12233 bp, 10 predicted proteins | sample PhyPR1_FD_203716 | JGI IMG/M metagenome (GOLD analysis project Ga0308173, IMG submission 203716) | Soil microbial communities from UC Gill Tract Community Farm, Albany, California, United States - DLSLS.P.R1 | ecosystem: Environmental > Terrestrial > Soil > Agricultural land | place: USA... | reverse complement strand
CGAGGTGGAAATGAGCCGGAGCATAGCCCGGATCGAGCGCGATGCTCTTCTGAAAGTGCGCGATTGCATCGCTCGTATACTGCGCAACTGCGTAGAGAAACCCGATTCTGTCTTCCGATTCGGCTGACTGCGGGCTGGCTTCTGCCGCTTTTGCGAGCGCATCCAGCGCGCCTGGAATATTTTGCTGCTTAATGAGCTGTTCCGCTTGATCCGCCAAAGCGGCCGGTGTATCGCCTACCGCGGACGCGCACAACGCAAGCGCGGCGATACAAATGGAGACTGCTTTCAACATTCGCCATTATACGGGCTTGGCTTATCACGGACGACTCGCCACTTTGGGATCGATCTTCAACGCCAATGCCATCTCGGCTTCCGCGTCCTGCGCTTTGTTCTCGTGCTGCAGCGCCAGGCTCAGGCTGTAATGTAAGGAAGCGATTAACGGATTGACATTGATCCCCTGCCGGTACACGCGAATCGCCTGGTCATACTGCCCTTTGCTGTACAAGGCCCCGCCGAGATTCAAGTAGGCAAGCACCAGATCCGGATCAATCTCCAGCGCTCTCCTGTACTCCGTGATCTCGTCCGCATTTCCCATAGCGCCGTCTGCCACGCCGAGATTAAAGTGCGCCCCGGCATCGTCCGGATACAATCGTGTCGCCACGCTAAGTATTCCCGATCCTGTTCGCGCGTTTCCGGCCTCGGCGTAGGTCACGCCCAGATACGTTAGCGCACGCAGAAACCGGGGATAGATCTTCAACGACTCCAGCAGTTCCGCCGCGGCCTGCTGGCGTTCGCCTTGCTTGCGAAGGTCCATCGCTTTTTTGAAATGTGCCTGTGCATCCTCGCGGAAGTTACGAGGCATTCGCTGCACGATGAAATACTTTCCTTGAGAGCTGATCACATCTGAAATCTCCCCCGGCTCAAGTCGCAACGCTGCGGCGGACCACGCCGGATCAAGCTGCGAGGCGTCGAGATCTCCCAGGAAGCCGCCGTTCATCGCCGAAGTTTTGTCGAGCGAATTTCCCCGAGCCAGATCGAAAAACGAGCCCCCGCCTGCGACTTCTTCACGCAGAGATGCTGCCTTGGCCGGATCGTCCAGCACCATTACTCGCAGGAAAAGATGCTTCGGCGTTACCTGGCTCCTCCATTCAGGAAGCTGCTTCGGTGCGCTAACGTTCTGCTCGGGATGCACTCGAATCCAATGATCCGCGATTACGAAGGGCGGCCGGTCCTTTACGTCCGGCATATGACAGCCCACGCAGCCGGTAACTCGATTGACCGGGCAAAGCCCCGCATGCCGCTTGACGCCGGCGCTGTGACATCCCAGGCAGGTCTTTTCAGAACGTGCTTCCACGACCCCGCGCGGCGCGTCCTGGTGTGGGTTATGGCAGTTTACACAGGTAATCTGGCCGGCGCTTTGCCGCCAGCATTCGCTGTTGCTGAGCGCGGTAACTTGATCGGAAATCAGCAAATCGTCCGGTAGCGGATCCTGCACGACGCTGAATCCGGCGTGACACTGGGAGCAGGGCCGCATTTGCTGAGCGGGTGCGAGTTTCGCAGGGTTCAGAATGCCTTTATCTACGGTTTTCCTGGCGAGAGCCGCCAAATGCGGCTGTCCAGGCCCGTGGCAGTTTTCGCAGCTCACGCCTACTTCCGTATGCGTTCCGATACGCTGCGGTTCACCATGACACGCCAGACATTTCCTTTCGAAACCAGGCGATAATACCCGGCCCAGCGCGGTTTCGTAGTTTGCTGGCTTCTCCGGCGGAAACCCGGGCGAGAGCGCCAGCTTGTTTTCGGGGGCGTAGTGCAAATAGCGCGTCTCCACCAACGGGGAGCGCTCAAGCGCTAAGCCTTCGATGTCGCGAACCCTTGCCAGGAAACTCAGCCCATGGCGAGTCCCGCCCATGGTGATTTCTACCGGGTACTTCACCATCTCCTGTCCGGGCATGTGTACCTGAAAATCGAACCCAGCAGCTGTTCTTCGGATCAGGTACTCGATCGCAGGATCCGGTCCTTCCCGGTGAGTCTCTTCGTACTTGGCAGGAAGCTGTTTCCCGGATGCTCCCTGCCAGGTGCGAGCCATCCTCGTTTGCGCCTGGGTGGTGGCGATATTCTTATGGCATCCCGCGCACACGTCGCGGCCCAGATAGCCCATCTGGGCGCCGGAGCACCAGGCGCACACCAAAAGCAGGAGACCAACAGGCTTCATTCAAACTGCAGGAGCGAAAGCGCTATTGTATCGAGCGCACAACTGGCGGACTCACTCGATCGTGATATTCCCTGAAGCCACGCGAATGGAAACCAGCGGGCCGCCATTGCGGACCTTTCCTTCGACGTGGTGTTTGGAGAAGCTGCTGTTGACTGATATTTCGGGAACTGAAATACGGCCGCTCTCGGATTCGGCACTGATTTCGTAACCGGCCCCGGGCGCAAGCTTCACGGTGACACCGCCCGAATCGGCCTTTGCGCTGATAGCCGCGGGTCGCGTTTGCGCCAGTCGAATGCCGCCCGAGTCGGTTTGCGCGTCGATACTGCCCGAAACGCCGGTCATTTCGATCCCACCGGAATCGACGTGGACGGATACCGGACCGTTGATATTGCTGAGGTGGATGCCCCCGGAATCGGCGGCAGCGCGCACTTCCGATCCAACATTGTGAATCTCGATTCCTCCTGAATCCGTGCGGCAATCGGCCGGACCATGAATGCCGTCCACGTGGATGCCGCCGGAATCCGCACGAGCACGTAGCTGGCTATTGGAAGGCGTTTCAATTTCCAGGCGCATGGAAACACCTTTGAGCAAGTCGCGATTATGCACATACCCGATTCGGATGTGATTGCCGGTCTGTTCCACGGGCGGATTGCGCTCCAGTTCGCGGATGCGCGCATCCACGTCTCCTGAATCAAACCAGCCACGCTGCCCTTTGAGAATCGCGTGGACCCGCACGGTTCCGGAGGAACCGGAGGTGACCATGATTCCTCCGGAATCGGTTTTTACGTCCAGATCAACCGGACCCGAGACAGTAAGTGATTTATCGAAAGATCCTTGTTCTTCGGCAGAGGCCACGAGGCCGGCGGCCAAGGCGAATGAGACAAGACTGAAGGTGGAGATTTTCATCAATGCGGTCCTTTCGGCGTGCTGCCGGGATAATACGAAAATGCGGGAGAAATGTTCCGCACTTTCTATCGGAGCATGTCTAAGGACAGACCTTGCACTTCTATGTATACTTTCCGTAGAATATCCATAGAACCCGGAGGTATTCATGGCGGCGCTGAAATCGGATCTTCCTCAAGGCACTCTAGATCTGCTAATTTTGAAGGCCGTTGCTGTTGAGCCTGTCCACGGATACGCTATCGCTCAGCGACTCGAACAGGTATCGCGCGGCGTCGTCCAAGTCCCGGAAGGTTCGCTCTACCCTGCGCTGCATCGGCTTGAAAACCGGGGCTTCCTGGCTGCCGACTGGAAAAAAACCGAGACCGGGCGCGAAGCGAAGTTTTATAAGCTGACACGCAAAGGCCGAAAGCAGCTTGAAACGGAAGCCGCCAGCTGGCAACGATTGATCGAAGCGGTTGGCCTGATTCTCGGCATGGCCGATGGGGGCGCACAATGAGCTGGTGGTCTCGTTTAAGGCGTCGAGGCCGAATGGAAGAGCAGCTCGAAAAGGAGTTGCGCTTCCATCTGGACCAACGCGAAAGCGACCTCATCGCGCGCGGCTACTCTCCCGCCCAAGCGCGGCGCGAAGCCCGGGTTGCGCTTGGTGGCCCAGAGCAAGTGAAGGAGAAATGCCGCGATGCTCGCGGCACCCGTTGGGCCGAGGAGTTGCTGCAGGACACTAGTTACGCACTCCGCACGTTCCGTCAGAAGCCCGGTTTCGTCGCCGTCACTCTGCTGATTTTGGCGCTGGGAATCGGCGCGACGACCGTGATGTTTGCCGTTGCTAATAGCGTTCTGCTCCGGCCCCTTCCATTCCCGGAGCCAAACCGGCTGGTAACCCTGCACGGGTTTATAAAAGATTTTGGCGAGTTCTGGGGCTTCTCATATCCCGATTTCACGGACGTCAAGAGTAAGAGCCGCTCTCTCAAGATCGCGGGCTGGACATACAGCAGCGGCACGATCAGCGCTCCGGGAGCGCCTGAGCACGTGGAGGGGCGTCAGATCTCCGCGGGACTCTTTCCGATTCTGGGAGTCGTCCCCTCATGCGGGCGCGGCTTTCGGCTGGATGAGGACCGGCCGGGTGCAGTGCCGGTCGCCATCATTAGCTACGACCTTTGGCAGCGCCGGTTTGCGCCGGATCGGGCCGTAGCCGGCAAGAAACTTATCTTCGATGACAGAACGTTCGAGGTCGTCGGCGTAGCTCCGCCAGGGTTTCAATTGTCGGGAGAAGCGGAAGTTTACACGCCGCTCGGTCAAAGCCTGGATCCGCGAATGCAGAATCGCGAAGGGCGTTTCATTCAAGTCATAGCGCGCCTCGCTGCGGGCGTAAGTCTGAACCAGGCTCAAGCCGAGCTCACGCTCATCAGCCGTCGTTTGGCCGAACAATATCCCAAATCGGACGCCGGCCTCGGCATGCGTATCCATCCCCTTTTGCAGGAATTGGTAAGCGATGTGCGTGGCACGCTCTGGCTGCTGGTGGCTGCAATTGGGCTGGTACTGTTGCTTGCCTGCGTGAACATCGCGAGTCTATTTCTGACGCGCGCTATTTCTCGCGAGCGGGAACTTGCCATGCGTGCGGCTCTCGGCGCAAGCCGCAGCCGTCTCGTGCGCCAATGCATCACCGAGAGCGCCGTTCTCGGGCTTTGCGGCGGCTTGCTCGGAATCGCCGGAGCAGCGGTGAGCGTGCATCCGTTTGTAGCGCTGTGGCCAGGTAACTTGCCGCGCGCGGAAGCGATCCACATCGATTGGCGCGTGCTCTGTTTTGGAGTGGGCATTTCGCTCTTGTGCGGTCTCCTTTTCGGGTTGACGCCGGCCTTGCGCGTTCCTATGCATCGGCTCGAAGAAGCACTCCGCGCCGGCGGACGGAGTGTTACCGGCAGCTCGCGCCGTCTGCACAGTCCGTTCGTCGTATCGGAGATTGCGCTTGCCTTCGTGTTGCTGGTCTCGGCGGGAATGCTCGGCCGCACTCTTCTAGCACTGTCTTCTCTGAATCCCGGCTTCAATGCACATAATGTGCTGGCCGCAAGGTTCGCACTTTCCCCCAAGGTGCTCGGCAATCCATCTCAGATACGGTCAGCCTGGCGGGACGTACTCGATCGCGCCCGGCGTCTGCCCGACGTTAAATTTGTCGCTCTTGCAGACATCATTCCTATGCGCGAAGGCGAGAACGTTATGCCGTACCGGACCACGCCTAATCCGCTGCCTCCAAACCAGGAGCCAACCGCGCTGGGCTCGACCGTAACTCCTGACTATCTCAAAGTCATGGGCGTCCCGCTGCTGGAAGGGCGCTTCTTCGATGACCATGATCGAGAGGAAAGCAAACCGGTCGTCGTCGTCGACGAGAATCTCGCTCGGCATGTCTTTGGTCGGACGAATGTTGCCGGTCAACATATCTGGGTTTCAGCGATGGGCGGCGCGCCGATCGAGATCGTGGGCGTGGTTGGGCATGTGCGCCACTGGGGTTTAGCGGGCGACGATCAGTCTCCTGTGCGCGACCAAATGTATTATCCATTCGCGCAAGTGCCTCCGCAGCTGTTGCATTTCTTTTCGTCGGTCATGTCAATCACCGTTCGAACGCGAAGCTCGCCCCTGACGATTGTCAAGGCATTGCAAGACCAACTGCGCGGTGCATCCGGCGATCAGACTCTTTACGAAGTCCGCACTATGGAGCAGCTTGTAGGTGCATCTCTTGCGCGCCAGCGCTTCCTCTCGCTTCTGTTCGGAATATTCGCGGGACTGGCCCTAGTGCTGGCGAGCATCGGGGTTTACGGAGTACTGGCCTACCTGACCGGGCAGCGAACATCTGAAATCGGCGTACGCATGGCGATGGGAGCAAACGTTCGCGACATCATGCGGCTGGTGTTATGGCACGGCTTGAAAATGACGATTGCCGGCGTCAGCATTGGTCTTGTCGCGGCAATTGGAGCAGCGCAGGCGTTGCAGCATCTCGTTGAAGGAATGCAGCCAGTAAATGGAGCAACCTTCGCGATTATGATTCCACTTTTAACGTTAGCTGCGCTGTTCGCCAGCTTCGTTCCAGCTCGCCGCGCCAGCAGGGTCGATCCTGTGAAGGCTTTGCGGCAGGAATAACACAGTCTGTCCGCGTTAAATCGTCCGTACCATATGGTCGGGACACACTGTCTGGGTTAAGCCGAACACGCGCTCGGGCAGATCCAAACCATGTTTAGCAAGGAAAGGAACGATGGAGTAGAAGCGCTCTTGAAGGTGGCGATGCGGATAAAGGAGATCGATCAGATAGCTTGCATCGCGGGTTGCCTTTTCGTCGCGGCGCAGCGCCTCACGGGCGGTCTTCTGGGAGAGCCGCTCCAGTTGATAAAGAATCTTGGCCGAGCTCTTTTTCGATGCGAATTCCAGAGTCGGATCAAACCGGCTGAGCTGATTCCGCAGGTTGTCCAGGCTGCGTTCAGTTGCCGACTGCAAAGAATGAAACTGCTCGGCAAGACCATCAGGCACCAACCGTTTGGCAATCCGGCTCTTGACGCCTGCTTCGTGGTCGAGAACGTCGGGTAAGTGCAGTCCGTAGCGATCCAGCAGTTTGGTCGCTCGCGTATCCAGCAGAGTGAAGCTGTTCCTGGGAAAGATCACCGGCATGCGGCCGAGAAGCTGGTCGTAGAGCACTTGCGCCTGCGCCATGTAGGCCACTTCCGAAGGTCCGCCGATATAGCTGATCGTCGGCAAGAGAAAATCCTGCATGACAGGGCGCAGCAGGGCGTTTGGTGAAAGCCGATCGGCCATTGCTTGTAATTCCGCCGCAGAATAGGAGCGGTCGCGCGCTGCAAAACGGCCCTCGTTCCAGCGAATCGCGGTTCGCTTCCCATCGCTCAACAGGAACAAAAGCGAGCTGTTGTCCTCAACCTGTACCTGTGCATGATATCCGGCGGCTAGCAGCTCGGAATTTCGGCGTCGCAGTGCGCCGAGCAGTTCTGGTACGAGAGTTACAGTATCACTCAGGAACGGTGCTGCTAGCTCGCGAATGGCTGGCGCGAGCGGGTCCAAGTACAGCAGCCCATAGCCGCCCAGGATGTTCTGCAGGAAGCGACCGAATGCCGATCCGAATGTCTCGCCTGGCTGATAGGCTGACTGCAATCGTGCGATTACGTCTGCAGCAAACGGCAGATCGCCTAAACCCGCGCGCAGCTCAGCCCATGGCAACTGGTTCAACTTCACATCGCCCACGGGTCCGCCGTTAACCACGCTGCTGGTCACTGCGACCCGGCTTGGTGTTGCGTCCTGATTGAACACCCAGGCGTGATCCACTTCGGCGAGATCGTGGTCTTCCGTCGCGAGCCAAAACACCGGGACCGCGGGAATTCCGCGCCCGGTTAGCTCCTGGGCCATCCTGACGGCCGTTAGTGCTTTGAAAATGGTGTACGCCGGACCGGAAAAAAGTCCCACTTGCTGGCCCGTAACTACTGCTACCGTACGGGGTCGAGCGAGCAGCGCCAGAGAGCCGGAGTCGCCATTCTGCTCGCGCAGCGCAGCGACCAATTTGCTCCTCCGCGAGTCCGGATAGTCAATTTGCCGAACGAACTCGTCCAGAGCGCTGGGGTCGGAAAAGCAGTGTGGATAAAATCTACTTACTCGATCGAAATGATAGAGAAAGTCAAGGAAGAGGTTGCTCGTGCCGGGAATGAGGTTTTGGCGGACACACGAAGACTCCATAAAGCGTTGCGCAGTTAGCAGATGAGCACGCGTCAGCCAAAGTTACCAAATTTACCCGGCTGCAAAGTAGACAATAGGTTGTGAGCGAAGAGCGGGGTCGGTAGTTTTCTGTGGCTGGCGTTTACATTTCATATCCGTTCTGCACGCAGAAGTGCACCTTCTGCAATTTCGCGTCGGACGTGCATTCGTGGGACATTCGGGAGCGGTATGAGACGGCTCTACTCGACGAACTCAGCGGTCACCAATGGCTTTGGCAGCCCGAAACCGTGTATTTCGGCGGCGGCACCCCTAGTTTGATGCCTCCCGATTTTCTTCGCAAGCTGATGGCGGCCATTCCGGGCGGCTGTCTCCGAGAGGTGACCCTGGAATGCGCTCCCGGCACTCTGAGCCGCGATTCGATTCGCGACTGGCTGGCTTGCGGTGTGGATCGCGTCAGTCTGGGCGTTCAGTCGTTTGTGACAGAAGAGCTACGCCAGACCGGGCGGCGGCACACGGCGGCAACGGTTGAAGCCGACCTTCAACTGCTGCGTGAGTCCGGCCTTCTCAACGTAAATATCGACCTGATCGCTGGCCTTCCGGGTCAGACCCAGAAATCCTGGGGACAGTCGCTCGATTGGATTGAGCGCTTTGCGCCGCCGCATGTGTCCGTGTACATCTTTGAAATTGACGAAGAGAGCCGGCTGGGAAATGAAATCATACTCGGAGGCGAGCGCTATGGGGCAAACCGCGTTCCCGACGATGGGTTAGTGGCCGAACTCTATGAGCGAGCCGTCGCGCGGCTGAACAATTTTGGCATTGAGCGTTATGAAATTTCGAACTTCGCGCGAACAGGATGGGAATCGCTGCATAACCTTAAATATTGGAAGCTGGAGCCTTATGCAGGCTTCGGCCTGGATGCTCATTCCTTTGATGGCGCGCACAGATGGAGCAACCCGGACAGGCTGGATGCATATGTTGGCGAGCGGCAGATCGAGTGTACGGCGAGCGATCGAGGCGAAGAACACTTTTTCGTCGGTTTGCGGCTGATGGAGGGGATTGAGCCCACTGCGGATGAATGGACGCGGTTTGAGCAGCCAATACAGAAATGGGTGCGCGCGGGGATGCTGCAGAAGGATGATTCACGCCTGCGGCTTTCTCCCCGGGCGGTACTGATCTCGAACGAGATTTTCCAGGACTTCTTATGATCGATCTTCGCAGCGACACTGTTACCAAGCCGAGTGATAAGATGCGCGCCGCTATGGCCGAAGCCGAAGTAGGCGATGATGTCTACGGCGAAGACCCAACCGTTAACCGTCTGGAAGAGATGGCGGCCGAGGTGTGCGGAAAACCCGCGGCGCTGTTCGTGCCGACAGGCACCATGGGCAACTCCATTGCCGTGAAACTGCACACGAAACATGGCGAAGAAGTTATCTGCGACTCGCGTTCGCACGTGATGGATTGGGAATTGGCGATGATGGCGTGGTTTTCGGGCTGCCTGGCACGTCCGATTCAAACGCGAAACGGCATTCTGACCTGGGACGAGATTGAGCCTGTGCTACGGCGGAAAGGCCCGCAGAACGCTCCGACCACGCTGATATCGCTGGAAGACACGCATAACATGGGCGGCGGGACAGTTTATGCGCAGCAGAATATAGATGAGATCTGCAGCGAAGCGCACGCGCGCGGCCTGAGAGTTCACATGGACGGAGCGCGAGCGTTCAATGCTGCGGTGGCTTCGGACACGGCGGTTTCAAGAATTGTGCGCGATGTGGATACGGTCATGTTCTGTCTGTCGAAGGGTCTGGGCGCGCCCGTTGGTTCTATGCTGGCAGGCCCCGCCGAACAGATTGCGGAAGCCCGGCTGTATCGAAAGCGGCTGGGCGGCGGTATGCGGCAGGCTGGGGTGCTTGCGGCCGCGGGTCTGGTAGCACTTGAGGACTCGCCGGCAGGTCTTCATGAGGATCATCGCAACGCGCGCTTTCTGGCCGAACGTCTTGCGGAATTGCCGGGCATTCGGATTGACCCCGGCGCAGTGGTGACGAACATTGTCATCTTCGATATCTCTGCATTAGGCGTGAGCACCGCGGAATTTAGCGAGCGACTGAAGGCGCGGGGAGTGCTGGCGAACGGCATCGGCCCGACTCAAATGCGGATGGTTACGCACCTGAATGTTGCGCGAGCAGACTGCGAACGGGCGGTGGAGGCGATTCGTGAGAGTTCGAAGGGCTTCGGGCGACAAGAGTCCGGGGCCACAAATGAACACGAATACACACGAATGCAAACCGGAGGATAAAGTTGCGGAAGCGGTGATCGGGGCGGCATACGAGGTCTCGAACACCCTTGGAGCCGGGTTTCTGGAAAAGGTGTACGAGAGAGCTCTAACGTGGGAATTAGTTTTGCGTGGGTTGGATCTCAAGTGCCAGGTTCACTACGCGATTACATATAAAGGGCAGTGTGTGGGTGAGTATGTGGCCGACATGGTTGTTCAAAATCAGCTCCTGGTCGAATTGAAATGTGTGGAGTGCTTCTCGAATGAGCATGTGGCGCAATGCATTAATTATCTCAAGGCTTCTGAGCTGAGATTGGCCCTTCTGATCAACTTTCAAAAACCCAGGGTCGAGTGGAAACGGATCATCTACGGATGATTCGTGGCCAGAGTGCCGTGATACCATTCTTCGGTGCTCATTCTCGCGGCCACCTTGGCCATTTTTGTCTACGGATTGATTGCGCCCATTCTTGGTGCGCTTCTTCCCACCTACGGACTAACCGCCGGACAGCAGGGTATGCTGGCGATGCTGTATGCGATCGGCCTGATTATCGCGTCGCTCTCGGCAGGTCCGGTAATCGATCTCAAGGGCAACAAACTGGCGCTGCTTGTCGGTTTGATTTTGATCATTGCTTCGCTGGTAGCGGCTCCGAATGCAGGTGGATACGGGGGATTATGCGGCGTCTACCTAGTCCTAGGACTGGGGGGCGGAGTCGTTGTAACCGGCGCAAACGCGCTGGTGGGCGCGATAGAACCTACCCGGCGCGGATCGGCGCTGAACTTTTTGAATCTGTTTTTTGGGCTGGGCGGAATCGTCACCACTTATGTCGCGTCCGAAGGCCTCAATCCGGCTACTGTCTGCTATGGCATAGCGGGCCTGACGGCCCTGGCTTTTTTGGCAAACGCGTCCACGCGGATGCCGGGACCTTCCGGCGAATCGAGCTTCCGTATGAACGAGGTACCGGCACTGATATCGAGACCCGCTCTGCTGTTGCTCTGCTTTTTCCTGTTTCTCTATGTTTCGTGTGAAGTCGGCGTTTGGAACTGGCTGAAGGTGTACCTGGTCGGGGTTCATTTTGACGAGAGGACGGCCGGGCATGTCGTCAGCTACGGGTTTGCCTTCGGAATCCTGGTCGGGCGAGTAATCGTTTCCAAGATTTTGATCAAGACTCCCGCACTCAAAGTGACATTGATCGCGTCCATTTGCATCGCAATTACTACGTTCGTAATGCTCCAGCTATCCTCACCGGTAGCCATTATGATCGCTGTGTTTTGCGCGGGTCTGAGCATGGCGCCGGTATTCCCGACTACGCTTGCCATCACCGGCGATACCTTCCAGCGCGGCACCGCGACTGCGATGGGCATTGTAATCACGTTCGGATGGATTGGCCTGGCTGTCAGTTCGCCGATTATAGGGGCGCTGGCCGAGGGCGGCAACTACCGGCGCGGTCTGATGCTGATCCCTACATTCGCGGTGATTATGGTACTGGTCAACTTGGTACTGCGGCCCGTCCTGCACCGTCCCGTTCCGGTTCCGGCGGTCTAGAATTTTTCAAGCATGTAGCGTTTTTCATCTGAATTGCACTAGACTCAGAAGAACACTCTTTAGGAGATTTTTGTAATGGCTTTTTGTCCGAATTGTGGATCTCAGGTCACGGCTGGCGGTTTCTGCCAGAACTGTGGAACGCCGGTGGCCGGTGGAACCGCCCCGGCCGGCGCGGGTGCGGCTTACGCGCCGCCCGCAACCCCGGTCTCAGCATCGGGTCTCACCGAAAACGTAGCAAGCGCGCTCTGTTACTTATTTGGCTTGGTTACGGGAATTATCTTCCTGTTACTCGCGCCCTACAACCAGAACAAGACGGTTCGCTTCCACGCTTTCCAGTCCATTTTTATGCATGTAGGGATCATCGTGCTCTGGATCCTTTACACCGTGACCAGTTTCATGACTCACGGTATCGGGTTTCTGCTGTTTCCGCTGTTCAGCCTGCTTGTTATCGCGCTGTGGCTCTACATGATGTTTTCCGCCTACAACAACAAAAAGGTCAAGCTGCCCATCGTAGGCGATCTGGCTGAAAAACAAGCATAAACGCAAGCCGGACGGAGTACGTCCGATATTGAAGTGCTGAAGTATAGTTGTGTGTTCGCGCTCGC
>Ga0308173_10001316_pt1 | contig 12236 bp, 7 predicted proteins | sample PhyPR1_FD_203716 | JGI IMG/M metagenome (GOLD analysis project Ga0308173, IMG submission 203716) | Soil microbial communities from UC Gill Tract Community Farm, Albany, California, United States - DLSLS.P.R1 | ecosystem: Environmental > Terrestrial > Soil > Agricultural land | place: USA... | reverse complement strand
GAAAACTTCTTCCCGCCGACCAAGGCGGTCGTTACTGCTGGGTCTTCGAGTGTCTGCGCGTTCACGTAGCTGCCCGCGCGGACGGCCTTTGTCTCGCATTGATGGTCGAGAACGGCCCCGGGGTCCAGAGCGTCCGCATCGAGCAACTGCTCAAGGACTTTTCCCAACTGCAGGAAGTCGCTTGTGGTCTTTAGGGGAGCGAGGCCTTGCCGGGCGCTGATCGTGCGGCTGGTTTCTTTATCGAAGGCATCGAACGGACGCACCCCTCCATCCTTCCCCCCGCGGGCAGTTCATGCTAACCTCCTTACATGCGGAAGCGCCGAAAGGCCTTAATCTGGATCCTCCTTAGCATGCAACAACAGGCGGCCAAAGCCCTTCTCACGATCACAAACAAGCCAGGCCAGTGACCCGTTGCGCTTGCTGCGCCTTCCACCTGCCACCGGATGGGCGTTCCCGTTCATCAGAGGTGAAATCAGGTCGAAATAACTCGAAATAGGTCGAATAACCTTGAATGAGTCGAAATAGATGGGGCGGCACCGGTGTACAGTTTTCAGTGTTGAGGGTTTGGTCGGGGGACGACGCAGGGAACTTGGTTACTAACGGTTACTACCCGTGTGTGGATGGAATAACGGTGGTCCGTTGACGGAAAAGCACGAGAAGTTTTAATTGGCTTGGCCGGGAAACTCAGCGGTCGAACTGTGCCGCTGCTAGGTCCTTCACCCCTATAGGTGCACAAAAAGCTGTGCGATGGCGCACAAAAGACGAAAATGTTCGAGGAATTTTTTAGCGCGCCGCGACAAGTTGACGATTCATCCTGCGCTCTTTATCACCCCCAGAGCGCTCCGCCACGCTTGTGATTAACACCGCGGCTTTTGGGCTGGAGCCGCTTCGGATAAGAACGGTAGACTCCAGCCATGAAGCTGGTGCATGCGGCGGATATTCACCTTGGCAGGAGGCGGCTGGATGGTCGGCTGCCGGATCAGGATTTTGCCGAGGCTTTTGCTCATGTGGCTGCGGCAGCCATTGATCTCCGCGCGGATGCTTTTTTGCTGGCAGGAGATTTGTTTGATCGAGCGCAGGTTGAGCCGCCGCATTTACGGCAGGCGCAGCAGGTGCTGGTGATGTTGAAGCAGGCGCGCATCCCGGTTATCGCGATTGAAGGCAACCATGATAAGGCCTTTGTTCACTCCGAAGCGCCAACGTGGCTTCAATATCTCGCTGAGGACGCATTGCTGGTGTTGTTGCAAACGCGTTTTGATAAAACCGGGCCCTTGTTGACGGAATGGCAGGATGCCCGCAACGGCGGGGCATGGATGGATTTGGGTGGCGTGCGTTTTGTCGGGGCGGGATATCTCGGCGCGGCGACGCCGCACAAAGTGCGCGAGATTGCGGCACGGCTCGAACCGAACCGCACACATGTGCTGCTGCTGCATGCCGGGCCGGATTATTTCATTGGGGAAGGCGGTGGGTTTTCGAAAGAGGACCTGGAATCGCTCCGCCAAAAGGTTTGTTACCTGGCGCTCGGCCACATCCACAAGCCGATGCTGCATGGCGATTGGGCGTGCAATCCCGGATCGCCAGAGAATTGTGACATTAAAGAGGCAGCGTATGCTGAGCCGCGCGGGTACGCGGTGGTGGAAATCGACCCCGCGCAACGGGAGAGACCTGCCCGGCTCGAGGTCCGCAGCAATCCGCGCCGGAAATGCCATCGGTTGACGCTCGATTGCACTGAGTTCGGAAATAAACTGAAGCGCGGCGCTGAAGCGCTGGTCGATGCGGCAGTCGACCTGATCAAATTGGAAAAGCCGGAAGCGACGGCGATTATCGAACTGCGGCTAACGGGCTCCTTGAATTTGGATCGCATTGCCCTGGACCAGATGGCGGCCTGCGCGGAGATCCAACGCGCAGCAGGCGTTGCCGCGGTGACGATGGACACCACCGGATTGAATGTCGCCGGGGAACTGGCGACGAGTCCGGCGGCAGGTTCAGAGCAAAACTTGTCGCATGAGGAATTGGAGAAGAGCGCGATCCGACGGCTGGTTGAGGAGGAGAATTTGTGGGGGCTGGATGGACGCCAGGATGAGTTTGCGTCGCTGTTTTACGAACTGAAGGAACAAGTTCGCGCGGGCAGAACTGGCGAGGAACTGGCGGAGGTCATTTCGCAGAGTCCGCTGCTGGATCTGATCCAAAAAGCTTCCGAAGAGCAGGAGCAGCGAGAGCCGCGCGACGAGCGCGACAAGTGGAAGGAGCAGGGCAAGAGCGCGGCGAAAGGGTTCGATCTGATGGTGCAGGTAGCCGAGGTGCAGAGCGAAGCGTTGAAGGCTTGAGATGCGGCTCGAATCGATACGCCTCAAGAACATCAAATCCTACGGGGAAGGGCCGGAGGGAGCGGGTGTGACGATTCGATTTGAGCCGGGTGTCAATCGGGTGGCCGGCCGGAACGGCCACGGCAAGACGACGATCATTGAAGCGCTCGGTTACGCATTGTTCTTTTGCGAGCCGGAGCACGAAGAGAACTTCAAGCTGCAAGCTTACTTCTTGCGCGCGGGAGAAAAGGAGGCGGAGATTGATGTCTGCTTCTCGCATATCGGCCACCGTTATCGGGTGGAGCGCGCTTTGGGCCAGAGCAAGCGGCGGAGCAAGGTGGTCTCGCTTGTCGACGAAAGCACTTGCGCTGAAGGGGACGAGGCTGTGGCCGCTTGCCTGTGCCGCATCCTCCGAGGGGAGGACCGCGCATTCAATCAACGCCAGCTCGCGGACGTATTCTCGAACCTGGTGGGGGTGAAACAAGGCCGGCTGACCTGGCCATTTGACTCGAAACCCGCAGCAGCGAAGGAATTTTTCGAGCCTTTGCTGGACGTCGCGATTTTCCGCGAGAGCGAGTCACGGTTGCGGGATGCTCGTGGCCGGTTCGAGGCCTTGTTGCAGGAACACGATGTTAAACTTGCGACTGTGAACCAAAGAATTGCCGACCGCGCCAAGAGCCGGGAGGAGGTGCCGGTGAAAGAAACGGAGGTCGAGACGTGGCGGAAAGTTGTGCAAAAATCCCGGCGGCTGAAAGAGGAAGCGGAAAAACTGAGGCTCGCTTGCGAGCAGAAGCAGGCGGCATGCGTTTCCGCGAGAACAGCGCTGACGGAAGCCGACCATCGGCATCAGCTCGCGTTGCAGAAAGGCGAGCAAGAGACGCGGCTGCTCTTCGACGCGCAACAAGCGGGGGAGAGGCTCAAGAAAACCGAAGCGGGTTATCAGGCGTTTTTAAAGGCCGAAGCGGAACTCAAGCTTCTGCATCAGCAGCAGACGCAACGCTCTGCGCTCCACGCCCAGCGCGAAAAAGTCGTAAAAGCAAGGTCCGACCACGATTTCAAACGCAACCGGGCGCAGGCCCAGGTCGACGAGATCGTCCGCCAGCGGGCGGAGAAAACCACGCAAGTCGCGGAACTGGCGAAAGAAATGCAGCGGACGATTTCAGAGCTTGCACGGCTGAAGAGTGAATGCACGAAGCTCACGGATGAACTAGCAGCGGCGGCGAAGCTCCAAACCGGGTTCAACGCATGGGTAGAGAATTGGTCTGTTTGCCAGCAGCCTTCGTCAGAAACTTTGTCGATCCCGGGCCTGAACCTATCGGTCCTTATCGAATTGCGAAAAGAAGAAGAGAACCGCGCTGAAGCCGTGAACGCCCTGGAGCGCAAAACCAATCAGATCACGCACTCACGCCAAACCCTCGCGGCGCAACTGGCGCAGATCTCTGGAGGCGTTTGTCCCTTCCTGAAGGAACAATGCCGGCAGTTCGATCCTAAAGCCGTTGAATCTGATCTCAGTTCGTATGAGAAAGAACTGGCCAGGGTTACCAGGGAGCACACCGAAGCTGTTAAAAAGCATGCGACCGCGAGACAGGCTGTTGCTGCCGGTCGAACGAAAGTGATTCAGTTCGTGGAGCAGAATGTCGAGAGCGCTCGCTCGAAACTCCAGCCGCGCTCTCAGGCTCTGGTAGCGGCTGAGCGCGATCTGGAAAATCTTAAACGCCATCAGAATCAGGCCCAAAAAATACTCCAGCAGTTTGATCAAAAGAGCGTTGTACTTTTCCGCGAGATCGCGAGCCTGCAGGAGCAGGGGAAGACCACCGATGCTGAACTTTCAGCGCTGGATGCCAGGCTCGCTACTTTCGTCCGACTGGACGAAATATTGGGCGAACAACAGAAGGTTAAGGGACAATATTCGGTTGATTATCACAGCCACCTGCAAAACCAGCCGCTGGCGGGAAAGATTTCGATGCTGGAGGCAGGCTTGAAGAGGTCGCTGGAACTGGAAACTTTGGCGAAAACGCAAGTGGCGGCCAACAAAGAAGCGTTTGAACTGGCGAACCGCGACTTCGCCCCGGAAGCGTTGAGCCGGGCACAGGAAGCGGCGGCAGAAACTCGCAGCAAGCTGGCTCGCGACCAGCGGGACCTTGAAACGGCCGAAACCAACCTGAGCAAGGAAAAAGAACGGCTCAAGGAATGGAAAGCGGCGTGCGCCGAGCGCGACCAAATCGAAAACGAAGCGCAGCGTCTTCGCGCCGCCACTCACCTTTCAAAGGTGGCGGCCAAAATCCTGAAAGATGCCGCGCCTGCTGTCGCTCAGCATCTCTGCAGCCGGATAGCGGCCAGCGCGCAGAAGATTTTCAGCCAAATCAACCAGGAGCCAATTGAGCTTGAATGGAAGGCGGAGCCGCACTACAGCCTGCGCGTCGTTCCTGGCAGCCGCCGGTTCGCGATGCTTTCGGGCGGCGAGCAAACGAAACTCGCGCTGGCCATGACGCTCGCGATGATCCAGGAATTCAGCGGGCTACACTTTGCTGTCTTCGACGAACCGACCTACGCCGTCGACAGTGAAAGCCGCCAAAAATTGGCTGATGCAATTCTCGAGGCTCAGAAGGCCGCCGGCCTCGAACAACTCATCGTGGTTTCGCACGATGATGCATTCGAGGGCAAGATTGAGCATGTCGTGCTCCTGAACAAAATGAATGGCGCTACGGCGGTTCAAATATAGCGGTAACTCCGGTAGGAGTTCCCTGTTTATAGCACTCGACGCCAAGCCTCTCCTCCTTTTGTTTCAGCGGCCCGATTACACGTCCGCAATTTGCAAAGCTGAACCGCGCGCCGCGGAAAAACAAAAGGTAAGAATAAGGGGAACCCCGCTGCTATAAACAGGCAACCCCGAGAGGGGCCCCGAGAGGGGTTTTCCTACAAATGCCCCTCGGCCTGAGAAGGATGAGCACCCTCATGTCCTCACTGACCGTCCGGAGTTGCATCAATAATCATTTGCAAAGGATGCGAATAGGTGTTAAATTTTTTGGTTAATGAGAATAACAGTGGATATTGATGAATCAACAGTTGATGAATTGATGAGAATCACTGGGGAGAAAATGAAGAGTCCAGCGGTCAGCAAGGCTGTCGAGGAGTTCGTTAAGCGCAAGAGGGCCAAGGAGTTCGGTCGGATGTTGCGGGAGGGAGCTTTCGATTATTCCATGACCAACGAGGAAATCGAAAAGCAGGATGTCTGAGCCATGGTGCTCGTAGATTCGTCCATCTGGATCGAAGCAGCCCGCCGGAATGGGGACCTCGCCTGCAAAGTCGCTTTGGAATCTTTGCTGGAAGAGTATGAAGCGGCACTTTGTTCGCCGGTTCGGCTGGAAGTGCTGGGTGGCGCTCGTAAAGAGGACCGGAAAAAACTGGCTGCCGGCTTTGGTGTCATTCCGTATCTTGAGGTTAACGAAAGCACGTGGAACCTTGCCGTGGAAAGCGGCTGGCGGCTGCGCGATACCGGGCTCGCCGCGCCATGGAATGACATTCTGATCGCCAGCCTTTCAATTGAAAAAGCCTGTCGCGTTTACGCGCGGGACAAACATTTCGACCTCATGGCACAGACCATTGGCTTGCGGCTCTACGCGCCGGGGTACGGGGGAAGTTACGCGCCAGATGTAAAGGCGTGAGCGCGTTCGCGGGAACGGGAATACGATGAAATCGGCGCAGAAAAGATATGAAACAAAAAGTGATCAAAAGCGAATCTGAGTACGCTGCGGCTCTCGTCCGTGTCGAGAAATTGATGGATGCCAGGACAAACACAGCGCAAGGAGAGGAATTGGAATTGCTGTCACTGCTCGTTCACGACTATGAGGAGCGAGTGTTCCCGATTGATAAGGCGCGAGTTAAATAAACTCGTTGATCAAATTCTCGAGGAACTCCTGCCGGCCGCTGGTGTTTGGCGCGGCGTCGCCTTTACGGAGCATGACGTTTTCGAGCGTTTTAAGGCTGGCGCGCCCTGATTCGATTTCTTTGCCGATTCCTGTGTCCCAGGAGGCATAGCGCGCTTTCACGAATTCGGCGAGCCGGCCATCTTTTCGAATTGCAGCGGCAATTTTCAGGCCACGCGCGAAGGCATCCATCCCGCCGATGTGGGCGTAAAACAGGTCCAGCGGCTCAAAGCTTTCGCGGCGGACCTTGGCGTCGAAGTTCACGCCACCCGTGGTAAGCCCCCCGTACTTGAGGACGCTCAGCATGGTCTGCGCGGTCAGATAAACGCTGGTCGGGAATTGGTCGGTATCCCACCCAAGCAATTCATCGCCCGTATTGGCGTCGAGCGAGCCAAGGGCCCCTGCCCCGCCGGCAACTTCCAGTTCGTGCTGCATGGTATGACCGGCCAGAGTGGCATGATTGGTCTCGAGATTCAGTTTGAAGTGCGGCAGCAGGTCGTAAGCGCGGAGGAAATTCAGGCAGGCTGCGGCATCCGAGTCGTATTGATGTTTCGTCGGTTCCTTGGGCTTCGGCTCGATGTAGAACTGCCCTTTGAACCCGATTTCCTTTTTGTAATCGACTGCCATCTGAAGGAAGCGAGCGAGATGGTCCAACTCGCGTTTCATATCGGTGTTCAGCAACGTCGAATACCCTTCACGTCCGCCCCAGAAGGTGTAGCCTGCTCCCCCGAGTTCGTGCGTCACCTCGAGCGCTTTCTTCACCTGGGCGGCGGCGTGCGCAAATACTTCAGCATTGCAGCTTGTGGCCGCGCCGTGCATGTAGCGCGGATTCGAGAAGAGATTGGCGGTTCCCCACAAAAGTTTAATGCCCGTCCGCTTTTGTTCCTCTTTCAGGACTTTGACGACAGCATCAAGGTTCTTGTTGGTTTCGCGCAGGTCTTTGCCTTCGGGGGCGACGTCGCGGTCATGAAAAGCATAGAAAGGCGCGCCGAGCTTCTCGATGAACTCGAAAGCGACGCGCGCGCGGTTTTGTGCATTGCGAACGGAGTTAGTGCCGTCATCCCAGGGCCGCAAGGCGGTGCCAACACCGAAAGGGTCCGAGCCTACGCCGCGAAATGTGTGCCAATAAACTACCGAGAAACGCAGGTGGTCGCGCATCGGTTTGCCTTCGACGCGTTCAGCGGGGTTGTAGTGTTTGAACGTTAGCGGGTTTTTAGACTTCGGACCTTCGAATTCGATAGCAGAGACTTTGTTGAAAAATTTCATTTTGGTTGCGGCTGTAAAAAAATGGCCGGCACCCATGGAAGAGCAACGGCGGTCAAAATTCCAATTCTAAATAGCGCCCAATGAATTTTGATTCGGGTTGAAATGGAGGATCATCTCGTTTCCATGGATGATCCTATGCATAAAAACCCGGCGCCGCTAAACTCACGGCCAGGCGAGCCGATAGAAACGGGAGGGAAGGTTCGTTGCGGCCGTATCGTCGTAATAGCTTCCGGTTCCGAAGATGTTTGTGGCGATGGTCACCCAATCCTGGAGGTTGCTGGAGGCCTGGACGGAGTGAGTGACACCGGTTGTCCCGTTGAAGCCAACGCGCATGACGCCACCGGGGAGGCGGATTGGGCTGAGCAGCGTCATATGAGTGGGAGGGCAGACCGCTCCGGCGGCGGCAACCCAGTCCTTGTAAGCGTAAAAAGAGGGTTTGCGGGTGAAGTCCGGGAGCATGAGGCCGAAACTGCCTTCGTGCGTGCTCTCGTCGAAGCTGCGGCTCGTGTACCAGCAGACGACGCTCACCTCAGGATAGGTGACGAACCTTGTAAAGATGTTCGAGAGGTAATGCGCCTGGCGGTTGAAGCTCACCGCGCCGGTTTCAGCAACGTTGCTGGAAGTCAGCCATCCGCACTCAGTCATCCAGATTTTTTTGGACGAGTCGCCGTTTGCGGACATGATGTTTCGCACCTTTGACACGATCGTTTCGTATTGTGGCGTTTTCGGATAAGTGTGTTGCGACCAGGCGTCGAAATAATTCTTCGCGCCAAGCGCGTAGAGGGAGGCCATAAAATTGGTGGCGTTGCTGCCGTCGGTGAGACCACCGTTCAAAACGAGCGCAAGAGGGTCGGCTGCTTTGATAGCGTTAAAACATGTTTGCAGCATGTTGAAGTAGTCGGCGGCATTGACGCCGGAAGGCCAGAACGCGGAGGCATTTTCCTCGTTCCAGATCTCGAAAGCGTGCGGACCAGTTGCCCGATATCGATTGAGCAGAAAGACGAAATAGTCGGCCAGGTCGTGATTGTTGGTCGGTTTATATTTCTGATTCCAGACGCCGTTGGCCTTGGCAGGGTCGGTGGAAGCCCAGTAAGGAGTATCGGCGGTCACGAAAATGGCGCGGATTTCATTCTCGGCTAACTTCGCCATCAGGTGGTCGTAAAGGGTCAGCAGACTGGGGTCGTATGTGCCTTTCTGATTCGGCTCGACTGCGAACCAGACCACGTTGATGCGCACCCATTGCACGCCAGCTTCCTTGAGCGCGGCGATTTCCTGGTCCTGCTCGTCGGTCGTGTAACCAGCGGTCCAGCCGTAAAGATTACTTCCCGGGCTGAAGTGCGAAAGGGTGTTGCAAGGGGGCGCCTGCGAGGGAACTGGAGATATCTGCATGGCATTGAGGAAAACAGCCGGTGAAAGGCTCGAGGGATCCCCTTGGCCCGTTATCAAAAGCTCGCCGCCAGGGCTGGTGGTGGCGGAAAAAGTAAACTGGTATTGTAAATTGGACGTGGGCAGGACCGAACCATCGAACGTATAATGGTCCTTCACTGGAACACCATTGGCATACCAATTGGAAACGTGCGCGCCGGGACTGCCGGAGTCGAACGACCAAATCGTGATCTGGCAACTTTGATTCGAGGCGAGACCTTGAATCCGGATGTTCAGTCCGTTGGTGGCGGTGGGCCCCATCGCGAAGATTACATCCTGCAAAACTTGAGCATCTGTGAAGGCCCCGTTGGTGACCGGTGTGCTGCGTTTTCGGTCATCGCAGCCCAGGCCAGCCAGATCAGAAATCGAGATGAGCACATTGCCATAGGCCAGCGAGTTGGTGCCGAATTGGACGGCTGAGTTGCCGCCAATATTGTTGAGAATAAAGGAATCGAAAGCTTCCTGAGTATTCCCGGGAAAGTCATTACTGCGGTCGTTGAAATCGATGGCGAGGGAGGGTTGAGCGAACGAGGAGCGGGCAACTGAGATGATGCCGTAAAGAAACAGCGCGAGAAGCACGAGGCGTTTCGGAAGCGGGATCACGACCGAGTTATGATTGCCTAAAAAGAGAGGTTAATTCAAGCCGAGGTTCTCGAGGTTACTACAATATTGAGCGAGGGATTCGGGGCAAGGTCGCGGTCAAAAATCCAAACCCCAAACTTCAGAGAAGCATCAAACTCCAAATCCAAAGGCAAAGAATATTGAAAGACGTTCGTGCTATCCTTTGCGGGGAATCATTTGTCCGTTCCCGATAGGTCGAGCGGCTGAGAGGATTCTCCATGTCCTGAAAGCGCTGAGTTGTTTACCGTAACCGCGTTAAGCATGCGCCATCAAAAAAGCATCAGGATTCGAGGGAGCATAGTTTTGGCCCTCACCTTTTGCGGCCTGCTGGTAACCACCCCGCAACAAGCGCGGGCATTGGGCGAACCGAGGTTGGTGCATTTCGCTCGGGAAAAAGCAGATTTTCCACTGGTTCACGCGAAAGGTGCGCCAATCTTTGTCGATGACGGCGATTATCCTGGGGTCATTCGCGCGGCAACCGATTTTCAAGGCGACATTGCGAAGGTGACGGGCCGCAAACTCGACCTGATTGCCGGTAAAGCGCCGGCGGGAGAGGACATCTTAATCATCGGAACGCTCGGACGAAGCAAATTGCTTGAGCAGATGTCGCGTGAGCGAAAAATAGATGTTCGCGCGATTCACGGCAAATGGGAGTCGTTCGTGATTCAGACCGTGGAGAAACCGTTCCCCAACGTTGCGCGGGCATTGGTTATCGCGGGGAGCGATAGGCGAGGAACGATCTACGGGATTTATACGCTGTCGGAACAAATTGGAGTTTCCCCGTGGTATCGGTGGGCGGACGTGCCGATAAAGCATCAGGAGCAAATCTTCATTAAATCGGGTCGGTACTCGGAAGGTCCGCCGGCGGTTAAGTATCGGGGGATTTTCATTAATGACGAAGGGCCATGCCTGATGACCTGGGCGAGGCAAAAATACGGCGAACTGAATCACGGCATGTACACGAACATGTTTGAATTGATTCTCCGTGTAAAAGGGAACTATCTCTGGCCGGCCATGTGGGACAATTCGTTCGCGACGGACGACCCGCTGAATCCGAAACTCGCGGACGAATATGGCGTTATCATCAGCACTTCGCACCACGAGCCCATGATGCGGGCCTGGAAGGAATGGGAACGAGCCGGGCATAAGAAAGGCTCGTGGGATTATTCGAAGAATGCGGAAGTTCTGCAGAAGTTTTGGAAGGAGGGCGTTCGCCGGACGAAGGATTACGAAAAGGTAATCACGATTGGGATGCGCGGCGATGGGGATGAGCCGATGTCCCAGACAGAGAGCATTTCGTTACTGCAGCGGATCGTCGCTGACCAACGGCGGATTATCGGCGATGTGATGAAGAAGCCAGCGCAGGAGGTCCCTCAGGTCTGGGCGCTCTACAAGGAAGTGCAGGGATATTACGAACAAGGGATGCGAGTGCCTGAGGATGTAACGCTTCTGTGGTGCGATGATAACTGGGGAAATCTGCGTCGCCTGCCGACAGCGGAAGAGCGCAAGCGGCCCGGCGCGGCCGGGATTTACTATCATTTTGATTATGTCGGCGGGCCGCGCAATTACAAGTGGATCAACACCATCCCGCTGCCCAAAGTTTGGGAGCAAATGAATCTGGCGCGAGCTTATGGGGCGGACCGGCTTTGGATTGTGAATGTGGGAGACTTGAAGCCGTTGGAACTCCCGATGGAATTCTTTCTCTCCCTCGCATGGAATCCGGAACGCTGGGGAAAGGACGGGATTGCAGAGTTTATGCGGCTTTGGGCGGAACGGGAGTTCGGTCCCGAGCATGCCGCAGAGATCGCGGACATCGTTTCGAAATACACGAAATACAATGGCCGAAGGAAACCGGAGTTGCTTGAGCCCGACACATACAGCCTGGAGAATTATGGCGAGGCGGACCGAATCCTCAGCGAATGGCGGGATATTGTCGGAAGGGCTGAACGAATCTATGCGAGCTTGCCCGCCGGTTCGAAGGACGCTTTTTTCGAACTCGTGCTTTATCCGACGAAAGCGAGCGCGGTGGTGAATGAATTGTATATCTCCGTGGCCAGGAACCGGTATTACGCAGCCAAAGGAGATGTGCGGGCCAATTCTTATGCGAAGCGCGCACGGGAACTGTTCGCGGAAGATGCGAAGTTGGCCGATTACTACAATCATCAACTCGCGGGTGGGAAATGGAACCATATGATGGACCAGACGCATATTGGTTATACCGGGTGGCAGCAACCCGACGCCAATTCGATGCCGAAGGTTGTGGAACTAAAGACAGTTACCACGAGCAGCGAGCAGACGTTAATTAATGCGACACAATTTTCAAAAAGTTTCTCACGCAGTTCTGGCGGCGGCAACGGCGGCGAGTTTATGGAAATAGACGGTTATATCTCGATAGAGGCGCAGCATTTCTTTCGCAAAGTTTATGTCGGGAAAACGGGCTGGGAAGTTTTGCCAGACAATGGGCGCACACTTTCCGGTATGACGATCTTTCCGGTAACGGCAGCGAGTGTCTCGCCGCCTGGAGGTTCGCCGAGGCTGGAATATCCAATTTCTCTCGCGAGCAAGGGTTCCGTGGAAGTCTCGTTGATTCTGTCTCCATCCCTGAACTTTGCGCCGGAACGAGGAGTTCGCATCGGCCTGTCCATGGATAGCGAAGCGCCACAGATTCTGACCGTCGTGCCAAAGGGTTACC
>Ga0308173_10001315_pt1 | contig 12236 bp, 7 predicted proteins | sample PhyPR1_FD_203716 | JGI IMG/M metagenome (GOLD analysis project Ga0308173, IMG submission 203716) | Soil microbial communities from UC Gill Tract Community Farm, Albany, California, United States - DLSLS.P.R1 | ecosystem: Environmental > Terrestrial > Soil > Agricultural land | place: USA... | reverse complement strand
ACGGAGATCCTGGCGGGGACGCTCGCCGAGAACATCGCGCTCTTCCGCCCGGTCCCCCGTGCCGACGTCGAGCGGGCGGTCGCCGAGCTCGGCCTCGAGGCGTGGGTGGCCGGCCTGCCCGCGGGGCTGGACACGCTGCTGGGCCCCGGCGGCACCAGCCTCTCCTCCGGTGAGGAGCAGCTCGTCGCGTTCGCCCGGTTGCTGGTCCGCGACGTGCGGGTCGTGGTGCTCGACGAGGCCACCGCCCGTATGGACCCGGTCACCGAGGCCCAGGTCGTCCGGGCGGCGGAGCGACTGCTCGCCGGTCGCACCGGCCTGTTGGTTGCCCACCGGCTCTCGACGACCGAGCGAGCCGAGCAGGTCGCGGTCCTCGACGGGGGCCGCGTCGTCCAGCACGGGCCCCGAGCCCGGCTGGCCGGGGAGCCCGGCCCGTTCCGGTCCCTGCTCGAGGCGGCGGCCGAGGACGAGTCCGTCCTCCCGGGCGACGCAGCGGCCACGACCGGTGCGGTCGGCACCGCCCGGCGTACCGGCGAACCGCCCGCACCCGCCCGGCTGCGCGAGGTTCCCGGGCTGACCCGCGCGACCCTGTCCGCGCTGCTCGTCGAGCCGCGGTGGGGCCTGACCAGCGTGGTGCTCTTCCTCGCCGCCACCCTCTCCGGTGCCTTCGGCGCCATCACCGGCTGGATCTGGGGTCACCTCGTCGTCGCGCTGCAGGACGGCCGCTCTCCGGTCCCCCTGACGGTCGCCCTCGTGGTCTCGCTGCTGCTCTCACCGCTGCTGCTCGCCGAGGCGTTCCGCCGCTACCCGCGCTGGTGGATCTCGGTGATGCTGCGGGTCCGCACGTCGGTGCTCCACGGCCAGACCTCGCAGCACCGGCTGGAGCGGACCCCGCCCGGCGAGGTCGTCGCCCGCGCCATGGACGCCGACCGTCTCGTGCGGTACGCCGACCGCTGGGTGGACTTCGTCAACGGGCTGATGATCGTCGCGGTGACGGCGGTGGCGGCGCAGAGCCTGCTCGCAGGCGGCGTCCTGCTCGCCGTGATGGTCGCCTCGTCCCTGGCCTCCTCGCTGGGTCGTCGGGTCGCGGGCCGGTCCGCGGCGGCGTCGGCGACCGCGAGGGCCGCCTTCGGCCGTTCGCTGGTCTCCGCCCTGGACTCGGTGAGGACCGTCAAGCTCGCGGCCTCCACCCCCAGCGTCCACGCGCACCTGCGCGAGGTCGACGGCGGGCGGGTGGAGGCTGCCGTCCGGGAGCACCGCGTCCAGGCCATGCTCGACGGTGTCCCCATCGTGATGGTCCAGTGCGGCGTCGTGACCGCGTGGGCGGTGCTGGTGGCCGGTGGCTGGGGGCTCGCCACCGCCCTGCTGGTGGCCGGCGCGGTCAACGGGTTCGACTGGTTCGGACGGGTCGCCGGCTCCGTCATCACCGAGGCGCCCGGCACCCGGGCCTGGATGCAGACCACCAGCCGGCTCGCCGGCGGCGGCGACCTGATGCACCTGCCGGACGGCGTGGACCTCGTGCACGGCACGGCCCCGGCACCGGCGCCCGGGGCGCGGGACCCGCTGCGCACCCTCGACCTGGTCGGGCTCGCGGCGGTCCACGACGACGGGACCGTCGGGATCAGCGACGTCGACCTCACGATCGAGTCGGACGAGCTGGTGCTCCTCCTCGGCCAGGTGGGCTCGGGGAAGTCCAGCCTGCTCTCGGCGATGGCCGGCCTGGTCGCCAGCACCGGCGAGATCCGCTGGAACGGCCGGCCGGTCGCCGACACCCAGTCCTTCCTGCGTCCCGGGAGGGTCGCACACGTAGCCCAGGTGCCACGGGTTCTCTCGGGGACCTTCGCCGACAACGTCCTGCTCGACCACCCCGACCGGGTGCTGGCCCCGGCGCTCGAGACCGCGCGGCTGTCATCCGACGTCGAGGCGGCCGGAGGCGCCTCCGCCCTCGTCGGCCACCGCGGCGTCCGACTGTCCGGGGGTCAGGTGCAGCGGCTCGCGCTCGCCCGCGGGCTGGCCTGTGACGCCGAGCTCCTGCTGGCCGACGACGTCTCCTCGGCGCTCGACGCCGCGACCGAGGTCGAGCTCTGGTCCGCCCTGCGGCGGCGTGGAGCAACCGTGGTCGGCGCGACGTCGAAGCGGGCGGCGCTCGCCCAGGCCGACCGGGTCGTGGTGCTCGTCGAGGGCCGCGTCGCCGCTGTCGGCCCGTGGGCCGACCTGGCCGGCACCTGGGGTCACCTGGCCGGCTGATCCCTGACCCGGGCCATGCGCCACTCCCCTGCCCCGTCGGGCCTGCGCAGCACGACGGTGCGTGTCGTGGCGGCGTCCCGGGGCAGGGCGACCCGGGTCCCGGGCCCGACCGCGACCGCATCGGCGAGCCGGTCGGTCACGACCACGACCAGCCGCCGCGACGAGCGGGCCCGGATGTCCGCAGCGAGCACCTGCATCCGCATGCCGTGCACGCGCAGCCCACGGCGCTCCCAGGCCGACAGCATCGCCAGGTCGCGCCGGCCGGCGCGCGACCCGGGCACGTAGAGCGCGCGCAGCGCCTCCCGGTCGCCGCGGGCCCACGCCCTGGCGCGACGCTCGTCCCAGGCGCGGAGGGCCGCGAGCGGGTCCCGCGTGGCGGCAGGCGCCACGACCGGGTGGTGCCGCTCGGCCGGGCCGGCGAGCAGGCCGAGCAGCACCGCGACCGCGGTGACGGCGGCGGTCACGACGAGCAGCGTGAGCAGCACGCGGGGCAGCAGGGGGCGGTCCATGGGGGTCATTGCACTCTTCTTCGGCGCGTCCGGCCCGGCGTTGTCCACAGGCGACCTGCAGACTGACCGCCGTGACCGATCGACCCTTGGGACGCCGCGCCCTGTTCCTGGGCGCCGGGGCGCTCGCCGCGGGCGCCGCGGCAGGTGCTGTCGGCGTCGAGCAGGGGACGCTGCCCGGCCGCCCGTGGGTGCAGGCCCGCCTGGGGCTGAACGGCCCGGCCGGGGAGGTTCCCGACGTCGTGCCGGGCCCCGTCGTCAGCGGCTCCTTCGCCTCCGCGCACCGGCTGGGCGCCGAGACCGGGTGGTCGCTGATCAGGCCTCCGGGTCGGGCCGGCAGGGGCGCGCTACCGCTCGTGGTCGCCCTGCACGGGCTCGGCGAGGACCACTCCACGCTGGTGGGGCCGCGGTTCGGGCTGGACCGCTACCTGGCCGCGGCCGTGCGGGACGGTGTCCCTCCCTTCGCGATCGCCACCGTCGACGGCGGCACGTCGTACTGGCACCCGCGTCCCGACGGCGAGGACGCCTCCGCGACGGTGGTCGACGAGCTGATTCCCCTGCTGGCGCAGCAAGGCGTGTCGACGGCGACGTTCGGGCTCATCGGCTGGTCCATGGGCGGGTACGGCGCCCTGCGGCTGGCCGGCAGCAGCTCGCGGGTGCCGGTCGTCGTCGCCTCGAGCCCCGCGCTGTGGACCGACCCGGCGGACGCGTCCCGCAGCGGCTTCGCCGACGCGAGCGAGTACCGGGCCTACACCGTGGTCGGCCACCAGGCAGACCTCGACGGGGTCGCGGTCCGCGTCGACTGCGGGACCGGCGACCCGTTCTACAGGGACGTGCAGGACTACGTGGCCGGGTTCCCCGACGGCGCCGGCGTGACCAGCACGTTCGAGCCGGGCGCCCACGACGCGGCGTACTGGCGGCGGATGCTGCCCGCCCAGCTCGCCTTCCTCGGCGGCCGCCTCCCACGGCGGACCGGACGGTGAGGCCGGCGCCGCGCCCGGAGTAGGGTCGACGCCGTGAACGACCTGACCTTCCGCACCGTCGGGCTCGGCGACGCAGCGGTGGACTACCTGGCCGCCTGGGACCTCCAGCGCGACGTGCACGCCGCGGTCGCCGACGGCCACCAGTCCGACACCGTCCTCCTCCTGGAGCACCCCCCGGTCTTCACCGCCGGGAAGCGCACCGACCCGCACGAGCGGCCGGCCGACCCCGGCGGCGCCGCGGTGATCGACGTCGACCGTGGAGGCAAGATCACCTTCCACGGCCCCGGCCAGCTGGTCGGCTACCCCATCGTCACGCTGCCCGACCACGTCAAGGTCGTCGACTACGTGCGGCGGGTCGAGGAGGCGCTGATCGCGGTCTGCACCGACTTCGGCGTGACCACGGCGCGGGTGCCCGGGCGCAGCGGCGTGTGGCTGCAGGCGGACCGGAACGGTCCCGAGCGCAAGATCGCCGCCCTCGGCATCCGGGTCAGCCGCGGCGTGACGATGCACGGCTTCGCCCTCAACTGCGACGTCGACCTGGGGTGGTACGACCGGTTCGTGCCGTGCGGCATCTCCGACGCGGGCGTGACGTCGCTGAGCCACGAGCTCGGCCGCGCCGTCACCGTCGAGGACGTGCTGCCCAGCGTCGAGCGCCACCTGGCCGACCACCTCGCGTGGGCGCCCTACACCCCGACTCCGGACTACGAGCCGCGGCCCGAGCCCGCCCATGCCCCACGCATCGAGCTGATCTCGCCGGGAGCCTGACGGCGCGTCCTGTCGCCGCCCGAGACGATTCCTTGTCAGGATCTCCCCCCGTGCTCGCCCCTCCGGGCGGCACGACGGGGGGAGAACGACATGAGTGAGCTCGTCATCGAGACGGCGGGACTGCGCAAGGAGTACCGCACCCGACGCGGTGCCCTGCGCGTGGCGGTGCAGGACCTCGACCTGGCGGTGCCCCGTGGCGGGGTCCACGGCTTCCTGGGTCCCAACGGGTCCGGCAAGACCACGACCATCCGGATGCTGCTGGGGCTGGCCCGCGCCACCCGCGGGTCGATGCGCCTCTTCGGCGAGCCGGTCCCCCGGGCGCTGCCCGCGGTGATCGGCCGCGTGGGCGCGGTGGTGGAGTCGCCGAAGTTCGCGCCCAAGTTCACCGGTCGCCAGAACCTCCAGCTCCTGGCCCGCTCCATCGACGCCCCGGCGAGCCGCGTGGACGCCGCGATCGAGACCGTCGGGCTCAGCGGCCGTGACCGGGACCGCTACAAGTCCTACTCACTGGGCATGAAGCAGCGCCTCGCGATCGCGGCGACGCTGCTCAAGGAGCCGCAGCTGCTGATCCTCGACGAGCCCACCAATGGGCTCGACCCCGCCGGTATCCGCGAGATCCGGGACACGATCCGAGACCTCGGCGACGACGGGGTGACCGTGCTGCTGAGCTCCCACATCCTCGGCGAGGTGCAGCAGGTGTGCTCGTCGGCGACCATCATCGGCAACGGACGGATGCTGGCCAGCGGCCGCGTGGACGACCTGCTCGGCTCCGGCACGTCGTACCGCGTCGCCGTCCCGGACGGCCCGACGGCCGCGGCCGTCCTGGAGCGTGCCGGGTTCGCGGTCTCGACCACCGAGCAGGGCCGCGTCGCCGGCGAGCTCTCGGTCGAGTCCGGCGGGCCACCCGAGGCGATCAACCGGGCCCTCGCCGAGTCCGGGATCTGGCTCTCGGAGCTGAGCCCCGTCCGCGCCGACCTCGAGACGGTGTTCCTGGAGCTGACCGCCGCCGACACCCTCGGCCGCGCGACCGCCGAGGCAGGCGTCCGATGAGGGCGCTGTTCCGGGTCGAGCTCACCCGGCTGCGCTGGCGGCGCGCCGTCGTCCTGCTCGTCGCCGCATGCGTGCTGGTCCCCGGCGTGATCTGGGGTGCCGTCGCGTGGAACACCAGGCCCGTCTCCGCAACTGAGCTCCACCACGCCCAGCGGATGGTCGAGGAGCAGCGGCAGGACCCCGGTTACCAGCGACAGCTGACCAAGTGCGAGGCCAAGCCGGGGCGCTACGGCGTGGGAGGCAGCAACGACGTCCGAGCGGCCTGCGAGGACATGATGCTGCCGCAGGTCAGCTGGTTCGTCAGCCGGCCCGCGCTCGACCTCGCCTCCGAGCGGAACGGCTCGGGCATCGGGGTGGCGATCGTGATCACCATGCTCATGATGCTGCTCGGCACGACCTTCGTGGGCCACGACTGGAACAGCGGGTCGATGAGCAACCAGCTGCTCTTCGACCCACGGCGCGGCCGGGTCTGGGCCGCCAAGGGGCTCGTCGTGCTGCTGGCCGGCCTCGTGGTCGCCGGCGGTGTCCTGGCGGCGTACTGGACCGGCCTGTGGGCCCTCGCCGAGCACCGTGACGTCAGGATCCACGATGGCGTCCTGTCGGACGTCTACCGGCAGGCCTGGCGCGCCACCCTGGTGGCCGGGTTCGCCGGGCTGGGCGGCTACGCAATGACCATGCTGTTCCGCAGCACCGTGGCCACCCTCGGGGTCCTCTTCGCGGTCGCGATCGCGGGTCCGCTCCTGATCACGCTGCTCGGCTTCCCGGGCAACGAGCGCCTGATGCCGCAGAACAACTACGCGGCCCTCGTCCTGGACGGCTTCACCTACTTCGTGCCTCCCGACGCCTGCCTGCCGGACGGCTGCAACGAGGTCCGCAAGCACATCGGGCCGGTCGACGGCGCGACCTACTTCGGCGGCCTGCTGCTCCTCGCCGCGGTCCCCTCGGTGCTGTCGTTCCGTCGGCGCGACGTGCCGTAGGACCCCGCGTCCGTCACTGCCCGCGCCGATCGGCGGTTCGAGGGACCGGAGGTCGGGTAGCCTTCGCACGGTCGCCGCGCTCCGGGCTCTCGAGCAGCCGGCGCGACGCCGTGCCAGGGACGTGACGAGCCATCCCCCACCTATGCCTGATCGGGAGTCATCGTGGTGCAGACGGAGGGCTTCGAGGACGCCCTCGGTGCCGGGTACCGCCTGCTGGAACGACGCGGGCGCGGAGCCGCCGGCGAGGTCTGGAGGGCCGTCGACCGGCGTACGGACGAGGTGGTCGCGGCGAAGCTGCTGCGCAGCGAGCACGTGGCCGACCGTGACCTGGTCGGACGCTTCATCCGGGAGCGGTCGATCCTCACCGGGCTGCGCCACCCCAACATCGTCGCGGTCCGCGACCTGGTCGTGGAGGGCGATCGCCTCGCGATCGTCATGGACTTCGTCGAGGGCGGGTCCCTGCGTGAGGTGCTCCACGAGGGCGGGACACTGCCCCCCGCGCTGGCGGTCGGCGTGGCCGCGGCGGTCCTCGACGGGCTCGCCGGCGCGCACGACCAGGGCGTGCTCCACCGAGACATCAAGCCGGACAACGTGCTGCTGTCCGAGACCTGGCGCGAGCTGCGCCCGGGCGGTCTCAAGCTGACCGACTTCGGCATCGCCCGCATCGTGGCCGACGGCGCCGGGACGACGACGGGACTCCTCGGCACGCCCGAGTACATGTCACCGGAGCTGCTCACCACCGGCGAGTGCGACCTGTCCACCGACGTGTACGCCGTGGGCATCCTGCTCTACGAGCTCCTCGCCGGGCGTACGCCGTTCGCGGGACCCGGCACCGACTACACCGTCGCCCACCGCCACGTCTCGAGCGAGCCGCCCCGGCTCCCCGTACCCGAGGCCCTGTGGTCGGTCCTCGAGAGCCTGCTGGCCAAGGACCCCGCCGCTCGTCCGTCCGCGGCGCGGGCGGCCGCCTCGCTGCGCGGCCTGGCCGGCCGGCTCGCGGACCTGCCGGCGCTCGCCCCGCAGGGTGCACCGGGCGAGTTCGCGTCGGCACGCGGCCCGGTCACCATGGTCAAGGGGATGTCCCCGGTCGAGCCGGCGGTCATCGAGGAGCTCGGGCCCGACGGGTCCGACGCGTCGGGTGAGCAGATCGACCTCGGGCCGTCCGGCCCCGAGACGACACTGCGCCCGATGCAGCGCGTCCCGGCGGCCGAGCGGTCCGCAGCCACGGACCGTACCCCGGCGGTCACCGCCGGTCCGCGACCCTGGTGGCGCGACCCCCGGGTCCTCGCGGTCGTCGCCGGAGCGGCGCTGCTGGTCGTCGGCGCGGTCCTGTTCGCCACCCACAGCGGCGGCACCGACAAGGCACCCGCCCAGCAGACGCAGGCCGCGGCGGCAAAGGCCACCCAGCAGGACCCGTCGCTGCCCACGGGACTCACCGTGAGCAGGGAGGCGGCGTACGACCCGCAGTCGAAGACGGTCGAGCTGACGATCACCTACGCCGCTCAGAACGCTCCCCTGACCGGCCCCTTCCTCGAGGTCATCCCGGGTCGCGGCGGCGCCTGCCCGCCGGAGACGGAGTGGGACGGTGTCCAGCAGGAGTCGAACATCCCGTCGTCGACGGGGGTGACCACCGCATGCGCCTGGAGCGTCGACCCGGGAGAGGTGCCGGCTCAGGGCAACGTCTCCGTCACGGCGCGGATGCCGCTGTCGTTCGACGGCGCCGACACGAGCACCGCCCTGCAGTCGTGGCTCGACGACGCAGCCGACAGGACCAACCAGGCCGTGCAGGACTCCCAGCTCAACAGCACCGCCTATCCCGTGCAGCGCCTGCAGAGCATCGACATCGTGGCACCGGCACGCACGGTCACCTCGAAGACGCTGCACCTCGGGGTCTTCCCGGTCTGGCCCAGCGGCGAGGACACGCTCAACCCGATCTACCGCAGCCCGTCTGTCGGCGACCCGTCCAGCCTGCTGACCGCGATCGCCGGCGGCGAGAAGGGCATCCGGTTCAGCGACGGATGCGGATCCCTGGGCGTCTCGCCTGACGGGTTGGCCGTCGTGGCCCTGACCGTCACCCCGGAGTGCCACGTCGCCGCACAGGTCGGCAACTTCAACAACCTGTCCAGCAACACGTTCGCGATCGTGACCCGCGGCGGCTGATCGCCTCCGTCCGGACCGGCCGGGGCCCGCGTCAGCAGCTCTTGGTGAACTTCTGGAAGCCCTTGTCGCCGAAGATGTTGCCGCCGCCCTTGCTCTCGCTGATCGTGTCGCCCGGTACGGCGTACCACCGGTCGGCGTAGCTGGCGTACCTCGCACCGCTGGGGCACGGCTCCGGACTGAAGGCCGCGACGTCGTTGCCCTTGATGACGCAGCCCTCGTAGTCGTCCGGAAGCGTCTTGCCGGTCACCCACACCGAGTCGCACGCGGGCCAGGTCTCCGCCGGCCCGCTCGCCTTCGGCGCCGAGCTGGACGACGAGTCGCCGCCACCGCAGCCGGTCAGCGAGACGGCCAGGAGCGCAGTCAGCCAGAACACCCGAGAAGTCATGCGGCGCATCCTAGGCCCCGCTCGGACAAGCGGCTGACGGCGTCGATCCGGTCCGGTAGTTTGCGGGGTGGCTGCTCGGGGTAGTCCCCTGATCGGTTGACCATTCCATCCGTGAACATGTCCGGTCCGTCGTGGCCGATGAGGGGGATTCTCTGATGTCTCGCGTTCTCTCCACCGAGCAGGCGAAGTCGTCGATCCAGCAGATGCAGGCGATCATCAACGGTGGCTTCACCGACCAGATCAGCCAGCTGGACTCGCAGGGCCGCACGCTCTCGGACCCCAACGTGTGGGACGGCCCACTGGCCGAGAAGTTCCGCGGCTCGACCTGGCCGGAGACCCGAGCCGCGCTGGAGAAGGCCAAGGCCGAGCTCGAGGACCTGCGTGGTCAGCTGAACCAGATCTCGCAGAACATCTTCAGCGCCGGCGGCGGCGCCTGAGCCGCGCGTCTCTTCACTGCCATCCATCCGACGGGCGACCCGTCGGGTGGATGGTCGGTGTGGTGACGCGCGTGCATCGCTGACGGCGACGTCGAGTACGACAAGGGGGAAGTCTCGTGGGTGATCTCGGGGCTATCGAGCAAGACGTCCCGTTCGACCACGGGGTGGCCGACCGGTTGATCGCGGTCTGTGATGGTGCGGCATCGATGATCTCGGGTCAGTCGGGATCGCGGGCGTCGTGGCAGGCCACGGCCGCCAAGGACTTCAAGGGGCACTTCGCGGACCTGTTCCGCAGCAACCAGACCACGGCGCGGGCCGACGCGGCCGAGCTCGCAGCGGCACTGCGTCTGGTCTCGACCGGTGCGCGGCGGTTGAAGGAGGAGGCCGCCAAGGAGCAGCAGCGCCGCGAGGTCGCCCGGCGGTGGAAGAAGGAGCAGGACGACCGCAACCTGCTGGAGAAGGGCTGGGACTCGGTCTTCGGCGAGGACGCGCCGCCGGTGGGCCCGCCCGCGGAACCCATCCACCTGTCCTCACCCGCTCCTCAGTCCCAGCCGCGACAGACGCCGGCGCCCGGTTCGGGTGGGAGTGGCGGGGGTGGCACCTCCTCGGCCCGCCCGGAGGACCTGCGCAGCTTCGCGACCGGCTCACGCGGCGCGAACGACGCGCTGCGCTCCAAGCCGGGCACCCTGCGCTCGGCGTACCACGACTTCACCGCCCGGTGCCGCTGGGGCAGCCTGTCGGCCGACGGGGTCTTCGTCGGCTTCGAGAAGTACCTCGCCGCCAATGACGAGGACGTCCGCTGGGCCGACACCGTGGCCGAGGCGTTCGCCCGGGCCGGCGGCTCCGGCGCGGTCTCCACCCTGGCCGACTCCGCCATCCTGGCCGCACTGCGCGCCGCCGGCGTGGATCCCACCCGCGACGACATCGTCATCGACCCGCCCACCGCCTACGGCAACCCGCCCACCACGGGCTACGCCGACGATCCGGTCAACACCTCCACCGGCAACTTCCTGGAGAACGAGTCCGACCTGGCCTTCACCGACGCCACCAGCCGGCTGGTCCTGACCCGCACCTACAACTCCTTCGACACCAGCACCGGCGCCTTCGGGCCCGGCTGGTCCTCGATCACCGAGGCCCGCCTCGACCTGTCCGACGACGCCGCCCGGATGGTCCACCCCGACGGCCGGGTCGTCGTCTTCCCCCGCCTCGGTGACGGCTGGGACCGCGCCACCGGCGAGAGCCTCTGGCTGGCCCGCACCCCCGAAGTCCTTCGCGTCAGCGGCAACGACGGCGCAACCTGGGACTACTCCCCCGCCGGCGTCCTGCTCTCCCACGGCACCGGCCCCGGCACCCGGGTGAGCCTGGTGCGTGAGGACGGCCGGCTGGTCCGGCTCACCCACGAACGCGGCCGCACCATCGACCTGGTCTGGAGCGGGGATCGCATCACCGCGGCCCGCGCCTCGGACGGCCGCGAGGTCGTCTACGGCTACGACGCCGCCGGCCGCCTCGTCGGCGCCACCGGACCCCTCGGCACCCGCAGCTACCACTGGAACGACGCGGGCCTGGTCACCGCGGTCGTCGACGCCGACGGCGTGGTCGAGGTCGAGAACACCTATGACTCCGAGCGCCGGGTCACCGGTCAACGCTCCCCCTTCGGCCGCACCACTCGCTACGCCTACCTCGCCGGCCGCGTCACCGTGGTCTCCGACGAGGACGGCACCCGCTCCAACACCTGGATCCACGACGCCCGCGGCCGCCTCGTCGGCGTCGTCGACGCCCACGAGCACCGCCAGTCCACCAGCTACGACCCCCACGGCAACCCCGTCCTGATCACCGAACGCGACGGCGCCACCACCATCCACGAGTACGACGCCCGCGGCCGCCGTACCCGCACCGTCACCCCTACCGGCGCCGACCTGACCTACGGCTACGACGAGCACGACCGGCTCACCACCGTGGTCACCGAGGCCGGCGCCATCACCGAGTACGCCTACCCCGAGGGCGACACCGAAGCCCGGAACCCCTTGCTCATCGTGGACCCCGAGGGCGGCCGCACCCACCTCACCTGGACCGACGGCCTGCTCACCCAGGTGGTCGACCCGGTCGGCGTCACCGTGCGCTTCACCCACGACCCCCACGGCGACCTCGTCGCCACCACCGACGCCGAGGGCAACACCGCCCGCCTCGAACGTGACGACACCGGCCGCGTCGTCGCCGCGATCACCCCGTCCGGGCACCGCACCACCTACACCTACCACCCCGCCACCGGCCTCCTCGCGAGCCGCCGCGACCCCGACGGCGCCGTCTGGCGCTACGAGCACACCACCGCCGGCCGGCTGGCCGCCACCATCGACCCCACCGGTGCCCGCACCGAGATCGAGCGCGGCACCCACGGCCACGAGACCCGCACCGTCGACCCCCTCGGCCGCTCCGTCACCCGCCACCACGACGACCTCGGCAACCTCGCCACCGTCGAGCTCCCTGACGGCGCCACCTGGCAGTTCACCCACGACGCCCTGTCCCGCCTCACCTCCACCACCGCCCCCGACGGCGGCACCTGGACCCAGGACCACGACGAGAACGGCCACGTCGTCGCGACCACCGACCCGACCGGGCTGCGCCGTACCTTCGCCGCCGACCGGTCGCTCGGGACCGCCCGCGCCCAGGACGCGCTGTCGAGCGCGGCCACCCGCTTCGACCGCCTCGGCCGACTCGTCGCCACCGAGCAG
>Ga0308173_10001313_pt1 | contig 12246 bp, 11 predicted proteins | sample PhyPR1_FD_203716 | JGI IMG/M metagenome (GOLD analysis project Ga0308173, IMG submission 203716) | Soil microbial communities from UC Gill Tract Community Farm, Albany, California, United States - DLSLS.P.R1 | ecosystem: Environmental > Terrestrial > Soil > Agricultural land | place: USA... | reverse complement strand
ACACCCACAACTTCGGCGGCGGCACCGTCCAGTCGCTCGACGAGATCCGACGGGCGCGCCGGGTGACGCGTGAGCGCGGCGTGGCGATGCACCTCGACGGTGCGCGCCTCTTCAACGCCTCCGTCGCCTCCGGGGTGCCGGTCAGCGACTACGGCCGCGAGTTCGACACCGTCTCCATCTGCCTCAGCAAGGGACTCGGCGCCCCGGTCGGCAGCGTCCTCGTCGGCACCGCCGAGGCCATGGCCGAGTCACGGGTGTGGCGCAAGCGCTTCGGCGGAGGTATGCGCCAGGCGGGCATCCTCGCCGCCGCGGGGCTGTTCGCGCTCGACCACAACGTCGAGCGCCTCGCCGAGGACCACGCTCGGGCCCGGCGGGCGGCCGCGGCCATCGCGGAGGCCGCCCCCGGCGTCGTCGACCTCGCCACGGTCGAGACGAACATCGTCATCCTCGACGTCGCGGCCGCCGGATGGACGTCGGCGGCCTTCGTCGACGCTGCCCTGGCCGGCGGCGTGCGCACGTATGCCGTCGGGCCGGGTGCCGTGCGCCTCGTCTGGCACCTCGACGTCGACGACGCGGGCACCGACGTCGCGATCGACGTCCTCACCGCGCTCGTCAGGTCCGGCCCCGTCGCCTGACCGGAGGGGCTCCGCTCACCTGCTGTCAGAGCTCGTGGTGGAGGGCCTCGGCCGGTAGCTCACGGGGGCGGCGGCGCGTCGCGACGAGCTCGACGGCATACATGGCCGTCAGCACGAGCGCGCCGCCCGCGACCATGCGCCAGGTCGGCGACTCTCCGCCGAAGACCACGGCGAAGAAGGCCGCGAAGACCGGCTCCATCGTCATGACGATCGCGGCCCGGGTCGCCGGCAGGTGGGCCTGCGCCCACGTCTGCGCCCACAGCGCGAGGATGCTGGCGAAGGCGACCATGTAGAGCAGCGAGGCCCACTGGCCTCCGGTCTGCGGCAGGACGATCCCGCCCGGCAGCGCTCCGATGCCGCACAGTACGGCGATGACGACCATCTGCACCACCGAGAGGCCGGTCGCCACCTCGGAGGCGCTGTAGCGCCCGAGTCCCACGATGTGGAGCGCGTAGAGCAGGGCCGACACCAGGGTGACGGCCTCTCCCGGCCCGACGGACAGCCCGCGCAGCGAGAGCAGGGCGAGCCCGGCGGTGGCCAGCGCCACGGCCAGCCACGTCGACGCCGCGACGCGTTCGCGCAGCAGCAGCGCGGTCAGCAGCGGCGTCAGCACGACGTAGGTGCCGGTGATGAAGCCCGACACCGATGCCGGGGTCGAGGTCAGGCCCACCGTCTGGGCGATCTGGGCGAGCCCGTAGAGCGCGCCCAACCCGACACCGATGAGAACCTGCCGACGGGTCAGCGCGCGGACCGGACGCCAGAAGAGCACGAGCATGACCACGGTGGCGATCGCGAAGCGCACGGCGAGGAAGTCGAGCGGCGGCACGTGCACGACGAGGTCGTGGATCAGGAAGAACGTCGAGCCCCAGACGGCGGTCAGGGACACGAGCAGGATCGTGGCGAGGCGCGAGCGCGCCGGGTCGTGCACGCGCGACCTAGACGATCGTCAGGACGATGGTGCTGCCCTTGGGTGCGGAGTCGCCGCCCTTGACGCTCTGGTGCTGGACGAGGTCGAACACGGGACCGAAGAGGCCCGCCTCCTTCTTGACGGTGAAGCCGAGGTCGGTGAGCGTCTTCTCCGCGTCGCTGGACGCCCGCCCGACGACGTTGGGCACCTGAACCATGACCGGGCCCTTGGAGACGACGAGCTTGACCGCGTCACCCCGGTGCAGCGTGCCCTGGTCCGGTGACTGCGAGACGACCTGCCCGGAGGCCACCGTGTCGCTGTTGACGTCGGGGGCACGCACGACGACGAGCCCGGCCTTGGTGACCGTCGCCGACGCCGCCTCGAACGACGTGCCCGTGACGGTGGGGACGTCGATCGGCTGGCGCCCCCTCGACACGACCACCGACACGGAGGTGTCGCGCTTCACCGAGGTCCCCGGCGCCGGGTCCTGTGAGATGACGACACCCGCGGGCACCGTCTCGCTCCAGGCCTTCGAGGTGTCGCCCAGCCGCAGCGTCAGCGGCGACAGCGCCGACCCGAGGTCGCCGACCCTGACGCCGACGAGCTGCGGGACGGCATACCGCTCCCGGCCCTTGGAGACGACCAGGAGGACGGTGGACTGCTTGCCGAGCTCGGTGCCCGCGCCGGGGTCGACCCGCAGCACCACGCCCTTGGCCTTGCTCTCGGAGAACTCCTGGGTCTCCTCGGCCCCGAGCGAGGAGCGCTGCAGTGCTCCGCGGGCCTGGGCGAGCTGTTGGCCGACGACGGCAGGCACGGTCGTGGAGCCGCCGGGCCCGGCCGTGAACCACCAGCCGGCGGTCCCTCCGGCGAGCACGAGCAGCACGGCGGCCAGCCAGAGCGGCCACCGTCGGCGGCGACGGGACCGGCCGTGGGCACCGACCGGCATGGCCGCGGTGTGCTCGAGCACCGGCGCGTCGTGCTCCTCGTGCACCGGCCTCCCGGCCAACGCGGCCCGGCGGGCAGCGACGGCGCGGTCGACCGACTGCGGCGGCACCCCGTCAGGGGCGGTGGTGGAGAGGGCGGGGGCCGAGCGAGTCGCCTCCACGGGGCGCAGCCGCGAGGTCGTGGCCGGGTCCGCCGAGACCGCCGAGCCACGCCGGTCCAGCTCCCCGCCGGACAGGCCACGCCGGACGCCGCGCAGCGCGGTGACGAACTCCGCGGCCGACTCGAACCGGTCGTCGGGCTCGGTGGCCGTCGCCCGCGCCACCAGCTCGTCCAGCGCGGCAGGGACCGTCGGCACGACGGAGGAGGGCGGGCTGATGGTCCCGTGCACGTGGTTGTACGCGATCTGGATGGGGGTGTCGCCCGTGACGGCCTTGTGCCCCGTGAGCATCTCGAACAGCAGCAGGCCGGCCGCGTACACGTCGCTGCGCGGGTCGGCGACCCCGCGCTCGACCTGCTCGGGCGAGAGGTAGGAGACGGTGCCGAGCAGCACGCCGGTCTGGCTCGTGGTCGCCTGGTTGGTGATGGCCCGGGCCAGCCCGAAGTCGGCAACCTTGACCTCGCCGTCGCCGCGGACGATGACGTTCTCGGGCTTGACGTCCCGGTGGATCATGCCGGCGACGTGGGCGGCGCGCAGCGCGAGCAGGATCGGCTCGAGGACTGCGAGCGCCTCGCGCGCCGTGAGCGGCGCCTCCTCGTGGATCACCTCGCGCAGGGTCTTGCCCTCGACGAGCTCCATCGCGAGGAAGACCTCGCCGTCGTCCTCGCCCTGGTCGAAGACCGCGACGACGTTGGGATGGCTGAGGCGTGCGGCCGAGCGGGCTTCGGCGCGGAACCGGTTGACGAAGACCTGGTCGGTGGCCAGCCCCGGGCGCATGATCTTGAGCGCGACCTGCCGGTCGAGGCGTCCGTCCAGCGCGACGTAGACGGAGGCCATGCCACCGTCCGCGAGGTGGGAGAGGATGCGGTACCGACCGTCGATCACGCGACCGACGAGGGCGTCCGCCACACTGGACGTCACCGCACGGAGTTTACGGGCACGGCCCGCTGATGCGGCGCAGGCCAGCCGGTGCGCGGTGCCGCCTCGTGGTGCGGTCTCGCCGGACCATCTGCAGGACCGGTCTCGCGGGGCGCGCACGGCGGCGGCCCCGCGAGAGCGCATACCTGCGGACGGTCACATGCGGGCGTAGATCGCCAGCACGCTCGCGACGTAACGCTTGGTGTCGTCGTACATGCCCTTGGTGCGCACCGAGTACAGACCTTGGTAGTAGCCGCCGATGGCCTGCTCGCGCGAGTCTGCGCCGGCCTGGAGGGCGCGGATGATCAGCACGCCGGCCGTGACGTTGTCCTGGGCGTCGTAGCGGTCGAGCGAGCGGCCCGCCAGCTCGGAGGCCCACGTCTGGGAGACGGGCATGATCTGCATGACGCCGACGGCGTCGGTGTAGGAGACGGCCCGCTGGTACCAGCCCGACTCCAGGTAGCTGATGGCGAGCGCGAGCTTGGGGTCGACGCCGTGGCGGATCGCGGTGGCGCGCACCATGGCGGAGGTGTCGGTGCGGCTCGGCACGTCTCGCGCGGCGAGCTTCGCCTTGCTCTCGGCGACGGCCTGGGCCGTCTTGTCGGGGTACTGGTAGCCGGCCGGCGGTGCGGGCGCCGGGGTGGGGGTGACCGGCTTGGCGGACGAGCCGACGCCCGGGACGACGATCTTCTGCCCGACGAAGATGAGGCCGGCGTTGGCCAGCCGGTTGGCGGCGAGCAGCTTGGTCAGCGAGACGCTGTAGTGCTGCGCGATGCCGCCCATGGTGTCGCCGGATACCACGGTGTGCACCCGGTCGCCGGCGGACGGCTGGGCGCTGGGCCTGGGGGCCGACTGCACCGGCTTGGCGTGCGCGGGAGGCGACGGCCGCGGGGTGGAGGCCGCTCCGGGGACCATGAGCTTCTGGCCGGGCATGATCAGTGCCCCGCCGTTGGACAGCCGGTTCTTCTCGGCGATGGCCCGGACGGTCGTGCGGTGGGTGATGGCCAGGTTCCACAGGGTGTCGCCCGGCCGGACCGTGACGGTCTTCCACGAGGTGGTGGCCACTGGTGCCACGGCCGCGTGGGCGGGTAGGGCCAGCGCGGCGACGTCGGCGAAGGGCATGGGTGGAGTCCTTTCCTGGAGCCCGAGCAGGTGGTGAGGAACGTGGAGGGGCGTTCGGGGAAGGTGGCGCGGCGGGGAAGTGGTGCGTGGGTCTTGTGTGACGCTTGTGAGCCAAAGGGGCTGCTGTGACGATAGCGCATAATTTCAGCACTAAAGAATAAATACATCGGTGTAATTCCGCTGGTTTGTCCGTCCGCGCCGACGCCCGGGGATGCCGGGTGGGAGCACGCGGGGAAGCGCACGAGGGAGCGCGATGGGGCGAGTCGGATGGAGACGTCTGGTCCACGACGCGCCTGCGGCGGTGGCACACTCTTGTCCCGTGAGCGAGAACCCCCACCCGCAGTCCGCAGAGCCGGCCACCCACGACCTCGAGTCGCTCGTCGGGCACTGGCTGACCGTGCCCGACGCCGCCGAGCAGCTCGGAGTGCCCCTGTCTCGCGTGCGTCAGCTCATCGCCGACCGCGAGGTGCTGGCCGCGCGCATCGGTGATCGCCGCGTCACCGCGATCCCGGCCAAGTTCTTCGAGGAGGCGGGGCCGCGCCCCGAGCTGCGTGGCACGTTCACCGTGCTCGCCGACGGCGGCATGGACGACGAGGAGATCATCGCCTGGCTGTTCACGCCGGATGCCACGCTGCCCGTCGAGGGTGCGCCGATCGATGCCATCCGCGCCGGCCACAAGACGGAGATCCGCAGGCGTGCGCAGGAGCTCGCCGTCTGATCAGGACTCGCCGCTGAGTCAGGAGCGGCGGGCCGTCGCCACCGAGACGAGCTCCTCGAGCACGTCCAGCGCCGACGGGTCGTAGGACCCGGCCTGCCGCGCGCGATCGACGGCGCGCCGGGCCTCGAGGGCCAGCTCGCCGATGAGGGACTCGACCCGCTCCACGGCGCCGGTGTCGACGAGGATGCGGCGGATCGACTCCACGCCCACCAGGTCGAGGTCGTCACGGCCGAGCAGGCGCTCCACGTCGTGACGGTCGTCGTCGGAGGCCGCGTCGAGGGCGTGCGCGACCAGCACCGTGCGCTTGCCCTCGCGCAGGTCGTCGCCGGCGGGCTTGCCGGTCGCCTCGGGGTCGCCGAACACGCCGAGCAGGTCGTCGCGCAGCTGGAACGCCTCGCCCAGGGCCAGGCCGTAGTCCGACAGGGGCGCGATCGCCGTCTCGGGGGCGCCGCCGACGAGGGCTCCGATGAGCAGCGGGTGCTCGATCGTGTACTTGGCGCTCTTGAACCTGATGACCTTGCGTGCCGAGGCGATCCGGGCGTCGAGGTCGAGCCCGTCCCAGCCGCGGGCCGACTCGAGGAGGTCGAGGAACTGGCCGCCCATCAGCTGGGTGCGCATGTCGTCGAAGAGCCGGCGCCCGCGCGCCAGCTGCTCGGCAGGCAGGCCGCACGTGGCATACAGCTCGTCGCACCAGGTCAGGCAGAGGTCGCCGGCCAGGATCGCGGTGCCCTCGCCGAACCGGTCGGCGTCGCCGGCCCAGCCGTTCTGGGAGTGCAGCGAGGCGACGGCGCGGTGCGCGGACGGCATACCGCGCCGCGTGTCGCTGCGGTCCATGACGTCGTCGTGGAGGAGCGCGGCGGCCTGGAAGAACTCCATGCTCGCGGCCAGGCGCACCAGCTCGTCGGAGTCGAGGCCGCCGGCGGCGCGGTAGCCCCAGTAGAGGAAGCCGGCTCGCAGACCCTTGCCGCCGCTGAGCAGCCCGGACACGGCCGACACGAGGGGAGCGGTCTCCTCGCCGATCGCGGCGAGCGACTTCGTGGCCCCGGCGATCTGCCCGTCGATCGCCTGCTGCACCCGACGGCGCAGGACGTCAAGGTCGGTGGGGGTCTGCACGGGGTCCTCCATCGAGTCGCGGGAATCGTGGTCAGCCTACGGGGCGCCGCTGCCGACACGTGAGCAGGCCGCACACCGAGGACGGGCCCCGCCTAGGGTGGTCGACATGGCATACGGCACGGCATCCTCGATGGCGCGAGCGGAGCGCTTCACGCGATCCATCCCGGCGATGATCGAGGCCGACACCCCGACCTTCAGCTTCGAGTTCTTCCCGCCCAAGGACGACGCCGCCGAGGGGCAGCTGTGGGACGCCATCCGGCGCCTCGAGAAGCTCTCGCCGAGCTTCGTGTCGATCACCTACGGCGCCGGCGGGAGCACCCGCGACCGCACCGTGCGCCTGACGCGACGTGTCCTCGAGGAGACCTCGCTGACGCCGATGGCGCACCTGACGTGCGTCGGTCACTCGGTCGCCGAGCTGCGCGGGATCGTCGGTTCGTACGCCGCCGCGGGCGTCCGCAACATCCTGGCCCTGCGCGGAGACCCCCGGGGCGGTCTCGGCCAGCCGTGGGTCGCCCACCCCGAGGGGCTCGACCACGCCGACGAGCTCGTCACGCTCGTCCGCAGCCTCGGGCGCTTCACGGTCGGCGTCGCGGCGTTCCCCGACGGCCACCCCGAGTCGCGCGACGTCGGCGAGGACGCCGACACGCTGATCCGCAAGGAGAAGGCGGGAGCCGAGTTCGCGATCTCCCAGATGGTCTTCGACGTCGACAACTACCTGCGGCTGCGCGACGAGCTCGCACGCCGCGGCTCCCGGCTCCCGGTGGTGCCGGCCATCATGCCGATCACCAACGCCCGGCAGGTCGTACGCATGGCACAGCTCGCGGGCCAGCCGATGCCGACCGCCGTGACCGACCGGCTCGAGCGCCACGGCGAGGACGCGGCCGCGGTGCGGGCCGAGGGCATGGCCATCGCCACCGAGTCGTCACGCCGGCTGCTCGACGAGGGGGCGCCGGGCATCCACTTCATCACGATGAACCGCTCCCCGGCCACGCTCGAGGTCTTCGGCAACCTCTGAGGGGCCTAGGGCTGCCGGCGCGCGGCGCCAGCCTGCTGGGCCCGCCACTCCCGGGCGAGCATCGCGTACTGGTAGCCGTCCACCCACCCGAGCTCGGCGTGCCACGAGTCCTCGACCCCGTGCTGCTCGCGCCGCATCCCGGCCTTCTCGAGCACCCGAGCCGACGCCAGGTTGTCGGCGAAGCACCCGGCCGTGACGCGCCGGAGGCCGAGCCGGCCGAACGCGGCGGCCAGCAGTCCGCGGGCGAGTGCGCTCGCCACGCCGCGGCCGGTCAGCTGCGGGTCCACGATGTAGCCGATGACGGCCTCGGTGCGCTCGGGCATCCCGGGCTGGCCCATCCCGTCCACGACGTCGAGGAAGCCGATCGCGGCGACCGTCCCGTCCAGCTCCGCCACGCAGGAGAAGTCCGTCTCGCTGGAGCCGATCGCCGACCACTCCGCGCGGAAGGCCGCCGGGTCCACGTGGGTGCGCAGCATGAAGCGGTTCACCGACGGGTCGTTGCGGAAGGTCAGCAGGCGCTCGACGTCGGCGCCGGTCGCCTCACGCAGGTGGAGCGGACCGACTCGCATGGGCCACGGGCTGGCTGTCACCGCTGCATCGTCCCCGACGTGTGCGCGCGCCGCTACTTCGTTTCCCGCCTGGAGGACGCCGTGTGCCGGGGGTGGCCGCACCGGGTGGCCGGGCGGCGCCAGGAGCGGGGCCGGGCGTTCTTATCGGTGTGGCTCGGTGTGGGTGGTGTTTCTCGGCTTGGCTCGGTGCGGCTCGGTGGGGCTCGGGCTCAGGTGCTCGACGGCGTCGTGGTGGTCGTGCCGCCGGGGGAGGCGGGGGCTTCGCCCTGCTCGCCCTGCTCGCCCTGCTGGTCCTGCCCGCCCATCGTCCCGTGCGGGCCGTCGCCGTCGCCGTCGTTGTCATCACGGCCAGCGTTGTCTTCGCGTGCGCCCTGGCTGTCCGCTCCACCGGGCCCGCCCTCCTGGACGGCGGTCACGGCGAAGGAGGCGTCGACCTTGACGGTCACGTGCGTGCCGTCGGCCCGCACCAGGTGCGCCTCGTAGACGCCGTCGGAGTCGGTCTCCACACGCTCGATCGTCGCGGTGGGCTCCTTGGCCCTGGCGGCCGCCGTGACCTTGGCGGCGGTGTCGCCGGTGAGCAGCTTCTCGTCGGAGCGCATCGGCTTGCTGGGGTCGGTGTTGCCGTTCAGGTGGTCGTCGCTGTCGTCGCTGCCGCTGCCGTCCGGGGCGTCCTGCCCGTAGGAGCTCGTGTCGGAGGCGGTGTCGGAGTCGGTGCTGGTGCCGGCGCTCGTGGCGGCGGTCCCGGTCTCGTCCGCGCGGGCGAGCGCTGCCCCGCCGAGGGCGAGCGCCGAGACGGCCACGATGCCGGCCCCCGCGAGCGCGATGGTCTTGTTCTTCATGCGGTCCACTCCTTCGATGGGCTGGCTCGTGCCAGCTGCACCCACCGTGGGAGGCCGTGCTGTGGCCGGCCCCTCGTGGACGTGGGCGACCCCTGTGAGACCGGCGTGCAGCCTGTGAGCTCCGCGGGCCCCGTGGCTCAGGTCTCCTGGTCGAAGGGCCGGGCGGAGCGGTCGGCCCGCGTCTTCACCTGCGTCTCCACCTTCGTCCGTGGGCGAGGTGGAGCTGACCCGGGCGAGGGCGGGCGCCGCCTGGCCCTGGGAGCCGCGATGCCGACGCGCTCGCCCCACGCGTCGTAGCGGCGCTTGTAGCGGCGGATGCGGGCGGCCAGCTTGTAGACGAGGAAGGCACCGGCCGCGAGGAGGACGAGGGCGATGGAGGCAGCCCACCACGGGTGGGCGATGGCGAGCGCCGTGACCCCGGTGACGGTGACGTCCTCGGCGGTGCTGACGACGACGTTGCTCGCCGGCTCCGGCGAGGTGTTGACGGCGGCTCTCAGGCCGGCCTTGATCCCGTGCGAGACCAGCGCCGTGACGCCACCGGTGGCCGCGCCGATGGCGGCGTCGAGGCTGGCCGTCTCATGGCCGATGAGGTAGCCGATGGTCGCCCCCACGGCTGGTCTCACCACGGTGTGGACCGAGTCCCAGACCGAGTCGACGTAGGGGATCTTGTCGGCGAGCATCTCGACGGCGAAGAGGATGCCTGCGCCGACCAGCACGTCGGCGCGCGCCAGGGCGTCGGGGATCTGGCCGAGGCCGAAGATCCGGTCGGCGAGCCCGAGGACGAGCACGACCGCGTACGCGTTGATTCCGCTGCCCCAGCCGGTGGTGAAGGCCAGAGGGATGAGCTCGGCTCCCACGGACACTCCTTCGGTCACGCGCCGTCGCGGGAGCGCCGGTGCACCTGCTGCCCGCCTCGGACGGGCGAGCAGGGTTTCAACGAGCCTGACGTTCTCGCAATACCCGGGACGGCGCAACGGGGCACCACCCCGCGACCCCCGGCACGGGAACGGGCCCGATCCGTGAGCGGACGGGACCCCTGCACCCCTCCGTTCGCGGACCGAACCCGCGACGCCCACTGTGCCCGGGGTGTGGATCGCGGTCCTGAGCACCGCTACTCAGAACACCGGGCGGGTGCCGATGGGCGATCTTGACACGCTGTCGGCGGCAGGGGTTACGCTTTGAGTATCGAACAGGTGTTCGAATGTCAGGTAGTCAGTTCAGTCGTCGGTTGGTGTCGGGCTGCTCGTGTGGGGCGCGGGTGGTCTGGGTCGTGATGTCGGCCTCGACGTGTCCGAGGGAGACGTGTCGTGGTGCGTAGGTTCAGTGACTCCGTGCAGGTGAGACTGCAGGAGCGTCAGCAGCATGGGGCGACCCAGCGCGTCGACTCGATGGTCGGCGCTGCTGGCTCGCACGGTCCGTCAGGCTCGTGTGGCCCGTCCGGCACACCGGGCTCGTCGGGCTCGCCGGATGTGGGCGACCCCTTCGAGGGAGGGGCCTGCGGGCCGTCGCCGGAGGCCTTCATCTGGCGTGGTCGGCTCTACGTCGTGCGCCGCGTCCTCGCCCAGTGGCGCGAGCGCCGTGCCTGGTGGCACGACGCGCTCCAGGCCGACGAGGCACAGGTCCGTCCCGGCGAGACGCTCGTCGCCGCGGCCAGCGAGCAGCATCTCTGGCGCGTCGAGGCCAGCCCGGGGTGGTCGTTCGCGCCCGGGGTCTACGACCTCGCCCACGACGAGTCCGCGCGAGGCGACCGGTGGTCGCTCGTGCGGGTCGCCGACTGACCGCCCCCAACGTCCGGAGAAGAGGAAGCACCGTGACCACAGCACACCTGCGCCCGCCCGTCTCGCGTCCACCGACCTTGCGTCCGATCTCGGTCGCCGTGCTCGACCTGCTCGAGCGGGCCCGCACCACGCTCGAGGCCGCCTGCCGCACCAGTGACGCCTCCGAGCGCTACCGCGGCGCCCACCTCGGGGCGCTGCGGGCGGCCGCTGCCCTGGTGGCGGCCCGCACCGTCCCGACCCCGAGAGCCCGCCCTCGCAGCGTCTGGCAGGTCCTGCCCGGTGTCGCCCCCGAGCTGGGGGAGTGGGCCGCCTTCTTCGCGGCCTGCTCGGCCCACCGTTCGGCCATCGATCGCGGCGACCACGTCAGCGCCCGTGAGTCCGACGACCTGCTGCGACAGGCCGAGATGTTCCTCGAGATCGTCCAGGACCTTCTCGGCGTCCCGCTGACCGTCCCCCTGCCGCAGTCGATCACGCCCGTCTCGAGGAGCCGGGCCAACGGAGCGTGACCACGGCATGACCCCCACCTACGCCACCACCACCGCAGAGAGCTTCGTGCACCTGCACGTCGCCTCGGGCTACTCCATGCGCTACGGCACCGCCAAGCCGCACGAGCTCGTCGAGCGGGCCGCAGCCTTCGGTCAGCCGGCCCTCGCCCTGACCGACCGCGACGGGCTCTACGGCGCAGTCAAGTTCGTGCGGGCGTGCATGAAGCACGACGTCGCCCCGATCCTCGGCGTCGACCTCGCTCTCGGGCCCGAGCAGCCCGAACGCTCGCGCCCTGTGCGCACGCCGGTGCGCGGTGGTGCGCTCGTCGACCCCCGGCTGCCTCGTGTCACCGTGCTCGCCCGGGGCAGTGGTGCCGGTCTCGCGCCGGGCGAGGGGTGGGCGGCGCTCTGCAGGCTCGTCACCGCGACCCACCTGCGCGGGGAGCGCGGCAACCCCGTCACGACCGCGGGCCTCCTCGCCGAGCACGCGAGCTCCCACCCCACGCCCGGGTCGGCACCGGACCCCGAGGACGGCAGGCCCTCTCGCCTCGTCGTGCTGCTCGGGCCCGACTCCGACGTCGGGCGTGCGGTGCTCGCCAAGCGGCGCGACCGCGCCCGCGCGGCCCTCGAGCGCTGGGTCACGCTGCTCCCGCACGGCGCCGTCGTCGTCGAGGTCGTCTGCCACGGCGGCCCGGAGCACCAGCCCGGCAGCCTCGGCCAGGCCGCGCGCATGCTCGCACTGGCCCGGGAGGTCGGCGTGCCGAGCGTCATCACGGCCGCGGTGCGCCACACCGACCCGCAGGACGCCGCCATCGTCGACGTCCTCGACGCCGCGCGCCGGCTCGTCGCCCTCGATGCCCGGCACCTCGACCGGGTCACCACTGCCGGGCACCTGTCGCCCACGCCCCTGATGCACGCACTGGCGCTCGACGTCGTGCAGGTCTCCGGACCGGGCCTCGTCGGCGGCGGGTCGCTCGCGCGCGAGCAGGCGCGCGAGCTGCTCGCCCGCACCACGGCCCTCGCCGCCGAGTGCGTCCAGGACCCA
>Ga0308173_10001312_pt1 | contig 12246 bp, 5 predicted proteins | sample PhyPR1_FD_203716 | JGI IMG/M metagenome (GOLD analysis project Ga0308173, IMG submission 203716) | Soil microbial communities from UC Gill Tract Community Farm, Albany, California, United States - DLSLS.P.R1 | ecosystem: Environmental > Terrestrial > Soil > Agricultural land | place: USA... | reverse complement strand
ATCTGAAGTCGGCCGACTTCTTCGATGCCGAGAAGTACCCGACGATCACCTTCCAAAGCAAACGAACCGAGCAGAAGGATGGCGAAACAGTCGTGATTGGCGACTTCACCATGCACGGCGTCACCAAGGAAATCACTCTGCCGATCACCGTGAAAGGGCCGGTCAAAGCTATGGGCGGTGAGCGCATCGGACTGCAAGCCAAAGCCAAACTAAACCGCAAAGATTACGGCCTCAATTACAGCAAAGCTCTGGAAACCGGCGGACTCGTCGTCGGAGACGAGATCGAATTGGAAATCAACGCCGAAGCAACTAAAGCAAAGTAGGGCTACTTCCCTAGTTCCTCGTAGTATTTCTTTACAAGCTCCGAGTAACGCGCGGGAACTGGATCCCGGTCGATCGGCACAAGCGCATCCTGTGACTGACGCCGCGCCAATTCATCAGCGATCTGGTCGCGGACTTCCATCAGGGGCTTCATCACCTGCATGCGAACGACCGCCCAGTCCGGCTTTTTGAGATCACGCTTGTATTCCTGGCGCAGCAAGCGAGCCCGCTCACGGGCTGTCGCAACGCTATTTCGCAAATCCTGTGAGTCGATCATTTCCTGAACATCACGCAAACGGTCGGCCCACGGGACGTAATCCTGGCCGGTAATTGGTCCAGTCAACGGCCCGGGATTGTCGCCTGCCAACCGGTCGAAAACGCGTCCAAGGCTGCCGCTGATATCCCCACCATCACCGCCACCTCCTCCGGCATCCGCGCCATAACGATTTCCGTTGCGCGCCGCGTTCCCACGCTGCGCCTGCCGGGCATTTCCTGCGCCAGCCCCCCTTTGACCCTGAGCCGATTCGTTCTGCTGGCCCGACTGACCATCGGTTTGTTGAGACTGGTTGTTTGCTTGTTCCGTCGGCTCCTTCCCCTGCTCGGACGGACCGGTTGCCTGGTCGGACCCATTACCTTTCTGGCCTCCGCCATTCTGATTCGCCTGTTGACCTCCACCTTGGCCCTTGTTTGAAGCCCGCTGCCCTTCAGCATTTCCCGGCTGGTTCGTGTTTCCGCCCTGGTTTCCAGCCTGGTTGAGGCCATTCTGACCTTGCGCGCCCCGGCCCCCATTTTTGGAATTTGCAGTTTGAGATTTCCCTGGAGTTTGGTTCTTGGAGTTTGAAGTTTCCGCCCCTTCCCCATTGGTCTGTCCCTGCGCCACCGCCATTTCCCGCTGCAACTGGTCCGTGAGCTGATTCAATTGTTCCTGCGCCAGCTTCAGCGCTTCCGTATCATCGCCCAGAACACCTTCGGCCGCGGTTTCCACTCCCTTTTTAAGGTTCTCGATCGGCGCGCTGGCGCGCTGGCCGGCGTCTTTCGCCTGTCGCAGGAAATCGGAACGGACCATCTCAGAGGTGATATCCAGCAGCTTGGTGCCATCCGGCTCCGACGAATTCTTGAGCCGGTCGTAAAGGTCGCGAGTCATTAGCCCATGGCTCAGCAGGTCCTCCTGCGCTTCCTGCACGCTTTTGGCTGTGTCCTGGGTAAACTTCCGGACCGAATCGTAAAGCTTGCGCGACACCAATGGTTCGGCCTCTTCAGCTTGTTGCGAGATATCCGTTGCGCGAGCAACCAGGTTTGTCATTCGCCCGCGTTGCGCCTCCAACTGCTGCAGAGCTTCTTTCCGGTCTGGAGAATCAGACAGTGATTTCTGGCCATTGCCTGCTTCGTTCTCGATTTTCTTGAGAATGTCCTGCTGCTGCTTCGAAAGCTCGCGGGCATCAGCGCGCAGCTTTTTCAGGTCTTCCCCAAACTGGCTCGAATTCTGTTTGCGCATCTGGTCCTGCATTTGTTGAAACTGGCGTTGCGCGCGGGTTCCCGACGCGAGCGCCTGGGAGGGAGAACCGGAGCCAGCCTGGTCGGCGGCCCGTTGCACATCCTGCCGCGTCTGGTCCAGTTGCTGGCGTTCGTTCGCCATTTGCGATTGGTTCTGCGGCTGGTCCATGCGCTGTTTCAGTTCATCGACATCCGCCAGCATCTGCTGCTCTTCCTCCTGCAAACGTTTCAACCGACGCAAAATCTCCTCCCGCTCTTCAGGTGTCTTCGCTTCCTGCAATGCGGTTTGCAGTTCCTTTAATCGCTCATTGAGGTCCTGCTGACGCCGCGCCAATTCCTGCAAGCGGCTCTGAACTTGCTGTTGCTCGCGGCGCTCGTTGGTTTGCGGACGCTGGGCCTGCCGCTGGGTTTCGTAACGATTGTCGCTTTGCGTCATGTCCATCTGTTCAAGCTGACGCTGCATTTGCTGGTCGCGGCTGCCGCCACCCCCTTGATGCCGATTCCGGTTGCGAACGACCTGATATTCGTGCTGCTGTAGCTTGAGCAAGGACTCGTAAGCCGCCTGCTCCGAAGCAAGCGCTTCAGGTAGCGTCCCCGGCGAATTCGTCGCGTTGTCGAGCCGAGACAAAGCCTCCTCCATTTGCCGCTTCGCCGTTGACCAGAGTACTGCCGCGCGCGGATCGTTTACGCGACGGGAAGTCGCCTCGGCCTGTGACAAAGCATCCTCCTGCGAATCGCGAACCACGACCGCATCGGTCTCATAGGTTGGCGGGGCATTGGTCGAGGCTGCCTGTCGAGGACGACCGCGCCGCGCCGGCGGCTGATAAGTCAGATCAGGGTCCCCGTTGTCAGCCGCGGCGACCTGTCCCATAACGTTGCTCACGCGAGCCGGCCGAAGGCGAAACGGGAAGGAACTCGAATCATGCGCAAATTGAACTTTCGTGCTCCGGACCGCGCTCGATTCATTGGTCTTTGCTTCCGGGGCTGTCTTGCCGGGGTGCTCGCGCTTCAGACGCCAGGTGGCGTTAATGATCTGCTTCTGCAACTCCGTCAACTTGTCCGTTGGCGATTTTTGTTGACCGGATTGGCCGCCCTGTTGCTGCTGACCGCCGTCCATTCCCTGCCCTTCTCTGAAAACTTCCTCGAATGGACGTATTTCGCCGAAAAAGAGATCGCTCGTGGTGCGGCGGATTTTTCCGTCCGGCCCCACATCGTCGCCCCACACAAACCACGATATAAATTGGTCTGGCTGCAAGCCAAGCTCCTCCAATCGAAGCAGGTGCTCAAACGCGTGCTTCTCTTTCGCAGGCACAGCCTGGCCTAACTCGACAAACCGCGTTTCTTTTCCGGGCACGCTGAACCCAAGTCCATAAGCTTTCACCCCAAAATCGTCCCACACGGTTCCTTTGAACGACAGCTCCTCAAGCGCCGAGACGCGCACGTCTCCAGCGGGAGACGTCAAACGCAGTTCGGGTGCTTGGTTGGTCAGCACGTGGAAAACAAATTGCGCCGCAACCTTATTCGTCCGGCCTTCCGCATCAGTGAGGTGCAACTCATAGGTTTTGCTCGTTTGCAAATCGAAACCTTTCAACGTCGCTACCGGCCGGTTCGTATCAATGGACAACGTGACCGAAGCGGGCTTCTTATCTTTGGAGATGAGCACTGCCGACACCACTGGCTTATTGAGTTGCAGCGAAAGTTTCAATTGCGAGCCTTCAACCGCACTCAAGCGCCGCGTATCCTCGATCCGCTTCGGCGCCTGTCCAGTGTATTCCGGGAAAGCCAAATCCGCATCAGCTCGTTCCAGCCGTGGGTATTCAAAAACCGTGACGTGATAATCCTTGCTCCGGCTTCCGCCATACTCGACATGATAACTCAAATTCGTCACCACCTCGGGAACCGTCCCGCCAAAAATCGGGTCGGCCAGACTCTTTGCGAGCGAAACCTTTTGAGCCGAGTCCTGACCGCTCTCGAGCACCAGCGTCACGTTTGGGGGCAAGGCTCCGCCAAATCGTGCCAGGACCACCAAACTGTTTCCCTTCTCGATGGTCGTATCGCCAGGAGTAATCGTAACGCTCGACTCAGGAATTTTCGCCAACAGTGCGTGCACCCCCGTAGAACGCAAACCCGACAGCACTGCCAGCAGGCACATGAGCAGAACGAAATTTGCGACCTGCGCAATTCGGAGCCAATTCTGGGGAACAACGCGCGTCCAATCGCTGTGCTTTTCTTGCAGCAAGGCCTCCTGGACCACGCGTTGTTGCAAGTAACTCAACTCGCCGGCCGCACCCTGTTGTTGAACGGCTGTCATAAGACGGCCATTCAACTCCGGATTCTGCGCCTCAATTCTTTGAGCGAGCGCATGCCAATCCTGCTCGCGACGCCGTGAAATTTTCTCTGCGGCGACAGCAAGCACCAATGCCAGCACTCCGACGATCAATGGCCCCAGAGCCGAGCCCCAGCCACTCGTTCGCTCGATCCAAATACCCGTCAGCCCCACCACGATCGCGACTAACCAGGCCCCGGCGAGCGCGATGCGAATCCGAAGCTTCGCCTCCAAAGCGGCTACCCGCTCAAGTGCGGCTTGTAATCGTGGTTCTATTCTATTCACTCAGCTTGATACAGTAACGCTTCTGGCTGTCCGGCCCGCAAGCCATGTTTCGAACAACAGCGCTCCAACTGCTCCGATAAGCACCCAGCGCCACAGCTTTTGCCGGCTCTCCAGTTCAGTATTCTGCAAGTGCAACTCGCGACGGCTTGTCTTATCCGGGCTCGCAATCGGGTGGCCCATGGGCACTCCTAACCGCTCCAATTCGTCTCCAGGCAGCGGCGCTGTTCGACTCTCGGAAGCCGCAAGATTCACGGCATAGCGGGCGAGCTGAGCGCCGCCTTCTGAAATGACCGTGTAAATCCCGGGACTCATTGTCGCATTGAAATTCGTCTGCCCGGCAGCCAGGGTCAAGTCGGCTCCTTCTGGATTATGAAGCTTAACCGGCAAAGCCGAGGGAATCGGCAAAGTGTCTCCCACAAAATATTGGGTAACCCTGGGCGCGCCCGACCCCGCGCTTTCCAGCATCGCGCACATCAGCGGCACGAACTTCGTGGATAAGGCCAGTTGGCTGTCCTCGGGTTGCCAACCCGATGCAAAGAGATAAACGCGTCCTTTTCCCAGTGGAACCTCGGCCACCGCCGGATCGCCATTATCAAATCGCGCGAGAACATGCGCGCCAGGAACCGTGGCAGCATCGAAGTTCCGGTATTTCCAAAAATGGACCTTCGTAAAATCGCTGAACTTCGGGTCCGCAAACACAGCGAACAGCGGATGCCGGAAGTCGATATCTGTCAGCATCGCGTAGTTCTTCACAGTCGCCTCTTCCGCTTTAAAACTCTCAACTCCAAGAATACCCGTAGCGTTCGGGACCGCGTTCGTCTGATCCAAAACCAGCACCACCGACGTTCCATTCCTCGCCGCCGCCTGAACCGCCTGTGCTTTTTGTTCTGAAAGTTTGCCGCTGACAACTATAAGAGCCGTTTTGCTCACCTCTTCGTCCGTGAGCGGTTTGTCCGGTCCCACCATAGAAACCTGAACCGCCTCCCGACGGGTATTTTGAAATGCGCGTTTTAGAAAATAAAACGGTTGATGCGGATCGTCCTCACGGTCAGTCCCGAGGTAAAGCACCTGCTCGTACCCCTGCTCCGGTGCGGCGACATGAACCGAATTATCAAACTCTTCATCATCGCCTTTAAGTACAATGCGCGACGCAGACAGTCCATTCGTCAGAGGGTCCATCGAAATCACCCGGCTTTGGCCGGCAGGAACATAGACCTCGGCGGGTTTGGCCGCAAAGTTCGCGGAATCCGCCTGAGCCCAACCGATCAAATACTTCTCCTGTTTCGAATCAGCCGAACTCGACACACGGACGCGAATGCCAGGTTTGGTTTCTCCTTCCGCTTCCTCAAGAAGCTGCACGGACGCGTTGTTGGGGCTTTTGGCCTTTAAATCGACTACATTCACCTTCACTCCCTTCGGCCACTCGTATCCCTGGAGCTGGTCGAGCGCGCTTCCCTGCTGCATATCGCTCACGAGGAAAATCTCCCGCGCGCCCATCGCGGTTTTGCCCTTAGTATCGCCCAACGCCTCGGCTGCGCTCGTCAGCGCGTTGCCCAGATGCGTCCCACTCCAACCAGGCGATACATTCCCGAGTTGATGCATGACAAATCCCGCGCGCTCACCAGACGGCCTGGCAGCCCACTGCTCAAACCCAACCACCTGTTGAACCTGCTGGTCGAAGGTGAACAGCGCCACTTCGTCTGCTGCCGAGGTTTTGGTCAGAAGCGCGCGCGTTTTATCAAGCGCATCAGTCCACAGGTTCGCCCGTCGCATGCTGGCGCTCTTATCCACCAAAAGGATGACTCGCCTTGCGCTCGACGTGTTCTCATTAATCACCGGCCGTTTGAAAAGCGGACGCGAAAAACCCACCGCGAGCAAACAGAGCACCAGGCACCGGAGCAGCAACAGCAGGAGGTGCTCGAGCCGGCTGCGACGGGTCAGTCGTGGAGGAGATGGCCCGAGAAACATTACGGAGCTGAACACTTTCCGCTCGCGCGTCGTGCGCCGGATCAGATGAAAGACGATCGGAAGCGCAACGGCTAGTCCCCCGAGCAGAAATAATGGAGCAAGGAAAGTCACTTAGAGGCTCCTCCTCGGCTGTGTTGTCGCGCGAATCTCCGCGTCCCTTTGCTTCGCTGAATTCGTTGCCGCAGAAAGTCGAACAGCGCTATCTCCAGCGGCTGAGCCGTCGAGAGCCGATGAAACGCTGCGCCCAACCTCTCGCATACGGCCCGCAAGGCTCCACAATGAGCTTCGAGTCGTTCCAGATATTCCTTCCTTGCCGCCATGGGGTCTACGAACAGGGTCCTGCCGGATTCCACATCTTCGAACATGATGGCGTTTTCGAAGTTAAAACTAAGCTCCGCGGGATCCAGGATTTGAAACACCGCAATCTCGTGACCGGCCGCCGCCAACGCCAGGAGGTTCTGTTCGAGCCGCTCGATCGGCGCAAGAAAGTCCGATATCAGCACCAGCAAACTACGCTTGCGCACGATCTCGAGAATTCGTTGCAGCGGTGCGCCCAGGTTCGTTGCCTTTCCCGCCACCGGCTTTTCCAGGGCCAGCATCAGATGCCGAAGATGTCCCGTCCGATGTCTCGCTGGCAAAAACTCGCGAATCGACTCATCAAATGTCAGCAACCCGACCGCATCGCCTTGAAGGTAAAGAAAGTAGCCCAGCGTGGCTGCCAAAGTCGCGGCGTATTGCGCCTTGGTGTACCCAATCGACGAATACGACATCGAACGGCTCCCGTCGGCCAGCAGATAACATCGAAGGTTGGTTTCGTCCTCGAACTTTTTAATGAAGTACCGGTCGCTGCGCGCGAACACGCGCCAGTCCAGGTAGCGAGGATCATCGCCGGGGCTGTATTGGCGATATTCGGTGAACTCCACTGAGAAGCCATGATACGGACTGCGATGCAATCCATTCCAGAACCCTTCAACGACAACCCGCGCGCGCAGCTCCAGATTGCGGATGCTCATCAGCGTCCGCGGATCGATCAGCGAACCCGATTCCAACTCGGGCGCTTTAGGGGCAACCGCGCTCATACAACAACTCAGGCGGGTCGAATCGTTTCCAGCAATCGCTTGATTACATGCTCAATCGTGATGCCCTCTGCCTCAGCCCGATAATTCAGCAAAATGCGATGCCTCAGCGTCGGATACGCGAGCGTCTGGATATCGTCATTCGTGACATGAGCCCGGCCTTTAAGCAACGCCCGGGCCTTCGCTCCCAAAACAAGAAATTGCCCGGCGCGAGTCCCGGCGCCCCAACTCGCCCATTCATTCATAAAGTCTGGTGTGCCGCTCTGCTTCGGACGAGAAGCCGCCGCAAGTCGCACCGCATAACGCACCATTTCTTCCGCAATCGGCACCTTCCGCACCAAATCGTGGAAGCTCAGAACATCCTCACCAGTAAATAATGCCTCGATATTCGCGGGCAGGACCGAAGTCGTTCGCGTCACCACCGCCACTTCGTCGTCCTCGGGCAGATAATCCATCACCACATTGAACATGAACCGGTCGAGTTGCGCCTCGGGCAGCGGATAAGTCCCCTCCATTTCGATCGGATTCTGCGTTGCCAGCACAAAGAAAGGCTGCTGCAATGGATGACGCACCCCCGCCGCGGTCACCTGATATTCCTGCATGGCCTCGAGCAGCGCGGCCTGGGTCTTGGGCGGCGTGCGATTGATTTCGTCCGCGAGAATCATATGCGCGAACACCGGGCCCCGAACGAACATCATCCGCCGCCCTTCCGGCGTGTCCTGAAGGATTTCCGTCCCGGTGATATCCGCCGGCATCAAATCAGGAGTGAATTGGATGCGCTGAAACTTTAGATGAAAAATTCGTGCAATGGATTTCACCAGCAGCGTCTTCGCCAGTCCGGGCGCGCCGGTGATCAAACAATGCCCGCCCGCAATCAGCGCGATCAGGATTTGTTCAATGACCTCCTGCTGGCCGACAATCACTTTGGCCAACTCGGTGACGATTTGTTCCCGGCCCAGGGTGAGCCGTTCAACGGTCGCGCGGTCGATTTCGAAAGCCGGGCCGCCGGCGCTCTGCGGTTGTGGTTCTGCAATAATACTCATTTGGTCAGTGGGTCATGATGTAAAAGACTATATTGAATCCGAGCGGGTAGGCCCGTTTTTCTGAAAATTCGTGGAAGAAATAATCGCTCTCGCCCTCGCGCTCCCAGCCGTCGCCGTTGTCACAATTATGCGTGGCGATCACCATGATCCGCCCTTTCTTATCAAGCATCGCCCGCACATGCATTTCCTTGCACTCCTCACCATCGTGATACTCCCAGGTGACACCGTCATATTCGCTGCGCATTCCCTGCCCAATGTTCGGAGTTTGCAGCTTGTTCTTCGGCACTTTCAAATCGAATACGCAATGAAAAATCGGATGGTCCATCGGCAACTCCGTGAACGTATATTCCGGCTCCGGCAAAGCCCGTTTGATTTGGGATTCAAACTGATTCCAATGGACCTGGCCCCAAAAATCATCGGCCATCAATACTCCACCGTTTAGAAGGTACTTGCGTAGGAACGGAACTTCTTCATCGCGCAATTCCAAACTCCCAACCTCCACCATATAGATCCACGGATAATCGAACAGTTCCGGCTCCGTAAACCGCAGCACCCGGCCATCAGGATTCGTTCGCAGCGACGTTACCTGCTGCAACCGAAATGAAAGATTCAGATCGCTGTCCGGAAAATCCGTGTGCCAGTTGCCTGCGCTCCACGAACCACTGGAAGCCCGGTCGCGACGAATACGAACGAAACTGAAGACATCCTTGTCAAACCCCGGCTCGTTGGTCCAGTTTGGCGTGCCGGTACTGTGAGAAGGAACCTCTCGAGCCGTCTTGCACGTCTCGAATTCCGGCGTCCAGCCCTCGCCACCACCACCTCCTCCGCCTCGCCAGCCTCCGCCTCTGCGACGCTGCGCAAATCCAACGCTAGCCGCAATGCAAAGAATAAGCGCTATACTCAGCAGCGCCGCACTCGAACGGACCGCGAGCCGTCCTCCGCTCGCAGCAGCCCCGAACCTTGTAAGGCCTCGCTCTCTCATTGTAACGACGGCCCACTTGCGCCGGCTTTTGCCTGTGGCGATGGGTTATTGATTTCCAATAATAGTTGAAGCGCATCCTTGTAGCGAGGCGCTTCTTCCAACGCTTGCAACACCTGACGCCGCGCGGACGCATCGCCCTCTTTGTGAAGCAGTCGCGCCAAATGATAATGCACCTCTGCAGGGTCGCTTGGGTCCAACTCCAGCAAAGCGCGATAGGCCGCGATGCCCGACCGCGTGTCGCCGGTGTGGTCGCTTGCATCCGCCAGGAACCGATACGGCTGTGGAACAAGCGGGTTCACCGCCAGGAACCGTTTCGTGTTCAGCAGCACCGCCGGCCAGTTTGTTTTGGCCGCATTCATTTCCATCAGACGCAAATAAGCATCCGTGGCTTCATCATCCTTCTCCGCAAACCGCTGCAAGATTTCCTTTTCTGCGTTCGTTTCGCCCAGGTTGCGATAAGCCGAAGCCAGCAGCCGATACGCGCTGTCCGGCCCGACAAAGGTTGGGAACGCTTGCACTACTTTCTCCAAAACGTCCTTCGCTTCCGCCCACTTCTTGTCTTCAACGAACTGCTGGGCGTCGCGCATCATCACCCAAAAGTTTGTCGGACGAGACTTCGCCCACGCCTTCCATCCTTCCTCATCCAGCCCTCCGAAATCATCGGTCTTGCCCTTGCGCCGGCCTTTGGCCGCCACTTCCTTGTCGCCGCCCGGCTTGTCGAAATCCAACCCAGGAGCAAGATTCTCCGCTTTGTTGCGGATGAACTTCGCGAAATCATCTTCCAACTGGTCCATCGCGACCGTGTGCTTCGCAATGGTTTCGTTGATTTCCAAACCCTCACCAAGGTCATGAAGAATGGATTTGAGGGCATCCAAACCGTACTTCTGAACCAAATACTTGACCACTATCGAGGATTCGTAATAAGCGAACTGTATATCCTCATCCGTCTCCGGATTCAGAAAAGCCCCGCTCAATTTGGAAACCGGGCTCAGTTTATCACCCAAAACAATCTCGCGATAATCCGGCGTCATATGCTGGCCCCACGAAGGATTCTCCTGGGATTCTTCGTACACCGAAATGCCTTCGCTCAGCCAGCGCGGCATTTTGTTCCGCGTCATCTGCAACGTAACCACATGGCAAAACTCGTGATAGAGCACCGCCTGCCAATTCACGGGATGGTCCTTCTGAGCGTGCGGGCTGTTCGCGGTCACGACTCGCCCGAAGCAAACGCCCAGATAGCCAGGATTGCCCGGCATCCCAAAAGTGCGAACCGCAAAGTCCTTTTGCTCCGGGAATACCTCCACAATTGTCGACTGTTTCAAATCCATCCCGTACTTCGCGCAAAGATTGCTCCGGGCCCTCTCCAGTAATTCAAGCACCTGCCCACCATACAAAGCCGCCTCGTGGCTTCCCATCCGCAACAGAAAATGAGCATTCGTCAACGTGCTGAATTTCGCCATCGTCTGATGCAGGTTCATCAAATTGTAAGCGACCACATCGTAGCCGTCTTGCTTCTGGACCTCATCCGCGAGCGCCCAACCCTCTCCCTCCTCCCCAAGCCGCAACAGGTCCTGCGCCAACTGCGCTTTCGCCGGCAGATAATCCGGCTCGAATTTCAGCGCCTGCCTCTGGTGCCCTGCTCCCTCCGCAAACCGATATTTCTGCGACAGCTTAAGTCCCATCAAATAGTCCACCCGAGGATTCTCGTGAGCGAACTTAAGCCCCGTCTCACGCGCCTCGGCATCCGGCTGATTCTGCAAATGAGCAAGCACCGCTCGATAAGCCCAGGCGTCCGGATGCCACGGGTTAATCGTTTTGATCTGGTCCAACAATTTCTCCGCTTCCTTGTAGTCTTCGGCATCAACCTTGTTATCCACCAGCAACAACAGGCATCCGACATGATTGCTGTTCCGCTTAAGAACCGACTCAATCGCGTCCTGCATCACGGTCGAATCCCCCGGCGCATAAGCCTGCGCCATCCCATAAAGCAATTCCGGATCATCCGGCAGCACTTTTAACCCTTCGGCAAAACGCTTGCCTGCCAATTGGAAATCGTGTTTCTCCAGCGCAAGATTGCCGCCCGCCAGGTAAACCTCCCGCAGCTTCGGCTCCGCTTTTTTGGCCGATTCCAATAATTGGTCCAGCACCCGCTTCGGATCGGCATTTCGAAGCAGCGCCGCCTGGCCGAACACAACCAGGTTCTCGGGCTCGCGATATTCCCTTGGATCACCGGCAACGCGCTGAACAATATCATCCACCATCCGATTCGCCCGCGCCTTCAACCCGTTGCTCAGGAAGACCTCCCGCGCCTGCCATTTCAGCCGAACGCTTTGCGGTTCCTCCTCCAGCGCATTCGTCATTCGGCGCAACGCCTCCGGATACTCACCCACCGCCAGTAAAGCCTTGCTCAACAAAAGATGCCGTTCCTCCCCGCCCGCCCCATCTTTCATCTCTCCTTCAATAGCCGCGATACATCCAGTGTAATTGCCCGAAAAATAATAATTACGGGCATCCTCCAAAACCGAAGCTTGAACACAAGCTGCAACGCAGCAGAAGAAAACGGCAAACCACGGCCAACACCTGCAACTGGCGAATCGTCTCTCGGCTGGCTGGCTCGATTGAATGGCCCACTCTAGCGCATCCCGGCGAGTCACGCCAACAAGAAGGATCACAACAACCTCGGAGTGTGCCCGTCCGCGGGCACAGCAATGGTCGTAGTTAAGTAGCACCAACTCATCTCTGTTTTCTCCG
>Ga0308173_10001311_pt1 | contig 12248 bp, 8 predicted proteins | sample PhyPR1_FD_203716 | JGI IMG/M metagenome (GOLD analysis project Ga0308173, IMG submission 203716) | Soil microbial communities from UC Gill Tract Community Farm, Albany, California, United States - DLSLS.P.R1 | ecosystem: Environmental > Terrestrial > Soil > Agricultural land | place: USA... | reverse complement strand
CGCTGTTCTTGAACGCAGGGACTTCCCAAACCGAATTGATGGACAGGCTATGCGGTTGATCCTGGGTGCCGAACGACTTCTCGGCAGCGAGATCGTAGGCATTCTGAATAGGCTTCGAACCACCCTCGGTGTCCTGATTAGGACCGGTTGAGATCATGTGGCTGAGGGTATAGGCCACCTGAAACTGCAGGCCACGTTTCAGCCTCCGTTCCAAAGATATCTGCATGGAGTTGTAGCGGGTGACCGCTTCACGCGAGTTCACGAAGATGTCGCTGTATCCGAGATAGGGACGAACCGTATCGGGGCTGATACCGGTAGCGCCACCGCTGGACTGGTAATTGTAGACGTCCAGGAAGTAGGCGCTGGGGACCTGGTTGATATCGACGTTCACTCCCTGATGAATCTGATGGCTCCCGGCGTAGCCCAAGGCGAAGATCGTGTCGGAGTTAATACTGTACTGAACCCCGGCACTGTACTGGTAGTTGACAGGAATGTCGTACTTAGGCTCAAGGGTGTGTAACTGCGTGGGAGGCTGCGGCAGATCGGGATCAAAGGGTGCCAGCGAAGTGACATTGACGCCGGTGAGCGAGGCCGTTCGGTCGAACGGCGGCAGCTGTCCCAAAGCACTGGTTTGCGAGATGGCGTCGCGACCGTGGAAGATACCGCCACCCATGCGGTACACGAGTTTGTCGTGGAAGATGGCCGGCGACCAGGCAATTCCGCCACGAGGCTCCCATCCATTCGGATGATTACGCACGAGAGCAGGGCCTGGAATGCCGCTCGACTCGGGGGTGACGATTCCATTCATGGTGTTGCACATGGTGGGATCGACCAAGCCGGACGGATCAATGGCAGCGCTTGAGCACTGGCTTGCATCGTACATCCCCGGATAGAAGTTTGCAATGTTGTTGTGCGCAGAGAAAGTCTGCCCGAGGTATTGCCAGCGCAGGCCCAAGTCCAGCGTGAGATGGCTAGTGGCCTTCCAGGTGTCCTGGAAATAAATGGCGTAGTCGTGCCATCTATCGTAGACAGGATTGAGCGTCTGCTCTTCCTGATACTGCGCGAGATTACCAAGAAGCAGATCGGCGAAGCTGTTGAACGTCATTGTGCCGGCGGTAGGGTCTGAGCCCCCGTTTGCAGGCTCTGTTTTGCGACCACGCCCGATGGAAAACCCGGTCCTGATGCTGTGTTTGCCGAGGGTCCAAGACACCGCATCCTGCCATTGAAAGACGGCTTCGCGATTCGTGAAGGGCGCCTGATGCGACAGAGTGCCGAATCCGTCCATACCGTTCACGGTCGGGAAGGAACCGCTGGTCTCGGGAAACAGTTCCGAGTAGGTGAATCCGCCCCGCGAGGCCAGTGTCGGATCGGACTTCGCACTGGTCTGGAAATGGATGTAGTTGTTCGTGTAACCAAATTGGAACTCGTTTACAAAAGTCGGTGTAATGACGTTGGTCAGCTTCACAATGCTGTTCAACGCGGAGAAGGTCCAATCGCTCGAGACGGACGGGAAATTGTCATCGGCCCAAAGCTGATTGTTGATATTGCCCAGGCTCTGTTTTTCCGTCATGATGCGCGCCATGAGCATCGCCTTGTCCGTGATGTTGTGATCCCAGCGATAGAGTTGAACGTCGTCCGTTGTACCGGTGGGCAGACTGGCGACGAAGTTGAAAGAGCCGGTCGCGTTCGGCAGGGGATACCGCTGAAGCGTGGCGAGGGCATTCGGGTTGATCTGGGAAACGGGAATTATTCCCTCGCCCAGGTCCGTGAGATCTCCGGTGCGCTCCGCGGCAGTGGGCACGTTGTCCTGCACGGCGTTACCCGTTACGTTCCGGCGACCTTCATAGGATGCAAAGAAAAAGTCCTTCGTCTTGTCCTTGTTGTAGACGCCGGGAATCCAGAACGGGCCGCCGAGAGTGTAGCCGAAGTTGTTAAAGCGGAGTTCATTCCGAGGCTGGCCCTGCTGGTTCAAGAAGAAATCGTTGGCATCGAGCTTGTCGTTACGGAAATATTCATAGACCGTGCCGTGGAAATCACGCGTGCCCTGTTTGGTCACGACGTTGATGACGCCTCCGGTGCCGCCACCGAATTCAGCGCTATAGTTGCTGCGCAGAACCTTAAACTCCTCCAGAGCATCGAGAGGCGGGGTAACAACATTCTGTGCGTTGCTTCCGACGTCCATGTTGCTTTGGCCGTCGAGGAGCCACACGTTGGAGTTGCTTTGGCTTCCGTTGATGGAAACGGTGGTGTCGCTGCTGATGCCGACGCCATTACCGATGGTGCCATTCTCCGAGACAACGCCCGGAGAGAGCATAACGAGTTGACTGAAGACGCGCCCGTTGAGGGGCAGCGCCTGCGTTTCCCGGGCGCCGACGAGGTTTGAAAGTTCAGCAGACTGAGTCTGTAGTTGAACGCCGCTTTCGTTGACGCTGACAACCTCCCTGGTTCCGCCGATTACCAGATTGACGGGAATACTGAGTCGATCATTCACGTCGACACGGATCTGGGTCGCCTGATACTGCTTGAACCCAGGAGCTTCGGCGGTTAACCTGTAGTTTCCAACGGAGAGATTGGTGATTACGAATAGGCCGCTTCCGTTGCTGGTAGCTTTGCGTTCCACTCCTGTCTGTTCATTCGTGACAGTAATGGCGGCGTTTGGCACTGAAGCTCCAGTTGGGTCAGTGACAGTACCCGAGATGCTACCTGTGCTTTCCTGTGCGACTGCGGCAATAAGGAGCAGCAGAAAAAGAAAAAAGAGACGAACTATGGACTTGGGCATACCTTTCCTTTCGAGATTGTGCAGTCAAGCTGGCAAAATGATCATTTCGAGAGTCAAAATGCGACGGTGGGTACTGGCTGTTCTGGTCTTTGTGGGCGTGCCGCTGGCAGGCGCGGACGCGGCAGATCACTACAAACTGGGTCTCAGCGCGGCTGAAAAAGGCAACTACGCGGTTGCCGCGCGAGAACTTTCCATGGCCAAACAACAGAATCCACAGTTGCCGGGAATTGACAAGCAACTGGGCCTGGCGTTGTTCCAGGCGAAAGAGTTTGAGAATGCTATTCCGGCCTTGAAAACGGCGCGCAGCGAAGAGCCGAACGACATCCAGATTGTACTGGCGCTCGGTACAGCGTACGCTCGGCTTGGGCAAACAGACGATGCACAAGCAGTATTTGTAGACCTGCTGAAGCGGCATCCAAACTCCCCTGAACTCCACCTGCTCTGGGGACAGGTGTATGCGAGTGTATCGCAACCGGAAGCCGCTGAGAAGGAATTTCTCGAAGCGGTACGATTAAACCCTCGTCTGCGCAACGTGCACTATAACCTGGGACTCTTGTATCTCAAACAGAATCGCCTCCCGGAGGCGAAGGCACAGTTTCGCGAGGAATTGGTGCATAATCCACAAAATGTGGAGGATCGGTTTGATCTGGCGGTAGCGCTGGAGCATTCGAATGAGATGCCAGCGGCGATGAGCGAGCTAGAGAAGGTATTGGCGATGCAGCCGGACAATGCGGGCGCGAACTATGAGTACGGTAAGGCCCAATTGAGCATGGGCAAACTTGAGACTGCTATTCAGCACCTGAAGAAGGCCGCCGCGGAGAGTCCGGACAAGGCGTTTGTGCACTACCAGCTTGGGCGTGCCTACCTGGAGGCAGGGAACCGGGGGGCCGCCGAACGAGAGTTTGCAACGGTGAAAAATTTGCGAGGGATCGGCAAATGAAGAGCAAAATTTATGACGCCCTGATCGTGGGGTCGGGCGCGAGCGGCGGCTGGGTAGCCAAAGAGCTTTGCGAGCAGGGCATGGACGTCCTGATGCTGGAAGCCGGTCCCCCGGTTGTGCCGAGCCGCGACTTTACAGAACACGTATGGCCCTATCAAGTACGGTACCGAGGGTTCGGAGATCAGAAGAGATTGCTGACCAACCAGCCTGTACAACGGCTCTGCTACGCGTGCGACGACTACAGCCACCAGTTTTTCGTCGATGACAACGAGCACCCCTACACCTTTCCCGATGACAAGCCCTTTATGTGGATACGAGGCCGACAGGTGGGAGGCAAGACGTATTGCTGGGCGCGCGAGAGCTACCGGTACAGTGACTATGAGTTTCAGGCTGCTAGCCGGGATGGATACGACCAGGACTGGCCCTTCACTTACGCGGAACTGGAGCCGTACTACAACAAGGTCGAAACCTACATCGGCGTCAGCGGGTCGCGCGAGGGGCTAGCGCAAATGCCGGACGGGAAATTTCTGCCGCCGACAAACTTCTCCTGCGGGGAAATCCTGGCTAAGAAGGCGATCGAAAAGCAGTTTGGCTGGCGATTGATGCCGGACCGGGTGGCGAACCTGACTGTGCCGCACAACGGGCGACCGGCATGCCACTACTGCGACCAGTGCCAGCGCGGGTGCCACACGGCCTCCTATTTCAACAGCCCGTCGGTGACGCTGCCGGCAGCCGCCAGGACGGGACGATTTACCCTGGTGAGCGATGCCGTGGTGAGTCATCTGCTGATGAACGCGGGTGGAAAAGCGGACGGGGTTCAGTACATCAGCCGTCTCAAAAAAACACACGGGGAAGCAAGAGCAAGGATTGTGGTATTGGCAGCGGCCACGCTGGAGTCAACGCGCATATTGCTGAACTCGAGGTCGCCGAGATTTCCGAACGGAGTGGGAAACTCGAACGGAGTTCTGGGGCACTACCTGATGGATCACTTCACTGTCGAGGACGCCGGCGGGGAACTCGCCTCCCTGAAGAGCGCCAAGCGGGAAGCGGTCGGTAATCCATGCGGCTATCTGATCCCCAAATATGCCAATACGGATGGCCACAAGAACTCGAACTTTCTGCGTGGATACCGGTTCGATGGAAGCGCGAGTCAGCAGCTATACCAGCAGGCTTTTTCGATTCCAGGCTTCGGGAAAGAATGGCGGGAAAAGGTCCGGACTGAGATTCCGTACTACATCTCCCTGGAAGCGCAAGGCGAATGCCTGCCGAGGTTTGAGAACTACGTTGAACTGGACCCGGACAAAAAGGACGCCTGGGGGATACCGGTGCTGCACATTCACGCGAGCTACGGGGAAAATGAGCACGCGATGGCAAAATCCATGCGGGAAGACATTTCGGCGATGCTGGATGCGGTGCAGGTGAAGAATATGAAGCCGCCCAGTGCGGAACTGAGCGTGTTTGGAAAGAATATTCACGAATGCGGGACAGCGCGCATGGGAAAAGATCCGAAAAAAAGCGTGCTGAACGCATACAATCAGATTCACGACGTGAAGAACGTGTTTGTGACCGATGGAGCCGCCTTCGTGACGCAGGGCTGCTACGAGCCCACGCTGACCATCATGGCTATTTCGGCCAGGGCGGCGGACCATATCGTTGAGGCCTCAAAGCGGCGCGAATTGTAGAAAAGGAGAAACAGGAGCGTGATGGACGAGCAGACGCGCAGAAGCTGGCTGGTTACGATCGGCCAGGCGACCATTAGTTTGAGCGTGGCCGGATGTGTGCAGTGCTATTCGGCGGACGCCGTAGCTCTTCCGCCAGGCGTTTACCTGCCCTCGCAGGACCACCTCGGCCATGCGCTGATGAACACCGAACGGTATCATCCCATTCCCCCCGGATGCCCGACCGACTACGTTCGTCCCGCAGATGCCAACTCGCATCCGCTGTACTTCTCCGCGCCTGAATTCCGACTTGTCAGCCGGTTGGTTCAACTGCTGCTGGGGAACGTCTCCGATGAAGGCGCTCCCCACGAAGTGGCGAGATGGGTGGATCTGTGTGCGTCCAGTGCTGCGGGTTCCCGTGAGGCACTTGCCAACTTGCAGCCGCTGCATCGAACGCTAGCGACCGCCTATTTCGGCTCTCCTGAAGACATCCGGCACCAGCACGGAACAGATCCGGGCAACATGTGCCGAGAGGGGCTGAAGTGGTTGCAAGCTTCAGCGCGCGAGCAGTACTCGAAGGACTTTTTATCGCTGGGAGAGGAGCAGCAGGTATCGTTGTTGCGCTCGATCAGCGATGAAGTTCCCAGCCGGCTGGCCGGAGATGCCGGTAGCAAGCTTTTCGCCTATCTGAAGTCTGAAACGATTCGAGGCTATTACACCTCACGGGCCGGGCTTCAGGAACTTGATTACAAGGGGAACTCTTACTACGCCCGATCACCGGGTTGCAGTTCCCAGCGACCGCTGTAAGGCTTCATTCTCGAACGACTTCAGATATGGAAAACAACACTACAAGCAGTGTGAACCGAAGAGATTTTCTGCGAACGGGAGCGGGTGCGATCGCGCTTTCGTCTGTCGCGGTTCCGGTCATGCGGGGAAGCAGTGACACCAAGCTGAAGCGTCTGGCCTGCAACTCCTGGCCGTTCCGAGCCTATTTCGACACGCCGGAGATGCACCAGTATCGCAAGCCCGAGCATGCCTTGCTCACTCAACCCGAATTTCCCGAGTTTCTGGCCGACCACTTCGGCATTCACAATGTCGAGTTTCTGCCGGAGCACTTCGCCGATACCGAGGAGGGAACGATTGACAAGGTGAAAGCGGGACTGAAGAAGGTGAAGTCCACCTGCTGCAACCTAATGGGCGTTGATATTCCGGGCGGTGTGTTCACGAAGGGTCTTGACCGTGAGAAGGTAGTTCAGGCGGCGAACCGCTGGGTTGGTATAGCTGTTGCTCTCGGCTCGCCGAGCGTTACTGTGGCCTTGAACGGACAGGGGCCGGCAGACCCCCGTGTTGCTGCCGAGAATCTAAAGCCGTTTGCGGAAGTTACACAATCGCACGGCATTAAGCTTCTCTTCCACAACGACAGCATGAAGACGGAATCAGCCGAACTTCTTACCTCCGTTATTCAACAGCTCGGGCGGAACGGAACGGGAATGTGTCCGGACTTCGGAAATTTCGCGACGAAATCCGCTGCCTATGCGCTGAGCCAGTTAAAGATGCTGGCGCCGTACGCCTCCAATATCTGCCATGCCAAGGACGGCATTGCCTCGAACGGCAAATTCTATGCCGATGATTTTCCGACCTCGATGAAGGTGATGCAAAATAGTGGCTTTCACGGCATTTACTCGCTCGAATTCGAAGGCCTGGAGCCTCCCATCGAAGGCGTGAAGAAGCTGTTAACCATGACAGAAAAATACATGAGCTAGGACGGCTCCGGCATTGGCGAGGGCGGAAGGATCGGCGGGTTCTTCTACAATGCAGTTGGCCAAACGCGCGGGAAGATCGCGCCGAAAGTTTCTCCAACCGGCTTCTTCCCGATTGCTCGCTGCGGAAAGTGAGCCCATAGGAACCGCACAAGAACATAGCACCGCGTGCTATCGCAAATCTGCCGGCAGGGCGCCACCAGCATTCAATACGAATGCCGACCAGTGGTCCCGACGTTTCTGTCAGCACGTGGCCCGATGGAAAGCTTACATCAATCATCAGTGGCGTACGGCAACTGATGATTGGGCCTGCTCTAGCGACACCTACCTGATGAATCCTGACAGAGGCCCCGTGGAACAAACAAAGATTCGCGATCAGAAAAAGATGCGAGGAACAGCGCGATGAGCAGATCCGGCTCATGTCGCATCGTATTTCGGTAATGAGAAGAAACTGCTCCGCAATCCACGGTTTATCAGTCGGGCCAATGGGATGCCAAAGAACACGCCGCTACCAAAGGCAACCGCGATCAATTCTTCTTCCGGTCAGGAACAAATCCCATGACAGCGCCTTTACCATTTACTTCGCAAGATTCTTTGTCGACACGAGATTACTTGGACCGCCAAGCCCAAACTGAGTCGAATGCCCGAAGCTACCCGCGGAAGTTGCCCGTGGCAATTCGGCGGGCTGAAGGGCTCTACGTGTCAGACGTTGATGGGCAGGTATTCATGGATTGCCTTTGCGGGGCCGGAACGCTTGCGCTCGGACACAATCACCCTTCCGTGCTGGCGGCAATTCGAAGGCACCTGGACGAGGGATATCCGCTCCACTCGCTGGACCTGACCTCTCCGGTGAAGCATCGATTCGTTGAGGATTTACTTTCCACGTTGCCGGCTCAGTTCGCATCCAAGGCGCGCATCCAGTTCTGCTCACCATCAGGCGCGGATGCAGTGGAGGCCGCAATTAAGTTGGTTAAGACGGCAACCGGCAGAAGCGGGATGATTGCTTTCCAAGGCGGCTATCACGGGCAGACTCATGGTGCGTTGGCGTTGATGGGCAATCTGGGGCCGAAGGTTCCCGGATTGATGCCCGGTGTCCATTTTCACCCGTACCCCTATGCTTACCGTTGCCCGATGGGTGAACAGGGTTGCACTCACTGTACCTGCGCTAAGTTCTCGCGCATGGCCGTCAACGATCCCGAGGGAGGCGTAGCTTTACCGGCAGGAATGATTCTCGAAGCCGTTCAGGGGGAAGGTGGAGTGATCCCCGCCCCAACCCACTGGCTGCAGGATATTCGTAACATCTGCGATGAGAAACGAATTCCTCTGATCATCGATGAAGTGCAAACGGGTTGGGGCCGCACCGGAACGATGTATGCCTTTGAAAGTGCGAAAATTCTTCCTGACGTCGTTGTTCTGTCGAAGGCAATCGGCGGCGGACTGCCGCTGGCTGTCATCGTGTACCGGGAAGAGCTGGATGTGTGGAAACCCGGCGCGCATGCAGGCACGTTCCGCGGCAACCAACTCGCAATGGCAACTGGGCTGGCGACCCTGGAACACCTTCGCGAACAACACATTCTCAGTAATGTGCAGAAGATGGGCCTGCGATTCATGGACCTGTTGCTTACGTTGCAAGCGCGCCATGACTTCATCGGCGATGTCCGGGGCAAGGGACTGATGCTCGGAATGGAAATTGCCGATCCTGAGTGCACGGATCAAATGGATCGGCCCAAAGGTAACGGCGAGCTTGCGCGGAAGTTGCAGGCGGCTTGCTTCGCTGAAGGTTTAATTGTCGAATTAGGCGGCAGGAACGGGGCAGTAATGCGCTTATTGCCGCCTTTGAACGTCACCGCCGCCCAGGTGGACGCCATCTGCGGTGTGCTCTCGCGGGCTTGCCAGATTGTGGAGGCGCAGACTCTAAAAGACACGCAAGAGCGCGCCAGAACGAAGCAGCAGCCGGTTTACGACGAAGCGGAACTCGCGAACTTGACCGCGTTAGCCGAGGCGTGCACCGCTCCCGTGACAACTTGTGAGATCAGCTCCGGAGCGGAATCGCAGGTTCGGAAATGAGCGGACCAAATCCTTTTGCCGAGCAGTTCTTCGGCATCGGGGAAGCCAGCGCGCGAAGCTACTCGACTTGGATGCAGACGGCTGAGGTTGTCCTGTGCTTAGCTGGCGACGGTCCTGCCTATTCGGGAGCGAGCGCGGAACGTCTGAGTGAACTGCTGAACGGCGACATCTGCCCGAAGGTTGGCTTGGACCAGGGAGCATTGCGGGAACGGCTTGAAATTCTGCTGCGGAACTCCATCAGACCTTGGCATCCTTTTACGGCAGCACATCTGCATACACCGGTGCTGGCATGCTCGCTTGCAGCCGAAGCCATAGTCGGGGCATTCAACCAGTCGATGGATTCCTTCGACCAGGCGCCTGCGGCTTCTGTGCTGGAGCAGAAGGTAATTACGTGGTTGTGCCAGTTAGCGGGACTTCCCGGCACGGCATCCGGCACCTTTACTGCAGGCGGAACACAGTCGAACTACATGGGGCTGTTACTGGCACGGGATCATTTTCTTTTGTCAACGATGGGGTGGGCCGCGCGTGAGCGGGGTCTGCCGCCAGAGGCGAGCCGGATGCGATTTCTGTGTTCGGAGGTGGCGCACTTCAGTGTGGAAAAATCCGCCATTCAGTTAGGCTTGGGCACGCAAGCGGTACGAAAGGTCGCTTGCGACGAAGCATTCCGGATGTGCCCTGAAGCGCTGCGCGCAGAAGTTTCGGCCATGCATGCAAAGGGTTTATGGCCGGTCGCGATCGTGGCAACAGCGGGAACAACGGATTTCGGGTCCATCGATCCATTGCCGGAAATTGCGGCCATTGCCCGTGAGGAAGGAATCTGGCTGCATGTAGACGCAGCTTACGGCGGTGCGCTTCTTTTATCGGACCGTTATCGGCAGCGGCTGGCAGGGTTGGAACAAGGCGATTCAGTGACGATCGACTTTCACAAGGCCTTCTTCCAGCCGATCAGCTGCAGCGCTTTTCTGCTGGCCGATCAGCGGCGGTTTGAAACGATTCGTGTCAACGCCGATTACCTGAATTCCGAGAGCAGAGAGCTAGAGGGAATTCCGGACCTCGTGACGCGAAGCGTGCTGACCACAAGACGTTTCGACGCACTAAAACTGTGGATGAGCTTGCAGGCTTTAGGGCAGGCGCAGTTTGGTGCGATGATCGAACGTTTGGCAGACTTGGCGCTGGTAGCTGTGGAATATATAGGAAACAGCGCCGACCTGGAGCTTGTCACGCTCCCGCAATTTGGAGCGGTTGTCTTCCGGTTCCGGCCCGGAATGGCGGGAGCGAGGCAAGTCAACGAGCGGATTCCCCAAGTTCTCTTTGAACAGGGCCGAGCGGTGGTGGGACATACGATAGTGCGAGGCGAACCCGCCTTGAAATTGACTCTGTGTAATCCAGCAACCGAGGAACGCCAGGTACGCGAATTGCTGGACACGATCACGACTTGTGGCAGAAAGATGATCGATGAACGCCAATCGCAAAACGATGATCCGATAGCCTGTGACCTTTCCACCCCATGCCTTGGCTAATCTTAGCGGCACTCTGCTTTACATTGGGTGGTGTCTGCATGAAAGCGTCGGCGGGACTGACGCGAGTGTGGCCGTCCGTGCTTATGTCCGTCCTGTTCGTAACGGGAGCGGCGATGCAAGCGGTGGTAATGCGGCAGGAGGACATGTCGGTGGCCTATATCTCCGTTCTCGGATTGGAGGCCCTGCTGGCGTTTGTCTGCGGCGCGCTGCTCTTTGGCGAAGCGATTTCCGCATCCCGGGTTTGCGCGGTTGTTCTGATCATAACTGGGGTTGTGCTTCTGCACTGGTAGTCTGGCCGTAATCCCCGATAGGCCCAGAATGATGCGCAAACCGGAAACAATATGCGCTCCGGTCTCTTGTCGACCTGGGCGACACCGATTCAAATTCCAATCTGATGCACAGCAGAAGCCGTATCCAGCGCGAGCGTACGACCGTCTGAGCTGATGCGCGCGGGACAGTCCGGCCAGACGGTTCGGATAGTGTCGAGCCATCGCTCGAGCTTGACGCGGAATCGGCGCAGTACAAAGGCGTGCATAAACGATTCATGCGCTGGGCGCGGATCGGAGTCTGGGACCGGCTCTTTGAGGACTTGGTGAAAGATAAAAAGAACCACTACCTGATGCTCGACTCCACTATTGTGCGGCGCATCAGCAAGCGGCTACCGGCCGAAAAAAAGGGGCTCCGGGAACCAGGGCTTAGGGCGTTCCCGAGGAGGTCTGACGACCAAAATCCATCTGCTGGCCGACGAATGCGGACTGCCGGTGGCCTTCCGTCTCACCGGCGGACAGGCTAGCGATTTCAGGGAAACGACCGCCCTGCTGGGTGACCGCGAGACGGAGGCCGTCATTGCCGATAAAGGCTACGACAGCACGTCCATTGTCGACCACATTCACCGCCTGCGCGCCCGTGCCGTGATCCCCACCCGGAGCCGCCGCAAATTCCAGCGCTGCTATGACCCAAAGGGCTGCTCCAAACGACTTTGCTCCCAGTGGCCGTACCGGTCATGATCCCGATCTATACAAGCGCCGCAACCGCATCGAATGCTGCTTCAGCCGCTTGAAGCAGTTCCGCCGCTTCGCTACGCCTGACTGCAAATCCGTTCAGGCTTTCGGCTCCTTCGTCAGCCTCGCTTGCTCCTGGCTCCACCTTCAGCTATATGTCGATACGCCCTAGTCACGGCGTCATGGCCTTACGCCGATGTGTGCCGATTTATTCAGGATTTATCTAATGTGCACTGTCAGGGAGCAACGATTTCAGTTTGCTCCGGAGCTTGTCAATAGATGAAACGGCCGCCCTCGAGCGGTTTCTTATTTCGTCATCCGGCCGTTCGGATATCCGGTGACCCGATTTGGAAGGCGTAGCATAAACAGTCCGATCACTCGCTCTTTCCTGCGGCCGCAATCTCGATCCGAACCATTTTATCTACCCGCAGGAACAAAGTACTCGGATCCTTCATCCCCCATTTAACGTACGGCACGTCGAAATCGGCGTTTGCGGTGACGCGGTTCCCTTCGATATGACTCT
>Ga0308173_10001310_pt1 | contig 12249 bp, 10 predicted proteins | sample PhyPR1_FD_203716 | JGI IMG/M metagenome (GOLD analysis project Ga0308173, IMG submission 203716) | Soil microbial communities from UC Gill Tract Community Farm, Albany, California, United States - DLSLS.P.R1 | ecosystem: Environmental > Terrestrial > Soil > Agricultural land | place: USA... | reverse complement strand
TCCGGCAATCGGCTCCAGCTTCTTCAGCGTTGCGGGCGGTACCAGCGATTTATCCGTAATCAGCGCATGTTTCAGGGCAGACTGGCATTTGCAGGACCTGGAAGCGGGCATGCTCTTTACAGCTTCCGCGACCACCCGGCACGCATTCGCGGCATTCTGGGTCAGCACGCGAATGATGTCCGTCACTTCGACGGCATCGTGATCCGGATGCCAGCAATCGTAATCGGTCACCATCGCGATGGTCACGTAACAAATCTCGGCTTCCCGCGCGAGCTTCGCTTCCTGCAGATTCGTCATGCCGATCACGTCCATGCCCCAGGAGCGGTAAATATTGGATTCGGCCTTCGTCGAAAAGGCTGGCCCTTCCATGCACAAATACGTGCCGCCGCGCTTCGACGGAACGCCCGCGGCGCGGCAGGCTCCGTCGACAACATTCGAAAGGACCGGGCATACCGGATCCGCGAAGCTTACGTGCGCGACCAGACCGTCGCCAAAGAACGTCGAAATGCGTCCGCGGGTGCGATCGAAGAATTGATCGGGGATCACGAAATCGAGCGGCTTGTGTTCTTCCTTAAGAGATCCGACGGCGCTGAGCGAGAGAATGCGTTCGACTCCGAGCGTCTTCATGCCATAGATATTGGCGCGGAAATTCAGCTCCGACGGCGCGAGGCGATGGCCGCGCGCGTGGCGGGCAAGAAACGCGACTTCGTGGCCTTCCAACTGACCGATGACGTAATTATCGGAAGGCGCTCCGAACGGTGTCTGGATATCTACTTCGCGCTGTTGGGTGAAGCCCGGCATGTGGTACAGACCACTGCCGCCGATGATGCCGATTTTGGGCAAATTCTCTCCTCTAGGCCTGAATAAGTTCCCATAGTACGCCACCGGCGCTTGCCGGGTGGACGAATACATAAGTGTGTCCGCCGGCCCCGCGCCGGGGTGGTCCGAGCAGGCGAACACCCGCTTTTTCGAGCTTCGCGACCACGGCATTCAGGTCCGAAACGCGCAGTGCGACGTGATGCAGGCCGGGTCCCTTTTTGTCGATGAATTTCGCGATCGTGGAGGTGGGATCGAGCGCCTCGAGCAGTTCGATATGAGGATCGAGCATCGCGACTCTGACCTTTTCCTGCGCAACGGTTTCGCGGGATCTCACGGGCAGCCCGAGCGAATCGGAATAAAAGCCCAACGCTTCGTCGAGCGAACGCACCGCGATGCCCAGGTGATCGATTTCCCACCGCGGGAAAAGTTCCGTCTTTCGCGTGCAGGACTCAAGATGCGCCACGAGGTCCGGCACGCCGGTTCCGTCGATTGCAACCGTTCGGATCACCGGGACGTGCGCTTCAAGATCGCGCTCCGTCCGGTCCGCGCCCGGCGTATCCGATTTGTTAATGACGAACACGTCTGCGATCTCGAGGATTCCCGCCTTGATGGCCTGCACCTCATCGCCCATGCCCGGCGCGAGCACGACGACCGTGACATCCGCCTCGCTCGCGATATCGATCTCGTCCTGACCCACTCCAACAGTCTCGATCAGGATGAAATCGAATCCCGCGCCGCGGAATAAGCGCGCCAGCGCGGAAGTCGTGCGCGCCAGCCCCCCCATGGCGCCGCGCGTGGCCATGGAACGAATGAATACGCCCGCATCCGCATGATGGCGCGACATGCGAATACGATCCCCGAGAATCGCACCCCCGGTCGCGCGGCTGCTCGGATCGACGGCGACAACGGCGACCGTCTTGTCACGCCGACGCAATTCGACAATCAGAGCGTCGACGAGCGAACTCTTCCCCGCCCCGGGAGGTCCGGTGACGCCAACGATGAGTCCCGCGCCGTCAGGCAAATCGGCCGGCAAAGGCTGGCCATTTTCGGCCGCAGTCGCCAGACGCGCCAGTTCGCGATTCGTCAAACGTCAATCCTTCAGCAACTGCCGCGCGATTACCATCCGCTGGATTTCGCTCGTACCCTCACCGATGGTGCAGAGCTTGACATCGCGATAGAACTTCTCGACAGGATAATCCTTGATGAAGCCGTATCCGCCATGAATCTGAACCGCCTCATTCGCAATCCATACGGCGGCCTCCGACGAGAACAGTTTCGCCATGGCGGATTCACGCGTGACGCGCTTGCCGGCATCGAGCATGGTGGCGGCTCGGTAATTCAGCAGCCGCGCGGCGTCGATCTTCATAGCCATATCGACCAGCTTGTGCTGGATCGCCTGAAACTCCGAAATCGGCCGGTTGAACTGTTTGCGCAGCTTCGAATATTTCAGCGCGGCATCGTAGGCGCCCTGCGCCATACCGATCGACAGCGCGGCGATGGAAACGCGGCCGCCATCGAGAATGCGCAGGCTATCCACAAAACCCTCGCCTTCTTTTCCCAGCAGCTGCGATTCCGGAAGACGGCAATTCGAGAAGATCACTTCGCCGGTGGCGCTCGCCCGCAGCCCGAGCTTATTCTCCTTCTTTCCGGCGCGAAATCCAGGCGTGTCCTTCTCGAAGATGAAGGCCGAAATCCCATGCTGCGCGGCCTTGCGGTCCGTCACGGCCATGCCCACACACACGTCCGCATAATGCGCATTGGTGGTGAACGTTTTCGACCCGTTGACCACCCAGGTATCGCCCTCGTGAACGGCGGTGCTGCGCGTGCCCGCCGCGTCCGAACCGGCTTCGGGCTCGGTCAGAGACCAGCAGCCGATCCACTCGCCGCTGGCAAGCTTCGTCAGATATTTCTGTTTCTGCTCTTCGCTGCCGGCCTTATAAATGTGGTTGGAACAAAGCGAAGTATGCGCGGCGACGATGATGCCGACGGAGCCGTCCACCCGCGACAACTCTTCGATGACGATCGAGTATTCGACGTAGCCGAGGCCAGCCCCGCCGTACTCTTCAGGAAAAATGGCGCCCATGTAGCCGAGCTGCCCGAGCTTCTTTACGACCTCGAGCGGGAAGATCTGGGCCTCATCCCATTCCATGACGTGCGGAGCGATCTCCGCCGTGGCGAACTCGCGCACTTCACGCCGGAGTTGTTTTTGCTCCGGCGTATATTCAAAATCCACGATTCGATTATGGCAACCCTGCAAACACCGCTTCACCATCCAGGTAGAGCGATTCGATTTCAATCGCACCGTCCCGCTCACGAAACGCTACGATATCGGCGGCCTCACCCGCCTTCAGGCCTTCCATGCGGCCTTCAAGATGAATGAGCCGCGCGGGATTCGTGGTGGCGGTTTGAACCGCATCGCGCAGGCTGAGTCCGCCGAGCCGCACCAGGTTGGCGATCCCGGCGTCCATGCGCAGAGCCGATCCCGCCAGCTTGTCCGTACCCGCCAAAACGACGCGGCCGTCGGCTGTAAGGTCGGCATCCTGTTCGCCCAGGCGGTACCGGCCGGGCGCGGCTCCGGCGGGGGCGGAGGCGTCGGTCACGAGAATGGTGCGTTGTACGGACTTGGCCCGCAGCGCGGTCTTGAGATACGCGTGTCCCAGATGAATTCCGTCCACGATGAAGCTGGCGCTGAGACGGTCTTCGGCGAGTTGCTCCCAGATGTAATTCGGATGGCGGCGCATGATGCTGTGAGCGCCGTTGCCCAGGTGCGTGGATAGCGTAGCGCCCGCCTCGACGGCCGCGGCGATTTGTTCCGCGGTCGCGCCCGTGTGTCCGATCGAAGCGGTCACACCGGCGCTGGTAATCGCCGCGATATAGGAGGGGGCCTCCGGCCAATGCGGAGAGAGCGTCACGAGCCGAATATTGGCGTCCGTGGCGTCCTGCCAGCGGTGGAATTCATCGATATCGGGAGGCCGCACCCACCGTTTCGGATGAGCGCCGCGCGGCCCATCCTCCGCGCCGATGTACGGGCCTTCGACATGGAACCCGGCGATGGCGCGCCCCCACTGCAATTCCTTCTGGGCAGCCCGCAGGTTTCGCAGGCAGGTCAGCATCTCGTCCGGGCCGCCGGTGATTACGGTGGGAAGGCATCGGGTAACGCCCGTCGTAAGAATGGTGTCAAGAGCGAGACCGATCTGACCGGACGTGGCGCATGGGTTGTTGAAATCCACACCCGCGAAGCCGTTTACCTGAATATCAATGAAGCCGGGAGCGAGGTAGGGGCCATCACCCGCCGGCTGGCCGCCTATTTCGGGGGTACGGATTTCCGTGATGGTCCGGTCGAACTCGATTTCGATCCACTCGCCGTTGGCGAGGTCAATGCCGGAACAGTTCACGCGGCCTCCGTTTTATGCACAGGGCGTCCACAGAAGAAGAACATCCCCTGCCGCGCAAACCCAACATTTTGTTGAAGAAAAAAGCTGTTGAAATACCCGGAGTACCCCATAAATCGCTGTGGCGGAAGATACCGACGCGCGCTACAACAGGATAACGGATAGGCTGGCGCGTGATTCCGGCGGTGGATCTCGGGGGAGGTGACCGTGGCGGGGATCGCGCGCGCAGTCGTCTGATCCCTCTCTAAAGTTTTTGGCCGTTTCCGCCGATTCCTCAGCAGTGTCAGCATGACTCTGCAAGAGCGAATTGCTCAAAAATATATGAATCAGGCGGTTGAGGAGTTCAACTCCAACCCGTTGTCGCTTGGATTTCTTCGCCGGCTCGCGAATGAGGCGCCGGGGATTTTCTTTCCCGAGGCGATTCGCCACCTGAAATCGAACGATAAATCGAATGCGCACCGGTTCCTGACGATTCTCACGCTGCGTTTCGACGATCTGACAGATTACCTGGCGGATCCGACCAACGCCCCACGAGATGTCGCGACGAAGCTGCTGAAGCGCTTCCTCGCCGTTGATCCCTCGTTCGACGTACGGTTGGCGCATAAGCTTCCGGACCGCGTGCATGCCAATAGCGCCATCGCCTTCGACAGCGCGAAATCCACCCGCGCGCTGGATATTCTGGACGAGACTTCCCGGGGCCGGCGACTGGTGCCGATTCTCGGTCATCTGCCCGCCAGCTCCGATTCAAAAATTGCGGCTAAGGCGACGCTCTTCGTGGGCCGCCGGGTGCAAAGCCCCGCCTGGTCGGCCAAACACCTGAGCAGCACCGATCAGCGTATCCGGGCCAACGCCGTCGAGTCTCTGTGGGGTCTGAATACCCCGCCCGCCATTAAGCTTCTCGAGAACTGCACGGAAGATAAAAACAACAGAGTGGTGGGCAATGCGCTGGTGGGCCTGCACGTTACGGGTCATCGGGAAGTTGAGGCGCAGATCCGGGCGCTGGCGCGCGATTCGGGGTCACTTCTGAGAACAACCGCGGCATGGACGATGGGCCGAATCGGCCAGACGAAATGGATTGAGTCGTTGACCCAAATGATCAAGGACGAGGATCCTCATGTGCGAAGCATGGCGCTACGTTCTTTGACCGAAATCCGGCGGCTCGAGTCCGGCACCGCTGAAGCGATTGCGGCGAAGGCGGCTGGCGCGTCATCTGCCGTCAAAGCGGCGACAGTCCAGCGCGCGGCTGAATCGCTGCTCGGGGAAACTTCCGATTTTCTCGTTGCAGAATCCAAAACCGCGCCACTCACATCGCGCGTTTGACGACCAGGAATGAATTTCCCGGCTTATTTCGGGAAGGGTTCAAACCGGTAGCCAACGCCCCGCACGGTAAGCAGATGCCTGGGCCGTGCGGGGTCGTCCTCGATATACCGGCGCAGGCGCACGATGAAATTGTCGAGTGCACGGGTATCGGTGTCTTCGCGCAAGCCCCAGACCTCCTCCAGCATTTGACCGCGGGCCACCGGCTTGCCCGAATGGCTGATCAGGTGGCGCAGAACGTTCATTTCCATCAGGGTCAACGGAAAGATCTGATCTCTGACCCGCAGTTCGAGTAAATCGAAATAGACCGATTTATCGCCAAACACGTACTGGTCCGCGGACTCCGGAGTCGCGGCTTCGGGCTGTTTCTGGAGCCATTCGCGCCGCCGCAGCAGTCCGTGAATCCGGGCCAGCAGAATGTCCAGTTCGAACGGTTTGACCAGGTAATCGTCAGCGCCCGCGGAGAAGCCCTGGAGGATATCGCCGGAATGGCCGCGCGCCGTCAGAATCAGGGTCGGGACATACTGCTGAGATTTGCGCATCTCGGCCACGACGTCAAAACCGCTCTTGCCGGGCAGCATCACATCGAGCACTACCGCGTCGAACGTCACCCGCTTTTCGCCCGTGAGCAGGTCGAGCGCCGCCTCGCCGGTCTCCACAACTTCCACTTCATAGCCTTCCTGCTCGAGGTTGAAACGCAAACCGTCCGCCAGGTGCTGCTCGTCTTCCACGACCAGGATTCGATTCATCGCTCTAAAGGAAACTGCAGGACAAAGGTGCTGCCGCGGCCCGGTCCCGCGCTTTCCGCCCAGGCTCGTCCGCCATGCCTCCGGGCAACCGAACGGACAATGTAGAGTCCCAGGCCGGTGCCCTTAATGCGAGTCGCGAGAGGGCCGCTCATCCGGTAAAAGCGTTTGAAGATGCGCTTTAGCTCGGTCCCCGGGATGCCGGGCCCATTATCGATGACGCGAACCTGGGCAAAGCGTCCGCCGTCGAGCGAGGTCTGGACGATGACACGCGCATCGGCGCCCGAGTATTTCACCGCATTGTCCAGCAGGTTGGAAACCGCGGCTCCCACCTCATCAAGATCGCCGAGAATTCGCAAATCGCCGTTGGCGGAGGGTTGCGGCGCGTATTGAATCGCCTCCGGAGCGAGATGATGCAGCACGCGCGCCCGCTCAATACTTTTTGAAACCACATCGGTCAGACTGACGGGCGATAGATTCGCTGGCCGCCGTGACGACCCGATGCGGCCCGTCCGCAGGATCTGCTCGATGGTCGAGAGCAGGCGGTCGCTGTCCTGCAAAATGGTGCGATAAAATTGCCGCCGCTTTTCTTCATCGACCGATCGCGACTGCAGCGTCTCGACGTAAAGCCGGATCGACGCAATCGGGGTCTTGAGCTCATGAGTGACTGCGTTGATGAAGGCGTCGTGCTGTTCATTGCGCCGGATCTCACGCACCAGGAACACCGTGTTGAGCACCACGCCGGCCACGATGACGGCCAGCAGAAGGATGCCGAGAACCAGGCGGATGCCGCGCTGCCAATCGAGCACGACCCATCCGATATAAAGCAGAAGAATGACGACGATCAGCGCGGCGCTGAGCGAAATGAAGAATGCGATGGATTTCTTCCTGCCCGTGCCGATCATCAGCCTCTACCGTTGCTAATCTTATCGTTCCACGCAAAATGTCCGGCCATGATCTCCGAGGGGGGTCCGCGCCGGTCCCGGGAGCGAAACCGGCCTCGACCGCCGCTGCCGCGGCCCGGGCCTGTGACAATGTTCCCGACGGCAGTTGAGTAGTCGCTAATAGATAATGCGGTTACCCTGAGTTCTCCGGAGGACCACGATGCCCAACGTCAAGCAAGTCGCTGCCCTCAGTCTCCTGGCGGTTACCGCCGTATACGCCGATGGGCGGAATTATGGGCGGTCGATGGTAATCAGCCAGCAGGGGATTGCGGCTACGAGCCAGGTGGTCGCGTCGCAGGTGGGTGCGCAGATATTGGCTCGCGGCGGGTCGGCGGTTGACGCGGCGATTGCTTCGAATGCCGTGCTGGGCTTAACCGAGCCGATGATGACGGGCCTCGGCGGCGATCTTTTCGTTTTGTATTGGAATGCGAAGACGGGGAAATTGACGGGATTGAATTCGTCGGGTCCGGCTCCGAAGGATTTGTCTCCTGAGTTTCTTGCGGCGAAGGGCATTAAGGAGATGCCGAAGACTGGGATCCATAGCGTGACCGTGCCGGGTGCGGTGAGGGGCTGGTATGAGATGCACCAGCGTTTCGGCAAACTGCCGTGGAAGGACCTCTTTCAGCCGGCGATCGCTTATGCGGAGAAGGGTTTTCCCGTCGCGGAGGGCATGTCTGAGCTGTGGGTGAATCCGGTTCGGGTTGCCGGACTGAAGACGAATCCAGAAGCGGCCCGAGTCCTGCTGCCGGGCGGAAAGGCTCCGGAAACCGGGCAGGTTTTTCGGAACCCCGATATGGGGCATGCGTTCCGGCTCATCGCGGAGCAGGGGCCGAAGGCGTTTTATGAAGGTGAGATCGCCGCCGCGATTCTGAAGACGTCGCAGCGATTGGGCGGAACGATGACCGCCCGGGATCTCTCTACCTTTGAACCGGAGTGGGTACAGCCCCTTTCGATCGACTACCGCGGGTGGAAGGTTTACGAGCTTCCACCAAATGGGCAGGGCATGGCCGCTCTCGAAATGCTGAATATCATGCAGACGTCCGCTCCGTCGCCGTTCGGGGCGCTCAGCCCGGAGGAGATGCATAAAAGGATCGAGGCGATGAAGCTGGCGTATTCGGACGTGCACCGGTATAATGCCGACCCACGGGTGTACGACGCCCCCCTGAAGCAGTTGCTTTCGAAGCAATATGCCGCGAAGCGCGCGGCTTTGATCGATCCATCGAAAGCGAACTGCAAAGTGGAGGCCGGTGATCCTGTTGGAAGCAATACGACTTACCTGACCGTCGTGGATCGGGAGGGGAATATCGCGAGCTGGATTCAGAGCGTTTATCTGCAGTTCGGATCGAATGTGATGGTTGAAGGGATGGGCTTCATCCTGCAGAACCGTGGTGCGGGATTTACGCTCGATCCGAAGAGCCCGAATGTGCTGGCGGGCGGAAAACGGCCGTTCCATACGATTATTCCGGCGTTCATGGAGAAGGGCGGCCAGCACGTGGGATTTGGAATCATGGGGGGAGCGGTCCAGCCGATGGCGCACGCGCAGTTTGTGTCGAATTTCGTGGATTACGGGATGAGTTTGCAGGGCGCGATGGAGGCTCCTCGTTTTGAGGCGGAAGGCGCGCCGGGCTGCAACGTGGCGATCGAGTTCCGCGTGCCGGCGGCGACTTTGCAACAGCTTTCCGAGCGGGGGCACGTGGTGCGGATGATGCGGGAGTATGAGGAATTGATGGGCCGGGGACAGGCAATACTGCACGACTCGAAGACGGGGACGAATTATGCGGCGTCGGATCCGCGGGCGGACGGAGCGGCGATTCCGGAGCCGATGGCGCCGTGAGAGCGATGTGACGGGAAGCCGGCACTGCAAGGGCTTTTACGCGAAACTACCATTGGACCGGCGGCATCGACATATAATGAAGGCTTAAGAGGTTCTATTCGTGTCGGTTCGTAACTATCTTCGTTTCTTCGCCCACGCCCAGATGCTTCCAATTCTCGAGAGTGGGGAGGAGACGCTGGTCGGTGGGCAGGCCGTTATGGAAGGCGTCATGATGCGGGCGCCGCACAGCTATTGCGTCGCCGTACGCAAGCCCAGCGGCGAGATCAGCAAAGAGGAGATGCCGATTGCGCGCATGTCCGAGAAGTACCCCTATTTCAAATGGCCGGTACTGCGGGGCCTTGGGGTTCTGGGGCAGGCGATGTCATTGGGGATGAAGGCTTTAAGCTTCTCGGCCAACGCCGCCCTCGATGAGGGCAAAGGCGAAGAAAAGAAAGAGATGCCCAAGTGGGTGATGGGCTCTCAGATCGTTTTCTCCGTGGCGTTCTTTATTTTGATGTACAAGTTCCTGCCGCTGAAACTCACCGAATACCTATCGCACTATGCGCCGGCCCTGCAGGGCCAGATTCTGTTCAATGCGACAGACGGCGTGATTCGCATCGTCATCTTCATCGGATTCCTGATGCTGCTGTGCCGGTCGAAGGATATCCGCCGAACTTTTGAGTACCACGGGGCCGAACATAAGGTCGTATTCAATTTTGAATCGGGCAAGCCGGTAAATGTGGAGAATTCGCAGCAGTTTACCACCTTTCATCCGCGGTGCGGGACCAGCTTCATGTTCGTCATCATGCTGATGTCGATGATCGTTTACATCCTGGTGCCGATTCAGGGGTTCACGGCGAAACTGATTTTCCGAATCGCGATGCTGCCGGTTCTGACAGGGCTGAGCTACGAGCTCATCCGGTTTGCGGCGAAGCGGCGCGGGTCGTTCCTGGCGTTTCTGACGGCTCCTGGGCTGTGGATCCAGCGGATCACGACGCAGCCGCCTTCCGACGAGCAGGCCGCAGTGGCGATTCACGCACTCGAAGGCGCGATGGCGCTCGAAAACAGCCAGGGCGGTGAATTGGTTATCGCGTAAGCGAGGCCCCCGCTATGCAATACGCCAGGAAGCTCGACCAGATCGAGAAGCGTTTCGAAGAACTGACGGCCCAGATGGCCGATCCCGCCGTCATCTCGGACGGCGATACTTATCGCAAGGTCTCGAAGGCGCACAGCGATCTTTCGGAGATCGTGGCGAAGTACCGCGAATACAAGCAGGATGCGGGGCAACTCGAGCAGGCGCGCTCGATGCTCAACGATTCCGATCCCGATTTAAGAGAGCTGGCGCAGTTGGAAGTCGAGCGGCTGGAACCGTCGCTGGTGCAGATCGAGCAGGAGTTGAAGGTTCTGCTGCTGCCGAAGGATCCTCTCGACGAGAAAGACGTGGTTCTCGAAATCCGCGCCGGTACGGGCGGAGACGAGGCGACCCTTTTCGCGTACGAGATTTTCCGCATGTATACGCGATTCGCCGAATCGCAGCGCTGGAAGGTGGAAGTCACGTCGTCGAGCGAATCGGCCGTGGGCGGATTGAAGGAAGTTCTGGCGCTCGTCAGCGGGGATAAGGTTTACAGCAAGCTGAAATACGAGAGCGGCGTGCATCGCGTGCAGCGTGTTCCGGCAACCGAGCAGCAGGGCCGCGTGCATACCTCGGCGATCACGGTTGCGGTGCTTCCCGAAGCGGACGAAGTCGAGGTGAAGCTCGAAGAGAAAGATATTCGGGTGGATACGTTTTGTTCTTCCGGTCCCGGCGGACAGTCGGTAAACACGACGTACTCGGCGATCCGGTTGACGCATTTGCCGACCGGGCTGGTGGTTTCGTGCCAGGACGAGAAGTCGCAGATCAAGAACAAGGCGAAAGCCATGCGCGTGCTTCGGTCTCGCCTCTATGAGATCGAACTCGAAAAGCAGCAGGCCGCGTTGGGCGCCGAGCGCAGGAGCATGGTGGGGACCGGCGATCGCAGCGAGAAGATCCGCACCTACAATTTCCCGCAGAATCGGCTGACCGATCACCGGATCGGGCTGACGCTGCACCAACTGGACCTCATCATGGAAGGCCGCATCGATGCCGTCATCGATGCTCTGATTGCGCATTACCAGGCTGAGAAGCTGCAAAAAGAAGGCGCGGCGGCTTAGATCACTCCATTTCTGAACATCCGCGAAGCGATTCGGCAGGGGACCGAACTGCTGGAACGCGCGGGCGCCGGTGAACCTCGATTAACAGCGGAAGTTTTGTTGGCGCATGCGATGAAATGCGAGCGGGTGTATTTCTTTGCGCACCCGGAGCAGCCCTTGCGTGAAGTCGAGTGGATTCATTATGGGCGCTATCTGGATGAGCGGTGTAAGGGAAAACCAACTCAGTACATTACGCGCCGGCAGGAGTTTTTCGGGCGGGAGTTTCGGGTTACGAAGGATGTTTTGATTCCCCGTCCGGAGACCGAGTTACTGGTCGAGACGGTTTTGCGGTTGCGGCCGGAGCAGGGGACGGTCGTGGATGTGGGGACCGGATCGGGTTGTGTGGCAATTTCGCTGGCCCTGGAGAGTAAGCCGGCCGGGGACCGGCTCTACGTTGGCCTGGACCTGTCAGCGAAGGCGTTGCGGGTGGCCCGCGGGAATGCAGAACACTTACGTGCGGATGTTTCATTTCTCGAAAGCAATCTGCTGACCGCAATATGCGACTCCTCGATTGACGTTGTTGTTTCGAATCCTCCTTATGTTCCTTTGGGAGATTGGCCTGGCATGCAGCGGGAGGTGCGCGATTGGGAGCCTCATCTGGCTTTATTCGCCGGTGCGTCCGGTCTTGCCATTTATGAACGGCTGATTCCTGAGGCGTGGCGTGTTTTGAAGTCCGGCGGATTGCTCGCGCTGGAGTTGGGTTTCGGTCTGTCGGAAGCGGTTGCCGAACTGGTGAGAGGCTGGAAGCGGGTCGAGATATTGCCCGACCTCGCAGGTATCCCGCGCGTGTTAGTCTGCAAGAAGCCGTGAGCCGTACCGTCTTCCACGTTGACATGGATGCGTTCTTCGTGTCAGTGGAAGAAATCTTCGATCCTTCGCTGAAGGGCAAACCCGTGGTGGTCGGTGGTCAACACGATCAGCGCGGCGTGGTGTCGGCCGCGTCTTACGAGGCGCGCAGGTATGGGGTGCATTCGGCCATGCCTCTGCGT
>Ga0308173_10001309_pt1 | contig 12251 bp, 12 predicted proteins | sample PhyPR1_FD_203716 | JGI IMG/M metagenome (GOLD analysis project Ga0308173, IMG submission 203716) | Soil microbial communities from UC Gill Tract Community Farm, Albany, California, United States - DLSLS.P.R1 | ecosystem: Environmental > Terrestrial > Soil > Agricultural land | place: USA... | reverse complement strand
GTGCCGCGCCACCTACGACCAGGTCGCCGAACTCGCCGATCTCGTCAACGGCCGCGGGGCCAACGTGCCGAAGATGCGGTTGCAGTCCTTCGTCCTCGCCGCCCGGCTCGAGCAGGTAGCCGAGGCGGCAAGCCGGCGTCTGCAGGACATGTCGGGCGGTCGGTACACGTTCCGGCACAGTGACGCCCAGGGGCGCCACGGGGCACGCGGGGGCCTCGGCCTCGACGTCCTCGACGAGTACACCGGCTGCCTGCGCGCCACCAAGACGCTGTCCGGCGGGGAGAGCTTCATGGCGTCGCTGGCCCTGGCCCTGGGGCTCGCCGACGTGGTCACCGCCGAGTCCGGCGGGGTGCAGATCGACACCCTGTTCGTCGACGAGGGCTTCGGCACGCTCGATGCCCGGGCACTGGATGCGGTCATGTCGGTCCTCGACGAGCTCCGGCGCGGCGGCCGCACGGTCGGGGTGATCAGTCACCTCGAGGAGCTGCGCACGCGGATCCCGACGCGGATCGAGGTCCTCAGCGGACGCAACGGCTCGCGTCTCGCCGGGTGACGCTCAGCCGGACAGGGCTTCCGGACGGACGGGTGCCGGTGGCACGACGGGCAGGGCGGGGAACACCCACCGGCGGTAGGACAGGTAGCGGGCCACGGTGCCCACGCCGATGCTCGCGACGTTGGCCAGCTGCAGGACCACCGCGCTGTCCTGGCCCAGGGGGTAACGGACGAACGCCACCACGCCGACGTTCAGCAGCAACGTCACTCCGTTGACCACCGCGAACAGCACGTACTCCCGGCGCACACCCGTGCGGGCGCGGTGGGAGAACGACCAGTAGCGGTGCGCGACGTAGGCCACCGTCATCGACACCACGGTGGAGAGGGTCTTCGCGGGGACCGCGCCCAGGTCGGCATGCACGTACAGCAGCTGGAACAGCCCGACATCGATGACGAAGCAGACGGCGCCGACGATGCCGAAGGCGCTCAGCTCCTTGATGAGCAGACGCCACGTCGTCCCCATGCGGACACGCAGCTTCTCGGCCCACCGCACGGGCCCGACTGTACTGGCGACGAGGGGCGGTCCAGGGCCACCCGATAGTCTCGCGCCGCCATGCCTGCCCCCCTCGATCCGCGCACCGGCACGCCCGTCGTGGCGATGGTCGGCGGCGGCCAGCTGTCCCGCATGACGCACCAGGCGGCCATCGCGCTCGGACAGTCGCTGCGCGTGCTGGCCACCGATACCGCGGAGTCGGCGGCGCTCGTCGCGGCCGATGTCCGCATCGGCGACCACCGCGACCTCGCCGCGCTGCAGGATCTGGCCGAGGGCGCCACCGTCGTCACCTTCGACCACGAGCACGTGCCTACCGAGCACCTGCGAACGCTCGAGCGGGCGGGTCATCGGATCGCGCCCGGCCCAGCCGCTCTCGTGCACGCCCAGGACAAGCTCGTGTTGCGCCGCGCCCTCGCCGACGCCGGCGAGCCGCAGCCGGCGTGGGCCGAGGTCGCCACCGTCCACGCCGTCACCGCCTTCGCCGACGACGTCGGCTGGCCGGTCGTGCTGAAGACCCCGCGTGGGGGCTACGACGGCAAGGGCGTGTTCGTCGTCGACGGCCCCGACGAGGTCGCCGCTCTCCTCGAGGAGCACGGCACCCTCCTGGTCGAGGAGCGCGTGGCGATGGTCCGCGAGCTGTCCGCCCAGGTCGCCCGGTCACCCTTCGGTCAGGTCGCCGTCTGGCCGGTCGTCGAAACGGTGCAGCGCAACGGGGTCTGCGCCGAGGTGTACGCGCCCGCACCCGGCCTGAGCGAGGCGCTGGCCACGGAGGCGCAGGAGCTCGCCGTCCGCATCGCCGACCGGCTCGGCGTCGTCGGCATGCTCGCCGTCGAGCTGTTCGAGACCGCGGACGGCGTCCTGGTCAACGAGCTCGCCATGCGCCCCCACAACTCCGGGCACTGGACGATCGAGGGCGCCCGCACCAGCCAGTTCGAGCAGCACCTGCGTGCCGTCCTCGACTACCCGCTCGGCGACACCTCGATGACCGCTCCCGTCGTCGTGATGGCCAACGTCCTGGGCGGCGCGGCGGCCGAGGACGACTGGGCGGGTCCGCCGCTGGACGAGCGCATCCACCACTTCATGGCGCACTGGCCGGACGTGAAGCTGCACTGGTACGGCAAGGGACAGCGGCGCGGCCGCAAGCTCGGCCACGTCACCGCGCTGGGCACCGACGTGACCGAGGTCCGTGCGCGGGCGGTGGCCGCGGCACGGTACCTGGCCGACGGCGTGGTGGACCCGGCGTTCGCGTTTGACACCGAGCACTGAGGAGACCTGCGTGAGCGAACCGAGCGGCGACGCCATCGTGGGCATCGTCATGGGCAGCGACTCCGACTGGCCCGTCATGGAGCCCGCGGCCCTGGCCCTCGAGGAGTTCGACGTCCCCTACGAGGCCCACGTGCTGTCCGCGCATCGCACGCCGCGCCGGATGCTCGACTACGCGGAGGCCGCGGCCGGCCGCGGTCTGCGGGTGATCATCGCCGGGGCCGGGGGAGCAGCCCACCTGCCGGGCATGGTCGCGGCGGCGACCCCGCTCCCGGTCATCGGCGTCCCGCGCCCGCTCGACCGGCTCGACGGGCTGGACAGCCTGCTCTCGATCGTGCAGATGCCGGCCGGTGTCCCGGTGGCCACGGTCGGCATCGGCGGCGGCCGCAACGCCGGGTTGCTCGCCGTCCGCATCCTCGCGGCGTCCGACGACGGCCTGCGGGCGTCGGTCGAGCGGTTCCAGGCCGCCCTTGCCGACTCGGTCGTCGCCCGGGATGCGGCCCTCCAGGAGAGCCTCGCCACGGACGAGTAGCCCGCGGCCTATCCTCGTACCCGTGGGTAACAACGCCGGGCTCTACGCCCTCACCGAGGAGCACGAGGCGATCCGGGAAGCGGTCCGGGACATCGCCGAACGTGAGATCGCCCCGTTCGCGGCGGCCGTGGACGCAGAATCCCGGTTCCCGATCGAGGCGCAGAAGGCGCTGACCGCGGCGGGCTTCCACGCCACGCACATCCCCGAGGCCTACGGCGGCGAGGGCGCCGACGCCATCGCGACCTGCATCGTCATCGAGGAGGTCGCGCGGGTCGACGTGAGCGCGTCGCTCATCCCCGCGGTGAACAAGCTCGGCTCGATGCCGATCATCCTGTCGGCGTCGGAGGACGTGAAGCAGAAGGTCCTCCCGTCGATCGCCTCCGGCCAGGCGATGATCAGCTACGGGCTCTCGGAGCGGGAGGCGGGCTCCGACGCCGCCGCCATGAAGACGCGCGCCCGGCTCGAGGGCGACTCCTGGGTGCTCAACGGCACGAAGGCCTGGATCACCAACTCGGGCATCTCCGAGTGGTACACGGTCATGGCGGTCACCGACCCGGAGAAGGGCGCCAACGGCATCTCCGCGTTCGCCGTCCACCGCGACGACCCGGGCTTCGCCGTCGGCCCCAAGGAACGCAAGATGGGCATCAAGGGCTCGCCCACCTGCGAGCTCTACTTCACCGACTGCACGATCCCGGCCGACCGGATCATCGGCGCCCCCGGCACCGGCTTCAAGACCGCCCTGCGCACGCTCGACTTCACCCGCCCGACCATCGGCGCTCAGGCCGTCGGCGTCGCCCAGGGTGCCCTCGACGCGTCGGTCGCGTACGTCAAGGAGCGCAAGCAGTTCGGCACGTCGATCGGCTCCTTCCAGGGCGTCCAGTTCATGCTCGCCGACATGGAGATGAAGATCGAGGCCGCCCGGCACCTGGTCTACGTCGCCGCCGCGGCGGGCGAGGCCGGGCGGCCCGACGTCACCCGGGTCTCCGCGTCGGCCAAGGCGTTCGCCTCCGACGTCGCCATGCAGGTGACCACGGACGCCGTCCAACTGTTCGGGGGCGCCGGCTACACCCAGGACTTCCCGGTCGAGCGGATGATGCGCGACGCCAAGATCACCCAGATCTACGAGGGCACCAACCAGGTGCAGCGCATGGTGATCGCGCGCAGCCTGCTCAAGTAGGTCAGCGGCGCGTGCGGCTCCGGCGGATCTCCAGCGCCACCGGGACCAGCGACACCACGATGATCACGCCGACGATCGGCAGCAGGTACTTGTCGACGTTCGGGATCCGCGAACCCAGCGCGTAGCCGGCGAGGGTCAGCCCGACCGACCAGATCAGCCCGCCGACGACCTGCCAGAGGGTGAACACCTTCACCGGGACGCCGACGGTGCCGGCCATCGGGTTGAGCACGGTGCGCACGAGGGGGATGAAGCGGGCGAGCACGATCGCCTTGCCGGCCCCGTAGCGGTCCAGCGCCACGCGGGCACGGTTCACGGCCTCCTGCAGGCGCGGGCGGTCCGGCCGGTCGAGCAGCCGGGGCCCCGCCCGGCGGCCGATCACGTAGCCGACCTGCGCCCCCAGGAGGGCGCCGGCGCTTGCCGCGACCAGCACGATCGGCAGCGAGAGGTGCACGGCGGCCGTGGCGCTCGTGGTGCAGAGCAGTCCGGCGGTGAAGAGGAGCGAGTCGCCGGGGAGGAAGAACCCGATCAGCAGGCCGGTCTCGGCGAAGAGGATCAGGAAGACCCCCAGCGCCCCCAGCCCGGAGAGCAGGGACCGCGGGTCCAGCGCCCCGAGGACGCCTCCGGCCGTGAGGTCGAGGGTCGGGACGCTTTCGAGTAGGGCGTGCATGCGATGGCTCCGTAGGAGGGGTCAGGGCGTGGGACGCTGGCTCGACGGACCACGGGAGTACTACGGCACAATGTAGTAGTTCAGCGTAGTGGCTCGGGCGGGCGAGGAGGCGGCATGACAGTGAACGGCCGTCGCCGTGGGGCCCTCGAGCAGGAGGTGCTGAGCTCCCTGGCCGCGGCGGGGCGGCCCCTGACCGTCGCCGACGTCCTCGCCGACCTCGGCCACGGCCTCGCCTACACGACCGTCCTCACCGCCCTGACCCGGCTGCACGCCAAGGGCGCACTGCGCCGCGAGCCGTCGGGCCGCGCGTTCGCCTACTCGCTGGCCGACGACCCCACCGCGATGGGGGCCTCGATCACTGCCCGGCGCATGGCGCGCCTGCTCGAGGCCGGGCACGACCGGGCCGGCGTCCTGGCGCGGTTCGTGGCCGACCTGAGCCCCGAGGACGAGCGCCTGCTCGCCGGCCTGCTGGCCGACGGTCGCGCCCGGGACGGCGAGCTGGAGCAGTGATCGTCGCCATGGTGGTCCCTCTCGCGGTCAGCGCCCTCCTCGGTGCCACCGCGCCCTGGCTCGGCCGTCGGCTGCCGCCGGCCACCACCGTGCGGCTGCTCACCGTGGCGATGGTCGGTGTGGCGCTGGCCAGCGGGTTCGTCCTGGCGGTGGCCGGCACGCTGGTGGTCGGCCAGATCCCGGTGGTGGCGGCCGAGGGACGGTGGTCGGCCCGGGCGCTGGCCTCGGGGCTGCCGGTGCCGCTGGCGGTCGGTGGCGTCGCCGCGGTGGCCGTGGCCGGCCTGCTCCTCGCCGCTCTCCGCCGGGCGGCCCTGGTGGGACGGGACCTGGTGCGGGCGGCGCGCACCTGCCGCCGGCTGGGTCCCGACGTCGACGGGCTCGTCGTGATCGAGGACGACGACCCCGACGCGTACGCGCTCCCCGGCCTCGGCGGCCGCGTGGTCGTCTCCACCGCGATGCTCCGGGCGCTGCCGGCGGCCGAACGCCGCGCGCTGCTGGCCCACGAGGCCGCGCACCTGGCCCACCGCCACCACCTGTGGGTGCAGGCGGCCTCGGTGGCCGCGGCCGCGAACCCGCTGCTCGGTCCCGTCGCCCGGACGGTGGCCACGGCCGTGGAACGCTGGGCCGACGAGGTCGCCGCCGCGGAGGTGGACGACCGGGCCCTGGTGGCCCGTGCGCTCGCCCGGGCCGGCCTGGCGCGGACCGGAGCCCGACGGCGTTCCCGGCCGCTCGCGCTGGCCGGCGCCGACCATGCGGTGGCCGACCGCGCGCGAGCCCTGCTGGCCGGTCCGCCCCCGCGGCGCCGGGCGCTGGCGGGCGCGCTCGCGGCCCTGCTCCTGGTCGTGGCCACCGCCGTGCTGGTCACCGGCGTCGACACCGAGACACGGTTCGAGGCCGCCGAGAGCGTCTACGCCGCCGGTCACTGACGCAGGCGGCCGGGATCAGACCGGCTGGATCCGCAGTGTCCGGACCAGCAGGCCCAGGGCCGCAACCTGCAGCACCGTCACGACGACGACGAGGGCGGGCACCGAGGTCTCCGACAGCGCGCCCGCGAGGGCTCCGCCGGCCACCGCGGCCGCGCCCTGCACCGCGGCGAACATGCCGTAACCGGTCGCCCGCCGCGCGGCCGGCACGAGCTGGGCGACCAGCGCCTTCACCGTGCTGTCCTGCACTCCGCCCGCGGCGCCCCAGATCAGCACCCCGGCGAGAGCCGGCAGCCAGGTGTCGGAGAAGGCGAGCGCCGGCACCGCCGCGACCAGCGCGGGCAGCCCAAGCAGGATGCGGCCCTTCGAGCGGTCGTGCAGCCAGCCGGTGGCCAGCGCGGCAACGGCGGCCGCGGCCATGGCGGCGGCGTAGACGAGGGGGACCGCCGCGACATCGACCACCCGGTCGCGCACCAGGTGGTAGGAGATCACCCCGAAGGTGACCAGTCCCGCCGTGGTGAGGCCGGCGGCGACGGCGAACAACCAGAACTGGCGGGGAAGCTCGCGGCCGGTGCTGATCAGCGACTCCCGCGGCCGGGCGGCCGAGCGCACCTCGTCGCCGAGGGGGTCACCCACGCGCCGGCGCACCAGCAGGAGGACGACGATCGCCGCCGCTCCCGGCACCGCCAGCGCGGCCATGGCCGGCCATAGCGCACCGGTCGCCGCCACGATTCCGGCCACCAGGAGCGGGCCGGCGAAGGACCCGATCTGGTCCAGCGCCTTGTGCACACCGAACCCGCGGCCGAGCCCCACCGGCCCGGCGGCGTGGGCGAGCAGCGTCGACTTGGCCGGGCTGCGCACCGCCTTGCCGGTGCGCTCGGCCAGCACCAGGACGCACGCGACGGCGAGGCCGGCGGCGCCGAGCAGGGGTGTGAGGGCCAGTGCGGGCACGCAGACGGCCGTGAGGGCGTAGCCGCCGAGCGTCATCGACCAGTAGGAACCCGTCCGGTCGACCCGGGGGCCGAACACCAGCCGCAGGACCAGCGCCAGCGCCTCGCCCGCACCGGTCACGATGCCGACCAGCAGCGCGGAGGCGCCGAGTGACCCCAGCAGCGGGCCGGTGATCGAGCGGGCCCCCTCGTAGACCATGTCCGCGGCCAGGCTGACGACGCCGAAGCCGACGACGGCCCGCCACGGTGACCACGGCGGCGGTGCGGTGACGGCCACGACTCCTCCACTTCCGGGTCCGGAGCCCCCTCGGCGCCGAAGAGCTACTACATTCCAATGTAGTAGTCCCGCCGATCCAGGAGCCTCCGGACATGAACTTCCTGCGCCGTCTCGACGACCGGCTGCTCGGCGACGTCAATGATCTCGCCCGCCACACCGGCTGGCTGCACGGGGCCGTCCGCGGCTACGCCATCTACGGGCTGGTCCTGTTCGCCGCGCTGATGCTCGCCGCGCTGCTGATGCACCGCACCGGCAGTGACCGGACGCTTGCCGCCGCGGGCTGGTCGGCGCTGGCCACCCTGCTCGCGGTCGGGCTCAACCAGCCACTCGTCGCCGCCTTCCACGAGGCGCGCCCGTACGCCACCCACCACGGGCTGCTCGTCCTGGCGACGCGCAGCAGTGATCCGTCGTTCCCCAGCGACCACGCCGTGATGGCCGGCGCGGCCGCCGCGGGACTGTGGCTCGCCTCTCGTGCGCTCGGGGCGATCGCGGCCGCGGCCGCGGCCCTCATGGCGTTCTCTCGGGTCTACATCGCCGCCCACTACCCGTGGGACGTCGTGGCCGGGCTGGCCTTCGGCGTCCTGGTGGCGCTCCTCGGCTGGGTCCTGCTGCGCAGGCCTCTCCTCGCCGTCACCGCGTGGCTGCGGCGGCAGCCGGGCGTGCGCAACGCGTTCGGGCCGGTGTCCGCCGCGGCATGAGCGGTCTGGTCGACCGGGTCCTCGGCCTCCCGGGGTGGCTGGTGCTGCTGGTCACCGGAGTGGTCGTCCTCGTCGAGGACGCGGTCTTCGTCGGCTTCGTCGTGCCTGGTGAGACGGTCGCGCTGCTCGCCGGCGCGGCCGCCAAGCTCGGCCACGTGTCGCTGGCCGGCGTCCTGCTCGTCGTCGTCCTGGGGGCGATCGTCGGCGACTCGGTCGGCTACGAGGTCGGCCGGCACCTGGGACCGCGGATCCTCGCCTCACGGATCTTGGCGAAGCGCCGCGCGCGGCTCGACCGCGCCCGCGACTTCCTCGCCCGTCGCGGTGGCAGCGCCGTGTTCCTCGGCCGGTGGGTCGCGTTCTTCCGCGCCGTCATGCCGGCCCTCGCGGGCACGGCCCGCATGCCCTACGGCCGGTTCCTCGCGTTCAACGCGGCCGGTGGCCTGGCCTGGGGCGTCACCGTGGTGCTGCTGGGCTACGCGGCCGGGGCGTCCTACGCGCAGGTCGAGAAGTTCGTCGGCCGCGACGTCGCCCTCGCCGTCCTCGCGGTGGGGGTCATCGCGCTGGTGGTGTGGCGGGTCCGTCGCCGCTGAGCAGCCGTGAGACGCCCTGCATCCGGGGATCGCCCGCCATCGACGCCAGCCAGACCGACCACCCCGGTCGGGAGCGCATGGCCTCCAGCGCGGCGCGCGCCGCGTGCCGGTCGCCGCGGCGGGAGGCCGCAAGCGCTCCGTAGAGGTCGCGGGCGCCCTCGGGTGCGAAGACGGCGAGGGTCTCGTAGTCGCCTTCGTCGTAGGCGCGCTGCAGGTTGCGCAGCATGCGGAGCTGGGCGACCGGGTCGCCCGAGTCGTCGACCCGAAGATCGGTCCGGACGCCGTCGTCGTCCTCGTCGGGGAGTTCGCCGCCGACCACCAGCAGTGCGGCCGACTGTCGTCCGCGCAGGTCGCCGCCGGCGTCCTGGCCCGCGGTCAGCGCCGCCAGCAGCCGGTCGGCGAGGTCTCCGCGGGTGGTCGTGAACGCCTGCGCCATCGCCGGGAGCACGTCCTCGCCGGCGAGCATGTTGCCCTGCACGCTGAACCCGTCGCCCACGAGGTGCCCGCACACCGGGAAGGAGCCGGGTCCGGTGTCGGCGGCGACCGCGCCCGACGCGTCCAGGACGGCGATCTGGCGCTCGGCGTCCTCGGCGGCGTGGGCCGCCCGCCGCACCAGGGCGCCGGGGGACTGGCCGTCGGCGAGGCCGGTGAGCAGGGAGTGCCCCAGCCCCCGGCGGCTGCGCGCCTGCACGGCCACGACGCCGACGCCGGGCCGGGCCGTCGGCACCGCCCGCCCCACGGCGAGGATGCAGGAGGCGACGGCGATGCCGAGGTCGCCGGTCGCAGCATCCCGGCCGAGCACGGAGAAGGTCATCCCTCCGGCGCCGCCCTGCCCAGCTCGCGCACGCCGTCGATCTGCCGCCCCAGGCTCGCGGTGACCCGTTCGGCGGCGGCCCGCTCCGGCAGCCGCTCGGCGAACGGGTAGCGGCACAGCACGATCGAGGCGCCGACGGCGAGCGGCGCCAGCAGCCACGCGACCGGGCCGGCCTCGGCGGCGACCGAGGCGTCGACCAGGACGCGGTCGTCCGGGCGAGCTCAGTCGCGGCCTCGACGAGGCCGTTCAGGGTCAGGACGAGACCACCGGCGAGCAGTCCCGGAGCGGCGGGGTCCGGGGGCGTCCAGGGCGCGAACCGGTCACCCGCGGCGCGCACCTCGAGGGCGAAGTCGCGGGCCTGTCCGGCGTAGCCGGTCATGCCCGCGCCCAGCGGGTGCAGGGAGAGCCCCAGCAGCTCCGTCTCCGGCTCGTCCTCCTCGATCGCCGCGAGCCGGTCCTGGGAGGCGAGGACGACGTCGACGCCGGCGAGGCCCCCCTCGTCCTCCGGGGCGGTGTCGAGCACCGTGGCGCCGCAGCTCCAGACGCCGAGCAGCACCGCGGCGGTCTGCCAGTGCACGGGCAGCGCGACGGCCACGGTGCTCCCCGGGCCGACGTCGAACTCCTCCTGGAGCAGGTTGGCAGTCTTGGCGACCCAGTTGTCGAGCGTCGTCGCGGACAGCTCGACCCGCTCACCGGTGGAGTCGTCGTAGTGGGTCAGCAGCGGCCGCGCGGGATCGCGGTCGCGGGCGGTGGCGAGCAGGGCGGCCGGGCCGATCGGGGGCATGCGGCCAGGATCCCAGGTGGCCGGAATGACCGATGCCGCCACCTCGGGTGAGGTGGCGGCATCGGTGGTCAGCGCTTGTGCTTGGTGGGCGGCTCGCCCTTGGCCAGGGCCTTCTGCGCGGCGACCGGGTCGTAGGCGCAGGCGTCCGTGGCACTGACGGCGGGGGAGGAGGAGGCGCCCGCGGAGGTGTCCGGAGCACCTGCCCCCGCGGTCGACGATGCCGTCGTCCCCGACGACCCGGTGGACGGCGTCGTCCCCGACGACCCGGTGGTGGAGGGGCCGCTGGACGCACCGGGCGCCGGCGGGTGGATGGCGTCCTCGACCAGGCTCTGCATCTTGTCGTAGTCCGGGTACGCCGGCTTGATCACCGAGTCGTCGAACACCACGCTCTTGATACCGGCGTCCTTGACCTTCAGGGCGAGGTCGGCGAAGTCGCCGACGACGCTCTGCGGGATATCGGTGGTGACGATGTTCTGCGCCGTGCCCGCGATCTGCTGATACCGGCTGAGCAGGTTCATCGGGTCGGCCTTGTGGACGATCGCGTTGATCATGCAGCGCTGGCGCTGCATGCGCAGGTAGTCGCTGAGGCCGAACCGGCCGCGGGCATAGGACAGTGCGCGCGCGCCGTCCATGTGCTGGTTCGGGCCCGGGGCGATGTAGTCGTCGGGCAGGTAGCCCAGGGTGGGCTCGCCCCCGATGGGCACGTAGTAGTTGACGTTGACGGTGATGCCGCCCAGGGCGTCGACGAGCTGGCTGAACCCGTCGAGGTTGACCATCACGAAGTAGTCGACGTGCAGGCCCAGGGCCGCGCCGACGCCGAGCTTGAGGAAGTCCGCGCCCGGGTTGTCGCTCGGGCCGAGGATGCCCGGGTTGTCGCGGGGCCCGTTGCGGTAGATCGCGTTGAGGAGGCTCTCCTCCTCCGCCCCCGAGGCCGAGCCGGCGGCGGCGGCCTTGAATCCCTTGGGGTAGATCTTGTGCAGCGGGCTGTCCACCGGGAACGGGAGGTCCTCGAGGTTGCGCGGCAGGCTGAAGGTCGTCGTCGACCCGGTGTGGGTGTCGATGCTCGCCACGATGACCGTGTCGGTGCGGATGCCCGTCCGGTCCGCGCCCCCATCCCCGCCCAGCAGCAGCACGTTGACCCGGTCCTTGTTGCCCCACGGGTTGGATTTCGCGCTGTCGGGAACCGTGGCCGACTGGACGTCCCCGCCGAAGAGTCCGCTGATGAGGCTGCGCTGCACGGCGGCGAGGTGAGCCGCCTCGAAGGCGGGCGCGGCCACGCCGAGCGCCAGGAGGATGACGAGCAGGCTGCCGACCATGTGCTGGCCGGTGGACGTCGAGTCGGGGGCCAGCACGCGGTACTGGGCGATCACGACCAGGGCCCAGACGACGGCCAGTGCGACCGCGGCCACGATGATCAGCAGCAGCCCGTTGGGGCTGACCGCCAGACGGATGCCGACATGCTTGCCGCTCGTCGCGAGCCACGCCCCCAGCCCGACGAGCAGCAGGAGGCCGGCAAGGAGGGTCCAGCCGATCTTCTTGTAGCCCGCGGCGACGAAGCCGGCGCCGGGCAGCAGGGCCCCCACCGTGGTCAGGCCGAGCGCGCGGCCGAAACCACGCGCAGGGGCGGCGGGGTGCGCGTCGTGCTGGCGAGGCCGGGCGTTGCCCTGGGCGCCGTCGCGCGAGACCGGACGGCGGTCGACGTCAGCGGGCCGGGCGTTCCCGGCCCGCGGAGGGCGGGGGGGACGTCCTGCGCGAGGGTCCAGCCGAGGGGGGAGCGGGCGACCGCCCAACGTTCCCGCCTGCGGGTCCTGTGGTCGGCTCACCGGCTTCCTCACTGTCAAAGGTCATGAACTTCGCGGTCGGCGGCTGGGGATCCAGGGCGGCCGGCCAGAAGATGGGATGAAGGGCGCCGAGCGTCCCAATGTGCTGCGGTCCGGTCGCGATCGTATGCGCGCTTCCTCAGGGAAAACGGTCCGCGACACGGGATGAGATCCACTGTCCCGTCCCGTCCTTCACATGGG
>Ga0308173_10001308_pt1 | contig 12258 bp, 8 predicted proteins | sample PhyPR1_FD_203716 | JGI IMG/M metagenome (GOLD analysis project Ga0308173, IMG submission 203716) | Soil microbial communities from UC Gill Tract Community Farm, Albany, California, United States - DLSLS.P.R1 | ecosystem: Environmental > Terrestrial > Soil > Agricultural land | place: USA... | reverse complement strand
AAGACCTCGACGTGCGCCTGGAGAATTACCCGGACCCGAAAGGCGTGTCCGGCTATATTCCCTACCACCCCGTGGTCCGCGATATGGCGTGGATGGATCTGTACCAGAAATATAAGGGCCAGATCGACGAGCAGTTCGGATTCCTGGCATTCCGCTCAGCGCCGCTGGTGGCGTCGAGCACCATGGACGCCAAGATCGTCACCACTGATATGGCGAATCGCATGATGGTGTGGGCCGAGATCGGGCGTCCCAACCAGCGCGAGTGGGTGCCGGGACGAGGCGGCTACGAAAAGAACGACGGGCTATACCCCTCGGGGTACGTGCTGCTGCGTGCGGAGAATAGCGCGCCTGCGTCGGCCGCGCCCCGGAAGGACGAAGCCAAAGAGCCGGTGAAGTCGGTCTCTTATCAGGACAAGCTGTGGACGGGCTGGGTGCTGCCCGCGTCGGATGCCGATGCGTGGTTCATCGCCGGGTCGGCCAATTATCGGCGCGTGCTGGAGGGCGACGACCTGGAAAAGGAAATGAGCGCGCAGCGGGCGTCGTACCGGTATCTCAAACTGACTCCGCAGAACGGGATGACACGCGTCCAGACGGAAGAGGCGAAGGGCACCCTGTTCCTCGACGGCCTGCGGCGCAAAATGGGCGACGACGCGTTCCTTAAGCTGATGAAGGACTACTTCGCGGAGAATACGACGAAGACCGTGACCGCGCAATCGTTCCTGTCGCGGGCCGGGGTGGCGTACGACTTCACGGAGCCGGGTCCGGGACCGGCGTATCTGGTGAGCGATATCGGACGGCGGCTTCCGTCGGCCGTGATCGTCTACGGCACAGTGAAGGAAGCGGGCGCGAACCGGTACGCCGCCGAGCAGTTGCAGGCGCGATTCAACGACCGATACGAAAATCAGGTGGCGGTGTACAAGGATTTTGAAGTGAACGACGAACTGCTCCGCCATCGCGATGTGGTGTTCGTCGGCCGACCCGAGGCGAACTCGGCGCTGGCCGCATGGTCGGGGAAACTCGGCCTGGTTTTTGACGGCGCATCGTTCCAAGTCGATGGGGAGGTGCATGCATCGGAACGCGAGGCGCTAGTGGTGACCGGGTCGAATCCGCTGGATCCAGCGCATATGGTGCTGACGATTGCGGGCAATGACGCGCTGCGCACGGTGAAGGCGTCGCGTAGGGAGGCTGCGGCCGAATACGTCCTGTTGTTCGATGGCGAACCTCCGCAGAACGGGTTCCGCAAGTAGGTAACACCACCTAAAGGAGGTTGTCAGTATCCTGAACTTCTGGTAGGCTGAAACCAAGGGGAGGGATAAGATGCCTCAAGTCATTTCAGCGGTCGGCCTCACCACCGGACACGCTCCCTTTGTGGAAGAAGCTCGGCACCGCGGCGAGCTTTATATTACACAGGCTTACGACCTCTATACTGAAGAGAATCATGAAGCCTGGCGCCAGCTTTACCGGCGCATCCGTCCTCGCTGGGAACAATACGCCAACGAGCATTTTCTGCGCGGGATCGAGGCGCTCGACCTGCCGAGCGATCACATCCCCAGACTTTCGGACATTAATAAACGGCTGCAGCCGCTGACGGGTTTTCAGGCCAAACCGGTGAGCGGATACGTGCCCGGATTCCTGTTCTTCGACTGCCTGCGGCGTCGGGAATTCCCGACCACCATCACCATTCGTCCGGTCGACCGGATGGACTATCTGCCCGAGCCGGACATCTTCCACGACGTTGCCGGCCATGTCCCGATGCACACCGAGAAGTCGTTCGCGGACGTGCTGGTGCGGTTTGGCGATTGCGCGCACACGGCGGTCGAGATGACGGCACTGATCACCGACGAAGCGGAACGGACGCGCCGGCTGACGAACATCATCAAGGCGATGTCGCGCTTCTTCTGGTTCACGGTGGAATTCGGCCTGATGCGCGGCAAGCGGGGCACGGTGGCGTATGGGAGCGGTCTGCTCAGTTCGTACGGCGAGTTGCATCACGCCATCGAATCGCCGGAGGTGCAGCGGTATCCGGTCCAACTGGAATGGCTGATCAACCAGGTGGCCGAGATCGATCATTACCAGCCTATCCTGTTCGTGGTCGACAACTTCGATCATCTTTTCAGCCTGGTGGACAAGCTCGAGAAATGGATGCGCGAGGGCAAGCTGAATAATGTAGGGCCGGGCCTGCCCGATGTCGCGGAAAGCGACCTCCGCAGCTTCATGGACGCCGCGTAGTCACTGCGCGCGTCGAAGAGTCAGCGAAAAAGTCGGTGGAGACTGCGCACCGTTTACCGTTGCGAAGATGGGGTAATCGCCATCCTGCATGGACGCGGGGATCTGGATCGCAATCTGATATACGGCAGCGTAGCCGCTGAGAACGGCGCCGAGCACAGGCACGTTGACGCCGCCGAGGCTGACCGTCACCGGACTTTGCGTCGGCGGCGCCGCGACGGTCGGCTGCTGGCCCGCGGGCACGGCGGGGTTGGTGGGACCGAAGCCGGTTCCCCACAGCGTGATCACTTCGCCCGGCTTGGCGGGAACCGTAGTCGCACCTGAAAACGTTCCATTCCGGACCGCGATGGTGTAATCGGAATGCGTCGCTACCGGCTGATTGCCCGGCCAGGGGAAGAAGGCCGGACTATACAGTTGCGAACTCGCCGAAAAGGACGCGCTAGCGCCGCCGCCGGTCGTGACCACCACCTGCTGCGCGGACCCGTTCCCTACATCCGGAGCCTGGACATTGACCTGCCTGGGTGTGAGGGCATAGATATAAGCTGGCTTGCCTCCGATCGTAACGCTTACTCCATCGAGTTGTCTGGGAAGCTGCCCGTTCACGATTGCCTTACTCCAATCGTCGTAAGGAAGCGGCGTGAAATTCGAGCCGTATATCGAAACGAAAGCGCCGGAAGCGATGCCCGCTTGGCCCCCGGCGGCATTGAAGACGCCCGTCACCGTAGGAGTCGCGAGACGAATCGGATCAGCGAGGAGAATGATCGCATCGAAGGGACCCAGCGTGAGATCGGCGGACACCGGCTGTCCGTTGTTTACGTCGAGCGCCTGCGTGCCTCTGATCCGGCGCAGACCGGTGCGGTGGAGCAGGCCCGGCAAATCGACCGCCGCAAACGTCTGGGGATGGTCGAAGGGATTCACGAGTACCAATCCGTTCTCGAAATCCCGCCGCCAAGGACCGCCGCCCTGATAGATCCTGATATTGTCGAGGGCGACTTTTCCGCCGCCATTGGCAAGTACGAAGTTGATCGACCAGGTGCCGGAGGAAGGAACGGTGAAGGGAAAATGCAGCGTTCCCGCGTCTCCGGTAATGACACCCGGGACGATGGCGTGGTCCAGAGTCTGGCCGTTGCCGGCGACGATTACCTGGATGCCATACGGGAAGTCGATGGTCTCCAGCACACGCCAGTCGAAGGTGAGCAGATACGTGACTCCGGGAATGAAGGGCACCGCGGCGGAATCGGCTTTCACTGAGATCGATCCACGCTTCGTGTGGTCGGGATTGCTGAGGATAAGGCTTCCGTTCTGCTGGAAGACGAGCGTTCCCGCATCGGTCAGTTCGACAGCATCCGTTAGCGGCTGGCCCAGGTAGCCGGTCTTCGCCGGGTCCTCGACGGCGCGGGCGTTTGAATCGACGGAGTATTCATCGAACCAGTAGGGCGCACTGGTGGCATCCCGGAGGTCGTAGCCGTAAAAGCCATTCCCCAAAAGGGACGTGCCCATCGAGAGGCGGTGCTTCTGGAGGTCGTCTGTGGTTGGGCTCAGATACTTGCGGGAGTTGTTCTCGGTGTTCCAATCGGCGGCGTCTACGCCACAGCTCTCCATGATGTCGATTTGAGGTGAGCGGGACAAAGCCTGCATGCGCAAATACGAATCGAATGCAATCCTCCAAGCGGCCGGAGAGCCCGATGCCGCGGGAATCGATCCCGGATTCCATGCCAGGTTGAAGCACTCAAACACGAAGCCATTAACCAGAGGAGCGATGGCAAACTGCGGCGTGTCGTTGCCGACTATGAGTTGCATGCCGTCGACCGTCGCATCGATCTGCTGCAGCACGGAGGTTGTGGCGGCGCGCAGCATCTCATTGGTGGATGCCGGCGTTTCATCCTTAATTCCGTTTCTGTTCCAGTCGTAATTAAAAGCGCCGGGTCATCGATATGCGGAAAGCCTCCATTCAGCTGACCGTCCAGCCAATCGAAGAATACGCCGTCCCACAGCCCGGAGGAGAAAATGCGGGTCGTCAGGAAACTCTGAAGAGCAGTTGGCCAGGTCTGGCCGTTGACGGCCGGCGCATTGCTGGACATGTTCATGAAAAACAATCCCGGAAAACCGGGGGCCTCGATAACATTGCCGGAGCTATCGGCGGCCTTCCACTCTTTCGGAATACTCCGCGCGAACTCATAGTTCCAATCGGTGTTGCCGAGAACGGGCGGTGCCGGGGTGTTCTGGCCTTCGAAGACTCTGTAGGGAAGAATGACGGCATTCGGATTCAGCGCGCGAATTCGGTGGATCGAATCCGGGTCGTTGGTTTGAGACCAGAGGTCGAGGCCGGCGATGACGCTGTGAAAGGCAAGGCGGTTCTCAATTTGGCCGACCGTATAAGTGAAGGGCTGTCCTTCCGCCCGGCCACTCGCCGCAACCCCTTGGATGCTGCCCAGCATGTACTTGGCCAGCCGGGGAAACGGCGCGGTCGATAGGCGGTTCCAGGCCGCCGGCGGCGTGGTCTGCGTGTTCACGTCCTGCCGGTACACGAAGAAGTTGTCGATCACGAGAGTGACACCGGGCGCGGCGTAGAGTTTGAGGACGTAGGAGGAAGCGCCAGCGGTCTGCGCTCCGGTGGAAAAGGTCCCGTTGAGGGCTGCGTTCTTGAACATGCCCGGGATGGTCACTTGCGACTGCTGGTCGGTACTGCCGGGAGGTTCGAACCAGGCATAGAAGACGCTATCGACCGTTGCCGGCGAAACAATCCGGTAATCGAATCTGATGGTATAAACCGTGTTTGGACCAACGGGGATTACGGCGGGATTGGTAGCGAAGCCTCCACGATTGCTGAGGAGCAGCGCTCCTTTGCCGGAGACCACCAGGGCCGGGTCGGTAGTGACCATCGTTCCGCCTTGCAGTTGCATTCCGGCCTGGACGGTTGGTCCCGCCGCCTCGGCGTTCTCGGATGCGACGTCCTTACCCGTTGCTCCGTCTGTAATCCGGATATTGTCGATGGAAATGGCGCCCGTGCTCCCGACGATCCAGAAAGCCTGATAATCCGAATAGTTTCCAAGGGTGCTGGTGAGGAAGACTGTTCCAGTTCCACCGGCCGCCCCGGAAATGGTGGAACCGGGCAGAAAACTCCCCTGAGCGCCGGCTGTCTGAGAATAAAACTGGACCGAGAAATAGTTGCCGGGCGCCGTGAGGATCTTGTATTGGAAGGTCAGGGTGTAAGAGTGGTTGGGCGCGAGCGGCAGTAGGGCAGGGCTGGTGGAAAGAACCAACGCATTGGAAGCCGAGCCGAAATATGAACCTTTGATGGACGCCGCCCCGGACACGACTTCGGCTGGGTTTGCAGTGAGCGAGCCGGCTTCGCCAAGCGAAAAGGGAGGTGTCAGTGTGGGGGCGATGGTTTCCAGGTTGTCGGAGTAGATCTGCCTGTATTGTGCCTGGAAGCGAACGGGCGGAGATGCGGGACTGCCCTGCGCATATAAGACTGAGCTGAAGAGCAGGAGTTCGCAAACCAGGCGGGAACTGCCCGCTCTGCCTGCTGGGACGGAGAATTGGTAGGCGGTCCGGATCATCTACTATTCTGCGAAGTATATAACGAGGGAGGTACTACGATTTTTTTCGTTGACATACGATACAACTCGTAATATCCTTGCCTCATGGAACGGCCACTCCCTACGGACGCTGAATTGGACATCCTGGCGGCGCTGTGGCAACTCGGACCTAGCACGGTCCGCGAAGTCCACGCCCACCTGGGTAAAGACAGCGGCTACACCACCACGCTCAAGCAAATGCAAGTCATGACCGAGAAAGGACTGCTCGTCCGCAGCGAACGGTTCCGCTCGCATGTGTACGAAGCCGGCATTCCGAAGGAGCAGACGCAGCGGCAGATCGCGGCCGATGTGCTGCAGAGGGCCTTCGCGGGATCGGCAGCCAGCCTGGTGATGGGCGCGCTATCGGCACAGCCGGCCTCGCGCGCGGAACTCGACGAGATCCGCCGCATGCTGGACGAATACGAACTGAAAGAAGGGGACTCGCGATGAACGTGTTTGACTCCGTATTTCATCAAGCCTGGGTCGCGCGACTCGGCTGGACGATGTTGCATTTTCTATGGCAGGGCACGCTCATTGCGGCGCTGCTCTCGGTGGTGCGCGGCTTTCCGGGCCGTCGCGACTCCGCCCCGGTTCAGTACGCCGCGGCCTGCGCGGCCATGGTGCTCATGGCTGCGGCTCCCGTGGTGACTTTCTTCCTGCTGCCGGGCACGGCGGCGACGACGGTCGCGGCGGTCGCTTCGCCCGTTACGCCGGTTGCCCTCGCGGCCTCGGCCTCTTCCCTGCCCGACCCGACTCCGTGGGAACGCCTGTCGCCGTACCTGGGCGGCATCTGGCTGGCGGGCATGCTGCTGATGTCGCTGCGCCTGTGCGGATTGTGGATCGCCGCGGGCCGCCTGCGAACACAGGAAGCCAAAGCGTCAGGAGCAGAATGGCAGCCGGTAATGAAGCGCATCATGGCGCGGATGGGCGTAGCGCGGCCGGTGCGCCTGCTGGTGTCGGCGCGCATGGAAGCGCCGGCGGTGATCGGCTGGCTGCGTCCTGCGATCCTGGTGCCGGTCGGCGCGCTGGCGGGAATGCCGGCTGAACATGTGGAGGCCATCCTGGCGCACGAACTGGCCCACGTCCGACGTCACGACTACCTGGTGAACCTGCTGCAGAGTGTGGCGGAGGCGCTGCTGTTCTACCACCCCGCGGTCTGGTGGGTGTCAAGCCGGATCCGCATCGAGCGCGAACATTGCTGTGACGATCTGGCGGTGCAGGCCACCGGTGGCGACGTGCTCACCTATGCGCGGGCACTGGCCGACTTCGAGTATTGCCGACCGGCGCATGCGCACGCTATGGCTGCGAACACCGGGTCGCTGCCGGATCGCATTCGCCGCCTGCTGAATCCCGCACCTGCTCACACGGTGCCAGCGCGCGGCGCTGCCTGGGGTCTGATCGCAACGGTATTTGCCGGGATCGCGATCGTGGCCGGCTGCAGCGCCCAGGCTCCCGTAGCGCACGCGCAGGAACCGGTAGTCGGGCGCGACACACTCTGGCCCGATACGGTCAAGCAGGGTGACCTGCGGATCGAAGTACGGGGGCTCGGGACGCTCGTGTCGGCACAAGCGGTGGAAGTGAAAGTCGCCGAGACTCAGGCACACCAAATTATCCCCGGCCAGAACGCTCTAATCGACGCTCGAGTGAAGGATCACCTCTTACCGGCGCGAGTCCGCACCGTCCACCCTGAAGTGTCCAACGGTATTGTCAAAGTGGATCTCGATCTGCTTGCGCCGCTTCCCGCCGGGGTCAATATCGGCGACCAGATCGACGGGCTAATTGACATCCGCACCATCAACAACGTGGTCTACGTCGGACGGCCTGTCTTCGGCCAAACGAACGGTGAAGCATCGCTCTTTAAGATCGATCCCGACGGGCAGCATGCCACGCGCGTGAAAGTGCAGTTCGGCCAGGCATCGGTCAATAAGATCGAGGTCAAGAGCGGGCTGCAACCGGGCGACAATGTGATCCTGAGCGATATGAAGCAATACGACCGATTCGATCGCATCACGCTGAAGTAGGCCGAGCAACTTCCAGGCGGGCGGCGGGTTTTCATTGCAGAGGAACCGGTATGAAACTTCTTGCAATCGCTCTCTTGACGCTCGCCTGCTCGGCCGGAGCAGCCAACCTGGACGGCAAATGGACCGCCGAGTTGTCGGCTGGCGGAAAAAAGGCCGCGGCGAAAAAGAATGCCGCGACGACGCCGCCGGTCTTCACGCTGGATTTGAAGACTCAAGGCGGCCAGATAACAGGGTCGGTGAGCGCGGCGAGGGCCAAACGGGGCCGCGGAGTCGAGATCCAGAACGGCAAGGTGGATGGCGACCACTTCACCTTCACCACCGTCCAGCACGGCAAAAAGGGCGACGCCAAGTTCCTCTGGGACGGCACGATGGCCGGCGAGCAGATCAACGGCACGCGGACGCGCGAAGGCGCAAAACATGGCGCGAAGTTCGCGGCCAAACGTCAGAGCTGAGCGCGTTCTGGGATAATCCTCGATATGAGGATTACGTGGCTTGGACACGGCAGTTTTCAGTTTCGTCTTCCCTCGGGCCAGGTAGTGTTGATGGATCCGTGGACCGATGGCAACCCGAAGTATCCACAAGGGTTTGAAATCGATCGCGTCGACACCATCTGCATTACTCACGGGCACTTCGATCACATCCACGATGCGGTGCCGCTGGCTAAGAAATTCTCGCCCGAAGTGGTGGCCATCTTCGAGACTTGCACGTGGCTGGAATCGAAGGGCGTGAAGAATACGCGCGCGATGAACAAGGGTGGGTCGCAGAAAGTGGGCGACCTCACGGTCACCATGACGCACGCCGTGCATAGCTGCGGCATCCTGGACGACGGCAAGATCGTTTATGGCGGCGAAGCGGCGGGCTACGTACTGCGGCTGCAGGACGGCCGCGCGATCTACTTCTCCGGCGACACGAATGTGTTCACCGACATGGCGCTGATTCAGGAACTGTATCAGCCCGAACTGGCGTTCCTGCCGATCGGCGATCTATTCACGATGAGTCCGCGAGAAGCCGCGGTGGCCTGCCGGATGCTCAAGGCGCGGAAGATTATCCCGATGCATTTCGGCACATTTCCGCCGCTCACGGGCACGCCGGACCAACTGGCGAAACTGATCGCCGGGAGTTCGACTGAAGTCTGGGCGCTGGAGCCCGGCAAGACTGTCGAGTGGTAGGGCGGGCGCTTCCGCCGGCCCTACTTGCGCGGTGTGCCGTTGGGCTGCTGGAGGATGACCGGGATGGGGTCGGCCTCGCGCTTCACAGTGCCGGTGCGAGCTTCTTCCAGATCGACATTGTAAGTGTCGAGGGTGCGGCCGAGGTCGCGCTCCAAGGCAGTGCGGGAACTTTGCAACTGATCGAGCGCGTCGACTTCAGAGAGGCGGCGCGCGGTGTCGTCACGCTGCGCGATCACGACATCGAGGATGGTGGCGCTGCCCAGTTCGTACTTGCGGCGCACACCGTTTAGCGTGGTGTCGGACAGTTTGCGGGCAGCCACACTGGTATCGTACGCGGCGCGAGCATTGCGGAGCGCCGTCCAATCGTTGATGACCGTGAGCTTGATGTTGTTGTGCAACTGCTTGTCGGAGATCTCCGCCTGGCGATACTGCAATTCGCTGGTGATCTGGTCGGCCTGGTTGGCGCGATTGCGTAAGGGAATGGTGAGGTTGAATCCGGCGTTGTAATTGGGGAAATTGCGCGAGAAAATCTGGCCCAGCACGGTGCCGTAACCGCCGACCAGGAAGTTGTTGACGTCGCCGGGGCCGAGCGGCCGGGAGCCGATCAGGTTGCCTTTGGCGTCATAGATGGGCACCTGGGTGGCGGCGATGGAGCCTGCTTGTCCGGCGTTAGAGAAGTTGGCGAAGGCCGACAGCGTGGGCAGCAGGTTGTTCTTCACGCCGAGCAGGTCCAGGCGGGCATTCTCCAGGGAGATCTGATTCTGTTCGATCTCGGGCCGTTTGGCGATCGCTTCGTTAACGAGGTCCTGAATCGGGATCACGGCTTCGTTCGCCGGCAGGTTGATGTGGTCGGTCGGCACGATGCGCGCGAGGGCGATGGTGGAATTGTCGAGCCCGGTGCGGGTCAACACGCTCTTCAGGATCATCTCCTGGCGCAGCAATTGCGATTCGCGGTTCACCACGTCCTGTTGTTGGGCTTTCTGGTCGGCTTCGGCCTGGATGATGTCGATCTCGGCGATGGCACCGAGGGCGGCGCGCCGCTTATTATCCTCGTAGAGTTGCGTGTCGAGTTGCAGAGTCTCCTGGCTGACCTTCAGCGCTTCCTGGTAAGTGACCAGGTCCCAATACAGGTTGACGACATTGGTGACAGTGAGGATCACCTGTTGCTTAAAGGTGAGGTCATTGGTGCGCAAATTGTTGCGGGCCTTGTGATATGCGCGGCGGTTGGTGGAGAGGCCGAAACCGTTGAGCAGGTTCTGCGTGATGCCGAGCGAGAGGCTTCCGGTATTCACCGGGTTGAACAAGGCGGTGGTGGCATTCTGCGTAGCGCCGAAGACACTGCTCATCGCAACGGTAACCTGGGTGCCGGTCCAGAAGCCCTGCTGCACACCGTAGGTCAGGTTTTTGTATTGCTGCACAAGGGCCGAGGTACCGGTGAAGACGGTGGACGTTTGGATGGACGTGGAATGGTAGAAACCGGAACTGATGAAGGCCACGGGATCCACATTCGGGATGGCTGCACCGGCCAACTGAATGCTCAGGCCGCTCAGCACGCCGTTGTTGCTGTTGCCGCCTCCTCCGCCGCTGCCGAAGTTGGTGGCCGTGGCCCCGGAAAGGACGCTGAGGGATGCCGATGAAGGACCCTGGGACAGGTTCGTGGAGACGTTGCGGACCAACTGTCCGGCGCTGGCGCGCTGCAAATCGGCGAGCGCGAGTTTCGGCGAGTATCGCGCGGATTCAATATCCAGATTGTTTTCCAGCGCGAGCGCGATGGCATCTCGCAAGGAAAGATAGATGACGCCGGCGCGCATCAGTTTTTCCAGGCGCGGAGAATCCTCGAAGCTCACCTTGGCGACCGGGTGCACGCGGTAGTTTCGGGTCAGCCCATAAATGAAGCCGTGACCGGTTTCCATCGTATAACCCTGGGTCTGCGCAAAGGCAGGGGCGGCGAGAGCGCCGCTGAGCAGAACCGCAATCACAGATCTGGCACGATACATAGGTATTTGAGACTCCAAAAAGCTATTATGGCCGCAAACACCCGGCCAATGTCCAATCGCCCGCAAGTGGTTCTCTGAAAGCTACGTATCGACCAGCCGCGGAGTTCGAAATTTGTGCGGAGTGTCCGCATTTGGGACGCGGCGGCCACAGGCGAACAGACGACGAATTGATGACGCCTCGGGCCGGCGGAAATTAGCACGAAAATCGCGCCGGCGTTACAGTAAGGTTGAGGGCAGTATGTGTAAGGCTTCCATCGCGCTGGTTTTGCTGGTGTTCACGGCGTGGGCCGCAAACATCAAGTTGTACTTGAAGGATGGCGGGTATCACCTTGTGCGCGAATACCAGGTGCAGACCGACCGGGTCCACTTTTACAGCGTGGAGCGGGACGAATGGGAGGACATTCCGCTGGACATGGTAGACATCAAGCGAACCGAAAGTGAAGCCGCGGCGCGCAAGGCCACCATCGAGCACGATACCAAGGTCCTGGATGACGAGGCGGCGCTGGAGCGGTCCATGCAGAAAGAAATTCTAAAGATTCCGCAGGATCCGGGAGTTTACTGGCTGCAGGACGATAAGGCCAAGCCGTTGAAACTGGCCGAGGGCACGGTGCACAGCGATAAGAAACGCGAAGTACTGAAGGCGCTGTCGCCGGTCCCGGTGATCAGCGGGAAAGCCGTCCTGGAGATCCCGGGAGCGCATTCGCAAAGCGTTTTCACCAATCCCGAGCAGGAGTTCTACATCCAGCTTTCGGAGACCCAGCGTTTCGGCATTTGTAAGTTGACGCCGAAAGGAACGGTCCGCATCGTCGAGAACCTGACCTACGTGCCGGTCACCAAAGAGGTGGAGGAAGAACCGGTGATTGTGGATATTTTCCGGCAACAAATGACGAAGGATGGCTTGTACAAGATCTGGCCCAAGGAAAAGATTGCGCCCGGCGAGTATGCGGTCATCGAATACACGGCAGGCAAGCTCAACATTCAGGTTTGGGACTTCGCCGTGAAGTAGCGGCGAGGGTCCTACGTGTGCTTGATGAATGTGCCGTTGTTGAGCTCGCGCACGGCCTGCCGCAATTCGTCCTGGGTGTTCATGACGATGGGACCGTGCCAGGCGACGGGCTCTTCGAGCGGCTTGCCGGAAACCAGAAGGAAGCGGATGCCTTCGGGTCCGGCCTGCACGACCACCTCGTCGCCTCGATCGAAGAGGACCAAGGAATGGTTGCTCACGTCGTAAACGGGGGCGGCATCGGGTTGCGCGACCTGTTCG
>Ga0308173_10001307_pt1 | contig 12260 bp, 12 predicted proteins | sample PhyPR1_FD_203716 | JGI IMG/M metagenome (GOLD analysis project Ga0308173, IMG submission 203716) | Soil microbial communities from UC Gill Tract Community Farm, Albany, California, United States - DLSLS.P.R1 | ecosystem: Environmental > Terrestrial > Soil > Agricultural land | place: USA... | reverse complement strand
AACGGCTGGCGCGGCAACACATCGCTCGAAAAGCGAATCGAGTACGACCTGTATTACATCGAAAACTGGTCGGTCACCCTCGATCTGAAGATCATGTGGCTCACCCTTGTGCGAGGTCTCTTCCAGCGCTATGCCTAGAACCGTCATCACCGGCGCCGCCGGTTTCATCGGGTCGCACCTCAGTGAGACCCTGCTCAACCGCGGCCACTCGGTCGTCGGCATCGACAACCTGCTGACCGGCGACATGGGGAACATCGCGCACCTGCGGGACCGCGATTTCCAGTTCATCCGCCACGATGTGACCCGCTACATCGACGTCGACGGCCCGGTGGATTTCGTCTATCACTGGGCGAGTCCCGCGAGCCCGATCGACTACCTCGAGCTCCCGATTCAGACGATGAAGGTCGGGTCGCTCGGCACGCACAATGCCCTGGGGCTGGCAAAAGCCAAGCAGGCGCGGTTCATCATCGCCTCGACCTCCGAGATTTACGGCGACCCGCTCGAACACCCGCAGAAGGAAACCTACTGGGGCAACGTCAACCCGATCGGTCCGCGCGGCGTATACGACGAGGCCAAACGCTTCTCGGAGGCGCTCACTCTCGCCTACCACCGGTACCACGGGGTGAATACGAAGATCGTCCGCATCTTCAACACCTACGGGCCGCGGATGCGGCTGCGCGACGGTCGCGCCGTCCCCGCGTTCATGTCACAGGCGCTGCGGAACGAAGACGTGACGGTGTTCGGCGACGGCACCCAGACGCGGAGCTTCTGCTACGTCACCGACCTGGTCGATGGGATCATCCGCCTGGCCGAGTCGGAGACCAACGATCCAGTGAACATCGGCAACCCGCACGAGGTCACGATCGAGGAGATCGCCCGAACGATCATCAAGCTGGTCGGATCGACCAGCAAGATCGTCTATCGGCCGCTGCCGGTTGACGATCCGAAGCAGCGCCGGCCCGACATCACGCGCGCCCGCACGATCCTCGGCTGGGAGCCGAAGGTTGGCCTGGAAGAAGGGCTGCTGAAGACGGTGGAGTATTTCAAGGGGAAGATCTGAAGGCCGACCTCAGGTCGCCCTACCCATTAATCAGCTTGCGAAGCCGGAAGAAGTAGTCCGCGGCCGATGCCAGTGTCAGGGCGAGCGACAGCCAGACGCCGAGATCGATCAGCACCGACGTCTGTTCACGGTAGTTGAAATACATCACGACGACACTGGTGAGGATGAACGTCGCGGTGGCTGCCTTGCCGAGCAGTGAGGGCCTGAATGTCCGCGACCCGACGGCGAGGTTGACGATGGCGACCACGCCGATGATGACGATGTCGCGGCTGATGACGGTGACGGTCAGCCACAGCGGCAGGTGATTCGTCAGCGGGATCGACGGCACCGTGAGGACGATGAAGGTGCTCACCAGCAGCAGCTTGTCGGCCATCGGATCCAGCCACGCACCCAGGCTCGTCCCCTGCTTCGCCAGGCGGGCAATCAGCCCGTCGAGCGCATCGGTCACGCCCGCTACCAGGAAGACAATCAGCGCGGCGCCGAGATCCCCGTACACCACCAGCAGCACGAAGGCCGGGATCAGGATGATCCGCAGCAGCGTCAACTGGTTCGCCAACGTCAGGATCCGCACGGCGTCAGTGCAGGCCTGCCAGCACCTGCAGCCGGGTCACGGCGTCGATGGCTTCCGCGCCCGTGACGGCGCGGGATACCTGGAAGCGTCCGTCTGCGAGGGGGAGGACACCGGTCGCCACCGAGACGGCCACCGCGGGGTAGTCGAGATGCGATGTGCTCATGTCGGCGACGCGGGGCCGCTCTCCCATCTTCTGCCGCAGGTCCGGCCGGTTCCTCGCGATGATGCCGATGACGCGACTGACCGCAGTGGCCAGATCGGCGCGCCGAATCCGGCCCTGCGGCTGGAACGTGTGGTTCTCGAACGCGTCGAGAACACCGGCATTCAGCACCAGCGCGATCCACGGCGCCGCCCAGTGGTTCCGGACATCGGTGACGACTTCCTGGCGAGTCGACGCGCCGCGCAGCAGGGATTCGAGGTGGATGCCGAGCAGGGCGGCCAGTTCTCCCCGCGTAATCGCCTGCGACTGGGGCAGCGCCTTGAACTCTGCGGGCAGCTTCGCGTCGCGCGCCTTGGCCGCCACAGACGCGATACGTGCCGCCAGGTCGCTGCCGCCGTCGAGGTCGGCGGCCTTCCGATAGTTCGCCAGCGCGGCATCGAAGTCCTGGCGCTCCTCGAGGATCATGCCGGCTTCAGTCAGCGCGGCCGCGTCGGTGGGATCCAGCTCAATGGCTTTCCGCAGGTGCTCGAGTGCCCGGTCGGCATTGCCCTGCCGCCGTTCGACGCTGCCGAGCTCGCGGTGGAGAAACGCACTTTCGGGCGAGATCGCGATCGCCCGCTCGTAGGCGGTGCGCGCCTCGTCCATCCGCCCGGCTGCCGCCGCAGACCGGGCGCGTGCGATCAGCTCCTGGACGCTGCGGAACTGCAGGACCTCCACTCGCCGGCGCACGTCGGCGAGCGAGGCGTCCAGCGCCAACGCCTGCTGGAACGCCGCCACCGCGTCCGCGTCGCGATTGACGCGGAGCAAGGCCTGGCCCCGCCCGACGAGCGCCGGCACGTAGGATTTGTCCGCCGCGAGCACCTGGTCGAAGGCGCTGAGCGCCTTGTCGTAGTCGCGCCGCGCCAGCGACACGTAGCCCTCGCCCGCGCGGGCGGGGTAAAAGCCGCGCGCGACTTTCAATGCCCCCTCGAACTCTCTCTGGGCACTGCCAGCGTCATCGTTCTGCAGAAAGCGCCACCCACGCTCAACGGCCGGAGCCGCCGGTGACGACCGCAGCGCCGCCGGCACTGCGGGGTACACGAACTCGGGGTACTTCAACGTCGCCGGCAGCGGCGGCGGAGCCGATTTCGCAGCGCAGGCAGCGCTCACCGCCAGCAGGCCGATGGCAACTCCCAATTTCCACGAGGCCCACCCGCCACTTCGCCTGGGAGTTATGGAGTTCGGCGGTGGGAGTTTACGAATGCTCATGTTCCTCATGGCCCGGTGTCGTCAACCGCTCGATGAACCGCCGCGGCACGTCGGCCTCAATCACCACCCGCCCGTCGGTCGCGACGTGACTCAGCACGCGGGCTACCCGGTACAGCCGGGCGATCTGCTGCCGATCAAACTCCTTGGCGCTGTCGAAGGTGATGGTGATGCGGCGAGTGTCCAGCGCCAGCCGCGATGCCACCATCTGCAGCAGCTCGTCGACACCCGCGCCCGTGCGGGCGGAAATCAACGCCGCCGACGGATCGGCATCCTGCAGGCGGCGTGCCTCGTCGGGCGAGATACTGTCGATCTTGTTGTAGACGTCGATGGCCGGAACGTCCGCGGCACCCACCTCCTCGAGCACGCGGCGCACGGCGGTCATGTGCCGTTCCCGCTCGTCGCTCGACGCGTCGATGACATGGAGCGCGAGATCCGCCTCGGCCACTTCCTCGAGCGTGGCGCGAAACGCCGCGACCAGCGCGTGCGGCAGGCGATCGATGAATCCGACGGTGTCAGACACCAGCAGCTCCCGGCGATCGGGCAGCCGCACCTGGCGGACGAGCGGATCGAGCGTCACGAAGAGCGCGTCGGAGGCCATCGCCTTCTCGTTCGTCAGCCGGTTGAACAGCGTGGTCTTTCCCGCGTTCGTGTAGCCGACGAGCGCGACGGTCGGGACCGAATGCTTCTGCCGTCGTTCGCGCAACTGCCCGCGCCGCTGGCGGACCTGATCGATTTCGCGCTGGATCGACTGGATGCGAACCCGGATGCGGCGGCGATCGGTTTCGAGCTTGGTTTCGCCGGGACCTCTCGTCCCGATGCCGCCGCCCAGCCGCGACAAGGCGACAGCGCTGCCAACGAGTCGCGGGAGCAGGTACTTCAGCTGCGCCAGCTCGACCTGCCACTTGCCTTCGCGCGTCCGCGCGCGCCTGGCGAAAATGTCGAGAATCAGCTGGGTTCGATCGATGACCTTCCGTTCGAGCCGCTCTTCGAGCAGCCGCAGCTGGGCCGGGCTGAGCTCGTTGTCGAAGATGACGACGTCAACGTCCGCCTCGGCGCAGGCGGCCGCCAGCGACGCGACCTTGCCGCTGCCGATGAACGTCGACGAGTCGGGCTTGGGCCGTTCCTGCAGCATGCGCAGCACGGCAACGCCGCCGGCGGCCTCGGCAAGTCCCGCCAGTTCCTCGAGGGACTGCTCCGCGTCGATGCGCCGCGACGAGCCAGTGACGAGGCCGACGAGCGCGGCGCGTTCGGTCGAGGGAGAAGCGTGCGCGCGGCGATCGGCCATCGCTCTATCGTAACGGAGGAGACTCACGTCTCCGCCTGGGGCGGCGATTCGACGACGGTCTGCGGTTCGACCATCAGCTGCCTGACCGCGAGCGCGAGCACAGCGAGGCCGGCGGCGGCGACCAGGAACACGGCTCGGATGCTGTGGCCGGCGACCAGGCCGCCGAGCACGGGGCCAAGCGACATGCCCACCAGGGATGCGCTCGACAGCAGCCCGAAGCTGGCGCCGTGTGCGTGCCGCGGGATGACCCCGCCGGCGGCCGTAAACGCGGCGGTCATCGCCGTTCCGGCGCCCAGCCCGAACAGGCCGAATGCGGCCATCAGCGCCCAGAGCGGTCCCCCGGCCGCAAAACCGACGAGCGCCGCCGCCGAGACCGGCAGCGACGCGCCGAGCACCAGTCGCGCCGGGACGCGGCGGAGCAGCGTCGCGGCAAGCTGATGGCCGAGGGCACCGGTCACCGCCGCGGAGGAGAACAGCAGTCCGGATGCGAGCTCCACGCGTCCGCCGGCGGATCCGAGTTGGCGCGCGTACAGCGGCAGTACGGGTCCAAAGCTCCGCTCGAACGTCTGGACCGCCAGGATCAGTCCCGTCAGCAGCACGAAATTCTCGAACGCCAGGATGTCCTGGAACGACACGCGCTCGCGGCTCGAGGCCCCGTGGACAGCCCGATGCGGCTCGCGGTAGAGCACGGTCAGAAGAATCAGCGCCAGCGCGTAGATCCCGGCCGCGACGAGGAACGCGTTCCGCTGGCCCACGGTCGCGGCGAGCACGCCGCCGACGACGGGGCCGATGGCCGGACCGATCCGCTGCGCCGTCTGCACGGCGCCGATCGCGCTCGCCATCTGTTCACGTGGCGCGGACAGGGCGGCCATCGACAGCGTCAGCGGACCGTAGCCCGCCACGAGTCCCTGGAGCGCCCGCAGGACGAACAGCTGCCACGCAGAGTGGGCATAACCCATCGCGGCCATGACGATGACATAGCTGAGGAGCGATCGCTGGACCAGGATCTTGTTGCCGTAGCGATCGGCAACGCGGCCCCAGAACGGGGCGCACAACGCGGTGATGGCCGGGGTGGACCCGAGCGTCAACCCGGTCCAGAGCGCCACCTCCCCGGTGTCGGTGACCCCGAGCTGCTGGATGTAGAGCGCCAGAAATGGCATCACCAGCGTCGAGCCGGTGAACCCGACGAACGTGACGATGATGACGACGAGCTGATTACGACGCCAGGAAGGGGTCAGAAGCGGATCTTGGCGCTGACGCCGCCCTTCGAGGAATCGACGTGAATGCTGTCGATGAAGCGGATGCGCTGCGGATGCGTCTGCATCACGAGCGACGTCGTGCGGATGCCGTCGCCGAAGAAGCGCACCCCTTTCATCAGCGTCCCGTCGGTGACGCCGGTTGCGGCGAACACGACGTTCTTGCCGGATGCGAGATCGCGGGAGCGATAGATGCGCTTGGGATCGGTGATACCCATCTGCTCCATGCGCTTGGCATGCTCCGGCTTGTCGACCACCAGGCGGGCGTAGATCTCGCCACCGAGGCAGCGCATCGCCGCCGCCGTGATGACGCCTTCGGGGGCGCCGCCGATGCCCATCACCGCGTGCACGCCGCTGCCGACGACAGCGGCCGAGATGCCGGCCGACAGGTCGCCGTCGCCAATCAGGCGGATGCGCGCGCCTGTCTCGCGGATTTCGGCGATCAGCTTCTCATGGCGCGGCCGCTCGAGCACGATGACGACGAGGTCCTCGACCCGGCGGCCGAGTGACTGCGCGATCGCACGCAGGTTGAATCGCACCGGCGCGTCGAGATCGACGACATCGCGCGAGCTCGGCCCGACGACGAGCTTCTCCATGTAAATGTCGGGCGCGTGCAGGAGTCCCCCATGCTCGGACGCCGCGAGGACGGCCAGCGCATTCGACGCGCCGGTGGCGCACAGGTTGGTCCCCTCGAGCGGATCGACGGCGATGTCCACCTCCGGATAATGTCCGTCGTTCACCTGCCCGCCGAAGCCGACCTTCTCGCCGATGTAGAGCATCGGCGCCTCGTCGCGCTCGCCTTCGCCGATGACGATCCGGCCGTCGATCGGCAGCGTGTCCATTTCCTTGCGCATCGCTTCGACCGCTGCCTGGTCGGACTTGTGGCGATCTCCCTGGCCCATCGTGTGGGCGCAGGCAATGGCCGCCTGCTCGACGACGCGCAGGAAGTCGAGCGACAGGTCGGAATCGAGCGACAGCGAATGGTGCTCGGCAGTCGTCGCGGGGGTCTTGTCGGTCCTGATCGAGGTGGTCACTATGTGTGCTCCACGGCCGGCAGCTCACAGCGCGTCGGCCTGTCCGTGCGGTAACCAAGCAGGTAGTCGGCCTGCATCAACTTGTGAATCTCGCGCGTGCCTTCGTAAATCACCGCGCCCTTGCAGTTGCGATAGAAACGTCCGACCGGGTACTCGTCCGAGTAGCCGTTGGCGCCGTGGATCTGCACCGCGTCGCTTGCGGCGCGTTCCGACGCGACGGTGGCGAACCACTTGGCCAGCCCGGTCTCCTTCGTGTTGCGCCGGCCGATGTTCTTCATCCAGCCGGAGCGCAGCCACAAGAGCCGCGCCGCCTCGTAGTCGGACTCCATCTGCGCAATCATCTCCTTGACCAGCTGCTGCGACCCGATTTCCACGCCGAACGCCTTGCGCTCCTTCGCGTACTTCACGCTGGCGTCGCGGCAGGCGCGAATCAGGCCGGTGGCGCCGGCGGCGACGGTATACCGTCCCTGGTCGAGGGCGAACATCGCAATCTTGAACCCTTCGCCTTCGCGGCCCACCAGGTTCTCGGCCGGGACTTCGACCTCCTCCATCTTGAACGAACCGGTATTCCCCGCCAGGATGCCCCACTTCTGGGTCAGCGTCGCACTGCTGAATCCTTTGAACGCCCGTTCGACAATGAAGGCGCTGATGCCGGAGGGATCGCGCTGCTTCTTCTTCTCCTGGTCGGTCCAGGCGAAGACGAGGAAGTGATCGGCGACGTCCGCCATCGAGATCCACATCTTCTCGCCGGTGAGGACATAGCGGTCGCCGGTCCTGATCGCGACCGACTGGATGCCGCGCGCATCGCTGCCGGCGGACGGCTCGGTCAGCCCGTACGTGGCGATCTTCCGGCCCTGCGCCTGCGGCACGAGGTAGCGCTGTTTCTGGTCCTCGGTGCCCCACGCCAGGAGCGACAGGCAGTTCAAGCCGACGTGCACGGACATGATCACGCGCAGCGACGTATCGACGTATTCGAGCTCCTCGCTGGCGAGTCCGAGGCACAGGTAATCCATCCCCGCGCCGCCGTACTCCTCGGGGATGCAGATGCCCATCAGTCCGAGAGCAGCCATCTGGGGGAACACACCGCGATCGAAGGTATGCGTCCGATCGAGCTCGCGGATGCGCGGCGCCACTTCGCGCCCGGCCCATTCGCGGACCGACTGCTCGAGGAGCTGCTGCTCCTCGGTCAGATCAAGGCTGAGCATGGGCGGCGATGGTATCAGGCCGGGGGCTTGCGGAACAGGACCTCACGCATCGTGCTCTTCAGGAGGAACTGTTCGGTGATCCGCAGTGGCTCGAACATGCGCTGGATGTCGCGGTTGTTCAACGGCTTCTGGCGCGGCTGACGACCGGGATACGTGCGGTGCTGGAGATGCGAGGGATCGACGACGACGTAGCGGGTGAAATGCGGCTTGGTTCCGGGCACCGGGTCGGTCGTGTTGAAGAACGCCAGCAGCGCGCCATCCGGCCGCAGGATCCGTGCGAGCTGCTTCGCCAGCGCCTGGCCCGACGCCTTGTCGATGAAGTCGAACAGGTCCCAGCAGAGGATGCCGTCGATGCTGGCCGTCTCCTGCGGGAAGCGCTGCGCGTAGAAGGCGTCCAGATCCGTCGGCTTGCCCTCCTTCGCGAGCCGGTCGATGTCCTTGTCGAAATCGGCCACGAAGATCTTGCAGCCAAGCTGCTCGCCGAAGAACGTCAGACTGGGCCCGACAACCGTACCCAGATCGAGCAGCAGCGGCTGCTGCCGCTGGCTGAGGGTGGCGAGGAATTTCGGAAGCGCCTTGGTCGGATGCACCGGCGCGTCAGACGCGCCGGTGTCGGAATCCGTGTTGTCCCTGCGGCGACGGAACAGGTCTGAAAGGCCCACGCGAGGGACCTCGACCGGCCTAGCGGGCCGCCGTCGGCTGGGGCTGCGCCTGCGTCGTGGCCGCGGGCTGCGCGGCAGCCGCCGGCTTGGCTGGCGCGGTCGCCGCGATGGGCTGACCGCCCTTGCGCTGCATGTCCACGCTGCCGCGGAAATGCGCGCCCTCGGCGATGGCGACGCGCGGCGAGATGATGTCGCCGTCCACCGATCCACCGTCCCGGATGTCGACCTTCTCGGTCGCCGTGACGTTGCCGTTGACCTCCCCCAGCACGATGACGGCCTTCGCGAACACTTGCGCCTTGATCTTGCCGTTGGGCCCGATCGTCAGCACGTGATCCTTCAGTTCGATCTTGCCCTCGACATGACCCTCGATGGTCAGATCCTCACTGCCGTTGAGCTCGCCTTTAATGACCACCGACTTGCCGATATTCACCATGTCCCTCTCGATCCGCCGGTAGTCCGGCTGCGACGCCGCCGAGGCCGGCTGGCTGGGTGTGACCGGCGCCGGCGCGGGAGGCTGGCTGGCGGTCGGTTTCGGCGATTCGTCACGCTTCCACATACTGATGTCCTCCGCGTCGCACCTATCCCGACAGTTCAAGGCCTGGCGACGCGATCGAGACCCGAGTCCTCGGGTGCCTGGGCGGGAGCCCACAGAGTATATCGGCCGTAGAAATTCTGTGTCCAGTGAGGCACGGATGGGAAGAGCCCGGGTGCTAAGCTGAAATCAGCCGTGCAGCGCATCTATTTCGACCACAACGCCACGACCCCGGTGGCTCCGGAGGTTGCCGACCGCATGGCGGCGGCCCTGCGCGAGGAATTCGGGAATCCATCGAGCGTCCACCATTTCGGCCAGCGGGCCAAGGCGGCAATCGATGAGGCCCGCTCCGCCGTGGGCGCGCTGATCGGCGCGGAAGCGTCAGAAATCGTGTTCACGAGCGGGGGCACCGAAAGCGACAACTTCGCGATTCGCGGCGTGGCGGAGGCCCTCGAGCCGACCGGACGCCGCCATCTGGTCACGACCGCGATTGAGCACGAAGCGGTGCTCAACACGTTCAAGGCGCTCGCGCGGCGCGGGTGGAGTACCACCCTGGTCAAGGTGGATCAGACCGGCATCGTTTCGCCTGACGCGGTCACCGAGGCAATCGGCGAGCAGACGGCGCTGGTGACCGTCATGCACGCCAACAACGAAATCGGCACCATCCAGCCGCTGGCCGAGATTGCCCGGCTCGCCAAGGCGCGCGGGGCGGTGGTGCACACGGACGCGGTGCAGTCGGTCGGCAAGATCCCGGTCAACGTGAAGACCCTGGGGGTGGACCTGCTCTCGCTCTCGGCGCACAAGATCTACGGACCCAAGGGCGTGGGCGCGCTCTGGATCCGCCGCGGGCTCCGCCTGAATCCGCTGTTGACCGGGGGCAAGCACGAGCGCAGCCGCCGCGCCGGGACGGAGAACGTGGCCGGCATCATCGGCATGGGCGTCGCCGCCCAGCTCGCGGCCACCAAGATGGCGGCGGACGCGAGCCGTCTGGCGTTGCTGCGGGACGGGCTCGAAAACGGCATCCTGGCCGCGGTGAGCGGAACCGCGGTCAATGGGACGCGGACTCCGCGCGTGGCCAATACGACCAATATCAGCTTCGATCGTGTCGAGGCCGAATCGCTCCTGATCGCCCTGGACCTCGAGGGCATCGCCGTGTCGACCGGCTCTGCCTGCTCCTCGGGGACGCTCGAACCGTCACACGTCCTCAAGGCGATGGGGTTCTCGCCGCACCGCGCGCAGAACTCGATTCGCTTCAGCCTGGGCGCCGCCAGCACCGAAGCCGATGTCGCGCGCGTCATCGCCGTGCTCCCAGGCATCGTCGAAAAGCTGCGGAGCCTGACCCGCACGCCGGTGCGAGCATGAACGGGTCGAACCGTTCGAACGTTCGAGGTTCGAACCCATGAGAATCGTCGTAGCCATGTCTGGCGGCGTCGATTCCTCCGTCGCCGCGGCGCTGCTGACCGAGCAGGGACACGAGGTCGTCGGATTGTCGATGCAGCTCTACGATCAGCGTGGGCCCGAGGCGTTCGGCAGCTGCTGCTCGCTGGACGACCTCTACGATGCGCGGCGTGTCGCGTCCACCCTCGGGTTCCCCCACTACATCGTCAACTTCGAACGGCAGTTCCGCGAGACAGTGATTGCCAACTTTGTCTCGGAGTACGCGTCCGGGCGGACGCCTCTCCCGTGCGCGCATTGCAACAGCGACCTGAAGTTCTCGACGCTGCTCGAACGGGCGCACGGCCTTGGCGCCGCGCATGTCGCGACCGGCCATTACGCGCGGGTCGAACGCGACGAGGACGGCCGGTGGCAGTTGCAGAGAAGCGCGGACCGCGCCAAGGACCAGTCCTACTTCCTTTTTTCGCTGACGCAGGACCAGCTCGCGCATGCGGTGTTTCCGGTTGGCGCGCTGACCAAGCCGGAGGTGCGCGACCAGGCGCGGCGGCTGGCGCTGAACGTCGCGGACAAGCCGGACAGCCAGGAGATCTGCTTCGTCCCCGACCACGACTATGCGTCCTTCGTGGCGAAGCACGAGCCGGCGGTGACCCACGCTGGCGCCATCGTCGACGAATCGGGCCAGCAGCTCGCCAGTCATGGCGGCATCCACCGCTTCACCGTCGGTCAGCGGAAGGGCCTGGGCGTCTCGGCAGCGGCGCCGCTGTATGTGCTGAAAATCGATGCTGCCTCGCGGGAAGTCACCGTCGGACCGCGATCGTCGCTCGAACGCGAACGGCTCACCGCCTCGCATGTCAACTGGATCGCTGTGGATGCGCCCGCCGGCTGGCTTTCCGTGTCGGCGCAGATCCGGCACCGTCATCTGGCCGCCCCGGGGCGCGTGCGCGCCCTCGAGCACGGTCGCGCGGAGTTCGAGTTCGACACGCCGCAGCCAGCGGTGACGCCGGGCCAGGCGGTGGTGTTCTATGACGAGGATATCGTTGTCGGCGGAGGGTGGATAGACTGAACGGCGAACCGAGTGCGGTTCATCGGTTCGGGTTCGGGTTCCGGTTCATCCTCTTGAGCAGCTGTATCTGCCCCGCGTGATACAGGTCGTGCGCGGCGACGCCGCTGACCAGGCCGAAGTTGTCGAACTCCGCACCCGGCGGCGTGCGAGCCAGATCACGGGGCGACAGTGCCGACACGACCTCGCGGAACGTGCGATGTGACTGTTCGAGTAACTGCAGGTCGGCGCGCCACTGCGCCGGCGTCAGGTTGCCGTCCCGCGCAAACCAGTTCGATCCCTTCAATTCGAAGCTGCCGCGTTTGGCGCCGGTGAGGCGACGCACCGCCACGTACTTCCAGTAGGCGGCGTGAACGGTGAGCTCCCAGATGTTGTGGCGACCCGGGGCGGGTCGCCACGACGCCTGCGCTGGCGTCACCCCGCGCAGTGAGCCGCGCAGGTTCGGACCGTGCCACGAGCGCGTGTCGAATGCGGAATCGACGAACGCCAGCAGCGCGTCGATCTCGGCCACTAGGCGCGCGGCACCGCGTACGCGTTGTCGGTTTCCTCGTCCTCGTCCGGCAGGCGATCGAGGTACCGTTCCGCGTCAATTGCCGCCATGCAGCCACTGCCCGCGGCGGTAATGGCTTGGCGATAGTGATGGTCCTGCACATCGCCGGCGGCGAACACGCCGCTCACGCTGGTCGCGGTGGCCATGCCTTCGTTGCCCGAGCGGGTAACGATGTAGCCATTGCGCATTTCCAGCTGGCCTTCGAAGATGCCGGTATTCGGCTTGTGGCCGATCGCGATGAA
>Ga0308173_10001306_pt1 | contig 12262 bp, 9 predicted proteins | sample PhyPR1_FD_203716 | JGI IMG/M metagenome (GOLD analysis project Ga0308173, IMG submission 203716) | Soil microbial communities from UC Gill Tract Community Farm, Albany, California, United States - DLSLS.P.R1 | ecosystem: Environmental > Terrestrial > Soil > Agricultural land | place: USA... | reverse complement strand
TCGCGGGCCTCGGCCGGCCAGGCCTTGGCGATGTCGGTCAGGAAGGGCCCGGCGCAGATCGCGTTGACCCTCACCTTCGGCGCGTACTCGCGGGCGAGCGACACGGTCATGGCGTTCAGCGCCGCCTTCGCGCCCGAATAGGGCACGACGCCCGGGCTCGGCGTGAGCGCCGCGATCGAGGAGACGTTGACGATCGCCCCGCCTTCGCCCTCGGCCATGCGCCGCCCAACCTGCGAGGCCAGCCGGAACGGGCCCTTGAAGTTCAATCCCACGACGCTGTCGAACAGCTGCTCGGTCACCTCGTGCGAGGCCATGGCCGGCGACATGCCCGCGTTGTTGACCAGGATGTCGATGCGTCCGAACTCGGCGTAGGCCGCCGCGATCAGCAGGTCGATGTCGCCCCATTTCGCCGCGTGGGCGGCATAGGCGAAGGCGCGCCGGCCCATCGCCCGCACCTCCGCGGCCGCCGCCTCGCACGCGTCCAGCTTGCGGCTGGTCACGACCACGTCGGCGCCCCGCTCGGCGAAGGCGCGGACCATCTGCAGGCCGAGGCCCCGGCTGCCGCCGGTGATGAGGGCCACCTTGCCGGAGAGGTCGAAGAGCGGATCCGTCACTCAGGCCGTCGCCATCTGCTCGAGGCCGAGCTCCTTGATCATCGCCTGGCGGATCTCGAACTTCTGGATCTTGCCGGTGACCGTCATCGGGAAGCTCTCCACGAAGCGGACGTAGCGCGGGACCTTGTAGTGGGCGATCTGGCCCTTGCAGAAGCCGACGATCTCGGCCGCCTCGCAGCTTTCGCCCGCCCGCAGCTTCACCCAGGCGCAGATCTCCTCGCCGTACTTCACGTCGGGCACCCCGACCACCTGCACATCCGCCACCTTCGGATGGCGGAACAAGAATTCCTCGACCTCCCGCGGATAGACGTTCTCGCCGCCGCGGATGATCATGTCCTTGATGCGCCCGACGATGTTGCCGTAGCCCTCAGCGTCGAGGATCGCGAGGTCGCCGGTGTGCATCCAGCCCTCGGCGTCCACGGCCTCCGCGGTCTTCTCCGGATCGTCCCAATAGCCCAGCATCACGGAATAGCCGCGAGTGCAGAACTCGCCCGACGTCCCTGCCGGGACCACGGCGCCCTCGGCATCGACGACCTTCACCTCCAGGTGCGGTTGCACCCGGCCGATCGTGGAGACCCGCCGCTCGATCGGATCGTCCACCGAGGTCTGCATGCTGACCGGGCTGGTTTCGGTCATGCCATAGGCGATGCCGACGTCGCGCATGTGCATGCGCTCGATGACCTTCTTCATCACCTCGATCGGGCAAGGGGAGCCCGCCATGGTGCCGGTACGCAGCGAGGTGAGGTCGAAGCGGTCGAACTCCGGATGCTCCAGCTCGGCGATGAACATGGTCGGCACGCCGTAGAGCGCCGTGCAGCGCTCGGCCTCCACCGTCGCCAACGTCGCCAGCGGATCGAAGCCCGCTTCCGGGTAGATCATGGCGGCGCCATGCACGCAGCAGGCGAGATTGCCCATGACCATGCCGAAGCAATGGTAGAGCGGCACCGGAATGCAGAGCCGGTCGCCTTCGCGCAGGCCCATGGCGAGGCCGGTGTAATAGCCGTTGTTGAGGATGTTGCGATGCGACAGCGTCGCGCCTTTGGGCAGGCCTGTGGTGCCGCTGGTGAACTGGATGTTGATCGGCTGGTTGCGGTCCAGGCTGCGGGCGATCTCCGCCGCCCGCGCCCGCTCCGCCGCGCCGCCGCGGCCGGCGAGGTCCTCGAAGCCGAACCAGCCCGGACGCGGCGCAGAGCCGACGACGATGACGCTGCGCAGCTCGGGGACGCGGCCGGCCCGCAGCTCGCCCGGCGCCGCGCCGGCGATCTCCGGCGCGAGGGCCTCGACCATGGCGACGTAATCGCTGGCCTTGAAGCGGTCGGCGCAGACCAGCGCCGCCACGCCGACCTTGTTGAGCGTGTACTCGAGCTCGGCGGCGCGGTAGGCGGGGTTGATGTTCACCTGGATCAGCCCGACGCGGGCGGTGGCGAACTGGGTGAGCGTCCACTCCGCGCAGTTGGGCGCCCAGACGCCCACGCGGTCGCCAGGCTCGAGCCCCAGCGTCAGCAGGCCAGCGGCGAGCTGGTCGGCCCGCTCGAGCAGCTCCGCCCAGGTCCAGCGCACGCCCTGGCGCCGCGAGACCAAGGCCTCGGCGTCCGGCCACCGCGCCGCGGCCAGGGCCAGCGCCTCGCCGATCGTGTGCTCCAGGATGGGCGGATGTTCCCCGCCCTTGGCGTAGCTGAGCCGGTGCGCCATCGCAGGACCTCCTCTGGCCAGGCCGGCGAGCCTAGCACGAAGTCGGCCCGCGGCTTCAGCCCGCCGCTTCGCGCGCGATGCTCACGTGCGTCGCCCCCAGCAGGCCGAGCTCGCCGGCGCGCCGCTCCGAGGCCGCCTGATAGATCATCGCCGAGCGGGCGATCCGCTTGGCGGCGTGGATGGCCGGACCGGCCCAGGCGACGAACTCCCCGTCGCTGAGATCCGGCGGGCACTCGAAGGAGAGCCCCCGAAGTCCGGTTCCCTTCAGGGGGCCCATGACGGCCGGCGTGGGCGTCAGCAGCCGTCCCACCACCAGCAGCGCGAACGGCTGGATCAGCGACACCGCGGAAAGCAGGGCGCTGGAGGGCACGCCTTCGATGTCGCAGATCTCGCAGATCACGCCGCAGCGAACCAGCCGGCCGGCTTCGCGCAAGGGCGGGACGAGTTCGGCGCGCCCGCGCTGGCTGGCGAGACTGGCGTAGGACAACGGGACGATCAGGCTGAGCTGCGACTCGCCGGCGCCGTCGTGCTGCAGGCGGTCGATGCCACGCGCGATGGTCGCGAGGTCCACCCGCAGCAGATCCGCGGCCGAGAGGTTGGAGACCGCGACAGGCGCCAGCTCCTCCTGCGTGCGGGTCACCACCACGCGACGGATCATGCGGAATCCGATGCGGCTGAAGCCCTTCAGCTCAAAGACCGGCTCCAGGCTCGCGCTGACCCGCAGTTGGCGCCCGTCATTGGCGACGAACGGGGACCAGCGGTCCACGACCTGGCCCTCGCTCTGGCGAGCAGGCTCGGCATGTCCGGCGATCTGCACCGGGGCGCCCCCGCCCGCCGCGGCGCCGGGCGATTCGGAGCCTGTATCGCGCGCGGAGGGAGCGACCGGGTCGGCCGCGCCGCTCAGGATCGCCTCCTCGCGGTCAGCGACGTCGCTCGCCCGCACGTCCATGGGCTTGGCTTCGAGGTTCGCGCCGGCGATGCGGGTCACCTGCAGCACGCCCACGCCCGCCAGATGCGCATCGCCCAGAAAATGATTGAGGATCTCGCGCAGGTAGCGCAGGCACGCCGCCTGGGCGGCAAGGCGGTTGAGCTCTGGCTGCACCACCAGGAAGTCGCTGCCCGAGACCCGGACGCTCAGACCCCGCGCGCCGACCCCGCGCTCGATGACCCGCGCGGCGAAATCGTAGACCTGGTCCTGGCGCAGCGACCAGCGGGCGCCGAGCCGCTTCTGCACAGCTTCCAGCGAGATCAGGTTGACCTTGCCGGCGGCCAGCAAGGTGCGATCGCTGAACCGCTCGAGCGACGCCTCAAGGCTGGCCGAGACGACGCGCGGGATGATCTCGCCAGCGGGCGCGGGCCCTGCGAGCGCGTCCGCCGGCCCCGGCCCTGCGGGGATCGCGGTTCGGACCTGCTCGGCGGAGGCCATGACGCTGCTTTCACTGACGTACAGGTGGCGGACCGGCTGATGATCGCGGTAAAGTTTTAACGGTCCATTCACGCCGATAGCGCGAGCGTCGCTCAGCCCGCGGCGATCGGATTGCGCAGGACCCCGATGCGCTCGATCTCCACCTCGCAGACATCGCCCGGCTTCATCCACACGGGCGGACGGCGCGCGAAACCGACGCCGGCGGGCGTTCCCATCACCAGCACGTCGCCGGGGACCAGCGTCATCGCCTGGCTCACATAGGCGATCGTCTCGGCGACCCCGAAGATCATCTCGGCGGTATCGGCGACCTGCATCGCCTCGCCGTTGAGGCGCGTCTGAAGTTTCAGCCCCGCCGCGCCCTCGGGCAGCTCGTCGGCAGTGACCAGTTCCGGCCCGAAGCCGCCGGTCGCATCGAAGTTCTTGCCGAGCGTCCACTGCGAGGCGCGCATCTGGAAATCGCGCACGGAGCCGTCATTGAACACCGAATAGCCGGCGACCGCGGCCAGCGCCTGCTCGCGCGGGGTGTTGCGGCAGTTGCGCCCGATCACCACGGCGAGCTCGCCTTCGAAGTCCAGCGCGCTCGAAACCGCCGGCCTCACGATCGGTGCGCCGTGGGCGACGAGCGACTGGGCGGTCCGCAGGAAGATATTCGGCGCCGCCGGCTTCTCCAGGGCGCTCTCGGCGGCATGGTCGGGATAGTTCAGGCCCAGGCAGATGATCTTGCCGGGCTCGGGGATGGGGGGCAGCAGGCTCACCGAGGCCATCGGCCGGCGAGCCTCGGATCCGGCGTGCGCGGCCGCGGCCCGGGCGCGCTCCACGCCGTCGGCGAGGCCGAGAATTCCGATCAGGCTCGCCGGAAGCTCGGGCACAGCGATCGCCAGGTCCACCAGATCCTCGCCCCGGCGAACGCCCACGTGCGCGGCTTCGCCGGAACGGAATGTCGCCAGCCGCATGGATCGCCTCCTGGACCGGCGCTAAAGGCACGAAGAAGCCCCGCACGGCAAGACGCCGGCGAGGTCCTTCGCTCTCCGTGCGGCTCGTCCGCAGCCTCTCCCGCCGCGGCGACCGGAGGCTATTTCAGGTGCTGCGCCAGGTGCTTGTTCATCTCGAACATGCTCACCCGGTCCTTGCCGCCGAACACCGGCTTCAGCTTGGCGTCGGCGACGATCTCGCGCTTGTTCTGCGGATTCTGCAGGTTGTTCTTCTTGATGTAATCCCAGATCTTCGAGACGCACTCGCCCCGGGACAGTTGGCCAGAGCCGACGACCGCCGCGAGCTGCGGCGACGGAGTCATGGGCTTCTGCAGCGCGTTGTTCTTCTTGGTGTCGGCCATTGGGCTCCCCCAGCTAAAGTCAGGCGCCTCGCACGCCGAAGGACGTGACTGAGTCGCTTCGCGGTATGCTACGTGGCGCGCGCGCCTAGCGCCACACGAATGCAACGCTTGCGCGCGGGAACCCCGGAGCGCCGTCAGACCGGCCGGTAAGCGCCGCCTTCCTCGTCGCCGCGGGTTCCAGGCGCGCCGTAGGGCCGCACCCCGCGCTCGGCGTCATCGTAGATCTCGGCGGTCGCCGCCTCGGTCACGGGATCCAGCCGCTTGTCGCGCGTCGCCCACCGCGCCGCGCCATAGGCGATGGCGATGCCCAGCACGATGAAGCCGAAGACGCCGATCAGGAAGAAGCCGGCGCCGCTGGAATCGAGACCGCCCATCAAGGTGTTGTGGCCGCCCTGCGCCAGCGCGTGGAGGATGCCCGCGTCGATGGTCATGGAGAACACCCAGAAGGCGAAGGCGAGCGCCCAGGCGAGCCACAGGAATATCTGCGCCCCCACGTCGCCGTAGCCGCGCCGGGCCTCCTGCGCACGGTCCGCCTCCCGGCCGGCTTCGCGCCGGGAGTGCGGGGTGGTTCCGTCGGAATAGGCGTCGGTGGTCATGATCGGGGCTCTTCCAGGGGTTCGCCGGACGCGCCGGCCTCGCGGGTCAAACCCGAAGCGCGGCTCGGCCGTTCCGGCGCGGGGGCGTTGACTTCCCCACCGTCCGGCCCGCCAATCGGATCGGAAAACCACAACAGTTCGGGAGGATGGCGATGACGTCTTGGACCTTCGCCGACGTTTGGGAAGCCATTGCGGCGGCGCAGCCGGACCGTCCCGCCCACATCCAGGGCGAGCGGGTGGTGAGCTGGCGCCAGTTCGATGCGCGGGCCGATGCGCTGGCCGCCCATCTCGTCGCTGCGGGCCTGGGCCAGCAAGCGAAGATCGCCGCCTACCTCTACAACGGCCCGGAATACATCGAGACCTACTTTGCGGCCTTCAAGGGCGGCTTTGCGCCGGTCAACACCAACTACCGCTACGGCCCCGAGGAGCTGATCTACCTGTTCGACAACGCCGATGCCGAGGCGATCGTCTTCCACGCGGGCTTCGAGGAGACCATCGAGATCATCCGCGCCCGCCTGCCGAAGGTGAAGGCCTGGATCGCGGTGGCCGAACCCGGCCACGACGCGCCGGCTTGGGCGGCCGACTACGAGACCGTCGTCGCGCAGACCAACGCCAGGCGCCCGGCGAAGGGACCCTGGGGGCGCTCGCCCGAGGATCTGCTGTTGCTCTACACCGGCGGCACGACCGGCATGCCGAAGGGCGTCATGTGGCGACAGGACGACCTGTTCAACGTGATCGGCGCGGGGGGCAATGTGGCGGCGGGCCTCGCGCCTGCGACCTCGATTCCGGAGCTGCTCGGCCGCATCGGCTCGGCCGAGATGCCGCAGCCGACGACGCTGGTCGCCTGCCCGCTGATGCACGGCACAGGGCAGTTCTCCTCCTTCATCACGCTGAACATCGGCGGCACGGTCGCCACCCTCCCGTCGCGCAAGTTCAACCCGATCGAGCTGTGGAACGAGGCCGAGCGGCTGAAGGCCACCAACATCGTCATCGTGGGCCTGGCCTTCTCGACGCCCATGCTGGAGGCGCTGGAGGCCAACCCCGGCCGCTGGGACCTGTCCTCGGTCAAGGTGATGAGCTCCTCCGGCTCCATGTGGAGCCAGGAGAACAAGCGCGGCCTGCTCAGCCACTGCAGGAACGCCATCATCATGGACTCTTTCGGCTCGTCGGAAGCGGTCGGCATGGGCATCTCCGCCTCGGCGCCGGGCCAGGAGGTGCAGACCGCCGCCTTCGCGCTCGGCCCCAATTGCGGGGTGTTTTCCGAGGACGACCGCCGGATCGAGCCCGGTTCGGGCGAGCGGGGCCTCGTCGCGGTCACGGGCTTCCTGCCGATGGGCTACTACAAGGACGAAGAGAAGACGGCCAAGACCTTCAAGACGCTGGAAGGCAAGCGCTGGAGCGTGCCGGGCGACTGGGCCGAGGTGAACGCCGACGGCACCTTGAAGCTCCTCGGCCGCGGGTCGGTCTGCATCAACACCGGGGGCGAGAAGGTTTTCCCCGAAGAGGTGGAGGAGTCGCTGAAGACCCACGCGCACGTGCGAGACGCCGTCGTGGTTGGCGTACCCGACCCCCGCTTCGGCGAGCGGATCTGCGCGGTCATCGAGCCCGAGGGCGGCGCCGAGCCGAGCCTCGCTGAACTGTCAGAGCACGTGCGCAATCACCTGGCCGCCTACAAGGCGCCGCGCGAGCTGGTGGTCGTGGACTCGATCGGCCGCGCGCCTAACGGCAAGGTCGACTACAAGGCCGTCAAGGAGCGCGCGCTCAGGGCGTTGAACGAACCGGCGTGAGCCCCGCCTCGCCGGCCTGGGTCGTGGCCCAGTCGCGGCGCTCGGCGGCCAGGCTGCGGATGAAGTCCACCAGCGCGGCGCGCGCCTGACCGCGCGGCAACTCCGCAAATGCGTGCAGCAATTCGAGGGCGCCGGGCTGGGCCAGGAGGACGGCCACCTCGTCGATCGCCCCGCTGGCTGGCGAGACCTCCCCGAACAGTTCCGAGATCGGCGTCTTCAGGGTGGCGGCGATGCGCGACAGCATGGACGCGGACACCCGGTTCGCGCCGCGCTCGTATTTCTGAATCTGCTGGAAGGTGACCCCGGCGGCGTCGGCCAGCGCCTGCTGGGAGAGCCCGCGAATCTTGCGCAGCAGGCGGATGCGCGCGCCCACCGCCAGGTCCACGGGATCGGCGAAGCTCTCCGGCTCTCGGTCCGCGGGTCGGCTCGTTTCGCGATCGTTTCGGCTCATCTTCGCCCTCGCCGAGCGCAACCTTCAGCATTGCGTCGCGGATTGCAAGATCGGCCGCTCCAGGCGGCGCATGAGGATCGAGGCAGGCCTCAGTTCGCCGCCACCGCGCGCGCCGCCGACTGCGCGGCGATGACCGCCCGGCCCTCGCGCTCGGCCATGCGCCGGAAGGTCGCCAGCGCCTGGCCCACCACCTGATCCATGTTGTAGTAGCGGTAGGTGGCGAGCCGCCCCACGAACTGGACGTTGGGCGTGTCCAGCGCCAGCGCCTCGTAGCGTTTGTAGAGGGCCTGGTTCTCCGGCCTCGGCACCGGATAATAGGGATCGCCGTCCGCCTTCGGGAACTCGTAGGTGATGGTGGTCTTGCGGCATGCCTGGCCGGTCATGTGCTTGTATTCGCTGATCCGGGTGTAGGGCGTGGCCTCGTCGGGATAGTTCACGGTGCCGACCGGCTGGAACCACTCCCTTTCCAGGGTCTCGTGGCGGAATTCCAGGCTGCGGTACGGCAGCCTGCCGAACCGGTGCTCGAAGTACTCGTCGATCGGCCCGGTGAAGATCAGACGGTCGTAATCGGCCTCCTCGCGGACGTCCTCGAACTCGACGCCGAGCTCGAGCGTGACGCCGGCCTGGTCCAGCATGTTCTCGAACATCCGCGTGTAGCCCTCGGCGGGCATGTTCTGGAACTTGTCGGTGAAGTAGCGGTCGTCGGTGTTGGTCCGCGTCGGCACCCGCGCGGTGACGCTCTTGTCCAGCTCCGAGGGATCCATCCCCCACTGCTTACGGGTGTAGCCTCGGAAGAAGGTCTCGTAGAGCTCGCGGCCGACCTTGGAGATCACCACGTCCTCCGAGGTCCCGATCCTCTCGACCGGCTCGGCGCGGCTCTCGAGATAGGCCTCCGCCGCTTCGTCCGTCTGCAGGTCGAGGCCGTAGAGGAGGTTGAGCGTGGTCCGGTTGATCGGGATCGGCACATGCAGGCCGCCTCTCACGCAAGCCAGAACCCGGTGCTCGTAGGGCCGCCATTTCGTGAATTGCGACAGGTAGTTGGCGACCTCTTCTGAATTCGTGTGGAAGAGGTGCGGACCATATTTGTGCATCAGGACGCCGGCCGCGTCCTTCTCGTCGTAGGCGTTGCCGCCGATGTGCGGGCGCTTGTCGATCAGCAGCACCCGCTTGCCGAGCTGGCTGGTCAGGCGCTCGGCCAGCACCGAGCCGGCGTAGCCCGCGCCCACGATCAGATAGTCGAAGGGCTTGCGGCGCGAAGACGGCCGGATCACCGGCGCGGCGAGGTCGTTGGCCAGCAGCCTGGGGCTGCGCAGGGCCGCCGCGCGGGTGATCTCCAGGTTCATCCGCGCGAAGGTCTCGTCCCAGGAGATGGCGGAGAGCGCAGCGTCCACCGCCTTGAGCCACGGGCCCCTCGTCCGCGACAGCGCCAGCGCCTGGTCGCAGGCCTCGATGAAGGCGTGGGGATCGCCCGCGATCTTCACCGCCTCCAGCTCGCCGTAGTGCCGCGCCACATCGACGATCGGCGTCGAGACCACCGGCCGGCCGGCGGCCAGGTACTCCGGCGTCTTCGTGGGTGAGATGAAGCGGGTGGATTCGTTGATGGCGAAGGGCATCAGCGCCACGTCCCAGCCCGCGAGATACTTCGGCAGCGCGTCGTAGGGCTTGCCGCCCAGGTAATGGAGGTTCGGCCGTCTAGGCAGGTCCTCCGGGCTGATCTTCACCACCGGGCCCACGATCACCAGGCTCCATTCGGGCCTCGCATCAGCGAGCGCGGCTAGCAGGCCGAGGTCCATGCGCTCGTCCACCACCCCGTAGAAGCCGAACCGCGGCCAGGGCAGCCCGGCCTGATCCGACGGTTCCGCGCGATGCGTGCGCGCCTTGGCGAAGTGCGCCCGGTCCACGCTGGAGGGGAAGGGATGGATGTTGCGATGCCGGTCCCGCTTGGCCTCCCAAAGGGAATAGCCGCCGGTGAAGACCACGTCGGCCACGGCCATCAGCTCGCGTTCCAGGAGCGTCAGCTCGGGCGGGGCGAACTTGAAGTTCGCCAACTCGTCCATGCAGTCATAGATCGTGCATACCGCCTCCAGATGCCGCGAGAACGGCAGCATCATGGGCGTGTAGTACCAGCGGATGATGTCGCCCTCGATCGCGGCCATAGCCCCGTCAAGCAGGCCCTTGAGGATCTCGTCACGGTCGCCGGCATCCAGTCCGGGCGGCAGGATGGGGGTCAGCACCATGACCCCGCTTTCGGTGCAGACGTCGCTCTGCAGGGTCGGAGTCAAACCCGCCACGCCCTCGAGCGGCTCCTCCCAGAAGATCACCCGCCGCGTTTTGGCGAAACGCCTCATCAGGTGCTGCGGGCGTTGAAAGACGAAGTTCCAGCGCAAATGAGAAAAGCAGATGACTGTCTGACGCCCTCGCGAACGCGGCCCGATCGGAATTGAAAACGACGCACCGTCACCGGCGCTCGGGAACTGCTGCGAGTTCAAGGCGCATTCCTTTGTTGAATTATGACACACGAAGCCCGCTTGACTAATTCGCAGGCTCCGCAATGGTTCCTCGCTCGCAGCCCCGGGTTGCTGGAATTCTCAAGTAATCGGGAGACCAGGGCTGGGCGCCAGCCGCAACGGTCAAGTTTTTGTCGGCCAGCCGACTATCGAGGCGCCGCCTGAACCGTCCGGCCGGCGGCCCGCGCGCCCGTCGAATAGGCAGGCTGAGCCTCCCACCTGAGCGCGTCGGCGACGATTTGGTCAAGCTCCGATCGCTCGGCGGCCCAGCCCAGCAACTCGCGCGCGTAGCTGGGATCGGCCACCAGGCTCGGCGGATCGCCGGCCCGGCGCGCGCCGATGGCGTGCGGCACAGGCCGTCCCACGGCGCGGGCGACCGCCGCCACCACCTCCAGCACGGAGCGGCCCTGGCCTGCGCCGACATTGGCCGTCTCGAAGCATCCGGCCGCCAGATCGGCTTTCAGCGCCGCCACATGCGCCGCAGCCAGATCGTTCACGTGAATGTAGTCGCGCAGGCATGTCCCGTCGGGCGTGTCGTAGTCCGTGCCGAACACGCTCAGCGCCGGACCCCGGCCGAGCGCCGCGGCGATGGCCAGCGGGATCAGGTGCGTTTCCGGCTCGTGCGCCTCGCCGATCGCGCCCGACGGGTCCGCGCCGGCCGCGTTGAAGTAGCGCAGCGCCACGGCCGACAGGCCATAGGCCCGGCATTCCGCCGCAATCATCCACTCGCAAGCCAGCTTGGTGTCGCCATAGGGGCTGGCGGGCGCCTTGGGCGCCGCCTCGGGGATGGTTTCCAGCGGCCCGCGCCCGCCCTGACCGTAGACGGCCGCGCTGGAGGAGAAGACCAGCCGGTCGACGCCCCGGTCACGGATCGCCGCGAGCAGCGAGATCGTGCCGCCGACGTTGACGTCCCAGAACAGATCCGGCCGCACGACCGAGCGGCCGACCTCGATCAACCCGGCGAAGTGGATCACCGCCTTGATCCGGTGCGCTTCGACGGTTTCGGCCAGCGCGCGCCCGTCGCGGATGTCCCCGTGCACGAACTCGCCCCAGCGGACCGCCTCGCGGAAGCCGGAGGAGAGATCGTCATAGACGACCGGAAAATAGCCCTGCTCATGCAGGGCCTTGGCGGTGTGCGCGCCGATGTAGCCGGCTCCGCCTGTGACCAGCACGGCGGGCTTCGATCCCCGATTCATGGCGGGATAATCGGTCCGACTGATTTCAGGTTCCAGCCCAAAGGCCCGGATTTTTGGAACAATCTTGCTCCAGCTGGGCTTACCATGCGGGATGTCGCGGGAAAGCCAGGGTGTAATGCAACCGCTTGAGCTGTGGGGCGGTCACGAGTGCAGCGTGAACCGCGTCGGCGGCGTGTTCCACGATCAGACCATCCGCTCGGGGCACCAGCACCGGATCGAGGATCTGGAGCGCTTCGCCGCTCTCGGCATCCAGGCGCTGCGCTATCCTGTGCTCTGGGAGCGCATCGCGCCGCAGCGTCCGGACAAGCAGGACTGGGCCTGGACCGACCGCCGGCTCGCCCGCATCCGCGCGCTCGGCCTGCGCCCCATCGCCGGGCTGCTGCACCACGGCAGCGGGCCCAAGCACACCAACCTGCTGGACGAGAGCTTCGCCGAAGGCTTCGCCCGGTTCGCCCGCGCGGCGGCGGAGCGCTATCCCTGGATCGCCGAGTGGACCCCGATCAACGAGCCGCTCACCACCGCGCGCTTCTCGGCGCTCTACGGCCACTGGCACCCGCATCTGAGCGACGAGCCGATGTTCTGGGCGGCGCTGCTCAACGAGATCGACGCCACCCGGCTCGCGATGCGCGAGATCCGCGCCGTGCGTCCCGACGCGCGACT
>Ga0308173_10001304_pt1 | contig 12270 bp, 7 predicted proteins | sample PhyPR1_FD_203716 | JGI IMG/M metagenome (GOLD analysis project Ga0308173, IMG submission 203716) | Soil microbial communities from UC Gill Tract Community Farm, Albany, California, United States - DLSLS.P.R1 | ecosystem: Environmental > Terrestrial > Soil > Agricultural land | place: USA... | reverse complement strand
ACCGATCCGCCCAACAGACGCGAGAACTCGCGCGAGATCGAGAGGCCGAGGCCGCTGCCGCCATACCTCCGGCTCGTGGTGCCGTCCGCCTGCTGGAACGCCTGGAAGATGAGGTCCTGCTTGTCACGCGGAATGCCGATGCCGGTGTCGCGCACCTCGAAACGCACCGCGTTCGCGCCCGCGCGCAGGACGGCGACCGCGACGCTGCCGCGCTCCGTGAACTTGAACGCATTCGAAAGCAGATTGCGCAGCACTTGCAGAAGCCGCTGGCTGTCGGTGACGAAATACTGCGGCACGTCATCGCCCACTTCGGTGATGAACGAAAGCCCCTTCGTCTCCGCGACCGGCGCGAAAGATTGCCTGAGCGCCTGCAACAGCGATTCCACCGACGTTGTCGCGAACTGCACGTCCATCTGGCCCGCTTCGACCTTCGACAGGTCGAGAATATCGTTGATGAGCGAAAGCAGATCGCTATTGGACGAGTGAATGGTCGCCGCGTAGCGCACCTGGTCGTCCGTCAGATTCCCCTGCTTGTTGTCCTGCAGGAGCTTTGCGAGAATCAGCGAGCTATTGAGCGGCGTGCGCAGTTCGTGCGACATGTTCGCGAGGAACTCGGACTTGTACTGGCTCGCGCGCTCCATTTCCAGCGCGTTGGCGGTCAGTTCCTGCTGCGCTTGCAGCAGTTCGGTCTTCTGGCGCTCCAGATGCTGCGAATGTTCCTCGAGCTGCACGTTCGTCTGTTCGAGCTCGGCCTGCTGCTGTTCCAGCCGCGCCTGCGAATCCTGCAACGCGCGCCCGCGTTCCTCCAGTTCCTCGTTCGATACGCGCAGTTCTTCCTGCTGAACCTGCAACTCTTCGCTCTGACGTTGCGTTTCTTCGAGCAACTCGACGAGCCGCGTGCGATACCGCGCCGAACGCAGCGCCATGCCCATCGCCTCGGACGCCGACTCGAGCAGCACGCGGCTATCTTCGAAGCGCCCTTCGCCGCCGACGAAACCAAGTTCGATCGCGCCCGCCACGTCGCCGTCGGCATACAGCGGCGCGATCACCACCCGCGATGCCGCCGCCGCGCCAAGCGCCGATCCCGCCTTCAGGTAATGCGCGGGGGCATCGCGCAATTCGAGCACGCGTTTGTCCTGCACCGCCTGACCGACGAGGCCCTCACCGGGCGCAATCCTGCGCGGCGCGCCGTTTTCGTCGGGAAGCGCCCACGCCGCAATACGTTCCAGGGCGTCGCCATCGAGGGCGTAGACTACGCCGACCTTCGCGTTCACATAAGGAATCAGCGAACGCAAGATGCTGACGCCGATCGAAGCGGGAGACTGCTCGCCGCGCAGTTGCAGTCCCATGTGCACGACGCCTTCCTGCAGCCAGGCGGTGCGTTGTAAGGCAAGCCGCGATTTGATATATAAGTGCGCCACCGCCGCCAGCACGAGCAGCACGAAAATGCCCATCGCGCGATTGAGCTGCAGGACGTCGTGGCTCGCCGTCGCATCGGCGCGGGAAAGGGAATAGCCGAGAATCATCAGCAGCGACGACGCGCCCGCGGTCACGAGCGGAAACGCCGGCCGGTCCACCCACATGCACAGCACGACGGGCAACACGTAGAACACCCAGATCGCGACGCGCATGGGCGTGAGCAGATCAATGCCGAACACCACCGCAAGGGAGAGGGCGATGGCGAAGTAGATCCATAAAGCGTGGTTGCGAGTGTCTTGAGGCATCGTTGACCAGTAGTGTGTCCGTTAGCGAAGGCCGCGCGCCCCGCAGCAGGCACGGACCATAGCACGAGCCGCAACGCCTTGTCACATCTGGCTCCGCGGGCAATTCAAGCGGCCAACTCCGCGCGGCACTTGTTACGAACGGTCGCGCGCACGGCATATTCAAGAGGTAACAATGACTGACTTTTCCGGCTCCCGCGTGCTCGTCACCGGCGCTTCGGGTTTCGTCGGGTCGGCGGTTGCGCGGCTCGCCATCGAACGCGGTTTCAAGGTGCGCGTGCTGGTGCGCGCAACGAGCCCGCGCAAGAACGTCGAGTCGCTCGATGCGGAAATCGTCGTCGGCGACATGCGCGACGAAGCGTCGATGCGCGCCGCGCTGAAGGGCGTGCGCTATCTCTTTCACGTCGCCGCCGACTATCGGATCTGGGCGCCCGATCCGAGCGAGATCGAACGCGCCAACCTTGAGGGCACCGAAGCCACGATGCGCGCGGCGCTGGCCGAGGGCGTCGAGCGCATCGTGTACACCAGCAGCGTCGCGACGCTCAAGGTGACGAGCTCGGGCGCGATCTCCGACGAATCGAAGCCATCGGATGCAGCGAGTACCATCGGCGCGTACAAGCGCAGCAAGGTGCTCGCCGAGCGCGCCGTCGAGCGCATGGTCGCGAACGATGCGCTGCCCGCAGTGATCGTCAATCCATCGACACCGATCGGCCCGCGCGACGTGCGGCCGACGCCGACGGGGCGCATCATCGTCGAGGCGGCGACGGGCAAGATTCCCGCGTTCGTAGACACGGGCCTGAATCTCGTGCATGTCGACGATGTCGCGAACGGCCATTTTCTCGCGCTGGAACGCGGCAACGTCGGCGAACGCTATGTGCTCGGCGGCGAGAATCTGCCCCTGCAGCAGATGCTCGCGGATATCGCGGGATTCGTCGGCCGCAAACCGCCGACGATCCGGCTGCCGCGCGGACCGCTTTATCCGCTTGCGATCGGCGCGGAAATGTTCGCGAAAGTGAGCGGCAAGGAGCCGTTCGTGACCGTCGACGCGCTGCGCATGTCGAAGAACAAGATGTACTTCACGTCGGCGAAAGCGGAGCGGGAGCTGGGGTATCGGGCGCGGCCGTATCGCGAAGGACTGAAAGATGCGCTCGACTGGTTTCGCGCCAACGGGTATCTGGGAAGCTGAAGCCGTTCATGCGCGAAATACGGCTGGCGCGCATCAACTCTTCTATAAGACCCAAAAAAAGTTAAGTCACTGATCTTCCGGGAAAAATCGCCGTTTCCAGCGCGTGCGCAAGCGCGCTTTTGCACGCGGGACGGCCAAAATCAGGCAAAATAGCGGACTGATGCCGGAAGGCGCGAGCAACCAATGTTGCATGAGGCCCGGATGAGCGCGAAGCGCCCCTGCGGGCCGAGAGCAGCCGGCGGTCTTTTTTCCAACCCGTTTTCTGGATGTCGAGACAAGCGATGAGTAACCAGCAATCCACCATCATCTACACCCTGACCGACGAAGCTCCGCTGCTCGCGACCAGCGCCTTTCTGCCGATTATCCGCACGTTCACCGCACCGGCCGGCGTCAACGTGGAAACCAGCGATATCTCGCTCGCCGGGCGCATTCTGGGCGAATTCCCCGAATTTCTGAGCGAAGAACAGCGCGTTCCGGACAACCTCGCCGAACTCGGCCGCCTCACGCAAGATCCCGACACCAACATCATCAAGCTGCCGAACATCAGCGCGTCGGTGCCGCAGCTCGTCGCCGCCATCAAGGAACTGCAGGGCAAGGGCTACAAGGTGCCCAATTATCCGGAAGAGCCTAAGAACGACGAAGAAAAGGCCATCGCCCAGCGTTACTCGAAGTGCCTCGGCAGCGCCGTGAACCCGGTTCTGCGCGAAGGCAATTCGGACCGCCGCGCGCCGCTCGCCGTCAAGAACTACGCGAAAAAGCATCCGCATAGCATGGGCGAGTGGAGCATGGCTTCGCGCACGCACGTGGCGCACATGAAGCACGGCGACTTCTATCACGGCGAGAAGTCCATCACGAACGACCGCGCGCGCGAAGTGCGCATGGAACTCGTCACGAAGAGCGGCGAGACCATCGTGCTGAAGCCGAAGGTCAAGCTGCAGGACGGCGAGATCGTCGACAGCATGTTCATGAGCAAGAAGGCGCTCATCGCGTTCTATGAAGACCAGATGGAAGACGCGCGCAAGACCGGCGTCATGCTGTCGCTGCACGTGAAGGCGACCATGATGAAGGTCTCGCACCCGATCGTGTTCGGCCACGCGGTGAAGGTGTTCTACAAGGATGCGTTTGCCAAGCACGCGAAGCTCTTCGAGGAACTCGGCGTGAACGTGAACAACGGCCTTGTCGACCTGTACTCGAAGATCGAGGCGCTGCCGGATTCGCAGCGCGACGAAGTCATCCGCGATCTGCACGCGTGTCACGAGCATCGTCCGGCTCTGGCTATGGTCGATTCGGCCAAGGGCATTTCGAACCTGCACGCGCCGAACGACGTGATCGTCGATGCGTCCATGCCCGCGATGATTCGCGCGGGCGGCAAGATGTGGGGCGCCGACGGCCGTCCGCAAGACACGAAGTGTCTGATTCCGGAAAGCACGTTTGCGCGCATCTATCAGGAAATCGTCAACTTCTGCAAGACCAACGGCGCATTCGATCCGCGCACGATGGGCACGGTGCCGAACGTCGGCCTGATGGCGCAGAAGGCCGAAGAGTACGGCTCGCACGACAAGACCTTCGAGATTCCGCAAGACGGCACGGCGCGCATCGTCGACAACGCGACGAACGAAGTCATCGAAGCGCTCACGCAGCCGGTCGAGCAGGGCGACATCTGGCGCATGTGCCTCGTGAAAGACGCGCCGATCCGCGACTGGGTCAAGCTCGCCGTCACGCGCGTGCGCAACTCGGGCATGCCGGCGGTGTTCTGGCTCGACCCGTATCGTCCGCACGAAAACGAACTCATCAAGAAGGTCGAGACGTACCTGAAGGATCACGACACGGAAGGCCTCGACATTCAGATCATGTCGCAAGTGCGCGCCATGCGTTATACGCTCGAGCGCGTGATTCGCGGCCTGGACACGATCTCCGTGACCGGCAACATCCTGCGCGACTATCTGACCGACCTGTTTCCGATCATGGAACTCGGCACGAGCGCGAAGATGCTCTCCATCGTTCCGCTGATGGCGGGCGGCGGACTGTACGAAACGGGCGCGGGCGGCTCCGCGCCGAAGCACGTGCAGCAACTGGTGCAGGAAAACCACCTGCGCTGGGATTCGCTCGGCGAATTCCTCGCGCTGGCGGTGTCGCTGGAAGAGCTCGGCATCAAGAGCAACAACGCAAAGGCCAAGCTCGTGGCGAAGGCGCTCGATGCCGCTACCGGCAAGCTTCTCGACAACAACAAGGGGCCGTCGCCGAAGACCGGCCAGATCGACAATCGCGGCAGCCAGTTCTATCTCGCGATGTACTGGGCGCAAGAGCTTGCCAACCAGAGCGAAGACCGTGAACTGGCCGAACGGTTCGCGCCGCTCGCGAAGGCGTTGGCCGGGGACGAGCAGAAGATTGTCGAGGAACTGACTGCCGTGCAGGGCAGCGAAGCGGACATCGGCGGCTACTACAAGCCGGACGATGCCAGGCTCACCGCGGTGATGCGTCCGAGCACGACCTTCAACGCAACGCTCGCGCAGTATCAGTCACAGGCGAAGTAACGTTGCGCGAGGCGCGGGCCGCACGGTCCGCGTCTCATCGCCCGGCGTTGTTCAGGTTCGTTCCCGGACGACGCCGGCGCGAGTTCGTTACGAACGTCGTCCAGGCGGCGTTCCGTCCAATGGAAGCGCGCTCCGCGTCGTCCATGTGCCATTTCAAAGCATTTCGTTACAACGTGTGCCGGCTCACCACGAAGCGAGCAGGTAAAATCCTTGCCTCGCTGCCAGCTTCGCAAGACTACCTATTCGCATGAATCTACATGACCAGCTCGGCGCGCTGGAGTCGAGCCTCGATGTGCTCCTCCGGACCGCCTCTCTTCCCGCTGCCGTTGCGCCTGTTACTGAATCATCCGACGAACCGCCCGCGCCGCCACCCGTCCCAAGCGTCGATGGCGCGGAACTCGCCTCCGTGCCCGAGCACGCCGAGGGTCAGCCGACGCTGACGGTTGCGCGTCCGGAGCGGGACACGATTCAGATGACGATCGCCGGGAAATCGGTGCTGCTGAATCCGGAGGGCGTGTCGGAGCTGATCGAGGAATTGTCGAATGTGCGGGCGTCCATGTCGGCCGAGCAGCCGACGGGCATCGCGCCCGGATGGCGTTTCGCCGCGACGAAGAATCCGGTCATGGCGGTGCAGAAGCACGCCAACGGCGACCGCCTGCTCATCATGCGTCACACCGGTCACGGCTGGGTGCCGTTCACCTTCTCGCCGGATATGGTCGTCGAGTTGTACACGATGCTGACCAAGCGCTAAACCCGCGCACCGGGATCAGGACCCTTCCTGCGTCGGCGCCTGCACGCGCGCCTTCCACTGTCCGCCCTTGCCGCTCCAGTAACGCACGGCCGAGCCGATCGTCGCCGACACGTAGAACAACGCGACGAGCGGCAACAGCGGCGCCCACAGCAACGAGCGCCGGTAATAGCGCAGCATCGGACCATAAGCGATGCACATGAGTGCCCACGCCGCGCAAGCGGGCCACGCACGTGCGCCCCACGTCAGCGCGAAGAGCGGCGGCACGAGATAAATCAGCGCCATGCCCAGCACTGTGCCCGCGAGCAGAAGCGGCGAATAGCGCAACTGCGTGAACGCGGTCCGGGCAATCATGTTCCAGATCTCGCGCCAGTCGTCATAGGGGCGAATCGATTCGCTGCTTTGAGCGAGGTCGAGGCGAATGGGGCGCGCATCGGCACGGCCCGCGCGATGCTTGATGCGCTGCGCGAGGCTGCAATCGTCGATCAGCTCGCCGCGAATCGATTCGATTCCACCTGCTTCCGTTAGCGCCGACCGGCGCACCAGCATGCAGCCGCCCGCCGCGCCCGCCGTCATCTTGCGCGTGTCGTTGACCCACGCAAACGGGTAGAGCTTCGCGAAGAAGAACACGAACGCCGGAATCAGCGCCTTCTCCCACGGCGAATCGCAGCGCAGGCGCACCATCAGGGAGACCAGATCGCGATCCTCGAGGATTGTCCGCGCGACGAGTTGCGTCGCAGCATCGGTGGGATGGTGGATGTCGGCGTCGGTGAGAAGCAGAAATTCGGCGGGCAGTCCGAGCGAGTCGATTGCATTGATACCCTGCGACTGCGCCCACACCTTGCCCGACCATCCCGGCGGCAGCGGCTTGCCTGTCAGCACGGTCAGACGATCTTCGAGCCCCAGATCGCGGGCGGCGGCGAGCGCCGCGGCGGCCGTGCCGTCCGTGCTGTGATCGTCGACGACGACGACGTGATACGCGCCCGCATAGTCCTGCTTGAGCAGCGAACCGACCGCGCGGCCGATGACCTCGGCCTCATTGCGCGCCGGCACCACGGCAACGAGCGCCGGCCATGCGCCGCGCCGCGCGATCTCCGCGTTGCCGACGGCGTGCACGGTCGCACCGGACAGCGCGGGCGCGGGCTGCGCGCGCCAGAAGCCGCCGCGCGCAAGGAGCAGCACGATCCAGATCAGGAATGACAGCCAGGCGATCAATAACATGAGTCAACGATTAGCTTGAAGCCGCGACGCGGACAGCGCGCGGTTGCAGGAAACGGGGGACGCGGTAAGCGAAGCGTTGTTTAGACAATACACATTCCGGATGGCGGCGGCCTGCAGAAACCAGCCGCGACGCGCCTGCACGGAAGCGCGAACGCAATGCAGCAAGCGTGCGCGCGGGTCCGGGCGACCAACAGTTTAATGGCTTTGGCGAATCGCCGTATTTCCACGCGCGGCCAAGCCTTTGCGCCGTGATGTGCAGTAAGCGCCAAAAAAGCGAACGCGTTAGAATACGCGGTCAACTTTGGCGCGCAGGACAAACTTACCGGACTTCTTCTCCGGTGGACTTTCCGGGACTAGCAGGCATTGCGAATGCACCGTTCCATTTAGGAAAGCGCGAGTTGCGCGCCCAATTACCCGAAACCCGCGCCAGTCGGAGTTCGCTCGAACATGCGTATCATCCTTGCTCAACCCCGCGGTTTTTGTGCGGGCGTGGTCCGTGCGATCGAAATCGTCGATCGGGCGCTCGAACGGCATGGCGCACCGGTCTATGTGCGCCATGAGATCGTCCACAACCGGCACGTCGTCGATAACTTGCGTGGCAAGGGCGCTCGTTTTGTCGAGGAGCTCGACGAAGTGCCGCACGGCGCGGTCGCCATTTTCAGCGCGCATGGCGTCGCGCAAAGCGTGGAGCGCGATGCGCAAGCGCGCGGTCTCGACGTGCTCGATGCAACCTGCCCGCTCGTCACCAAGGTTCACGTGCAGGGGCGGCAGTATGTATCGCAGGGGCGCACGCTGATCTTGATCGGCCACGCGGGACATCCGGAGGTGGAAGGCACCATCGGCCAGATTCCGGGCAAGGTCGTGCTCGTGCAGAGCGAAGCGGAAGTCGAAACCATGTCGCTCGCAGCGGATACGCCCGCAGCCTACGTCACGCAGACGACGCTTTCGGTGGACGATACGCGCGGCATCATCGACGCCTTGCACCGCCGGTTCACCGATATCGTCGGCCCGGACACGCGCGACATCTGCTACGCGACGCAAAACCGCCAGGCCGCCGTGCGCGAGTTGTCGTCGGAGGTGGACGTGCTGCTCGTCGTCGGCGCCACCAACAGTTCCAATTCGAACCGCCTGCGCGAGATCGGCGCCGAGAGCGGCGTGCCGAGTTATCTCGTCGCGGACGGTTCAGAGATCAAGCCCGAATGGTTTGCGCATGCGCAGACGGTCGGCATCACGGCGGGCGCTTCGGCGCCCGAGGAAATGGTCGAACATGTGATCCACGCCCTGCGCGCCTTCGGACACGTCGAAGTTACGACGATGAACGGCCGCGAGGAAAAGGTCGAATTCAAACTGCCCGCGAAGCTGCTGCAACCGCTCGCCGCGCTGTCGGCGACGGCAGCGACGGCCATTCGCGAAGAATAAGGAGAGGACGCAATTGTCTATTCCGATGCTCCAGAAGGTCCGCGTTGGCGCGTACATCGCCCGCCAGCATTTTTCGCGCACCAAGCGCTATCCGCTCGCGCTGATGCTCGAGCCGCTGTTCCGCTGCAATCTCGCGTGTAACGGCTGCGGAAAGATCGACTATCCGGACCCGATTCTGAACCAGCGCCTGTCGCTGGAAGAGTGCCTCGGCGCCGTCGACGAATGCGGTGCGCCGGTCGTCTCCATCGCGGGCGGCGAGCCGCTGCTGCACAAGGAGATGCCGCAGATCGTCCGGGGCATCATCGACCGCAAGAAGTTCGTGTATCTCTGCACGAACGCGCTGCTGATGGAAAAGAAGATGGACGACTACGAGCCTAGCCCGTACTTCGTCTGGTCTGTTCACCTCGACGGCGACCGCGAGGCGCACGATCACTCGGTGTCGCAGCCGGGCACTTACGACAAGGCTGTCGCGGCCATCAAGGAAGCGAAGCGGCGCGGCTTCCGGGTGAACATCAACTGCACGCTGTTCAACGACGCCAATCCGGACCGCGTGGCGAAATTCTTCGATACGCTCGGCCCGATGGGTGTCGACGGCATCACGGTATCGCCGGGCTATGCCTATGAACGCGCGCCGGATCAGCAGCACTTCCTGAACCGCGACAAGACGAAGAACCTGTTCCGCGAGATCTTCAAGCGCGGCAACAACGGCAAGAGCTGGTCGTTCAGCCAGTCGACGCTGTTCCTCGATTTCCTCGCGGGCAACCAGACGTACCAATGCACGCCGTGGGGCAACCCCGCGCGAACGGTGTTCGGCTGGCAAAAGCCGTGCTATCTGGTCGGCGAAGGTTACGTCAAGACCTTCAAGGAACTGATGGAAACCACCGAGTGGGACAAGTACGGCACGGGCAAGTACGAGAAGTGCGCGGACTGCATGGTCCACTGCGGCTTCGAGGCGACCGCCGTGATGGACACGGTGGCGCATCCGCTCAAGGCCGCGAAAATCGCGCTTTCGGGTCCGCGCACGCGAGGCGCCTTCGCAAAGGACCTGCCGATCGACCAGCAGCGCCCGGCGGAATACGTGTTCTCGAAGCATGTGGAGATCAAGCTCGAAGAGATCGGCCGCAAGCAGAAGAACAAGGGTGGAAAGACGGCGGCGGCGGTGAACTGAGCCGCGGTTTTCGGCCAGCTTGAACGCAAAGGGCGGATAACTTGGGTCATCCGCCCTTCGCTATTTGGCTTCCAGATAGTTCTGACAGCGCTCGCACCGCCGGGATCGGGATAGGGGCAGGCCTCGCGGCCCGACCCCTCCCACACCACCGTGCGTACGGGTCCGTACACGGCGGTTCGGATCAGTTGATCGGCGCTGGCCCGACCGACGGCAGGCCCAGCGAACGGAAGTAACGATTTGACAGCGCCTGGTTCAATGCCGGGCTGCAACTAAGGCGCCATGCACCGTGCGGTGAGCCCGCCGTCTGGGCAGCAAGGTTGCGGTTCACGCCTCGCGCAACCAGTTCCTCGAATCGGGTCCGGCCGCGTTTCCATTGCTTCCACAGGAAGCAGCGAAGGCGACGGCGGATCCATTCATCAAGTTTGTGGAGTACGGAGGGCGTTTCGCAGAAGCTGAAGTAGCCTCGCCACCCAGTCAGGTATCGTTTCAGCACGTCAACCATCTGGTCGACGCTGACCCCTCGCGTGCGTTGCGTCAGTTCCCGGATCCGCTCCCTGAAGCGGGCCAGCGCCTTGGGCGCGATGCGCCGTTTGACCGAATCCCGGTTCCAGAAGGTAAAGCCCAGAAACTTCCTCGTGTGGGGTCGCGCGACGGCGCTCTTCGCCTCATTGACCTTCAGCTTCAACCGGCTGGTGAGGAAGACCTTCAGGCCCACCATCACACGCTGGCCCGCGCGTTCGCTACGTACGTAGACATTGCAATCGTCGGCGTACCTCACGAAGTGCAGCCCCCGCCGCTCAAGCTCCCGGTCAAGGTCGTCGAGCATCAGATTGGATAACAACGGTGACAGGGGACCACCCTGGGGTGTCCCTTCGTCCGTTGCACCAACCAGCCCGTTCTCCAGCACACCTGCCGTCAGGAAGGAGCGAACCAGCTTCAGGACACGCCTGTCGCCAACTCGCTTTGCCACCCGGCTCATCAGGATATCGTGGCTCACGCGATCGAAGAATTTCTCCAGATCCAGATCTACAACCCAGCGATGTCCCGCCTGAATGTAGCCTTGTGCCTGCGCCACGGCCTGATGCGCCGAGCGTCCCGGACGGAAACCGTAGCTGGAGTCCGAGAACGTCGGGTCCCACTGCCTTTGCAGCACCTGCAATACCGCCTGCTGAACGAATCTGTCAAGCGCAGAGGGGATGCCGAGCTTGCGCACGCCACTTCCATCCGGCTTGGGTATTTCGACCCGTCTCACAGGTTGAGGCCTGTACGTGCCATTCAGCAGCGTGTCCCGGATCGACGGCCAATGCTCCCGCAGGTACGCCAGTAGTGCCTGAACCGTCATGCCGTCCACGCCGGGCGCACCCTTGTTTGCCTTCACACGCTTCAACGCCTGCTTCAGGTTCTCCCTTTCGCAGACTTCTTCCATCAGTCGGTCACAGGCCGACGGGCTTTCAGGCTCGGGGTTCGCCGTCATAGGTTCAGCCCCTCGATCAGCAGCCATCGGGGCTTCACCCCTGCCTCCGCCGTCAAGGACGCGATGCGTTTTCTGCTGCGCTCCCATGTCGAGTTCTCCGGCTTACTCGCCGCTCCTCTCCGTTTGGGCCTTCAGACGTCGCCGCCCTAATATGCCCGCTGCTGACTCCTGCGCGGCGCTCAGCGCCCCTTGCGAGTCGCTCAGTCCTGATTCCAGGACACCGCCCAGGCCTCCCGAGGTAAGCACAACCGCCTTCACCACACACCTGCCAGATTTACCACCCCGCCCCTTGATGGTTGAGGACTTCGCGATCATTGGCTCGCTCGTCCGGACGGGTAGGCCTCGTATCTGGTTTCTGTTCGTCAGGTCGTGGCTTTGCTACACGCTTCCTTCAGACCCCGCCTCACGACGACGCCCTTGCGTTTCGCTAGTCCTTCGCCCCATCAGGCTGGACAGGGGACTCGCACCCCCAAGCTGTTGCGCATGCTCGGCGCACCAAAAAAAAGCCGGCTCATTAGAGCCGGCCCAAAGAGCTCTGGCCAATCGGAGGGCCGGGCCAGAACCTGAGAGAGCAGATGCCACCATTCTTGGAGACGGCTAGAGCAAAAATTGAATTACGACTAGGGCCTACTCCCTATGAGGCTTCGGTAAGTTCGGAATAACCACGCATCCCTTGTACTAGTGCAGACGAGGAAAACGAGCGTAGCGCGCACCGCCATCTTCGATGGCCGCAATCAACGATAGTCGCAACCGGGTCAAAGCATCGCCGGCTTCGCGATGCAAAACGTTTGTCGGGAAG
>Ga0308173_10001302_pt1 | contig 12282 bp, 10 predicted proteins | sample PhyPR1_FD_203716 | JGI IMG/M metagenome (GOLD analysis project Ga0308173, IMG submission 203716) | Soil microbial communities from UC Gill Tract Community Farm, Albany, California, United States - DLSLS.P.R1 | ecosystem: Environmental > Terrestrial > Soil > Agricultural land | place: USA... | reverse complement strand
GTTGCTCCGCCGCAGCCGTGAACAGCGGCAACAGAGCCTGGCGCGGCTCGACAACGAAACCCTGAGTGAGCTGAAGGTGGAGGAGGTCTTTGCCCGCCGGCTGGCGCTGGATGAGGAGCTGCAACCGGCGCAAATCGCCGAGATGACCACCCTGTTCCGCCAGACGCTGGCCGCCATGGAAGAGACCCAATGAAGATCCTCACGCTACGGTTCAAAAACCTCAATGCCCTTCGCGGTGAATGGTTCATCGACTTCCGCGCCGAACCTTTCGCCAGCAACGGCCTGTTCGCCATTACCGGTGCCACCGGCGCCGGTAAAACCACCCTGCTGGACGCCATCTGCCTGGCGCTCTATCACCAGACACCGCGCCTGGGCGCGATTTCACAGAGCCAGAATGCGCTGATGACCCGCGACTGTGCCGAATGTCTGGCCGAGGTGGAGTTTGAGATCAAAGGAGAAGCCTGGCGCGCCTTCTGGAGCCAGAACCGCGCGCGCGGCACTGCTGACGGCAAACTTCAGGCACCGCGCGTTGAGCTGGCACGCTGCGCTGACAACACTATTGTTGCCGATAAAGTCGGTGACAAGCTGAAGCTGATCGAAACCCTCTCCGGGCTCGATTTCGAAAGGTTTACCCGCTCGATGATGCTGTCACAAGGCCAGTTCGCCGCCTTTCTCAATGCCAAAGCCAGTGAGCGCGCAGAACTGCTTGAGGAGCTGACCGGCACCGAAATTTACGGTCTGATTTCCGCCGCCATCTACGAGCGCCACAAAGAGGCAAAAACCCAGCTGGATCTGCTGCGCAGCCAGGCGGGAGCGATGGCGCTGCTGGATAGCGACGCACGCGCCGCGCTGCAACAGCAGCTCACCGATCTGACCGATGCGGAACAGCAGCTCAGCGCGCACTATCAGCAGGCGCAGCAACAGCAGCAGTGGCAACAGCAGGCGCAGCAGTTACAGCAGGAAGATGCGCAGGCTGACGTCGCGCTGCAGCAGGCCCAGGCTGCATCCCAGGCGGCAGAGGCCGATCGTCAGCGTCTTGCACGCAGCGAACCGGCTGAAAAGCTGCGGGTAAAACTGCAGCAGCGCGACGCGTTACGCACCGAACAGCAGCAGGTCGTGAGCCGCTGTCAGCAACTCACGTCGGCGCAGCAGCAGGCGCAGAGCCAACAGCAGCAGCATCAACAGCACTACGCGACGACCCAAAGTGCCCGCCAGCAGGCGCTGCAGGAACAGCAGCAGCAGGAAAGTCTGCTGACAGAACAGGTGCTGCCGCTGGATCAGCGGATCAGCGCACTGCAGCAGCAGCTTGCAGAGCAGCAGCAGGAAAATGCCCGACAGCAGCAGCATGCTGATCAGACACAGGCCAGCCTGGCAGAGCAGAAGCGCCAGGTTGAGACATGGCAGCAGGCGATTGCCGAACAGCATCAGTTACGCCAGCAGCTTGCCGATCTCGCCCAATGGGGCGCTTCGCTGCCGGTGTGGCAGGAGAACTTTGCCCTGCTGGCGCAGCGTGAAGCGTCCCTGGCCGGACTGGCGCAACAGCGCGAGCAGCAGCAGCGACAGATCGCCACCCAGCAGGCGGAACAGCAGCAGCAGGCAGAACAGGCGCTGCCGCGCCAGCAGGCGGAGCAACAGGCCCGCCAGGCGCTGTCGCAGGCGGAGCAAGTACTAACTTCGCTACAGGAACAGCATCCGCCTGCCGCACTGCGTCAGGCATTAAGCCAGTTGCAGAACAGCCGTCCGGCTCGTCAGCAACTGCTGCTGCTTTCAACCCAGTGGCAGCCGCTGCACCAGCAGCTGGGCCAGCGCCAGCAGCGGCTTATCGCGCTCGCAAAAGCGCATCAGCAGAGTGAAGCGGAACTCCAGGCCCTGCGCGAAACGTGGAAACGCGAAAAACAGCAGCTGGATGATGTCGAAAAAATCTGCGCGCTGGAGCAGCAGATTGTCGATCTCAGCGATTACCGCGCCCGGCTCGCCGCCGATCAGCCCTGTCCGCTGTGCGGCTCCTGCACGCATCCCGCCGTTGAGGCCTACAGCACGCTGGAAGTAAGTGCTAACCAGCAGCGCCGGGCTGCACTGCAGCAACAAACCGAGGCATTGCGCGAAGCGGGCACGACAAAAAGCGAACAGCTGAAACAGTCAGCCGTGCAGCAGCAGACCCTGCGCGATGAGATCGCGGAGATGCAGCAACAGCTCGATCGGCTTGAGCAGCAATGGCAGGCGCTGAGCGGTGAGCTGGCACTTACCTTCCCGCTCGCCGATCGGGATGCCTTAACCGCGTGGGAGCAGCAGCAAAGCGAGCGTGAAAGCCAGCTTGAGCAACAGCGACAGGCGCAGGAAGCCGCCGAACAGGCGCGTCAGGCCGCAAAAGATTACTATCTTCAGCAGTCACAGGCCTGGCAGCAGCATTTGCAGGCAGAACAGCTGGCGCAGCAGTCGCTGTCCAGCCTGCAGCAGGCGCTGGATGCGCTGCAACAGCGTCAGCAGCAGGAACAGCAGGCCATGGCGCAATTGCAGAGTCGTCTGGAGCAGCAGTTCAGTGCACACAACCTTGCCCTGCCCGACGCCGCCCATCGCGAGGCGTGGCTGACAGAACAGCAGCGGCGCTGGGAGCGCTGGCAGGAAAGTGAGCGGTTGCTCGCTAACCTGCAACCGCAGCTGTTAAAGGGGGAAACCCAGCTCACTGCCCTGCAACAGCAGGCAGAACTGGAGCAGCAGCAGCTCACCACTCGTCAGCAGCAGCAAAACCAGCGCGAGACGCAGCTCAGCGAGATGCGCCGTGCCCGTCAGGCGCTGTTTGGCGACCGCGAGGTCACCCACGCCCGCCAGCAGATACAGGCCCGCGTTCAGCAGGCTGATGAACAACTGGCACAGCAGCTCACTGCCCTGCAACAGGCGCAGGCCGAGGTCAGTCGCCTGCAGGGTGAGCTTTCGGGACTGGAAAATCAGCGGCAGACTCTCAATAGCAAACTGGCAGAGGCGGAAAGCGCGCTGCAGCAGGCACTCGAGAGCGCCGGATTCGCGGATGAAGCCAGCCTGCGCGCGGCGCTGCTGGATGAGCAGACCGCATTGCAACTGCGTCAGCAGTTGCAGCAGCTCGATCAGCAATGCCAGCAGCAGCAGGCGCGACTGGCGGATCTGCGTCAGCGGCTCAGTCTCCATCAGCAGGCGAAACCCGCTGCGATGCCGGAATCCGCCGAGGCGCTGGCGCAACAGCTGGAGCAGTTACGGCTGGCACTGCGCGACAACGCCAGCCAGCAGGGTCAGATTCAGCAGCAGCTACAGAGCGATGCCAGCCTTCGTGTGCGCCAGCAAAGCCTGATGACACAGATTGAACAGGATGGTGTGACGCTGGCGCAGTGGAGCCTGCTCAACGATCTGATTGGCTCCGCCAGCGGCGATAAATTCCGGCGCTTCGCCCAGGGCTTAACGCTGGATCACCTGGTGGCCCTGGCTAACCGTCAGCTCGATCGGCTGCATGGCCGCTATCTGCTGCAGCGACGGGCGCAGGATCTGCTGGAGCTGGATGTGGTCGATACCTGGCAGGCCGATGCGGCGCGCGATACCCGCACGCTGTCGGGTGGTGAGAGCTTCCTGGTGAGTCTGGCGCTGGCGCTGGCGTTGTCGGATCTGGTCAGCCACAAAACGCGCATCGAATCGCTGTTTCTGGATGAGGGATTTGGCACGCTGGATGCGCAGACGCTCGACACCGCGCTGGACGCACTCGATGCACTCAACGCCAGCGGCAAAACCATTGGGGTGATCAGCCATGTGGAAGCGATGAAGGAGCGCATTCCGGTACAGATTAAAGTACGCAAGATGAATGGGCTGGGTTACAGCCAGCTGGAACTGCCGCAGGGATAACGGGCGCCGCAGCGCCCGTTTACGTGCAATCAGCGGGCGCTAACGAGCTTGTAGCGAGGGCCGGTGAGTAACCCGCCCTGCTCGTTCTGTGCCAGCAGACGATTGCTGGTCAGTCCGGCCACGGTGTGCGCTTTATCAGTCACGTTGCTGGCAATCTGTTTGATCGCCGCACTGACCAGCATGCCGACCAGTCCACCGTTGTTGTTGTTGCCATTTTCACTGTCGCTGGCACTGGCCTTACCCTGCCAGATCTCTTTGCCGCTGCGCAGATCCACCAGCCGTGCTTTGGCGGTCACGATCGTCACGCTGTCAATGACCCGATAGCTGCTGCCATATTCGCTGATCGAGATATAGAGCGCGCTGTCGGCGTGGAAAATCTCATTCAGACGCTTCGCGCTGACGGCCTGGGCGTCACTGGCACTGGTCAGGCCATTCTGCTGAAAGGTCTCTTCAACCACTGCCACCGGGAAGACGTAGTAACCGGCTTCGGCCAGCGGGCGCGTCACCAGCGAGGTCAGACTGTGCGCGGCATTGATATCCGGCGAGGTGTTATCGGCCGGCAGCACCAGAATCGAGGCGGGCTTGCTGGCACGGAACGCACTGTAGTCATACGGTTTTTTCGTCGCACAACCGGTCAGCAGCAGCATCATCAGCACGCCGCCGAGGGCAATCAGTTTTTTCACCGTACCACTCCTTGTTTTTTACTCATCAGAAAATCCATGTAAGGTGCCGATTCGGGAAACAGCTGCTTCTCGGTGGCAAACTGACCAAAGGCTTTATTGGTATCGCCGGTTTTGGCATAGAGCAGACCAAGCTGGGCGTGCAGGCCAGGCGCAACCGGCTGGTTAACGGCACGGGCTTTTTCAATGTCCAGATTCAGCGCATCGATCTGCTTCAGCGGATCGCTGCCCGGCTGATAGTAACTGTAAACCTGCTGCTGATAATCGCCCCAGTAATAGATCGTTTTCGGCGCTTTTGGCGCACAGCCTGCCAGCAACGCCGCTGCAATCAGCAGGCTGCTCAGTGTCATCATCTTCATTTACTGCTTCCTTATTTAGCCGGACGCCATGCGCCGTTGTTGATTCCATCCACTAAATGATCGACCGCTTCACGAATCGCCAGATCCATAACTTTGCCGTTCAGCGTTGAGTCATAGCTGCTGGTGCCGCCAAAGCCGATGACTTCACGCGCCGAAAGCTGGTACTCGCCTGCGCCTTGGGAGCTGTAGACCACTTCAGAAGTGGTGACATCCACCACGTTCAGATTCACTTTGGCATAGGCGACCTGCGTTTTGCCGCGGCCCAGAATGCCCCACAGCTGCTGATCGCCCACTTCTTTGCGGCCAAACTCGGTGATATCACCGGTGATGATGAAGTTCGCGCCTTTGATATTCTGCTGGCTGCGTTTGAAGTCCGACTCCTGCTGCAGCTCTTTCAGGTTGCTGCGATCCAGCACGCTGAACCGGTTGGTCTGCTGCAGATGGGTAATCAGAATGGTTTTTGACTGATTGCCCAGCCGATCGACACCATCAGAGAAAATGCCGTTCATATAGGAGGAGCGGTTATCGAATTGACCCACCGCAATCGGGCTGCGCACGCCCTGATAAACCGGCTGGCTGGCCGCGCGAACCTGGGGGGCCTGAATAGCGCGGGAAGATTCAGTGGCGCAGCCGCTGATGAGCGAGGCCGTTAACAGGGAGAGTGCCGCAAAGGCATATTTTTTCTGCATTTCTAATCCATGAAGTGAAAGAGATGTAACCCGCGCCAGGGCGGTAAATTCTGGTTCTGACGACAGTCGGAGTAATGCCATAGCATTCATGATGCCGGTCTGTAGACTGTCGGCAGCAGACCGGAAGATCTTTAAGGAAAGTTGGCCAGTTAAATGAATTTAATTAATATAACGATGAGAATGTTGCCGGGGGTGATTATTGCAATGTCGCTCAGCGCCTGTCAGCAACCTGTGACAAAGCAACGGGATAGCGTGGCAAACCTCTGTCAGCCGTCGAAAGATCCTGACAGCCAATCCTGTCACTGGACTAATCAAATGCAGCCAGTACTGAATCGGCAGTTCAGCGATGCGGCGCGTTACGCCGGTCAGCAATGTCTGGTACGGATGGAGTGGCAACCACACAGCAGACATTATGCGGTGACCCAGACGCAGGGTGATGAAGCGCTCTGCCTGCGCGCCTGGCAACTGGTCGCGCAGACCCGCGATCTGCCGCCGCCGCCGGAGCCTGGACAACCGGCGTGGTTCGGCTTTGCGCCGCGCGGTTAGCTGGCCAGACCTTCCTGACGCCACTGGCGCGGACTGATGCCAAACCAGCGACGAAACGCGCGTGAAAACGCGCTGACTTCCGAGTAGCCCAGCAGCAGCGCCATCTCAGAGATGGGCAGCTGCTTCTGCTGCAGATAGTATGTCGCCATTTCGCAGCGCACCTGATCGACCAGCGCGGTAAAGCTGCTGCCCTCTTCGCGCAGCCGCCGCTGCAGTGACCAGCTCGACAGTCCGAGCTTATCCGCCACCTCTTCCAGTACCGGCTCACCCTGCATCAGCGATAAATTAACCTGCGAACGCGCCTGCTCAATCATGCTCTGCTGCGACGTCCCACGGTTAAGCCGCCGGATCGCATCCTGCATCACCATCAACAGGATCGGATCGCTCTCCGGCATGGCGCGCAGCAGATCGCGCTTGGGGATCACCAGTGAATTAAACGGCTGATCGAACCAGACCGGGGCATCAAACACTTTGCAGTGATCGTGCCACTGGCCGGGACGCGGATGTTCAAAGTGGACTTCGCGCGGTGCCCAGTGTCTGCCTGCCACGTGGCGGATCAGATTCATAAACATGCCCAGCGTCAGCTCTGCATCCTGTCGGCGCGACAGGATCGCGCCATGTCGTACCTGATAATCCAGCCGCCAGCACTCTCCCTTATCCACCAGCCGGGTTAAGGTGTCGTGCTGATGCCAGGGAAATGCGTTGACCACATTATGCAGCGCCTGTTCCAGCGTGGCGGAGCACAAACCGATGTAGCCGATCAGGCCTAATGACTGCGGTTTAAACTGCCTGCCGTAGTGCAAACCGAAGTTATCAAAACCGGAGTGACGCGCCGCCTCTTCCAGCACCCGACAGTAGTTAACCAGCCCCAGGCTGAGCGTCGGACTGGCCAGGCGCTCCGGATCGATGCCGCTGATGCCGAAGATGCGATCAACATCGCCGCCCTGGGTATGAATAAAGTCGCCTAAGCCAGTCGCCGCGGCTGCCAGCACGCCGTGATTGCCTGCCCCCGCCGCTGCCGAGCAGGCCGCAAACGCATCGGGCTTTATCAGTGTCGGATTCATGGTCGCCTCAGTCAGAATTCAGGTGGATCACCCGTCACTTCTATCCGAGCAATTTCCATACCAGGTCCCTGATGCCCGACGCGCCGCCTGCGGGCATTCCGGGCGGCGTGCGGGCTACGCGCAGGGCACTGCGGCGGCGCAGCGACGCCCGCCGCTGGTGCATCAGACGCCGACCGGCAGCTGCTCACCTTCCAGATAACGGCGGCAGAGGCGGACCGAGTGGCTGGCCCACGCCGATCCCAGGCTGCGCGCCATTTCGGTTTCGGCATGTGATCCCACCCACGCGGTGAGCTGGATACGACGCTGGATTAACAGCGCGGGCAGCATGGCCATCTCCGCATCGCTGATATGCGCCACCTGCTCATAGCCGCGGATCCAGTGATCGATCCACTCTGGCGCGCGCGGATGATGCTCAACAAAACTGATCGCCGCCGCCAGATCGTGCAGATACCAGCCGAGCCCGCAGTCATCGAAATCGATCACCCGCGTTTCGCCCTTGTGCAGCAGCAGATTGGTCAGCCGCAGATCGGCGTGGATCAGGCCATAGCGATCCGATCCTTTACCGAACTGCGTCATCGCCGCGCCGACCTGGCTTATCGCCTGCTCTACCACGCCGTGATCGGCAGGATTCAGATTCGGCGCATTTTGCCAGCGTCCCCAGTGACTCTCTGCGCTGGTCATGGTGTGGTGATCCCAGATGATGCGCTGGAAACCCGCAGGCGGCTGCCACTGTTTACTGTGCTGATGCAGCCGCGCGGTGATCTGGCCGAGCTGCTGAAAAGCGCGGGGATCGACGTCGGTGGTCGGCATCTCTCCGTCGATCCAGTGAAACAGCACCACGTAGCGTTCACCGCCCTCCGGCAGCCGCAGCGTCAGCACGGTTTCGCCCTCTTTGTCCGGCACCGCTTCCGGCACCATAATGCCGGTTTCGCGCAGCGCATTGAGCCACAGCAGTTCGCTGACGATGTCGGCTTTTTGATGATAATCGCCGCGATGCAGTCGCAGCGCATAACGCCGGCCTGCCGCCTGCAGCAGAAACGTGGCGTTCTCTGAGCGGCACAGCAGGCTGAGCTGGCCCTGCAGCGCGGCGGGATAACAGGCCAGCGCCTGCTGCGCCATCAGGGTGAGTTGGGAATCAGTCAGGTTGTCATATTGTTTAGCGCTCATCAGTCCGGCTCCTTGTCACTTGCGTTATCTCAGCATGCGTTGCCAGAAGGTGAGCTGCTTGACTCCGGAAGAGACAAAGTTGACCGCAGCGTGCAGCTGGCCCGGTTGTTGCCTGTGAGTTGACCGTGGAGGACAGAAGTCACTGCGCCCGCGTCAAGTCGTGGCGAGTAATGCAACGGCATTATCCCCTTACTGTAGCGTAATGGCGGTGTAACGCCGCGTGAGACCAACAACGACGGGGATAACAGTATGACAAACAGACTCAAGCCCACTCTGGGCACCCTGCATCTGTGGGGGATTGCGGTTGGCCTGGTCATTTCAGGCGAATATTTTGGCTGGAGTTACGGCTGGGCCGTGGCGGGCACGCTGGGATTTCTGGTCACCACCGCGTTGATCGCCACGCTCTATACCTGCTTTATTTTTAGCTTCACCGAACTGACCACCGCGATCCCCCATGCAGGCGGGCCATTTGCCTATAGTCGCCGCGCCTTTGGCGAAACCGGCGGACTGATTGCCGGTCTGGCGACGCTGATTGAGTTTGTCTTTGCGCCACCGGCGATTGCCATGGCGATTGGGGCTTATCTCAACGTGCAGTATCCCGAACTGAACCCGAAGACTGCGGCGGTCGGGGCTTACCTGGTGTTTATGACGCTGAATATTCTCGGCGTAAAACTGGCGGCGATGTTTGAACTGGTTGTGACGGTGCTGGCGGTGATTGAACTGCTGGTGTTTATGGGTGTGGTTTCACCCGGCTTCAGCCTGGCGAACTTTGCCGCGCACGGCTGGGCAGGCAGTGACAGCTTCGGACTGCCCGCCTTCTCCGGCATTTTCGCCGCCATTCCTTTTGCCATCTGGTTTTTCCTTGCCATTGAAGGCGCGGCGATGGCGGCCGAAGAGGCGAAAGATCCGACCCGGACCATTCCCCGCGCCTACATCAGCGGAATTCTGACGCTGGTGGTGCTGGCGATAGGTGTGATGCTGATGGCGGGCGGCGCGGGCGACTGGCGCAAACTTGCCGACATTAACGATCCGCTGCCGCAGGCGATGAAAATGATTGTCGGCGAACACTCTAACTGGATGCATATGCTGGTGTGGATCGGACTGTTTGGCCTGATTGCCAGCTTCCACGGCATCATCCTCGGCTATTCACGGCAGTTTTTTGCCCTGGCACGCGCGGGCTATCTGCCGCCTTCTCTGGCCAAACTGTCGCGTTTCCAGACCCCGCATCGGGCGATTATTCTCGGCGGCGTGCTGGGTATCGCGGCAATTTACAGCGATGGCGTGATTAATCTGCAGGGGATGACGCTGACGGCGGCGATGATCACCATGGCGGTATTTGGCGCGATTGTGATGTACATCATGAGTATGCTGAGCCTGTTTAAACTGCGCCGCAGCGCGCCGGAGATGGTCCGCAGTTTCCGCGCGCCGGGCTATCCGATTGTTCCGGGCATCGCCCTGCTGCTGTCGGTGGTCTGTCTGCTGGCGATGCTGTGGTTTAATCCGGTGATTGGCGCGCTGTTTTTCGCCATCATGCTGGCAGGCTATCTTTACTTCCTCGCCACCAAAGCACAGCGCGATCGGGCGCCGCAGGACAGTATGCTGGTCGGCGAATAAAACCGGCACTTGTGAGTGCCGTGGGTTAACGATTCAGCGCCGGGTCTCTCCGGCGCTGAATCGTCAGCGGATGCTCGGATAACTCAGCCGTTAAGCGGCCAGAGCCACGCCGCACCGCGTACGCCGCTGGAGTCGCCATGCTGCGCCTTCAGCACCGGCGTTTCACACTCCCCGCCAAATACCCACCTCTTCATCAGCACCGGCACGGTCTGATAGAGACGATCCACATTGCTCATCCCACCGCCCAGTACAATCACATCGGGATCGATCAGGTTTACCACCTGCGCCAGCGATTTTGCCAGCCGCAACTCATAGCGGCTCATCGCCAGTTCGGCGATCGGATCCTGCTGCGCCAGCAGCGAGACGATCTCCGCACCTTTGCGATGCACGCCGCTCAGCCGCTGATAGTCGATACCAAAACCGGTGCCTGAAACAAAGGTCTCAATACAGCCCTGCTGCCCGCAATAACAGGGCACTTCCTGACGGTAGCGCAGCTCATCCTCATCCATCCACGGCAGCGGATTGTGGCCCCACTCACCGGCATTGCCGTTGCCCCCGATACGCGACTCACCGTTGATCGCCACACCGGCGCCCGATCCGGTGCCGATGATCACGGCAAACACCAGCGACTTTCCGGCACCGGCACCGTCGATTGCTTCCGACACCGCCAGGCAGTTGGCGTCGTTGGCGATACGCACTTCCCGGTTCAGCGCCTGCGCCAGATCTTTATCCAGCGGCTGACCGTTGAGCCAGGTGGAGTTGGCATTTTTTACCCGCTTACTGTAAGGCGAAAGCGTGCCGGGAATACCGAGGCCGACCGTGCCGGTTTCGCCGGTTTTCTGCTCCGCCAGCGTGACCAGATCGACAATCGCCTGTACCGTTGCCTGATAGTCATCACGCGGGGTATTCACCCGGTGGCGGAACAGCTGCTCTCCCTTATCCGACAATGCGATCACTTCTGTCTTGGTGCCACCCAGATCTATGCCTATGCGCAAGATTACGTCCTCGTTATTCGTTCAGGTGAGAGATACAGTAAAAGGCGTCTGCCGGAAAGGCAATGAAACCACTCCGATGTTTCGCTATCATGCGCGCTGACTCTCGCAGACTTGTGCGCCCGATCGCGCCACGGTAAGGAATCCCGATGTTGTGGTTTAAAAATATGATGGTTTATCGTCTGAATCGTGACATTCCGCTGTCCGCAGATGAGATGGAAAAGCAGCTCGACGCCTTCACGTTTTCACCGTGTGGCAGTCAGGATATGAGCAAGACCGGCTGGGTCTCGCCGATGGGCAACCGCAGCGATGCGCTGACCCATGAAAACAAAGGCCAGATTGTGATTTGCGCCCGCAAAGAAGAGAAAATCCTGCCTTCGCCGGTGGTGAAACAGGCGCTGGAAGCGAAAATCGACAAGCTGGAATCTGAGCAGAGCCGCAAGCTCAAAAAGACCGAAAAAGATTCGCTGAAAGATGAAGTGCTGCACAGCCTGCTGCCGCGCGCCTTCAGCCGTTTCAGCCAGACCTACCTGTGGATCGATACGGTCAACAACCTGATTATGGTTGACTGTGCCAGCGCTAAAAAAGCGGAAGATACCCTGGCGCTGCTGCGTAAAAGCCTGGGCTCACTGCCGGTGGTGCCGCTGACGCTGGAAAGCCCGATTGAACTGACCCTGACCGAATGGGTACGATCAGGCGAGCTGCCTGCCGGATTCGCCCTGATGGATGAAGCGGAGCTGAAAGCGCTGCTGGAAGATGGCGGCGTTATCCGCTGCAAGAAACAGGATCTGGTGTGCGATGAGATCGCCAACCACATCGAAGCGGGCAAGCTGGTGACCAAACTGGCGCTCGACTGGCAGGAGCGCATTCAGTTCGTGCTGGCCGATGATGGTTCAGTGAAGCGTCTGAAGTTCAGCGACACGCTGCGCGACCAGAACGACGATATTGACCGCGAAGATTTTGCACAGCGCTTTGATGCGGACTTTATTCTGATGACCAGCGAACTGGCCGCACTGACCAGCAATCTGGTTGAAGCGTTGGGCGGCGAAGCCCAGCGTTAATCAGTCACCGGCAGAATCATCCTGACAGACGATATTCGCCAAAAAAATGGCCGCTAAGCGGTAATGTCAGTCAGTTAAGCGACAGGTGATACCGCAGTCTGGTGCCGGGCAGGGGCTGGCGGTCCTCGCGCCGCTTCGCGGTTCCTTCACTTCATTCGCCTGCCTGACGGACCGCCGGGGATGGCACATCCTGTGCCGCCCCGCCTTTCGCCCGCGTCCTGCGGGCTCTCCTGGCAGACTCATTCT
>Ga0308173_10001301_pt1 | contig 12288 bp, 9 predicted proteins | sample PhyPR1_FD_203716 | JGI IMG/M metagenome (GOLD analysis project Ga0308173, IMG submission 203716) | Soil microbial communities from UC Gill Tract Community Farm, Albany, California, United States - DLSLS.P.R1 | ecosystem: Environmental > Terrestrial > Soil > Agricultural land | place: USA... | reverse complement strand
GTCACAGAGCGGTCCGGCCTGAACGTCCGCGGCGTGGTCGCGCAGGACCTCGGTGGCCCGGCCGACCTGGTCGTGGCCGACCTCAGCTTCATCTCGCTGCAGGTGGTCCTCGGCGTCCTGGCGGGCCTGACGACGGCCGACGGCGACGTGGTGGTCCTGGTCAAGCCGCAGTTCGAGGTGGGGCGCGAGCGGCTGGGGCACGGGGGCGTGGTCCGGTCCGCCAGCGAGCGGGCCCGCAGCATCGTCGAGGTCGCCACGGTGGCCGCCTCGTCGGGGCTGCACGCGCGGGACCTGCGACCGAGCCCCATCCGGGGGACGACCGGCAACGCGGAGTACCTACTCTGGTTGACACCGCGCACCGGTGAGGGGATGGCCCCGGACCGGCTCGCGGCCCTGGCCGTCGAGCTCTCTGCAGAGGGGACCGCATGACCCGCCGCATCCTGCTCGTGGCCCACCCGCGACGCTCCGAGGCCCAGAACGTGGCCAAGGACGTCGTGGCCCGGCTCGTCGCCGAGGGCATCGAGGTGGCGCTGCTGCCGGAGGAGGCGGAGGCGGTCAACGTGCAGACCGACAACAGTGTCCTCGAGGCCGATCCCGACGACCCCGCCCGCGACTGCGAGCTGGTCTGCGTGCTCGGCGGTGACGGCACGATCCTGCGTGGGGCCGAGATGTCGCGCGGCACGGACGCGCCCCTGCTCGGGGTCAACCTCGGCCACGTGGGTTTCCTCGCCGAGGCCGAGCGTGAGGACCTCAAGGCCACCGTCGAGCGCATCGTGAGCCGCGACTACACGGTCGAGGAGCGGATGACCCTCGACGTGCGGGTCGCCTGCGACGGCGAGGTGGTGGCGCGGTCCTGGGCCCTGAACGAGGTCAGCGTCGAGAAGGCCGCCCGCGAGCGGATGCTGGAGCTGGCCCTGGAGATCGACGGCCGCCCGCTGTCGACGTTCGGCTGTGACGGGATGCTGATGGCCACCCCCACCGGGTCGACCGCCTACGCCTTCTCCGCCGGGGGCCCGGTCGTGTGGCCCGACGTGGAGGCGATGCTGGTCGTCCCCATCTCCGCCCACGCCCTGTTCTCCCGGCCGCTGGTCATCGGCCCGAGGTCCCGGGTGGCGGTCGAGATCCTTCCCCAGAACGAGGGATCCGGCGTGATGTGGTGTGACGGCGACCGGATGGTCGAGCTGCCCCCCGGCGCGCGCATCGACGTGTGCCGCAGCCAGACCCCGGTCCGGCTGGCCCGGCTGGCGACCTCCGCCTTCACCGACCGCCTGGTGGCCAAGTTCGACCTTCCGGTCGAGGGCTGGCGGGGCGCGGCCCGGCGCAACGGCAACGCCGGGTGGGACCTGGACGGCACCACCGAGCTCGGCATGGGCCGGATCGATCGCGGCCCGCACCGGGTCGTCGGCACGTCCGAGACCGGCTGACAGACCCGGTCCCTAGGCTGACCCCATGCTGCGTGAGATCCGGATCCAGAACCTCGGCGTCATCGACGACGCCGTCCTGGAGCTGAGCGCGGGCCTGAACGTCGTGACCGGCGAGACCGGTGCCGGCAAGACGATGGTCGTCTCCGGTCTGGGCCTGCTGCTCGGCGCCCGCTCCGACGCCGGTCTCGTGCGCACCGGCGCCCGCAGCGCCGTGGTCGAGGGCATGGTCGACGTCGACGAGACCCACCCTGCCGCCGCGCGCGCCGTCGAGGCCGGCGGTGACGTCCAGGACGGGTTGATCCTGGCCAGGACGGTCTCGGCCGAGGGGCGCTCCAAGGCCCACGTCGGCGGGCGCACCGCGCCGGTCAGCGTCCTCGGCGAGCTCGGCGAGCTGCTCGTCGCCGTGCACGGCCAGTCCGACCAGTGGCGACTGCGCCAGCCCGAGCAGCACCGGGTGGTGCTCGACCGCTTCGCCGGGCCGGAGGTCGAGACGGCCTCGGCCGACTACGCCGGGCGCTACGACGAGTTCCACCAGATGGCTGCCGAGGTCACCCGGCTGCGCGGGCTGGCCCGCGACCGGGCCCGTGAGGTGGACGTGCTGCGGGCCGGGCTGGAGGAGATCGAGGCGGTCGACCCCCAGCCCGGCGAGGACGGTGACCTGCGCGCCGAGGACGAGCGGCTGGCGCATGCCGACGGCCTGCGGGCCAGCGCCGCGCAGGCCCACGCACTGCTCTCCGGTGACGACGACGAGTCCGGCGTCGGCGGCGTCGGCGTGTCCGAGCAGCTGGCCTCTGCGCGCGCGGCGATCACCGGGATGACCGGGCACGACCCGTCCCTGCTCGACCTCGACCGCCGGCTGGCCGAGCTGGGCTACCTTGCCGCCGACCTCGGCGGTGACCTCGCGGCCTACCTGGCCGGTGTCGAGATCGACCCGGCGCGGCTGGCCTGGGTGCAGGAGCGACGCGCCGAGCTGGCGCGGGTGCAGCGCAAGTACGGCGACACCATCGACGACGTGCTGGCCTGGGCCAAGGAGTCGGCCGCCCGGCTGGACGAGCTCGAGGGCGCCGACGACCGTGCCGAGGAGCTGTCGGCGCGGCTGCAGACGCTGCGCAACGAGCTCGCCGCCGCGGCGGCGACCCTGAGCGCGGCGCGGCGGGCAGCCGCCGTGACCTTCGGCGAGCGGGTGACCACCGAGCTGTCGCACCTGGCCATGGGCAAGGCCGTGGTGCAGGTCGCGCTCGGCCGCCGCCCCGACCCGGAGGGGCTGCGGCTGCCGGGCGAGGACGAGCCGGTCCGGTTCACCCGGCACGGCGTCGACGACGTCGAGATCCTGCTGGCCGCCAACCCCGGCGCCCCGGCCCGCAGCGTCGCCAAGGCGGCCTCGGGAGGTGAGCTGTCCCGCGTGATGCTCGCCCTGGAGGTGGTCACCGGCAGCGGCGACGTGCCGACCTTCGTCTTCGACGAGGTCGACGCCGGCGTCGGCGGGAAGGCGGCGCTCGACGTCGGCGCGCGGCTGGCCGCCCTCGCCGGTCACGCCCAGGTGATCGTGGTCACCCACCTGGCCCAGGTCGCGGCGTTCGCCGACCAGCACCTGGTCGTCCGCAAGACCGATGACGGCCACATCACCGCCTCCGGGGTGTCGGCCGTGACCGGCGACGAGCGCCTGCGTGAGCTGGCCCGGATGATGGCCGGCACGCCCGACTCCGAGATCGCGGTCGAGCACGCCCGCGAGCTGATGGAACAGGCCCGCCCGCGGGCCCGACGCTGAGCCACGCGCAACTCCCGCGATGGCCGCGTCGGGTGCCGGGAGCGCGGGCGAGCCGTGGCACGATGGGCGGTGATGCCCATCTCCCTTCGTCGGCCACGCCGAGAGCCCGACCTGCCCGGTGTCCAGGGCACGGTCCGCGTCGACGCGCGCACCAAGGACCTCACCAAGCGGCTGCGCCCCGGTGACATTGCCGTGATCGACCACCAGGACATCGATCGGGTGAGCGCCGAGGCCCTGCTCGCCTGCCGTCCCTCGGCCGTCGTCAACGCCTCCCCGTCGATCTCCGGGCGCTACCCCAACCTCGGCCCCGAGATCCTGGTCGAGGCCGGCATCCCGCTGATCGACAACGTCGGCAAGGAGGTCATGCTCGCGCTGCGGGAGGGTCAGCAGGCCCGCGTCGAGGGTGACGCGGTGCACGTGGGCGACGTCGTCGTCGTCCGCGGCCGGCGCTACGACGCCGACGGGGTGCGGACCGCGATGAGCGACGCGCGCGCCGGGCTCGCCGTACAGCTCGAGGCCTTTGCCGCCAACACGATGGAGTACCTCCGTCGGGAGCGCGAGCTGCTGCTGGACGGAGTCGGGGTGCCCGACATCACCACCAACCTCGAGGGGCGGCACGCCCTGGTTGTGGTGCGCGGGTACCACTACAAGCAGGACCTGCAGACGCTGCGGCACTACATCCGGGAGTTCCGGCCGATCCTGATCGGGGTCGACGGCGGCGCGGACGCCCTGATCGAGGAGGGCCACCGGCCCGACCTCATCGTCGGCGACATGGACTCGGTCTCCGACGCGACGCTGAACTGCGGCGCTGAGGTCGTCGTGCACGCCTACCGCGACGGCAACGCCCCCGGGCTCGACCGGGTCCGCAAGCTCGGCCTCGACCCCGTCGTCTTCCCGGCCACCGGCACCAGCGAGGACGTCGCGATGCTGCTTGCCGACGACAAGGGCGCCACCATCATCGTGGCCGTCGGCACCCACGCCACCCTGGTGGAGTTCCTCGACAAGGGCCGCTCGGGGATGGCCAGCACGTTCCTCACCCGCCTGCGGGTGGGCGGCAAGCTGGTCGACGCCAAGGGCGTCAGCCAGCTGTACCGCTCACGCATCTCCAACCTGTCCCTGGCGGTCATGCTGATCGTCGGCCTGTTCGCCCTGTTCGTCGCCCTGGCCGCCACCCCCGGCGGCACCGCCATGCTCGCGCTGGTCGGTGCCCGGTGGGACGACGTGTGGTCCCTAGTCGTAGGAATCTTCACGTGATCGACTTCCGCTACCACCTCGTGTCCATCGTCTCGATCTTCCTGGCCCTCGCGGTCGGGATCGTGCTTGGTGCCGGTCCGCTCAAGGAGGATCTGGGCAACACCCTGACCCGCGAGCTCACCCAGCTGCGGCAGGACAAGACCGGCCTGCGGGCCGACCTCACCGCGGCCCAGCGGGGCATCGGCGCCCGCGACACCTGGGCCGAGCAGGTGTCGCCCCGGGTCGTGGCCGGGACGCTGACCGGTAAGACGGTCGCGGTCGTCGTCGCGCCGGGCGCCGACGGAGGCGTCGTCAAGGACACGGTCGCCACGCTCGCGGCGGCCGGTGCCAAGGTGGGCTCGACCGTCACCCTCTCCGAGGCGTGGGTCGACCCCGACAAGCGGACGTTCCGCAACAACCTCGCGGGCCAGCTGGCCACGCTGGTCAAGGTGCCCGGCGGCGCCAGCAGCCCTGACCAGCTGCCCGGTGCGGTGCTCTCGCGGGCGATCCTCGCCGGCAGCGACGCCGCGACCGACCGGCTCACCCCGGAGGCCGGCCAGGCCCTGGACGGGCTGCGGACGGGCGGCCTGGTCGACGTGAGCCCCGAGCAGATCACGCCGTCCTCGTCCGTGGTGCTGGTCGGCGGCCCGGTCAAGGGGGCGACGGCGGAGGACACGGCGAGCCGGGTCGCCGACTACGTCCAGCTGGCCCGGTCCCTGGACTCCGCCGGTTCCGGGGCCCTGGTCGTGACCCCGACCACTCCCGGCGACCCGACCACCTCGGGCCAGCTCGTCGCCGCGGTGCGTCAGGACGGCGCTGCCAGCAAGACCGTGTCCACCGTCGACGACGCCAACCTGCCGATGGGGCTGACGACGGCCGTGCAGGCCCTGGCCGAGCAGTACGCCGGGGGCGTGGGGCAGTACGGCCTCGCCGGTGACGCCAAGGCGGTCCTGCCCGAGCCCGCCCAGCGGTGATGGTCCGGCCGCGGCCCCTCGCCCGACCGCTGCATCGCGCCCAGACGGTCGCGACGGCGCTCGGTGCGGCCGCGTCGACCGCCCTGCTGCTGCAGGTCCTGCGCCGCCGACCGCCCGGGGGTGCGGCGCGGTGGACACGGACCAACCACGCCGGTGCCCCCGTGACCCTGCTCGAGGGACCCGCCTACGCCGTCGGCGCCGTCTGTGGCGCGCTTGCCACCGGCGGCACCGGCGCGGCACCCGCCGCCGTCGCCGGGCTCGGCGCGGCCGCCTTCGGCGCCCTCGACGACCTCGCCGGGGACTCGGCCAGCAAGGGGCTACGGGGCCACCTCGGTGCGCTCGCCTCCGGTCGGGTCACGACCGGCACAGTCAAGATCCTCGGGCTCGGCCTGACCGGCGCCGTCACGGCGGCCCTGGCCGACCGGCAGCGGCCGGGTGACGTCCCGGTGCTCGCCACCGTCACCGGGGCGGCCGTCGTCGCGGCCGCGGCCAACATGGCCAACCTGCTGGACCTGCGACCCGGGCGGGCGCTCAAGGTCGCGCTGCTCGCCGCCGCGCCGCTGGCCGCCGGCCATGACGCCGGCGCTCGGGTGAGGTCCACGTCCGCGCTGACCGCCGCGGCGGCCGCCGGCGCCGCCCTGGGGGCCCTCCCGGGAGACCTCGCCGGGACCTCGATGCTGGGGGACACCGGTGCCAACAGCGCCGGGGCGCTCGTCGGCCTGGCCCTGGTCGGGCGCACCGGCCTGCGCGGCCGGCTGGCCGCGCTGACGGTTCTCACCGCCCTGACCCTGGCCTCCGAGAAGGTCAGCTTCACCGCCGTGATCGAGGCGACGCCCGGGCTGCGCGAGCTCGACGCCCTGGGCCGACGGCCGGCCCGGTGAGCGCAGGGAGCGGCCCGGTGAGCACCACCCGAGGGCGCCAGCTCACCGGCGGGATCGCCGCGGCGGCCGGGCTGATCGCCGGCATCACCCTGCTGGCCCGCGTCACCGGCTTCGCCCGCTGGCTGGTCTTCTCCGGCAACGTCGGCACCACCTGTGCCGGCACGGTCTACAACGCCGCCAACACCCTGCCCAACGTCCTCTACGAGGTCGCCGCCGGCGGGGCCCTCGCCGCCGTGGCGGTGCCGCTCATCGCCCGGCAGCTGGGCCGCGGCGAGGACGAGCGGGCCGACCGGACCGCCTCCGCGCTGCTCACCTGGGCCGTGACGCTGCTCGTGCCGCTGGGCCTGGCCCTGGCCCTGCTCGCTGTGCCGATCAGCCGGCTGCTGCTGCAGGGACCGCAGTGCGCCGGGGCGCAGGAGCTCGGCGCCACGATGATCCGGGTGTTCGCTCCGCAGGTGCCGCTCTACGGCATCGGCATCGTCCTCGCCGGTGTGCTCCAGGCACACCGCCGCTTCCTCTCGGCGACCCTCGCGCCGCTGCTGTCCAGCCTCGTGGTGATCGGGGCCTACCTCGTGTACGGCGCGCTCGCGCACGGCCAGGGGGACGACCTGGCCGCGCTGCCGGCGGGTGCCACCCGGGCGTTGGCGGTGGGCACCACGCTCGGCGTCGTGGCGCTGAGCCTGCCGCTCCTGGTCCCGGTGACCCGGGCCGGGGTCCGGCTCCGGCCCACCTGGCGCTTCCCGGACGGGCTGGCCCGGCGGGCGGGGTCGCTCGCGTCGGCCGGTCTGCTCGCGCTGGTCGCCCAGCAGTCCGCGGTCATGGTCGCGGTCTGGCTGGCTGCGAACCGCGGCGCGACCGGCACGCTGAACGTCTACCAGTACATCCAGGCTGTCTACCTGCTGCCGTACGCCGTGCTGGCGGTGCCGGTCGCGGTGTCCGCGTTCCCGGCGCTGGCCACCGGGGCGGGGGAGCACGAGCTCACGTCGTCGACGGCGGCGACGGCCGGACCCTCGTCGACACCGTCCACTCCGTCGGAACCGTCACCCGCGGCCCGGGACGCGCAGCAGCGGGCCGGCGGCACGCTGGCCCGGTCGGCCCGGGTGGTGTCGGTCGCCATGGGCCTCGGGGCGGCGGTGCTCGTCGCCGCGGCCGTGCCGGTGGGGGCCTTCTTCGGTCGGCTGGACGCCGGCCGCACGCACCCCGGCGGGGCCGAGGCCCTGGCGTCGATGCCGACCGGTCTGGTGGCGTTCGCGCCCGGGCTGATCGGCTTCGGCCTGGTCGCACTGCTCACCCGCGCCCTCTACGTCCGCGGCCGGCCGGCGCACGCCGGTCGCTGGGTCGCCGCCGGCTGGCTGGTGGCGGCCCTGGGGCCGCTGGTGGTGCTGGCCGGCGGGGCGGACAGCCGCGCCACGCTCGTCGCGCTCGGCGTCGGCAGCAGCCTGGGGATGACCCTCGCCGCGGGTGGCCTGCTCGTCTCGGTGCGGTCGGCGTGGGGGCCTGCCGCGGTCGAGGGCCTGCGCCGCTCGCTGGCCGTCGCCGTACTGGTCGCCGTGCTGGCCGGCGGTGCTGGTCTGCTGCTCGCGCAGCGGCTGCCGACGAGCTCCCTGACCACGTCGGTGCTCGTCGGCGTGCTCACCGCTGCGCTCGCGGCCGGCCTCTACACCGCGGGGGTGCTGGCCCTCGACCGGGACACCGGCCGGATGCTCGTCACCAGGCTGAGGCGGGGACGCGGATGAGGGTCGTCCTGCTCGTGGGCCGCAGCACCGGAGGCATCGGCACCCACGTCGACCAGCTGGCCCGGGACCTGCGTCGCGGCGGCACCGACGTGGTCGTCGTCACCCACCCCGGCACTGCCCAGCGGTTCGGCTGGAACGACGCCCGCCTGTGGTGGCCGGACCGGTCGGCCGGCGTCGCCGTCCTGAGCCGGCTCTGGCGACTGCGGCGGCTCGCCGCCGGCGCGGACGTCCTGCACGCGCACGGTCACCAGGCCGGGCTGCTGGCCACCCTGCTGTCGCTGACCGCCCGCCGCCCTGCCGTCATCGTCAGCCAGCACAACATCGTGCTGCCCGGCTCCGGGCTGGGACGGGTGAAGGCCTGGGCCCAGCGGTGGGTCGCCCGGCGCGCCGACCTGCTCACCGGTGCCAGCCGCGACCTGGTCGAGCAGGCAAGGGCGCTCGGCGCCCCCGACGCCAGGCTCGCGTGCGTGCCCTCGCCCAAGGTCCCTGCCCTGCTGGCCGCCGACGTGCTCGACGCCGTGGGCCGGGAACGGCTGCGGGAGCGGCTGCTCGGCCCGGCCGGAGCAGACCTTCCCGTGGTGCTGACCATCTCGCGGATCGCCCCGCAGAAGGACCTCGGCACGCTGGTCGAGGCGGCCGCGGCCCTCCGGGCGCCGTGCCGCTGGGTGGTCGTCGGGGACGGCGACCCCGACCTGCGGCGCGGGCTGGAGGACCGGGTCCGTCGTACCGGGGCGCCCGTCGAGCTGGTCGGTGCCCGACGCGACGCGGCCGACCTGCTGCGCGCCGCGGACGTCTTCGTCCTGCCCAGCACCTGGGAGGCCCGGGCGCTGGTCGTGCAGGAGGCGATGGCGGCCGGCGTGCCGGTGGTGGCCAGCGACGCCGGTGGGCTGCGCGACCTGGTCGAGGGCGTGGGCCTGCTGGTCCCGGTCGGCGACGCCGCCACCCTGGCCGACCGGGTCGAGGCGGTGCTGCTCGACCCGGACCTGCACGCGACGCTGGCCAGCCGCAGCCGCCGCGCCGCCGCCGCGCTGCCCGACGGTGCGGACGCCGCGAGGGAGTGGCTCACCTGGTACGCCGCCGTGGTCGACGCGCGGGGCCGGCGCTGGCGTGCGGACCTCCGGTGATGACGTAGAGTTAAAGCCCGTGGTGGAGCAAACAAAACACATCTTCGTGACCGGGGGCGTCGCCTCTTCGCTCGGCAAGGGCCTCACGGCATCCAGCCTCGGACATCTCCTGCGGGCCCGCGGTCTGCGCGTGACGATGCAGAAGCTCGACCCCTATCTCAACGTCGACCCGGGGACGATGAACCCGTTCCAGCACGGTGAGGTCTTCGTCACCGAGGACGGGGCGGAGACCGACCTGGACATCGGTCACTACGAGCGCTTCCTGGACGTCGCCCTGGGCGGCACGGCCAACGTGACGACCGGCCAGGTCTACAACCAGGTCATCGCCAAGGAGCGGCGCGGGGAGTACCTCGGCGACACGGTCCAGGTGATCCCGCACATCACCAACGAGATCAAGGCCCGGATGCGCGCCGAGGCGAACCTGCCCGCCCGCGGCGCCCGGCCGGACATCATCATCACCGAGATCGGCGGCACCGTCGGCGACATCGAGTCCCTGCCGTTCCTCGAGGCCGCACGCCAGGTGCGCCACGACGTGGGCCGCGACAACGTCTTCTTCCTGCACGTCTCGCTGGTGCCCTACCTCGCGCCCAGCGGTGAGCTGAAGACCAAGCCGACCCAGCACTCGGTGGCCGCGCTGCGCCAGGTCGGCATCCAGCCCGACGCCATCGTGCTGCGCGCCGACCGCGAGATCCCCGACGGCGTCAAGCGCAAGATCTCGCTGATGTGCGACGTCGACACCGAGGCGGTCGCCAGCTGCGTCGACGCCCCGAGCATCTACGACATCCCCAAGGTCCTGCACTCCGAGGGCCTGGACGCCTACGTCATCCGCCGCCTCGGCCTGCCGTTCCGCGACGTCGACTGGACCAACTGGGACGAGCTGCTGCGCCGGGTGCACAACCCCGAGCACAGCGTCGAGATCGCCCTGGTCGGCAAGTACATCGACCTGCCCGACGCCTACCTCTCCGTCACCGAGGCGATGCGCGCCGGCGGCTTCCACCACGACGCCAAGGTGCGCATCCGCTGGGTCGCCAGCGACGAGTGCGAGACCGAGGCGGGCGCGCAGAAGGCCCTGGGCGGGGTCGACGCGGTGCTCGTGCCCGGGGGCTTCGGCGTCCGCGGGATCGAGGGCAAGCTCGGCGCCCTGAAGTGGTCCCGCGAGCGTGGCGTGCCCACCCTCGGGATCTGCCTGGGCCTGCAGTGCATGGTGATCGAGTTCGCCCGCAACGTCGCCGGCATCGCCGACGCGTCCTCCAGCGAGTTCGACCCCGGCACCACGCACCCGGTGATCGCCACCATGGAGGAGCAGAAGGCCTACGTCGAGGGCGCGGGCGACCTCGGCGGCACGATGCGCCTGGGCACCTACCCGGCCCACCTGGCCGAGGGCTCGGTGCTCGCGCGGACCTACGGCACGTCGACGGTGGACGAGCGCCACCGGCACCGCTACGAGGTCAACAACGCCTACCGCGACCAGCTCGAGGAGGCGGGGCTGCGGTTCGCCGGCACCTCACCGGACGGCACGCTGGTGGAGTTCGTCGAGCTGCCCGCCGAGATCCACCCGTACTACGTGTCGACCCAGGCCCACCCGGAGTTCAAGTCCCGCCCACACCGGGCCCACCCGCTCTTCGCCGGGCTGGTCGGTGCCGCCATCGATGCGCAGCGCGCCTCCCGGCTGGTCGAGGTCGAGCGCCAGGTCGCCGAGACGGTGGCCGCTCCGTGACGCTGGGCGCGCCGACCGCCCGCACCGCCGAGCTGGTCGACCGCCTCGAGCGGCGCCCGGTCGAGGCGAGCGAGCGGGTGTTCGACGGCATGGTCTGGGACGTCGTCCGCGACACCGTGGACCTCGGCGAGGGCGGCACGGTGCGCCGTGAGTACGTCCTGCACCCCGGCGCAGTGTGTGTCGTCGCGCTGGACGACCGCGACCGGATCCTGCTCATCCAGCAGTACCGCCACCCGGTCGGCACCTTCGAGTGGGAGCTGCCCGCAGGCCTGCTGGACGTGCCCGGCGAGCCCCCGTGGGAGGCCGCCGCGCGTGAGCTGCACGAGGAGGCCGACCTCGAGGCCGCCCGCTGGGACGTCCTGATGGACTACTACGCCTCACCGGGCGGGGTCAGCGAGGCGCTGCGGATCTTCCTGGCCCGCGACCTGTCCGACGTGCCGCACGATGACCGGCACAGCCGCGAGGACGAGGAGCTCGGCATGCCGGTGCGCTGGGTCGACCTCGACGAGGCCCACGAGGCGGTGCTCCGGGGCCAGCTGCACAACCCGGGCGCGCTGATCGGCATCCTGGCCGCCCACGCGGCCCGCGCGCGAGACTGGTCCACGCTGCGACCGCACGACACCGGCTGGCCCGAGCACCCCGCCTACGGCTAGGTCCGCCGCGCGCATCGCCACGCCCAGCCGTGGGTATGGCGAGGGCATGAGGACACGAACCATCGGCAACCGGACCGTCTCCGCGATCGGCCTGGGCGGCATGCCCATGTCGATCGAGGGCCGTCCCGACCGTGACCGCTCGCTCGCCACCATCCACGCTGCCCTGGACGCAGGCGTGACGCTGATCGACACTGCCGACGCCTACCACCTGCACGCCGACGAGGTAGGCCACAACGAGAGCCTCATCGCCGAGGCGCTGCAGACCTGGGGCGGCGACGCCGACGAGGTCCTCGTGGCCACCAAGGGCGGGCACCTGCGCCCGGGCGACGGCTCCTGGACCATCGACAGCTCGCCCAAGCACCTGCGCGAGGCGTGCGAGGCGTCGCTGAAGCGCCTCGGCGTCGAGGCGATCGGGCTCTACCAGCTGCACCGTCCGGACACGTCCGGCGTGCCGTACGAGGAGTCGGTGGGCACCCTCGGTGAGCTGCTCGACGAGGGCAAGATCGCCATGGCGGGCATCTCCAACGCCGACCCCGAGCAGATCCGGCTCGCCCAGGAGGTGCTCGGCGGCCGGCTCGTGAGCGTGCAGAACCAGTACTCACCGGCCTACCGCAGCAGCGAGCCGGAGCTGCGGCTGTGCACCGAGCTGGGCATCGCCTTCCTGCCGTGGTCCCCGCTGGGCGGGATCAGCAAGGCCAGCGAGCTGGGCTCCTCCTTCGCGCCGTTCCAGGAGGTCGCCGACACCCACGGGGTCAGCCCGCAGCAGGTCACCCTGGCC
>Ga0308173_10001300_pt1 | contig 12292 bp, 12 predicted proteins | sample PhyPR1_FD_203716 | JGI IMG/M metagenome (GOLD analysis project Ga0308173, IMG submission 203716) | Soil microbial communities from UC Gill Tract Community Farm, Albany, California, United States - DLSLS.P.R1 | ecosystem: Environmental > Terrestrial > Soil > Agricultural land | place: USA... | reverse complement strand
CGCAGTTCGAGCGCGAGCGCGCGGCGCGCCTCGCGCTCACGCAATCGGCGTACGCGCAGCAGCAGCGGCAAGTCGCCCACTTGCGCTCGTACATCGATCGCTTCCGCGCGAAGGCGACGAAAGCGCGGCAGGCACAAAGCCGCATCAAGGCGCTCGAGCGCATGGAGCTGATCGCGCCGGCGCACGTCGACAGTCCGTTCGGCTTTGCATTTGCCCCGGTGGAAACGGGGACGCGCCAGCTCGTACGGCTCGAGCACGCAACGCTCGGCTATCCGGGAGCGAGGCCGATCCTCACGGACGTCGACTGGAGCCTGCTGTCCGGTGCGCGTGTGGGTCTCCTCGGCGCGAACGGCGCGGGCAAATCGACGCTGCTGAAGACCCTGGCCGGCATGCTGCCGCCGCTCGCCGGCGAGCGCTCGGTCGCGCAGCAGCTCCGGCTCGGCTACTTCGCCCAGCACCAGGTCGAGCAATTGCGCGCCGACGAGACGCCGCTATGGCACCTCGCGCGTCTCGAGCCGCAAGCGAGGGAACAGGAATTCCGGGATTTCCTCGGCGGCTTCGATTTCCGCGGCGACATGGCCATGTCGCCGGTCGCGCGGCTATCGGGAGGCGAGAAGGCGCGCCTCACCCTTGCGCTGATCGTGCGCGAGCGGCCGAACCTGCTGCTGCTCGACGAGCCCACCAACCACCTCGACATCGAGATGCGCGAGGCGCTGACCGAGGCGCTGCAGGATTACGAGGGCGCGCTGATCGTCGTCGCGCACGACCGGCATCTGCTGCGGGCCACCGTCGACGAGCTGTGGCTGGTCGCCGACGGCGCGGTACGCCCGTTCGACGGCGATCTGGACGACTACCGCGCCTGGGTGCTCGATCGTGCGCGCCGCAGCGCGCGGCGCGAACCGGGCGCCATCGAGGCGACGAAGCCCGCCGCCGACCGGCGCGCGCAAAAGCGCGAGGAAGCGCGGATCCGGCAGAAGCGGGCCGATGCGCGCCGGCCGTTGCTCGCGCGCCAGGCGGCCGTCGATGCCGATCTTGCGCGTCTCACGGCGGAGAAGCAGGCACTCGACGAGTGGCTCGCATCGGCGGACGCGTACGTCGACGAGGCGAAGGAGCGGCTCGTCGCGTCGATAGAGCGGCAGGGCGAGCTCGTGTGGATGCTCGCGAAGCTCGAAGCCGAGTGGCTGGAAATCGCCGAGTCGCTCGACGCAACCTGAACATCGGGGTCAGAGCTGTAAGTCTGGCTTACCGCGCTGACGACTTACAGCTCTGAACACTTACAGCTCTGAACACTTACAGCTCTGACCACTTACAGCTCTGACCACTTACAGCTCTGACCACTTACAGCTCTGACCCCGATGTCCCTGACGGACTTACAGCTCTGACCCCGATGTCCCTCCGCAGGGTCGTAGGCGCCTTCGCTCCCGCGCGACCGGTAGCCGATCCTCAGCCGACGTACGGTCCCGGCCGATAGAAAAGATAAATGGCGAAGCCCAGCGTGTCGCGTCCCCAGCGCAGGTAGGCATCGCGCCAGCGGCGGATGCGCTCGAGCATTTCGGGCACGTCCGGATCGTCGGCATGCTCACGTGCGTAGCGCTCGATCGAGCGGCAGTACTTCCATTCGTACTCGTCCCACTCGTCGCGCGATGCCGTGGCGGCGTGCATCGGGATCAGTCCGGCGTCGACGCCCGCCTGCACGTTGCCCGCGTGGTTGAGGTATTGCGCGCCGTCGCCGCCGAGCAGCGCGAGATACTGCGGATGCGCGCGCCGCTCCCAGTAGCCTTCGCCGATCATCACGTAGCCGCCGGACTTCGTCCATGATTTCAAGTGCCGGCAGATGCCGCTCATTCCGCCCGGAATGCCGCCGGCGCCCAGCATGACGGTGAGATGGAACGTCTCGGGATCGGCATGGAATTCCGCGATGTCGACGTTGTCGAGGTGGAGCCGTCCGAGCGCACCGGTCCACTCGGCGCGCTCGCGCGCCGCGTCGAGCATCAGCGACGAGTTGTCGACGGCCATCACCCGTGCGCCGAAGCGCTCGATGATGCGCAACGCGAGCTCGGCCCGCCCGCATCCGAGATCGAGCACGCGCGACGAATCGTCGAGCGGCAGCAGGTCGAGCAGGCGCTCGATCTTCGCCGCCGAGATCGGATTGCAGTAGTCGTGGTCGCGGTGGGCGATCGCGCTGAATTTGTGGCGGTTCATGGGCTCGTCATGCGCGGTCGCTCGAGAGGTGGTGGCATCGGCGCCTCCTCGTTGCGCCATGGAGCGACACGCAAGAGCAATGCCATTCCCGGCAGCGCGAGCAGCGTGCACAGCAGGTAGAAATCGAACCAGCCGGTGTGCTCGACGATCCAGCCGGTCGATGCGTTGATCACGGTCCGCGGGACGGCAGCAAGACTCGTGAACAGCGCATACTGCGTCGCCGTGTAGCGTGGATCGGTGGTGCGCGCGATGTACGCGGTGAACGCGGCGGTGCCGAGCCCGACGCCGAGCGCCTCGACGGCGATGACGACGGCGAGCAGCACCCGATCCGGCCGATTGACGTAGGCAAGCCAGGCGAAGCCGAGGATCGACACGACCTGCACGACGCCGAACAGCCACAGCGCCCGATTGATGCCGATCTTCACCATCCAGAGGCCGCCGAGCAGTCCGCCGATCACGCTTGCCCACAGTCCGGCGTTCTTCGCGATGAGGCCGATGTCCGTCAGCTTGAAGCCGAGATCGAGATAGAACGGCGTCGCGAGCGCCGTCGCCATGCTGTCGCCGAGCTTGTAGAGAAAGATGAACAGCAGCACGACCAGTGCATCGCGCCAGCCGTTCCGCGCGAGGAATTCGTGAAACGGCTCGACGACCGCTTCGCGCAGCGTTCGCGGTCGTCCCCTGACGAGTGCCGGCTCGGAAACGGCGAGCGTCAAGCCGATGCCGGGCAGCATGAACAGCGCGGTCACCGTGTACACGGCCGACCACGGCATCCGATCGGCGAGGACGAGCGCGAGGGCGCCGGGGATGAGCTGCGACACCCGGTACGCGTTGACGTGAATCGACGTGCCGAGGCCGAGCTCCGGATCGGGCAGGATCTCGCGCCGATACGCATCGAGCACGATGTCCTGGCTCGCCGAGAAGAAGGCGACGATCGTCGACAACGCAACGACCGACCAGATCTCGACCTTCGGATCGAGCGCGCCGAACAGCGGGATCGCCGCGAGCAGCACGACCTGCGTGACGAGCATCCAGCCGCGGCGGCGGCCGAGCAGCGGCAGTGCGTAGCGATCCAGCAGCGGCGACCACAGGAACTTCCACGTGTACGGAATCTGGATCAGCGCGAAAAAGCCGATCGTCTTCAGGTCGACGCCGCCGGTACGAAGCCAGGCGGGCAGCAGGCTGATCAGCAGGTAGAGCGGCAGCCCGGACGAGAAGCCGGTGAAGACGCAGATCAGCATCCGCCGGTTGAGCAGCGCCTCGCGCCACGTTTCGCGGTGCTCGTCGCGGATCATCTGCGAAACCGGTAGATGGCGAGCTCGCCGGTCAGGTTCGGCGCGAAGCCGACCGCGCGGCCTTTGGCGAGGATCACGCGATCGAGCACCCGGTAGCCGCGCTCCGCGAGAAACGCGTCGAAATCCGCGACGGTGCACAGGTGGATGTTCGGCGTGTCGTACCACTGGTAGGGCAGCGACGTCGACACCGGCATGCGTCCGCGCAGGATCTGCAGCCGATGGGTCCAGTGCCCGAAGTTCGGGAACGTGACGATCGCCTCACGGCCGACGCGCAGCATTTCGCCGACGATCGCCTCGATCCGGCGCATCGCCTGCAGCGTCTGCGACAGGATCACGACGTCGAAGGCTGCGTCGTCGAACCCGGCGAGTCCGCGCTCGAGGTCGCTCTGGATCACATTGATGCCGTTGCGCACACAGGCGAGCACGCCGGCGTCGGCGATCTCGATGCCGTAGCCGCTCGCGCGCCGTTGCGCCGCGAGGAACGCGAGCAACTCGCCGTCGCCGCAACCGAGGTCGAGCACGTGCGCATCCTGGCCGACCCAGCCCCCGATCGTCGCGTAATCGGCGCGCGCGACGCCGCGGCCGGCATGCGCCATCGGGGTCGCCATCGGGGTCAGAGCTGTATCTCCATGCACGACCCCCGTCATGCCGATAACGCGTTCGGAGATGCCGCTCCGACCCCGGCATCCGAAACCGCGACCGGGAGCTCCCCGGCCATCCGCTCGAACCACGCGCGCACGACCGCGTGGTACTGCGCGTTGTCGAGCAGGAATGCGTCGTGCCCGTGCGGCGCCGCGATTTCGGCGTACGAGACGTCGCGGCGCCTGCGCACCAGCGCCTTGACGAGTTCCCGCGAGCGCGATGCCGGAAAGCGCCAGTCGGTCGTGAACGACACGACGAGAAAGCGGCACGTCGCCGGCGCCAGCGCGCGCGCCAGGTCGCCGCCTTCGCGCGTGGCCGGGTCGAAATAGTCGAGCGCCTTGGTCACGCGAAGATAGGTGTTGGCGTCGTAATACTCGGCGAACTTCTCGCCCTGATAGCGCAGGTACGACTCGATCTGGAATTCGGGCGCGAACGAGAAGTTGAGCCCGTCGCGCAGCTGCCGCCCGAACTTGGCCTCCATCTGCTCATCCGAAAGATAGGTGATGTGGCCGATCATCCGGGCCACGCGCAAGCCGCGCCGCGGCTTGACGCCGTGCGCGCCGAAGTTGCCATCGTGATATTCCGGATCGGTCATGATCGCCTGGCGCGCGATCTCGTTGAACGCGATGTTCTCGGCCGACAGGTTCGGCGCGGCGGCGATCACCAGCGCATTGCTGATGCGCGACGGATAGCGGATCGCCCAGTCGAGCGCCTGCATGCCGCCGAGGCTGCCGCCCATGACGGCCGCCCATTGGCGAATGCCGAGGCGATCGGCAAGTTGCGCCTGCGCGTCCACCCAGTCCTCGACGGTCACGATCGGAAAGTCGCTGCCCCATGACTCGCCGGTCGCCGGGTTGATCGACAGGGGCCCCGTCGAGCCGAAGCAGCTGCCGAGATTGTTCATGCCGACGACGAAGTAGCGCTCGGTATCGAGCGGCTTGCCCGGCCCGACCATGTTGTCCCACCAGCCGATGTTGTCGGGATCGTCGGCGTAGAAGCCCGCCACGTGGTGCGACGCGTTCAGCGCATGACAGATGAGCACCGCATTCGATCGCGACGCATCGAGCGTCCCATACGTCTCGTAGGCGAGATCGTACTGGGGCAGCGTCCGCCCGCAGGCGAGCGGCAGCGGCGCGTCGAAGTGCGCGATCTGCGGCAGGACGGGACCGACCGAGCGGGCGACGGCCACGCGCGCGTCGGCGCTCGCGGTCGTGTCGGTGAACGATGGCATCGACGCGCATCGTAGCGCAACGGTGGTGCAGGGCGCGTCGCCACGCGACGTTCGCGGTGTGCGCGGTGCGGGGGCGCCCCGTTCTAGCGCGGGCAGGACACGACGAACGCAGGGGATGCGCCGCCCGCATCGCGCATCGTCAGCGATCCGTCCTGCGCGACCATAAGGAACGCAACGCCGAGCGGAGTCAGGCAGGGTTCGGCGTCACGCTCGAGCAGCATCGCGATCGTCGCGTAGCTGCCGGCAAGGATTGCGAGCGGCGCCGCGACGCTGACCGATTGCCAATGGGAAACGGGTTGGCCGGTGCGCGGATCGAGCAGATGACAATAGCGCCGTTGGTCGATTTCGAAGTAACACTCGTAATCGCCGCTCGTCGCAACGGCCGCGTCGTCGAGCAGGATGCTTGCGATCGTCGCGTCTTCACGCCGCGGATCGCGAATGCCCACCCGCCATGGCGAGCCGTCGGCACGCGGACCGACCGCTCGCACGTCGCCGCCGAGGTTGACGAGCGCGTGGACGATGCCGAGGTCCCGGCAGATGCCCGCCGCGCGATCCGCCGCGTATTCCTTGCCGATCCCGCCGAAATCGAGCTCCATGCCGTGCAGCGGCAGATGGACGTGCGTATCGCTCCATTCGACGCGTTCCCACCCGATCAACCCCCGCGCTGCGTCGAGCTCCGTCCGCGATGGGATGCGCGGCGGGCGACGCTTGAAGTCCCAGGCTCGGCGCAGCACACCCGACGTGATGTCGAAGCGGCCGCCGCTTTGCGCGTGACACCGGTCGGCGTAGCGCAACAGCGATGCGGTTTCGGCGTCGATCGCGACACCCGCCCGGCCCGCGGCACGATTGATCGCCGACGTGACGCTGTCGTCGCGATAGCGCGAATACTTGGCCTCGATGCGCCGCACGTCGCCGATCGCCGCGGCGGCGACGCGATCGGCGAGTGCACGATCGGACGTCGACAACTGCAGCTCGTGCACGGACGCCATCGCGTTGAAGCGGTAGCGCAACGGCGCCCCCTCGCGACGCGTCAGAAGCGCTTCGACAGGCCGAGCTCGATCCATCGCGCGGAGAAGGGAGCGAGCCCTGGGCTGCCGCGGCCGATGCGCCAATCGCCGCGCTGCCGATAGACGTTGACGGCGAGATCGGCGGTGACACCCTGCGGAAGCTCTTTCGCGAGGCGCAATCCGAGCGTCACGGCGCCGAACGCCGAGAGGCGCGCGTCGGCCGTATATAGCTCGCCGGGCACGAAGCCTCCGGGAAACGGCGGATCGCGGTAGAAGCTCGCGGCCGATTGCGTCAGATAGCGCACCGTCGGTGTCAGCGTGAACCCCTCGGGAAGCGTTTGCACCCACGACGCCTCGAGCATGTGCGGGCGGTCGCCGAACGAATCGTCGATGTACCGGTAGTCGAGCCTCAACGTTGCGTCCGGACCGGGGAAGTACCGGTTGTAGTGGGTGAGCCACGCCAGGATCCGCCGCCGGCCAGGGCGCGTGTCGTGCAGCTTGTACGGATCGGCGTAGAAACCGCGGCCGTCCGACCACGTGATGCTGGATTCGACGAGCGACCGGGCGTCGAGCACCTGCGTGATGCCGAGCAGGTAATCGTAGGTTTCGCGCGGCTGGTCGAGCACCGGGCCGTTGACGCCCTCCACCGCGTTGATCCGGTCCTTGGCGGCGCCCATGCCGAGCGCGAACGTGCGGTTGCGATCGGCGCTCCACGTGCGCCACTCGACCGACACGGCGCGCGACAGGTAATCCTGCTCGTGCGAATACGCCGCACCCACGGCAACGGCGGAAGCGCCGAAATATCGGGTCAGCTTGGCGTCGGCCGCGCTGCGGTAATCGCCGATGCCGCGGCCGGACGCGCCCGACACGGTGTCGTGGTACAGCGGCGACGCGCCGGAGACGCTGTCGTAGACGAGCGAGCCTTCCACCGTCAACGTATCCGACAGCGGCACGAGCGCATACAGCGACGGACTCCTGACCGATATGCGATCCGCACCCGGCTGCCAGTCGCGGTAGTCGTAATAGCGCAGCGCGATGACGCCTTCGTCGGGCGCGCTTTGCGCGAGCGAGGTCGCGGGAAGCATGCCGGGAAGCGCCAGCGCCGCCGCGATCAGTGCGGCGGACCGATCGGCGGCGCTCGTATTCGCATGCGCGCTTCGCCCCAGCGCTGGCAGCGGGACGTCCTCAGTTGCAGCCACACCCGCCGCCACCGACGGTGCCGCCGCCGCCCGCGCCCTCCTTGCTCTGGTAGATGTGCTGCGTGAGCCTCGCCTCCAGCGGATCGGTGTCGAAGCGCATCGACGGCCGCGCGAGATCGCCCTTCTCCCAGGGTTTTGGCGGACCGATCGCCGCACACCCGGCGAGTGCTGCGATCGCGCAGGCCGCGAGCAGCGCGTCAATGCTGCGCGAGCAACGCACGAATGCGGGCTTCGAGCGCGCTGCGGCGCTCGTCGTGAAAGCCTTCCTCGACCGCGGCGATATTGCCGTCGCGGTCGATCAGGTAGGAGCTCGGCATGCCGCGCACGTCGTAGGCGGCTGGCGTACGCCCTTCGGCATCGTAGACGATGGTGAACGACGCCGGCGTGTCGCCCAGGAAGCGCTCGGCATCGGCGCGGCGCTTGTCGACGTTGACGCCGACGATGGCAAGTCCGTCGGCGGCATAGCGCGCCTGCATCGCGTTCATCCATGGAAAGGACCTGCGGCACGGAGCGCACCACGACGCCCAGAAATCGACGTAGACGACGCGCCCGCGCAGTGCTGCGAGCGCGACCGTTTCGCCGCTCGCCTCGGGCAGTGCGAACGGCGGCGCCGGCGTGCCGGGTTTCGCGGCGTGGGTGGATGCTGCGCAGGTCAGGCCGGCGAGCAGGAAAGCGAGGAGGAGGCGCATCGGAAAGCCGAGTGACTGACTCGGGCAAACAATGCCGACGCGCCGGGTATTCCGTTCAGGCGTTGAGCTTGTCGAGCAGTGCCGCGACCCGGTCAGGATCGTCGGCGCGCCGAATGCGTTCGATCAGCGGTGCCGCCGCGCCCACATCGGTCTGCAGCACACGCTGCTTGACGCCGAGGAGCTGCGACGGATGCATCGAGAATTCACGCAAACCCAGTCCGAGCAGGAGCCGCGTCAGCGGCAGCTCGCCGGCCATCTCGCCGCATACGGCGATCGGCACGTTGGCCCGCGCGGCGCTGCCGATCGCGAGCCCGATCAGGCGCAACACCGCGGGATGCAGCGGATCGTACAGATGCGACACCGCTTCGTCGGCACGATCGACGGCGAGCGTGTACTGGATCAGGTCGTTCGTCCCGATCGACAGGAAATCGAGCTTGCGCAGGAACGCGCCGATCGCCAGCACGGCGGCGGGAATCTCGATCATGCCGCCGACCTTCACGTCGGGATTGAATGCGATGTCCTGCTCGCGCAGCGTTTCCTTCGCGCGGGCGATCAGCGTGAGCGTCTGGTCGATCTCGGACACCGAGGCGAGCATCGGGATCAGGATTCGCACGTTCCCGTAGTGCGTCGCGCGCAGGATGGCGCGAAGCTGCGTGAGGAAGAGCCGCGGCTCCGCGAGGCAGAAGCGCACGGCGCGCAGGCCGAGCGCGGGATTGGGCGCGACGCGCGCGAGACCATCGAATTGCTCGGGCTGCTTGTCGGCGCCGAGGTCGAACGTGCGGATGGTGACCGGCTTCCCCTGCATCCCGGCGGCGGCCTTCCGATACGCCTCGAACTGCTCGTCCTCGGTGGGCAACCCCGCACGATTCAGGAACAGGAACTCCGAACGGAACAACCCGATGCCGGCGGCACCGTTCGCGAGCGCCGCGGGCACGTCCTCGGGCAGCTCGATGTTGGCGTGCAGCTCGACATGCTCGCCGTCGAGCGTCTGGGCGCGCTTGCTGCGCAGCCGCTTCAGCTTCTGGCGCGCGAGGTCGAACTCGTCCTGCTTCAGCCGGTATTCCGCGAGCACCGAGCGATCGGGATTGACGATCACCACGTGGTGACTGCCGTCGACGATGAGCATCTCGCCGTCGCGAATGAGCTGCCGCGCGTTGTGCGTTGCGACGACGGCCGGCACGTTGAGGCTGCGCGCCACGATCGCCGTATGCGACGTGACGCCGCCGAGGTCGGTCAGGAACGCCGCGAAATGGTGGTGCTTGAACTGGATGACGTCGGCCGGCGACAAGTCGTGCGCGACGAGAATCGTCTGCTCCTCGGCGCTCGGCGCCGGCAGCGTCCCGGGGCGGCCCATCAGGCGCTTCAGCACGCGCTCGCCGACCTGTACGACATCGGCCTTCCGCTCGCGGAGGTAGGCATCCTCGATCTGGTCGAACTGGTCGACGAGCACGCCCATCTGGCGCGCGAGCGCCCACTCGGCGTTGCAGCTCTGCTCGGCGATGATGCGCTTCGGCGCTTCCGACAGCGTGGGATCGTTCAGGATCATCCAGTGCACGTCGAGAAAGGCACCGAATTCGCCGGGAACGTCGCCGCTCGTCAGCGCGGTGTGCAGCCCTTCGAGCTCGCGCTGCACGTCCTTCACCGCGTTCTCGAAGCGCGCGATCTCTCCCGGCACCTGCTGGTCACGGATCGTGTAATGCGAAACTTCCCGCATCGCATGCGAGACGAGCTGCGCGCGCCCGATCGCGATGCCACCCGTGACACCGATGCCGTGAAGCGCGAAACTCACCATGCGCGAAGTGGCAGGCGCGCAGCGAGCACGACCACGATCGCGCTCATTGTCCCTCGCCGAAGCAGTCGCTGACGAGCGAGCACAGCGCTTCCATCGCCTGCGCCTCGTCGGCACCGGCCACTTCGAGCGTGATCTTCGATCCCTTGCCCGCGGCGAGCATCATGACGCCCATGATGCTCTTCGCGTTCACCTTGCGGCCATTGCGCTCGACCTGCACCTCGCTGTCGAACTTCGCGGCGAGCTGGGTGAGCTTCGCCGACGCACGCGCGTGCAGCCCGAGCTTGTTGACGATCTCGATTTCGCGGCGAAGCATGGTTCGTCAGCCGGGAACGGCCACCCCGGCCGGCGGACCCGCCCCCTGGGGGGCAGCGAGCAAAGCGAGCGGGGGGGAATGTTCCATCATTCAGACGTGGAGGACGCCTTCGCATCCTCCCGAGACGGCCTTCCTTACGAGCGTATCCATCCCGCGCGTGCGATAGGTGAACGCGCGCACGAGCATCGGCAGGTTCACGCCTGCGATCACTTCCACGGTGCCGGCCTTCGCAAGCTTGACGGCGAGATTGCACGGCGTGGCGCCGTAAAGGTCGGCGAGCACCGCGACCCCTTCGCCGGTATCGAGCGCGGCCACCGCGGCGCGGGCCCTGGGCAGCAGCGCGAGAGGATCGTCGTCGGCCGCGACCGGGAACACGTCGAACTGCGGCGGCCGCGCGCCGAGCACGTGCGTCACGGCGGAGACGAGACTGTCGCCGAGCGCGCCGTGCGCGACGATCAGCACGCCGATCATGGGCTCGTGCACGCGCGGACGAGGGCGCTGGCGAAGCGCTCGCCCACATCGAATCCCGATTGCTCCGAGATCTCGACGAAGCACGTCGGGCTCGTCACGTTCACCTCGGTCAGGTAGGGCCCGATCACGTCGATGCCGGTGACGAGCAGGCCCGCGCGCCACAATGGCGCCGCGAGCGCGTCGCCGATCTCGCGATCACGCGGCGAAAGCGGTTGCGCCACGCCGCGTCCGCCGACGGCGAGGTTGCCGCGGGTTTCACCCGGCTTCGGGATGCGCGCGAGCGAAAAAGGCACGACCTCCCCGGCGATCAGCAGGATGCGCTTGTCGCCGTCGACGATGTCGGGAATGAAGCGCTGCGCCATGACGGTGCGCGCACCGTGCTGCGAGACCGTCTCGACGATCACGTTGCGGTTCGGATCGGCGTCGCGCACGCGGAAGATCGACGCTCCACCCATGCCGTCGAGCGGCTTGACGATCACATCGTGGTGCTCGTCGATGAAGGCGCCGATCCGCGCTTCGTCGCGCGTGACGAGCGTGGGCGCGATGAATTCGCGAAAATCGGCGATTGCAAACTTCTCGTTGAAGTCGCGAATGGCGCGCGGGGCGTTGAATACGCGCGCGCCTTCGTTCTCCGCGGCCTCCAGCAGGTACGTCGAGTAGACGTACTCCATGTCGAACGGCGGGTCCTTCCGCATGAGGACCGCCGTGAAATCCCTGAGTGCGCGGTCTTCCTCGTCCCCCGCGGTGAACCAGTCGTGATCGTCGTCGTGCAGCGTGAGCGGACGCACGCGCGCCCGGGTGGCGCCGTCGCGCCAGTAGATGGCCGACTGCTCGAGCGCGTACACGCGATCGCCGCGTGCCGCGACCGCCCGCATCATGGCCACGCTGGTGTCCTTGTAGGCCTTCAGCAGCGGCAGCGGGTCGAGGACGAAGGCGAAATCCATGCGGGCGGCGACCGGGCAAAGCGAAGCGGTCAATCGTACCTTATCCGCGGGTGGGCTCGGCGGTCATGCGCTCGGCCCGGCAACGGCATGTCGATGCGTTGATTCACCCGTCCGGCGCGGCCCGCATCTCGCGCCATGGCATCAGGTGGATCGCTTCGGCGAGCAGCGACACGCGGGCATCGACGCCGACCGCAATGCCGTTGCGCCGCGCGACGTGGGCCGGCACGCGAAGCGTGACCAGCGCGTCGCCCGCATCCGCAACCCGGATGCCGATCGTCGTGTCGTCGCCCAGCGTGATGCATTCGCCGACGATGCCGGAGACCGGATTCTCGTGCTCGCCACGCGACGGCCGGTCGCGCCGGTGCAGTACGATGCCGCTCACCGGAATGGTCCAGTTCACCCGCGTTCCGGGTGCCCACGCCGCAGCATGCGCGACCTCCAGCACGATGCCCTGCCAGTCGATCAGCGTCCGGCGCTGCGCCGGTTCGTGGCCGCGCACGGCCGCCTCGA
>Ga0308173_10001299_pt1 | contig 12293 bp, 9 predicted proteins | sample PhyPR1_FD_203716 | JGI IMG/M metagenome (GOLD analysis project Ga0308173, IMG submission 203716) | Soil microbial communities from UC Gill Tract Community Farm, Albany, California, United States - DLSLS.P.R1 | ecosystem: Environmental > Terrestrial > Soil > Agricultural land | place: USA... | reverse complement strand
TCGCTGGACCTTCTCCGCAGCGGCGCAGCGGCCGCTGCCATCACCGCCACCGCCAAACCGGCCGCCGGCTGCACCTCCCGCCGGCTCGGCGTCATGCGCTATCTGCCCGTCTGCACACCGGCCTTCGCCGCAACATGGTTCGACGGCGGGGCCGCGGCAGAGTCACTGGCCAAGGCCCCCGCCATCATCTTCGACCGCAAGGACGACCTGCAGGACCGCTATCTGCGGCGGTTGAGCCGCAACCCCCTCCAGCCGCCGCGGCACTACGTACCAGCGGCCCACGAGTTCGGCGAAGCCATCCGCCTGGGCATGGGCTGGGGCATGATGCCCGAGATTGAAATCGCCCAGGACTTCGAGCAGGGCCGGCTGGCCAGGCTCGCGCCGAAGTCCTTTGTTGATGTCCCCCTGTACTGGCAGCAGTGGCGCCACGGTTCCACCGCACTGGACAGCGTGGCGGCGGCGATCCAGGACGCTGCCAGCGTGCTGAGGTGAGCTTTTACTGCGCATCCGGGCAGGACGGGTAGTGGCCGGGTTCCGGGAGGCCCCCTGTGGACCGAAACGGGCCTGCCGGGAGAGCGAGACACTTTTGGCAGGATCTCGACTAGACGTGACCGATTCCCGCCAGCCGGGAGGAGGCTGCACCGGCTAGATTGGCAGCATGGCTACCACCGCCGCCTCCGGCCCCACCCCGTCTGCAGACCCCCACGAAGGGTCCCCGCACGCTGCTTCCGCACCCGCCCCACAATCCGCCCCGACCCTTCCGGGGCGCGCTGCGGTCAATAAGCGTGGCGTCGCCGCCGTCGTTGTCACCGTTGTGCTGTGGGCCTCCGCCTTCGTGGGCATCAGGGCCGTGGGCCCGAGCTTCTCCCCCGGTCCACTGACGCTCGGCCGGCTGGCCGTCGCCGCCGTCGTGCTGGGGCTCCTGGTGCTGCCGAAGCTGCGCTCACTTCCCCGGGGCCGCGAATGGTGGCCCATCCTGGCCTACGGCGTCATGTGGTTCGGCGGCTACAATGTGGCCCTGAACGCCGCCGAACACCTGCTCGACGCCGGAACCAGCGCCCTGCTGATCAACGTCAACCCCATCCTCGTCGCCGTGATGGCCGGGATCATCCTTAAAGAAGGTTTCCCGCGCTGGCTGCTGATCGGGAGCCTCGTGGCGTTCGGCGGAGTTGCCGTGATCGCGCTCGGTTCCGGCCAGCGGTCGACGGCGGACGTGGCCGGTGTGCTGCTCTGCCTGCTCGCGGCGGCGCTGGCGGCGGTGAGCGTGATCGTCCAGAAGCCGGTTCTCCGCAAGTTCCCGGCCGCGCAGGCCACGTGGTTTGGCATCATGATCGGCGCCATCTGCTGCCTGCCCTTCAGCGGCCGGCTGGTCACCGAACTGCAGGCCGCTCCCCTGCCGGCCACACTGGGCCTGGTGTACCTGGGGATCTTCCCCACGGCCATCGCCTTCACCACGTGGGCCTATGCACTCTCCCTGATCGACGCCGGGCGGCTTGCCGCAACCACGTACCTGGTCCCGGGCACCACAATCCTGATCTCCTGGCTCGTGTTGGGCGAGATTCCGACAATCTGGGGACTGGTGGGTGGCGTTATCTGCCTTGTGGGCGTGGGCCTGACCCGGCGCCGGGCCCGCTAGGATCTGTTCATGCCTTCATCGCTGCCGCCAGGCCTGCCGATTGTGCCAGACGGCGGGGACGACGACGGCGGCGGGGCGCAGGCTGAGGTGAACGCTGAACCGTTCCCGATGTCCGAGGCCGATTTCGAGGCCGCCGTGAGCGACGCCCTGGACCGGGTCCCGTCGGAGCTTGCGAAGACGATGAACAATGTGGCGATCTTCGTCGAAGACGATTACACCCCGCAGCCCGGGGAGGACCCGGACACCGTGCTGCTGGGACTCTATGAAGGGGTTCCCCTGACCGAACGGGACTCCTGGTGGGACGCCGGCTCGCTGCCGGACCGGATCACCATCTACCGCCAGCCCATTCTGGACATCTGCGCCTCCCGGGAGGACGTCATCGAGGAGGTTACGGTCACCGTGGTGCACGAGATCGCCCACCACTTCGGCATCAGCGACGAACGCCTGCACGAGCTCGGCTGGGGCTAGCCTTGTAGGCATGGGACACGATCACAGCCACTCGCACGGGGTCACCGCGACCGGGAGGCACCGGAAGCGCCTGGTTGCCGTTTTGGCGATCACACTGGCTGTGGTGCTGGTGCAGACCATTGGCGCAATCGTCTCAGGCTCCCTGGCCCTGCTCGCCGACGCCGGGCACATGCTCTCCGACGCTGCAGGCGTGTCCATTGCCCTGCTGGCCGCGTGGATCGCCGCCCGCCCGGCCAGCGACCTGCGCACCTACGGCTACCAGCGCGCGGAGGTCCTGGCGGCCCTGGCGAATGCCCTGGTCCTGATCATCATCTCGGTACTCATCTTCACCGAGGCGATCCGCCGGCTCGGCGCCACCCCGGACGTCCACACCGACGTCATGCTTTTTGCCGCCGTCCTCGGTGCCGTCGCCAACCTGGTATCCCTGCTGATCCTGCGCGGTGCCCAAAAGGAAAGCCTCAACGTCCGCGGCGCCTACCTGGAGGTCTTGGGCGATCTGCTCGGGTCCATTGCCGTCATTGCGGCGGCGGTGGTCATCATGATCACCGGCTTCGAAGCGGCGGACACCATCGCGTCGATCCTCATTGCCCTCATGATCCTGCCCAGGGCCTGGCACCTGCTGCGCGACGTCGTGGACGTGCTCCTTGAGGCCACCCCCAAGGGCGTGGACGTCCAGATGATCCGCGAGCACATCCTCGCGGTGGGCGGAGTGGTGTCGGTCCACGACATCCACATCTGGACCATCACCTCGGGAGTCCCCGTGTTCTCCGCGCACGTGGTGGTGGAGGACGCGGCGCTCGGCGCCCGCGGCGCGGACCGGGTGCTGGACAAGCTCACGACCTGTCTGGGCTCGCATTTCGACACGGAACACTGCACCTTCCAGCTCGAACCGGCTACGCATTCGGAGCACGAAGCCCACCAGCACGCCTGAAAACACAGCGAGCGTTCCGCACCGGCAGCCCCCAGCCGACACTCGCCCTATAGCCCTGCCCTCGGCCGGACACACCCGCAACTAATGCAACCAAATGACACTATTGTTGTTTATGTTGTTGCTGTGACTCGTGTTGCCAAAGTGGCCTTTGGCACGTAGCCTCATGCCTGCTGGGTGATCCGCAGAGGGGCCTTTTCATTGCGCCAAATCAGACCTCGCTCATTCCAGCCCGAGACTTCAACGAGGTTGCCCATGAGCTGGACCGGATCCGGTCGCCAAACGGCGGTGCTTTGCACCGCCGTCGTCCTCCTTGGAACGCTCGCGTTCCCTGCGCAGGCCGCACCGCCGACTTCTGCCTCGGGGCGCGCGCCGCTGGCTGCCGCCGGCCTGGTCCCGGCGTCGCCGGAGATCCCCTCACCGGAGGAGATCGCCGCCGCCAAGTCCAGTGAAAGCGCGACGGCGGCAGAGGTCACCCGGATCGACGGTCTCCTGGCCGATGCGTCGGGCGCCCAGGAAGCCAGCCTTGCCTCGTCCCTGCAGGCGAACAACGCATACGGCGAGGCCCTCGTTGAGCTGACCACGCGGCGTGACGCCGCAGCCGTCGCGGTCGCCAGGGCCACCTCCGCCGAGGCGGAACAGGCCAAGACCCGCAAGCAGCTTGGCTTGTTGGCCGGCGACCTGTACCGCAACGGCGGGCTGAATCCGGCCCTCAGCAGCTTTGTGAGCGGCACAGGACAGGCGCTCGAGGATGCTGCGACGCTGGAGGCCCTCACGGCCGGCCGCGCGCGGGCGTTCGAGTCGGCCGAAAATGCGGCCGCGGCCGCGAAATCGCTTAAGGAAGCCGCCGCGGACGCGAACCGCGCCGCCGACGAGGCCGCTACGACGGCGGAAGCGCGGAAGACCGATGCCGACCGCGCCACTGCGGCTCAGCGCCAGGCCGTAGCTGATGCCAAAGCACAGCGGACCGCGCTGGTGGGCCAGCTGGCGAGCCTGCGTCACACCACAGCGGCGCTGGAATCTGCCCGGGTGGACGCCCTCGAGCGCCAGCGCCAGCAGGAGCGGCTGGCGGCATTGACGACGGCGGCCAGTCCCGCGCCGCAGCTGGGCACCGGCCCGCAGCAAGGCACGGGCTCGCAGCCCGTCCCGGCCGCACGGGACGAGAACGGTTCGGCGGCCCAGCAGCCACCCGTTGCGGCCCCCGCGCCGGCCGGGGGGTCTTCTGCTCCCGCTCCGGAACCCGCACCAGCACCGGCACCAGCCCCGGCGCCCAGGCCCGTTCCGGCACCCGCACCAGCTCCGGCGCCCGCCCCCGCTCCCGTTCGGGCTCCCGCGCCCGCACCAGCTCCGGCTCCCGAGCCTGCTCCCGTGCCCGCTCCGGTTCCCGTGCCCGCTCCGGTTCCTACGCCGGCTCCGGGCGGGTCAAACCAAACCGCGATCTCGGTTGCGCTCAGTAAGACCGGCTCGCCTTACTTCTACCAGTACGGTGGAACCGGGGCCCGTGGGTTCGACTGCTCGGGCCTGGTGCAGAACGCGTTCGCCGCGGCCGGCAAGTACCTGCCCCGCACGGCCTCCCAGCAGTTCGCGCAAGCCCCCGTCCATGTCCCGCTCTCCCAGGCGCGTCCGGGCGATTTGCTCGTGTGGGGATCGGCTCCGGGCTTCTACCACGTGGCCATCTACCTCGGCGGCGGCCGTGTGGTCCAGGCACTCAATCCCGACGCCGGCATCACCGTGACCGATGTTGCCGCCATGTCCGGGATGCAGCTCTACGGCTACGTGGCTCGTTACTGAGACCCGTGCCCCCGAGGCCCGGTTCCGAAGGCTAGGAGAGCACGTCCTTGGTGATGAACCTGCCATAGGCGAGCGCTCCGAAGACCGCGATGTAGCCCCCCTGCAGGAGCGCATTGGCGGTGAAGGAGCCCCACGAGACCGGCTGACGGAGAAGATCGCCGAAATCCAGCCAGTAGTGGCTGAACAGCCACGGATGCAACCACTCAAGTTGCGGCAGCGCGTCAAGGACCTGCGCAACCACCGAGAGCACCACGGTTGCTGCCATGGCACCGACCGGGACATCGGTCAGCGTGGAGATAAACAGCCCGATCGCCGATAGCCCGAGCAGTGAAACCGCCAGGTAGGCGGCGATCAGCAGGAGCCGGACCATGGCTTCGCCGGTGCCGATCGTGTCGCCGGACAGCAGGGTCACGGGTCCCACGGGGAAAAGCGCCGCGCCGATTCCAGCCCCGGTGAGAGCCACCACGAGCGGGCCGACGACGACGAAAATAGCCGCCCCGGCGTACTTGACGAGCAGAAGCCGGATCCGCCCAGCCGGGGCCACCAGCAGATACCGGAGGGTCCCCTGCCCGGCCTCACCGGCGATCGTGTCCCCTGCCACCACGCCGACGGTTAGCGGCAGGAACAGCGGGATGGAGACCACCATGGCCGTTACGCCCACGAATAAACCGTTCTGCGTGATCCGGTCCAGGAAGGCCGGGCCGCGTCCCGCCGGTACCGCCGAGGAGAGCCTCACCGCCACCGCGATCAGGATCGGAATGGCCGCCAGCGCCCACAGCATGGCCCACGTCCTGCGGCGCCGGAACAGGACGCCGATCTCGGACGCCAGGAGTCCGCCGGTGAAGGACCGGCGCCGGCCCGGCGCGCTGCCAGGCTCGACGCCGTTACCGCCGTCGACGCCGTTCGCTGCGCTAGCGGTGCCAAGACGGACGGCGCCAGCCGGGCCGCCGACGGATGATCTGTTACTGGACAACGTCGAACCCCTCCCCCGTCAACGCCACGAAGCGGTCCTCAAGGCTGACCTGTTCGGTCGCGAAGCCGCGGACCCGGACCCCCGCAGCCACGAGTGCGGCCACCACGGCTTCCGGTGCTACGACCTGCTGATCTCCGGCCTGCTGCTCCGCGGCTGGCGCCGACAATGCGGTATCCCCGGCCGTATTTTCCCGGGGTACCGTCGGCGGAGCCACCGGCAGGGGCGCGAAGAGGACCGCGTCCGTCCCGGAGTTGATGCCGTCAGAGGTGCCGGCTGAGGTGCCGCCGTCGGGGTTCAACGTGGCGGATAGGCCCAGGCGCGCCAGCACCTGCGCCGCGGTACCGGGGTCCGGGGTCAGCACCCGGATCCTCGCTTGGCCGGCCCGGCGCAGCTCCGCCAGGGTTCCCTGCGCCACAAGCCGTCCCGCGCTCATGATGGCCGCGTGCGTGCAGATCTGTTCCACTTCGGCGAGCAGGTGGCTGGAGACGAACACCGTGGCGCCGTCGGCCGCGAGCGAACGCACCAGGCTGCGCACTTCCCGGGTGCCCTGGGGATCCAGTCCGTTGGTGGGCTCGTCCAGCACCAGGAGCTCCCGCGGCGCCAGCAGGGCGTTGGCGATCCCCAGCCGCTGTTTCATGCCCAGCGAATAAGCGCGGACCTTCTTGTTGGCGGCGTGGGTCAGGCCCACCCGTTCCAGGGCTGACTGGACCCGGGCATGCCGGGAGGTGGCCGAAGCGTAAGGGTCCGCGGCGTCCATGCGGTGCAGGTTGGCGGTGCCGGAAAGGAAAGGGTAGAAGGCCGGTCCTTCGACGAGGGCGCCGACGCGGGGCAGCACGTCGCTGAGTTTGCGGGGCATCTCCTCGCCCAGGACACGAATGGAGCCGCTGCTGGCGGCGGCCAGGCCGAGCAGGAGCCTGATGGTGGTGGTCTTCCCTGAACCGTTGGGCCCCAGGAAGCCGAAGACCGCGCCTTTCGGCACGGCCAAATCGACGCCGTCGACAGCCAACTGGTGGCCGAACCGTTTGGTCAGGCCCCTCGTCACGATACTCAGCTCGGCCCCCGGCCCGGCGGCGCTCACGCGGCGGGTACCGGGCGGCCGGCGGCGTCGGGGCAGTTCCCTGCCGTGCGGCTACTCACCGCTGCGCGGCTATTCAATGCTGCGCGGCAACGGCCTGGAGCCGCTCCACAGGTACGGAGCCGGCGAAGATCCGCCCGTCGTCGAGCACCAGGACGTTCACCAACGCCGTTGACAGGAGCCGGCCGCCCTGAACCGGAACGGTGGCCTGCTGGAGCAGCGCCGACGTGTCCGACGCCGGACCGGCAGTTCCCGCCTGGAACGCGATGACCGAGTCCCAGCCGGAGCCGGTCACCGCCGGCTTGTGGGCAGAGTCCTTGGCCTGCGGGGTAGCGTGTTCAGTTCCCGTCTTGTGCTTCGGGACCGGGAGCTCCTTGACGGTGGCACCCGGGGGCGGGCTGAAGGCGAACACGGAAGCGTCCGGCGCCCCGAGGGTCAGGCTGGTGTAGGCGACGGCGAAGACGGGATCCCCCTGTCCCCGGGCCCTGACCTGGAAGCCGATCGGCAGACCGGTTTGGCCGTCAACGGCTACGGCGACGGATGAGACCAGCGTCGATCCGGACTTCGGCGTGAGCACAAGGTTGTAGGCGGCCCGGCCGGCCACCTGGATGTCCGCGCCCACCGTCACCTCGGTGCTGGAGTCGATCTTGGCCAGGAACATCGAGGCGAGCTGGTCAGGGGTGGCTGCGGAATCTTTGCCGCTGTATTGGTCGGGGCGGCCGGCGCCGTCGGCGGGAAGCTGGCCGTGGGAGGCCGTGTTGTCCTTGGAGTTGTAGAACCACAGCTCGTTGCCGTGGCGGACAGCGTTCCGTTCAGCCAGCCGGTCCATCACTTGGACGCGCGCGTTGTCCGGGCCGTCGAGATAGACCCGGGCGGTGTGCGGACCTGTCAGCAGTTCGAGCCAGGCGTTTGACGAGTCTGTGCCCGGACCGGTCTTGGGGAGTTCAGGAAGACCGAGCTCAGAGGACTGTTCCAAGGTGCCGGAGAGTGCGGGTTCTCGGTGCTGGGCGATCAGCTGCAGCACTTGCTCCGGCGTCTTGGCCGGCAGGGGATCTCCGGCACTGGCGGGCAGGGATCCCGCCAACGCGCCGGCGGCGATGACGGCGGGAACGGCCACGGCGGGCAGCCAGCGCAGCCACTTGCGGTCCCCTACGCCGGTCATTGCGACCGCGACCCATCCACAAGGGTTCCAGCAACCCGCGTCCATAGTATGCGCGCTCCGGCAGTGCAGCTCATACGTCAACACTACGCCTGGGTCCGGCCGCGGGCGTCCTACTTAAGCACATTCACAGTGAGCTCCACGGCACCCAGCAGCAGCGCAAGCACAGAGGTGCCGAGTCCCGCAACGAGCAGCAGCCCGGGATGGGCAAGGCCCACCACCACGCGTCTCAACCGCGGCATGTCCCGGAGGAATTTTTTATGCACGGTGCCCGGCTCCGGAGTTTGCCTCCATCCCCGGAGCCGACGCAGGAACCAGGCGCAGCGGATTATGAAGGCCAGCCACAGCACGGAAACCACCAGCGGGATCGCGGCCAGCAGGAGGTTGAAGCCCACCCCGGTGACCTCACGTTCGTCAGCGCCAACCAGCGACTGCAGCGTCGTTGAGATCGACGCGCTCATGACCACGGAAACACCCCACACAAGGAAGGCGGCGATCAGGGCGAGGAAGCGGATGAAGAAGTGGCCCAGCACCGTCTCCCGGTGCGGCCTCAGATACAGGCGCGGCGTGGCATGCAGCAGGGCGAGGCTTGCCAGCAGCGTGGGCAGGGCGGCCATGCCCACCAGCACATACCAGGACCAGCCAGCCAGATCGAGGAATTCGTCGGCCACGATCAGGGCCGCCCAGAACCCGGTCCAGACCCAGCCGGCCGTCAGCGGATGCCCCACGAGCCATGCGGGGAGCCGCGCGTCCCAGTCCGGGGTCCGGGACTGACCGGAAACGTCCGCCGTCACGGTGCCGGCGCCGCTGTGTCAGTAGCCACGGTTTTGGCAGTTCCGGTATTTTCAGTCACGGTGCCGGCGGCGCCGTCGACCGTAATGTCGTCGCCGGTTGCGATCCGCGACGTCGCGTCGGGCACGCCCACCACCGCGGGGATGCCGTATTCCCGCGCGACGACGGCGCCGTGGGAGTTGGGGCCGCCCATTTCCATCACGAGGCCGCCTGCCGTCAGGAACAACGGCGTCCAGCCAGGATCGGTCGAGGGTGCCACCAGGATCTCGCCCGGTTCCAGGTGCGCGCCCTGCGGGTCCAGGATCACGCGCGCCCGGGCGGCGACGGTGCCGGCCGAGGCCGGGGTGCCGGCCAGCGCCCCCGCCGGCACCCCGGCGCCAGCCCAACTGCCGGCGCCAGCCCAACTGCCAGCGCCGGCGTCTCCGCCGGCGTCCGGCTGCACCGCTTCGGGCTCCGTTCCGTCCGAGAGGAGCACGCGGGGAATATGCCGCCGGCCCAGTTCGGCCACGTACGCCTCCCGGCGCTGTTTTACGACGCTCTGCAGTGCGGCGCCGCCCAGCCCCAGGTGCGCTTCGGCCAGGTCGAGGAAGAAAATATCGTCCGGCGCATCGATGGTTCCGGCGGCGGCGAGTTCTTCCCCCACTGCCGCGAGTTGCTGCCGGACGGCGCCGAGGGCCTCCACGAGGTGGTACTTCGGCAGTTCACGCAGGCCGGCGAACATCCGGGTCCGCTGCAGCGCGGCCCGCGCCAGTGCCCCGCGGAGGCGGCTGCGCTGCCGCGCCGCGGCCACGAGCCGTTCCACCGCGGCGTCTGCGGCGCGTACGGCCTTGTCGAATTGACGGTCCGGGGCGAGCTCGGGGTCATCCACGCGCAGGTAATTGGCCAGGACTCCGAGGATGTGCGTCGGGTCGTCAGACCAGCGGGGCATTCCCAGGTCGATCTCCGCGACGGCGCGGTGGCCGTACCGGGCCAGGAACCCCGACAGCCCGGACTGCACGACGCTGGGAAGGCTGCCCGCCCGGTAACGCCGGGCCAGCTCGGGCAATGTGGCCTCGCCGAACACCGCCGTCGACGCCGGGGCGTTCCGGATGGCGGCGGCCAGCGACCAAAGCTCCAGGTCCATCTCGGTGGTCACGTTGTTGGGCAGGCCGCGCAGAACGTCCTGCAGCGCCCCGTTCCCCGCGCTGCCCGCGAGTCTCCCGGCCAGGGCCAGCAAGGCGAACCCTAACGCGGGCAACGGCAGGAGCGCCGGAACCACCGGGAAGACGCTCCGGCTGAGGATCCGTTCAACGTGCTCCAGGCGCTGCGCGGCGGTGGCACTCACGGGCACGGCCAGGGCGGCCGCGAGTTGTTGGCCCACGAGCCCGGCCCTGTGCAGGGCGTCGTCGGGCCGGAACAGCGCACGGAGCACCGTCTCCGGGACCCGCGCCCGCGCCGCCACCGGGGCGACGTGGCGCAGGAGCGGCCACGGCGAGGCCATCACGATGGAGAACCTGGGATCGGCGAAGAGCCTGCGCAGCACGGCGGCCGATCTGGCCTCCATGACATCGAACACCCGCGGAACGATCGCCCGCCCGGTCTTGCTCCGGACCACGGTCGTGACGTCGAAGAAGATGCGCTGCCCTGCTTCCGCGTACGGCGAGGGCCCGTCCCGGGGAACCGGCACAGGGAAACGCGCCGTCGCCGCCACGGAGGAAGCAATCAGTCGGATACCGGCCAGGCCCATCGGTGTCAGGGGCCGGGTCAGCCCCTGGGCCAGGCTGAAGCACAGATAGACGCGCGTCCCCGCCCCCGCCGGCGGTTTGACCGGCAGCGGATAGAGCGTGGTGATCGGCCGGGACTGTGTCAGCCAGGCGGTGCCGTCCCGGTCGATGGCCCATTCCAGATCCTGCGGCGCGCCGAAGTGCACCTCGGCGCGGCGGCCCAGGCGTTCCAGCGCGCCCAACTGGGTGTCGTCCAAGCTCGGCAGGGATCCGGCGGCGGGTTGCAGCAGGCGCTCGGTTCCACCGCCGGGCAGGGGACGGATCAGCAGGCCCTTGGCCCCGATTCTTCGCTCCGTGATGGTTCCCGTGGCGCCGTCGAGGACGAAGTGGTCCGGTGTGACGGCACCGGACACCACCGCCTCCCCCAGCCCGGGACTGGCATCAATGACGGCCTCGTGCCTGCGCCCGGTCACGGGGTTGGCGGTGAACAGCACCCCGGCCACGGCCGCATCCACCATGCGCTGGACCACCACCGCCAGGGACACCCCGGACGGGTCGATACCCTGCACCGCCCGGTAGGTCACGGCGCGATCGGTCCACAGGGAGGCCCAGCATTGCCGGACGGCAGCCAGCACGGCATCTGCGCCGATCACGTTAAGAAAGGTGTCCTGCTGGCCGGCGAAACTGGCAAAGGCCAGGTCCTCGGCGGTGGCCGAAGACCTCACGGCGACGGCGGCGTCCGCTCCCAGCGCCGCGCACGCGGCCCGCACGGCAGCTTCGATGCCGGCAGGAATCCCGGCGTCGAGCACCAGGGCGCGGGCCTTGGCGGCGAGGGAAGCCAGTGCGGCAAGGTCATCGGGTGCTGTCGCGGCAAGGGCGCGGTGGACTCCAGCCAGCGCCGGGGAATCCGTGGCTTCCAGGTAGGCCCGGGTGCCCAGACAAAAGCCGGCGGGAACCGGCAGGCCGGCGCGGGCCAGCTGGCCCAGGTTGGCCGCCTTGCCGCCGACTTCGGCCAACATGTCCTGGTCGAGGTCTTCCAAGGCCAGAACCAGCCCGTCCTGGGCCGGGTCCGGCCTCCGGGGGTGCCCCATGTGCGGACCGTCCTTCCGGCGTCGAGACCGTACTTGGGGGACGTTAGAAGTCGCCGAGCATCGGGCCGAAGCTGGCCCTGTCCGCAAGCCGCAGGTCGTCGCGGTCCGGCACCACCATCACGGGCCCCTTGGCGTGGTGGAGGACGCCGTCGGACGTGGAACCCAGCAGCATTCCGGCAAAGCCTCCCCGCCCGCGGGTGCCGACCACCACGAGTTCCACGTGGCGGCTGGCATCGACGAGGATGTCGACCGGCGAGCCGTCCACGAGCTGCGTCTCGACCTCCAGGGCCGGGAAGTGGCTCCGCAGCCACGCCACGCCCGCGTCGAGCTGGATCTTGATGTCGGCGAACAGGGCATCGCGGTCCATCGGCGCGGGCACCCAGGCAAGCGAGCCCGTGTACTGGGGGACGGCGCATACCAGGCGCAGCCGGGCGGAGAAGCGTTCGGCCTGGGCCGCGGCCTCCAGCACCGCGATACGTGCCTGGTCGGAACCGTCGACGCCGACCACCACAACGTTCTCGACCGGCTGGCGGCCCGACTTCGCCCGTTCTGCCAGGACACGCTTGTCGTCAGTGATTTCACCCAGGCGGTCGGCACAGATCAGCGGCACAGTGACGGTGGGGCACTTCGCGTGGGCAGGCAACGCGCTGCTGACGGAGCCGAGTAACCGGCCAACA
>Ga0308173_10001298_pt1 | contig 12305 bp, 12 predicted proteins | sample PhyPR1_FD_203716 | JGI IMG/M metagenome (GOLD analysis project Ga0308173, IMG submission 203716) | Soil microbial communities from UC Gill Tract Community Farm, Albany, California, United States - DLSLS.P.R1 | ecosystem: Environmental > Terrestrial > Soil > Agricultural land | place: USA... | reverse complement strand
AAAGGCTCGGTCAGGGGGTGTGGCGGGGCGAACGGCGGCCTGACGGGGGGTCGTAGCGTTGGGTCATGATCGCTGAGGGGGTGCTGGCGGCGGTGGTCGCCGGGGGGTCGACATCGCCACACGTGGGGCATGCCAGGGGGCATCGGCCGGCGGCGCGGATCGAGGTCAGCCTGCGGCGGCAGGAACTCGTCGCGTACAAGAAGGGGCGGCCCGTCCTGGTCACCCACATCTCCACTGGATCGGGCCGCCGCTACTGCGTCAAGGGGCGCTGCAGCGTGGCCCGGACGCCGAGGGGGGCGTTCCGCATCACCCGGCAGTTCCACGGCTGGCATCGCGCGCCGCTCGGCTGGATGTACAAGCCGTCGTACTTCTACCGGGGGTGGGCCATCCACGGGTCGATCAACGTGCCCGAGCACCCCGCCTCGCACGGCTGCGTACGGGTGCCGATGAGCGTCATGGACCGGCTGTCCCCGCTGATCCGGACCGGGGAGCGGGTCTACATCCGGCGCTGAGACCGCGCTTGACAGGGGTGATCCGTGGGGCGGACGATTAACTGAACATTTGGTCGGTAATCAGGACGGTGCTCCGGGATGCCAGCAGGCTCGGCAGAGGCGATGTTCGAGGCGGACGCGGCCTCGCGCGGGCTGGGCATCGAGCTGGTGGAGGTGACCAAGGGGCAAGCGGTCCTGCGGATGCGGATCACCGAGGCCATGGTGAACGGCCATGCGATCGGCCATGGCGGATTCGTCTTCCTGCTGGCCGACACGGCCTTCGCCTGCGCCTGTAACAGCCACGGGCCGACGACCGTGGCCGCCGGGGCCGACATCACCTTCGTCAGGCCGGTGTACGAGGGGGATCTGCTGGTCGCCCGGGCCACCGAGCGCACGAGGTACGGGCGGAGCGGCATCTACGACGTGACCGTCTGCCGGGGCGACGAAGTGGTCGCGGAGTTCCGCGGCCGGAGCAGGACGATCGAATGACCCTCGATCCAGGCGAACGACTCGCCCCCGAAGACCTGGCCGCCCTGCAACTCGAGCGGCTGCAAACCACCCTGCGCAGGGCGTACGACAACGTGCCGCACTATCGGGCGGCCTTCGACAAGGCCGGGGTGACCCCGGAGGACTGCCGCAGTCTGGGGGATCTCGCCCGGTTCCCGTTCACCACCAAGGCCGATCTGCGGGCCAACTACCCGTTCGGGATGTTCGCCGTACCCCGCGAGCAGGTGGCCAGGGTGCACGCCTCCAGCGGCACGACGGGAAAGCCCACGGTCGTCGGCTACACCAAGCATGACCTGGACATGTGGGCCGAGGTCGTCGCGCGGTGTATCCGAGCGGCCGGCGGCAGGGAAGGCGACGTCGTCCATGTCGCCTATGGGTACGGCCTGTTCACCGGCGGATTGGGCGCGCACTACGGCGCGGAGCGGCTGGGCTGCACGGTGGTGCCGGTGTCCGGTGGGATGTCGGCCCGCCAGGTGCAACTCATCCAGGACTTCCAGCCGCGGATCATCATGGTCACGCCGTCGTACATGCTCGCCCTGGTGGACGAGTTCGAGCGGCAGGGGCTCGACCCGCGGGACTCGTCGCTGGAGATCGGGATCTTCGGGGCGGAGCCGTGGACCGAGGACATGCGGGCCGAGCTGGAGGACCGGCTGGGCATCGACGCCGTGGACATCTACGGGCTGTCCGAGGTGATCGGCCCCGGGGTGTCCGGGGAGTGCGCCGAGACCAAGGACGGCTCGCACATCTGGGAGGACCACTTCTATCCCGAGGTGGTCGATCCGATCACCGACGAGGTGCTGCCGGACGGCGAGGTGGGCGAGCTGGTGTTCACCTCGCTCACCAAGGAGGCCATGCCGATCATCCGCTACCGCACCCGCGACCTGACCCGGCTGCTGCCCGGCACGGCGCGGCCGGCGTTCAGACGGATGGAGAAGGTGACCGGGCGTACCGACGACATGATCATCCTGCGCGGGGTCAACGTGTTCCCGACCCAGATCGAGGAACTGGTCCTGCGTACGGAAGGGCTCTCTCCGCACTTCCAGCTGCAGCTGAGCCGGGACGACCGGCTGGACCGGATGACGGTGCGGGTCGAGGCCCGCCCCGGCGCCGTCGACCGGGCGGCCGCCGCCCGGTCGCTCACCGAGACCGTCAAGGACCGCATCGGGATCACCGTCGATACGATCGTCGTCGATCCCGACACCCTCGAACGGTCGGTGGGAAAGCTGCGGCGGGTGATCGACTCTCGAAAGGGCTGACGGATGGTCGGTACGGCCCCACGGCGCGGACGTCCCGGGTACGACCTGGACTCGCTGCTGGCGGTGGCCGTGCAGGTCTTCAACGAGCGCGGGTACGACGGCACCAGCATGGAGGACCTCTCCGCGCGCCTGGGGATCAGCAAGTCCGCCATCTACCACCACGTGTCCGGCAAGGAGGAGCTGCTGCGCCGGAGCGTCGACCGGGCGCTGGACGCGCTGTTCGCCGTGCTGGACGAGCCTGACGCGACCGAGGGCCGGGCGATCGAGCGGCTCGAACACGTCGTCCGGCGGAGCTGCGAGGTCCTGGTCGCGGAGCTGCCCTTCGTGACCTTGCTGCTGCGGGTCCGGGGCAACACCGGAGTCGAGCGGGCCGCGCTGGCCCGGCGGCGGGAGTTCGACTCGATCGTCACCGACCTGGTCCGGCAGGGCGAGGAGGAGGGCGACATCAGGCGCGACGTCGACCCGGCGCTCACCGCCCGGCTTCTGTTCGGCATGGTCAACTCGCTGACCGAGTGGTACCGCCCGGACAAGGGCCTCTCCGCCCATGACCTGGCAGAATCCATGGCCAAGATCGCTTTCGGCGGGCTCAGGAACGTGTGACATCACACAGGAATCGGGCAGTACGCCGCGACCGCATCGTGACCGGCGCATGAAAGCATCCGGGGTCACGTTCGGCGTGAAATGTGCGGACGACACGGGAGTCACGTCCGACACATGACAGAATCGCCGGAGTCGGCAAGAGGAGGTACCGCGGCCATGCCCGGCGGGCACGCGAAAAGGGTGGCGGTCGACGACCGTTACCTCCGGGGGCTCCGTATGATCACCGGGGCACTGGCCGGGCTCGGGCTGCTGGCCGCCGGAGTCGTGCCCTTCGCCATCTCCAACGGTGCGCGCCCGGCGACCCGGGAGGCCGAAGCCGTCAGTTCCGCCAATGCGGTGGCCGCCGCCCCGCCGGACATCGCCCGGGCCGACGAGTGGTGGCTGAACACCATCCACGTGCCCCGCGCCGCCAAGATCACCAAGGGCGCCGGGATCACTGTGGCCGTCCTGGACACCGGAGTCGACGGCACGCAGGCCGACCTCGCGGGCCGGGTGGTCCAGGGCCCGGACTACACCAGCGGCGGCCGCAAGCCGGGCGGCAAGTACTGGGGCCAGCACGGTACCTCGATGGCCAGCATCATCGCCGGCCGCGGCCATGGCACCTCGTTCTCCGCGGGCGTCCTCGGAGTCGCCCCGCTGGCCAAGATCCTCTCCATCCGGGTGACGCTGGAGAACGACGACCCGCTACGCAAGAACCAGGCGCTGATGGCGCGCAGCCGGGACGCGGTGGCCAAGGGCATCCGGTACGCCGTGGACCATGGCGTGGACGTCATCAACATGAGCCTGGGCGGTGGCAACTCCTCCTACGACGGCAGCCCGACCGACGAGGCCGCGGTCCAGTACGCGCTGAGCAAGGGCGTCGTGCTGGTCGCCTCGATGGGCAACGACGGCGCCGGTCCCGGCAAGAAGTACTTCCCGGCCGCCTACCCAGGTGTGATCGCGGTCGGCTCGGTCGACCGGAAGTTCAAGCCCTGGCAGGGCTCGAACCGCGGCGACTACATCTCGCTGTCCGCGCCCGGCGTGAACATCGCCTGCGCCGGGACCAACGGCGGCTACGTCGAGGTCAGCGGCACCAGCCCGTCCACCGCGATCGTCGCCGGAGTCGCCGCCCTGGTGAAGGCCCGCTACCCGGCGCTGACCGCCGCGCAGGTGAAGCAGGCGCTGGAGCAGAGCATCACCCATCCGCCGGCCGGAGGCCGCAACGACAAGGTCGGCGCGGGGGTGGTGGACGCCTTCAAGGCCCTGACCACGGCGTCGGCCGAGACGTCCGCGAGCCCGTCCGGCGCCGTCCAACCCAGCCCGGCGTTGAGCACCGGTCATGCGGCCCCCGTGGCCGCAGGCAGCGCGATGAACCCGCTTCTCATCGTCATCCTGGCCGGTGGCGGGGCGCTGGTGATCATCGGCCTGGTGCTGGGCTGGAAGCAGCGCCGCCGCCCCGACGAGCCGGAGCCAGACCCCGTTTACCTGGCTCCCGCTCCGGCGCGCCAGGAGCCCGAGCCGGTCCGCAACTGGCCCTCGTACGAGCCGTTCGAGGAGAGCGCGCCGCCGGCCCCGCCCACCGGGCCCAAACCCCGCTTCGAGCTGCCCACCGAGCCGTTCCGGATGACCGATGACGACGAGGGAGCGGCCGAGCCCGCACCGCTGCAGCCGTTCCAGGTCCCGGTGTACGTCGCGAACGGCAACGGAAACGGCAATGGCAACGGCCACCACCCGTCCTGGCCGCTCCCCGCAGGGGACACCGACGACGAGGACGACCCGGAGGACTCGGCCGTCCCGTGGGGCGACGATCCGCTGGGCGACCAGGGCGAGGTGCCGCCCGGCTCGGCCGAGGCCGGCACCCCGCTGGCCGACGAGAGCTGGCGCCGGCTCCAGGAGCCCGAGGAGACCGAAGGGCTCACCGAGGACGACCTGCCCACCGGCACCTTCCCCAGCGTCTCCCCGGTGGGCGACAGCCCGCCCGATGGCTTCACCGGCGACGACCACGCCGCGGGGCGCCGCTCCGGCATCCGCGACGAGGACGATTTCCGCCCGCCCTGGCTCTGAGCCCGGGATCAGGGGAACGGCAGGTGATGGGCCTGCTGGTCGGTGATGTAGTAGGCCCGCCAGACGTACAGCCCGACGTCCTGCTGCCTGATCTGGTCGGAGAGCGCGGAGTCGGTGGAGATCCGGATCAGGTACGAGGCGTGCGGCGGCATGTAGAGGTCGCCCTCCTGCTGAACCGGTGGCTTGGATCCGGCCAGGTAGCCGATGATCCGTGAGGTGTCGGACAGCGTGCACATGTTGCCCGGGACCCCGGCCTGCGTCATGCAGACGGGCTGCTCGCTCACCGGCACCAGCGAGCGCCGGATGAACAGATCACCCGGCAGGTTGGTCAGATCGAGCAGCACCTGCCGGTCCAGCGCGTTGCTCAGGACGTAGTCGACCGAGGCGTAGGCGTGCCCGGTCGGCGGCGGGGTGCGCGGCGCGTCGTCGGTGCCGCCGGCGGCCGCCGCGACGGTGTAGGTGTCGCCGGTCGCGGTGGTGACGGTGAGCGGGGGACCGGTCTTCGGAGTGTCGCGCTGGGTCGCCTCGGTGCCGGTCATCGTCCGTATCGGCGGCGGCGATCCGGACCCGCCCGAGCCGGACCAGGCGAGGACTCCGGCGATCAGGAGCGCGACGGCGGCGGTCGCTCCGCCGCCCAGCAGCGCGATGTTGCGGGTGGCCACCCGCCTGCGCGCGGCGGTGGCCCGGGAGCGCCGCGGCTTCACCCTGGGCTGGGTGCCGGACGACCGCGCCCCCAGCCGTACCTGGATGCCCGCGCCGATCGCCGCGTGCGGGCCGGTCGCCGAGGGATCCGGCATGGTGGCCGGGCGCGGAACGGGCGCCGGAGCCGGCGGGCGTGGTGAACCGAGCGGGGCGATCGTGACGGCCGGGACGTTCTCCCCCAGCAGCCGCATCAGGACCTGCTGGGACGTGGGCCTGCGGGCCGGGTCCTTGTCCAGGCAGCTCGCGACCAGGCTGCGCAGCCGTCCGTGCAGGCCGCCGAGATCCGGCTCGTACTGCATGATCCGGGTGACGACGAGCGGGATCGACTCGTCGCCGAACGGCGGCCGGCCGCAGGAGGCGAAGACCATCGTGGCCGCCCAGGCCCACACGTCGGCGGCGGGCGCGTAGTCACGCCGATGCATGAGCTCGGGCGCCATGTAGGCCGGCGAGCCCAGCATTCCGCCGGTCGTGGACGCCTCGCTGTCCAGCACCCGGGCGATCCCGAAGTCGATGACCCGCGGGCCGTCCGGCCCGAGCAGCACGTTGCTGGGCTTGAGGTCGCGGTGCACGACCCCGGCCTGGTGGATCGCGGTCAGCGCGGTGGCGGTGTGAATGGCCAGCCGGTGCACCGCGTCGCCCTTGCGCGGACCCTCCTGGTCCACGGTCCGGCGCAGCGAGGGCCCGTCGATGAACTCGCTGACGATGTACGGCAAGTCACCGCTGATGTCGGCGGCCAGGATCCGCGCGGTGCAGAAGGAGTCGACCTTCTGCGCCGCGGCGAGCGCCTTGGCCGCGCTGTTGCGGCCCTCACCGAGCCGGACGTACAGCAGCTTGACCGCGACCCGCTCGCCCGGGCCGGACGAACCGAGGAAGACCACCCCCTGGGCGCCCTCGCCGACCCTGCCTTCGAGGCGGAAGCCTCCCAGAGCATGCGGATCGCCCGGTTGTAGCGGCTCCACCTCTGGCATGCGCACACTCTCCGCTCAATCCTCATCGCGACGAGGTCCCATTTTGGCGGAATGTGTGGGTGTGTAGTGGCGGAATGGCACCGATGTGTTCTTGGAGTGAGTGCGATGACTGCGAGGCGCTGGTGATTTTGGTAAGCGAAGAGTGAATGTGAAGACAATTCACTTATCCGACGGCGCCCACGAGCCAATCGATCAATGCGACGATGCCGTCGGGCCCGTCCACCACCAGATCGGCCCGCTCGGCGAGCGCGGTCACCTCGGCCGAACCTGCGCACACCTTCACCCCTGGAACGCCCCGGCGGCGCAGCGCGTCCACCGCGTCGTACGCGGCCAGGTCGCCCAGATCGTCCCCGCCGAACAGCACCGAGCCCGCGGAGCGCTCGGCCGCGAAGCCGCGCAGCGCGACCTCCTTGTCGACGCCCGGCGGGCGCAGTTCCAGCACGTACCGCCCGGGCTCCACGACGAGCCCGTGCCGTTCGGCCAGCGCCTCCAGCACGCTGCGCAGCCGGTCCAAAGCGACCTGCGGCTCGGCGCAGCGCCGGGTGTGCACCGCCAGCGCATGCCCCTTGTCCTCGATGTGCGTCTCGGGGGGTGCGCCCGCGGCGGTCAGCAGCTTGGGCAGCTTCTCCCGCACGGCTGTGACGCCCGGGTTCTCCTCGGGCCTGGTGAGCACGCCGTCGGCCCAGCGCTCCACCCCGTACTGCCCGAGTACCACCAGCCCGGCGACGTGCTCGAATCCGCCGTACTCCACGGCGAGCGCGGCGGGCCGCCCGGTGATGATGGCCAGCCCGCCGACCAGCGGCGCCAGCCGGGCAAGCGCCGCGGCCGCGCCGGGATGGGCCCGGGCGGCCGCGGGATCGTCGACGATGGGCGAGAGGGTGCCGTCGAAATCAAAGGCGACCACGGCGTCGCCGGGGTTCTTCAGCAGTGCGGCCAGACCATCGGCGCCCGCGTCGGTGCGCGGGGTGAAATCACTGGATGCCATGTGACCAGTGTCGGCCACCGGAGTCAGGGTCGGATACCGAGCCGGCGTGCGGCACGCTGCCGCTGTCGCTGCGAACGCATCCGGCGCAGCCTCTTGACCAGCATAGGATCGTATTCAAGGGCCTGAGGACGATCGATCAGAAGGTTCAGCAACTGGTAGTAACGAGTTGATGACATGTCGAACTTCTCGCGGATCGCCTGCTCTTTAGCACCGGCGAATTTCCACCATTGCCGTTCGAAGGCGAGAATCTGGCGGTCCCGCTCGGAGAGCAGTTCCGGGCGGAAGCCTGCGGGGTCGTCGTCGGGGGCGGGTCTGGGATCGGGTACGTCTGGGGCTTCGTTCACAGGGCCATCTGAGCCTTCTCCAGAGGCGTTCGCCGCGTGCATCGGGTCCCCTCTGTGGTCGCTAGTCCCGGGTCGTCCGGGTTCGGCGCGTGCCACTCTACGCGTCCGCACTGACGGCGGCCCGATGTTCTGGCGGAACGGGACCAGGGGGCACAGAGGAGCTTGGTGTGACGGAAAGAGAGATGAAAAGGTTTGGAACGATGGAATCGGAACCTTCTGGCGTAGTCTGAGACGGACGTCAGGGAAGTGAGAACGTGAGTGGCTTGCGCTGCGTGTCTCTCCTGTCCGACTACGGGCTGGAGGACGGCTTCGTCGCTGCCTGCCACGGGGTGCTGACCCGGATCGCCCCGGACGCGCGGATCATCGACATCACCCATCTGGTGCCGGCCGGCGATGTCCGGCGCGGCGCGACGGTGCTCGCCCAGACCGTGCCCTACCTCCCGGCCGGGATCCATGTGGCGGTCGTCGACCCGGGCCGGGCCGGCAGCCGGCGCGGGGTGGCGGTCGCGGCCGGCGACCGGATCTTCGTCGGCCCGGACAACGGGGTGCTGTCCTGGGCGGTGCACAGCGAGTCCGGTCCGATGGCGGCGTACGAGCTGACCAACGCCAAGCTCTGGCTGGAACCGGTGTCGGCGACCTTCCGCGGCCGGGACGTCTACGCGCCGGTCGCCGCGCACCTGGCCAACGGTCTCGACCTGGCGGCGGTCGGGCCGCCGCTCGCCCCCGACCGGCTCACGACGCTCAGCCCGCCGGTGCGCAGGGTGCGCGTGGACGACGGAGCGGTCGAGGGCGAGGTGCTGAGCATCGACCGGTTCGGCAACGTACAGCTCTCGGTCACCGTGCCCGACCTGGAGCTCCTCGGCACCGCGGCCGAGCTGCAGCTCACTCTCGGACGGCGCAGCCTGGCGGTGCCCTTCCGCGACTCCTGGGCCGCGGTGGCCCCCGGTGAGCTGGTCGCCTATGCCGACGCGGCGGGCTGTGTCGCGCTGGCCGTCAATTCGGGCAACGCCGCCCAGGTGCTGGCGTTGCCGCCGGGAGCCAGGGTGAAGGTGCGACTCGGCTGAAGTAATCGTGCGGTAAAGCGAGAAGTTGACGTGTTCTTTGCGGCATGATCTCGCGCATGGTCTTCTCGCGCTCTGATCTGCGGCTGATCGCCATCGCCGGGGCGGTGACGGTGGCCGCGGCCGTCACGTACTACGGCGGGCTCGGTGGCTCGGTCGCTCCGTTCATCATCTCCGGCATAGCACTGGCCCTGCTGGCCAGCCTGGTCGGGCGCAGCGTCGAGGCGCTGGGCGACCGGCTAGGCGCCGGCGCGACCGGCGTCGTGCAGAGCGCGCTGGGCAACCTGCCCGAGTTGTTCGTCGTGCTGTTCGCGTTGAAGAGCAAGTTGTACGAGGTCGCCACCGCCACGATCGTCGGCTCGATCCTGGCCAACCTGCTGCTGGTGCTGGGCCTGGCGTTCATGGCCGGCGGCCTGAAGAACGGGCCGCAGCGGTTCGCCAAGAGCGCGGCGCGCACGATCACGATGCTGCTGGCGCTGTCGATCGCCGCGCTGGTCGTGCCGGCGCTGACCGCCGCGTTGCACACCCCGGCGGCAGGGCACGAGCGGGCGCTGTCGGTCGTGACGTCGATCCTGCTGCTGGCCATCTTCGTCGCCTCGCTGCCCGCCGCGCTCAAGCGCGAGAAGAGCGCGGAGCCCGCCGAGCCCGCACCGCACTCCGAGCACGAGTGGCCGCTCGGCGTCGCCCTGGCGATGCTCGCCGCCACCGGAGTCGGCGCGGCGTTCGTGTCCGACTGGTTCGTGGCCGGGCTGACCCCGGCGATGGACACGCTCGGCATCTCGCAGACCTTCGCCGGTCTGGTCATCGTCGCCATCGCCGGCAACGCCGTCGAGAACGTCGTCGGCATCCAGCTCGCCTTCCGCAACCAGTCGGACTACGCGCTCTCGGTCATCCTGCAGAGCCCGCTGCAGATCACGCTGGTGGTGGCTCCGGCGCTGGTGCTGCTGTCCCCGCTCGTCGGGGCGTCGTTCACGCTCGTCCTGTCGCCGCTGCTGATCGCCACGCTGATCCTGGCCGTGGTCATCGCGGTCATCGTCGTGCTCGACGGCGAGTCGAACTGGCTGGAGGGCGCGGCGCTGATCGTGCTGTACGGGATCATCGCCACCTCCTTCTGGTGGGGCTGATCCCGTACAGCGAACCGCGCCGGGCTAGTGGACGGGGATCGAGTCGGCCCGGGAGTCGGCCTTGACCTCGGTGGCCGGCGAGCCGCGCAACGGCTCCTCCTTGAGGAAGAAGGAACCGATGAAGGCGATGGCCAGGAACGGCACCGCGTAGCGGAACACGTCGGTCAGCGCGGTACTGAAGGACTGCAGGACGGTGTCGCGAAGGGGTCCGGGCAGCGCGTCGATGGCCTTGCGGGAGATCGACGAGGTGCCCGGGGCCTTGGTGCCCTTCGGCAGCCGGTCGGCCAGTTCCGCGCTCAGCCGGTTGTTGAAGACCGCGCCGAAGACCGCGACGCCGACCGACGCGCCGACCTGCCGGGTGAAGGTGACCGTCGAGGTGCCCACGCCGATGTCGGTGCGCTCGACGGTGTTCTGGGTGGCCAGCACGACGGTCTGCATGACCAGGCCCAGCCCGGCGCCCAGCACCACCATGAAGATCCCGGAGGTCACCTGGCTGGTGTGCACGCCCATCGTGGACAGCAGGAACAGTCCCAGCGTGGCGATCGCGGTGCCCAGGATCGGGAAGATCTTGTACTTGCCGGTCCTGGTGGTGATCTGGCCCGCGGTGATCGAGGACACCAGCAGCCCGGCCATGATCGGCAGCAGCAGGAGCCCGGAGTTGCTGGCGCTGGCGCCCATGACGATCTGCTGGAACAGCGGCAGGAACGACATGCAGCCGAACATCGCGAAGCCGACGAAGAAGCTGACCCCGCTGGAGCTGCTGAACGTACGGTTGCGGAACAGCCGGAGCGGGATGATCGGCTCGGCGGCCCGGGTCTCGGCCAGCAGGAACAGGGCCGTCAGCACCACGGTGGCCACGCCGAGGCCGATGATGGTCGGCGAGTTCCAGGCGTACTGCGACCCGCCCCAGCTCGTCATCAGCACGAGGCAGGCGACCGCGCCGGCGACCAGCACCGCGCCCATGTAGTCGATCTTCGGCTTGCCGTGCGGCACGTGCAGCTTGACGGCGAAGATGGTGACCAGCAGCGCGGCCGCGCCCAGCGGCATGTTGATGTAGAAGATCCAGCGCCAGTTGAGGTGATCGGTGAAGAACCCGCCGACCAGCGGTCCGGCCACCGAGGCCAGGCCGAAGACCGCGCCGAACGCGCCCTGGATCCGGCCGCGCTCCCGCGGCGGCACGACATCGGCGACGATGGACATGGCGGTGAGCATCAGCCCGCCGCCGCCCAGTCCCTGGATGGCCCGGAAGATGATCAGCATCGTCATCGACTGGGCCATGCCGCACAGGATCGACCCGATGAGGAAGATCACGATCACGAAGACGAAGACCGGCTTGCGGCCGTACTGGTCGCCCAGCTTTCCGTACAGCGGCATGCAGACCGTCGAGGCGAGCAGGTAGGCCGTGACCACCCAGGAGATGTGCTCCAGGCCGTGCAGGTCCTTCACGATCGTGGGCAGCGCCGTCGATACGATCATCTGGTCGAGCGCCGCGAGCAGCATCCCGAGCATCAGGCCGATCAGAATGATGGTGCGTTGGCGCGTGCCGATGGGGGACTGATCTGTCATGAATTTCCTCAACCGAGTGACGCGTGTACGTTACATATGCACTCTTCATATGTACGATACATCTGTACCTTGCAGGCATCAAACTGGAGGCCGCGATGGAGGCCAGCGCCGTCTCCCCGGAGACAGCAGACCCCGTGCTCACCGAGATCAGCTCGGCGATGTTCCATCTGCGCCGGCTGTGGGCGCGCCCTGACCTCATGCGCAAGATCCGCGAGCAGACCGCCGGATCGCGGCCGCTGCAGGTGTCCAACCTGATGGTGGTGTACGCCGTCGCCGGGCTGTCCGCCGAGTGCTCGGACGGCGAGGTGACCGTGGGGGCGGTCGCGGAGCGGCTGGAGATCGATCCGTCCACCGCCAGCCGTCTGGTCGGGCACGCCATCGACGCGGGACTGGTGTCCAGGCGGCCTTCGCCGATCGACGCCAGGCGGGCGAATCTGCAGCTGACCGATGCCGGTGAACGGGTGAAGCTGGTGGCGCAGCGGGCCCGGCTCGCCTATCTGAACGAGCTGATGGCCGACTGGACCGACGAGGAGCGGGTCCTCTTCGCCCGGCTGCTGGTCCGCTTCACCGACGCCGCGGCGCAGGCGCCGATGGACCCCGAGGGCATCGGCAAGATCTTCGAAGAGGCCCAGGCCGAGTAGGAGATGGCCCTCCCGGT
>Ga0308173_10001297_pt1 | contig 12317 bp, 7 predicted proteins | sample PhyPR1_FD_203716 | JGI IMG/M metagenome (GOLD analysis project Ga0308173, IMG submission 203716) | Soil microbial communities from UC Gill Tract Community Farm, Albany, California, United States - DLSLS.P.R1 | ecosystem: Environmental > Terrestrial > Soil > Agricultural land | place: USA... | reverse complement strand
ACCGGCCGCTTCGGAGAATGGCCTCTATGTGGCCGGCAGTTACCTGCAGGACAACTGGAAGGTCAACAACCGGCTGACGCTGAATCTCGGGCTGCGATACGACTACTACCGCAACTTCCTGCCCGACCAGACGCACGCCGCGTTCTCTTACACGACGACGAACATCGACTTCCCGGCGGTGAGCAACCTGAATACGTGGAACCTGCCGGCACCCCGGCTCGGGCTCACCTACTCGCTCACCGGCGACGGCAAGACGGTGCTGAAAGGCAACTACGGCAAGTACTGGTGGAACCCGGGCGCGCAGCTGTCCGCAGACAACAACCCGAACCCCGAAGTCTGGAACCGCCGGTACGTGTGGAACGACCTGAACGGCGACCTCGTTTACCAGCCAGGTGAAGAAGGGCGGCTGACCAGTTCGGCTGGCGGCGTCGCGACACAGGTCATCGATCCGAACCTGAAGGACAGCTACACCAACGAAATCGCCGCGTGGGTCGAGCGCGAGGTCATTCCCGACTTCGGTGTGCGCACGGGAATGGTCTATCGCTCTGAACGGAACCTGGCCGTGGCCTACAACCAGAACCGGCCCTTCAGCGCCTACAACGTTCCAGTGACCATCCAGGATCCGGGCCGCGACGGACGCGTCGGTACCGCGGACGACGGGAGCGCTTACACCGGATACAACCTGAGTGCGGCCGCGCTCGCGCTGCCGATCGTCAACACCTACAGCAACGTCGAGGGCGCGACGAGCGACTACTACACCTTCGAGCTGACCGGCACCAAGCGCATGAGCCACAAGTGGTCGGCGATGCTCTCGTTCTCCAAGACATGGAGTGCCGCGCAGAACAACACGTTCTTCGGCACCGGCTTCCGCCAGAACGCGCTCGTCGTGTCACCGCAGGACCTGATCAACACGGAGCCTGACGGCCAGATCAAATACACAGACTGGTCGGTCAAGTTGAACGGCACCTGGAACGGACCGTGGGACCTGAAGATCTCGCCGATGCTGCGCCTGCAGGCCGGGCAGAACTGGGGCCGCACCTTCCAGGCCACGATGAACTACGGCACGGTGCGCATCGCCGCGGAGCCGCTCGACACGAACCGTCAGCGCGACATTGCCGTCACCGACATCCGCGTCGAGAAGCAGATTGGCCTGGGCGGCGGCATCAAGATCGGCCCGTTCCTCGACGTCTACAACATCTTCAACACCAACGCCGAGCAGAACATCACCTGGGCGTCGGGCGCCTCCTTCCTGCGCCCGACGGCCATCGTCCCGCCGCGCGTCGGGCGTATCGGCGCCAAGGTCACCTGGTAGGACGTCAGGGTAGAACGTCGTAGCCGCGCACCTTCAGGTGCGCATCAGGAGATGCACAGCATGGTCAGCGCGTCCCGTCATCGCCCCTCCGCACCGCTCGTGTTGTCAGGGGCGCTGTGCCTCGCGCTGGCCGGCTGTCAACGAGGTCCGGATATCGAGGCCGCCGCTCAGGCCGGCACTGCTTCCTCGACCGCAGCCAGTTCCGGGGCGAGCCTTGGTATCCGGCCGGACGGCGACACCGAGTCGAAGATCGACATGTCGCAAATCCACAGTGAAGACCTGAAGAAGGTCTTCACGTACATCGACACCCACGTCGACGAGCACGTTGGCAACCTGCAGAAGTGGATTCAGCAGCCGAGCGTCTCCAACTCCGGTGAAGGCATCCCTGAATCGGCCGAGATGGTGAAGGGCTATTTCGAGCAGCTCGGATGCCAGCAGTCGCGCGTCTACGACGTCGGCCAGACCGAGTGGGGATCGCAGGCCAACCCCGTCGTCTACGCCAGATGCGACGAGGGTGCGGACAAGACGCTGATCATCTACTGGATGTACGACACGATGCCGGTCACGCAGCCGGACGCGTGGATTGCGCCGCCGTTCGAAGGGCGCCTCGTCGAGCAGGCGCCGTTCAAGAAGGTGCTCATCGGCCGCGGCGCGACCAATTCCAAGGGACCGCAGATGGTCCAGTGGAACGCCCTGATGTCGATCAAGGCGATGACCGGCAAGCTGCCGGTGAACCTGATCTTCGTCGCCGAGGGCGATGAAGAACGCATGTCCATCGGATACCGGCAGTTCATCCGCACCCATCCGGAACTCTTCAAAGGCGCCGACGCGATGTACCGGTTCGGCAACCAGGGTTTCGGCGGCGGCGGGGAGCTCTCCGGCGGATCTGAAGGTTGCGTCTACGTGGAGCTGACGACCAGCGGAGCGAAGTGGGGCCGCGGGCCGACGGTGTCCGACATCCACGGTGGAAACAAGCGCAGTGTCGACAGCCCGGCGTGGCGCCACATCCAGATGCTGAAGACGCTCGTTTCCGAGGACGGCAACAAGGTTCTCATCGACGGCTTCTACGACAACATTGAGCCGCTCACCAAAGACGAACTGGCGAAGCTCGAAGCATCGGCCAAAGGCGTCGACCTGAAGGTCGCCGCCGAGAACCTGGGCGTCGCGCGCTTCATCACCGACGATCCGCTGACCTACTTGAAAATGGCCCGCTACGGCACGTCGATGAATCTCGACGGCATCTGGGGCGGGAACATGTATGCCGGCGGCGCGGGCGCCATCCTGCCGAACAAGATCACGTCGAAGCACAATTTCCGATACGTGCCGAAGATGGATGGCCTCGATATCACCCGGAAGCTGCGCGCGCATCTCGACAAACACGGCTATGCCGACGTCGAGATGAAGGTCATCGGCGACGTGCCGTGGGCCAAGATGCAGTACGACACCGACGTGGCGCGCGCGCTGATGGCGACCTACGACGCGTTCGACATCAGGTACGGCACGCCTCCGAACGTCGAGTCGATTCTTGGCGGCTACTGGCCCGCGTATCTCTTCACGGGAGACGTCCTCGACATCCCGATCGTCGGCGGCGCAGCCGGGCATGGCGGCAACGCGCACGCCGCCAACGAGTACTGGGTGATCGAAGGCGCCGGCAAGGTCTACGGCATGGCTGGCGCCGAGAAGTCGGTCGCCACCTTCCTCTACAACTACGCAGGCATGAACGGCCCGTCGCGGCCGGTCTCCACGAACTGAGGGCTTCGATGGCTCCGCTTATTTCGCTTCAGGGCCTGACCAAGACGTACACGGTCGGCGAGGTCGCCGTCCACGCGCTTCGCGGTGTGTCGCTCGACATCGACGCCGGCGAATTCACGAGCATAGTCGGACCATCCGGTTCGGGGAAGTCCACGTGCATGCACATTCTCGGCTGCCTGGATCGGCCGACCACCGGCAGGTACCTGCTCGAGGACCGGGACGTGTCGCAGTTGACGAAAGACGAACTCGCACGCGTCCGCAACCACAAGATCGGGTTCGTCTTCCAGAGCTTCAACCTCCTCCCGCGGACGTCGGCGCTCGAGAACGTCGAGCTCCCGATGCTCTACACCGGCGCGAAGGTAAGCCCCGCCGAGCGTCACAAGCGTGCGAAGGCCGCCCTGGCGTCGGTCGGGCTCGAGAACCGGATGGACCACTTTCCGAACCAGCTTTCCGGCGGACAGCAGCAGCGCGTCGCCATTGCGCGCGCGCTCATGACGGAGCCGCCGATCCTTCTGGCCGACGAGCCGACGGGCAACCTCGATTCGCGGACCAGTGTCGAGGTGATGGAGATCTTCCAGCGTCTCCGGATGGAGCGTGGAATCACCATCATCTTGATCACGCACGATCACGACATCGCGGAATACGGATCGAGGGTCGTCAGCTTCAAGGACGGCCTCGTCCTCTCGGACTCGAAGAACGAGACCTGGCGCGAAGCGAGCCGGGAGCTGGCGGATATGCCCCTCGTCACGGCGTGAAGCCATGGAACTCTCCGCCTGCTTCAGCCTTGCCTGGCTCACGCTTCGCCGAAACGGCCTGCGCTCGGCGCTGACGCTGCTCGGCATCACGATTGGCGTGGGTGCCGTCCTGACGATGGTGGCCGTCGGCAATGGTGCGCGCGCCTCAATCGAAGACCAGGTCGCGGCAGCCGGGATGAATGTCATCACCGTCACGGCCGGCAATTACAAGATGAAAGGCGAGGACGCCGGCGGAGGCGTGGTCGACCACCAGGCGTCGCTGCGGGAGGAACTTGATCACGACAACCTGTCGGCTCGGGTTGATCGCACGCAGATGTCGCGATCTCCAGCCGTCTTCTACCCGGGCCGGGCGACGCCGACCTTCACCCTCATCGGCCACCCCGAAGACGACCCGATGGAGAAACACAACCACCCGACCTCCCGCGAGCGGCTTGGCGATTCGGCAGCCGGACTCGGCGCGGCCGCGACACTGACGCGCGACGACGCCAGGGCCATTCGCGACGAAGTGACAGGCGTGCAGTTCGTCGCCGCCGGCGTCCACGAATCGGCGCGCGTCGTTCTCGACGATCGCCGGTGGTTCACGCGGCTGCACGGCACCGAGTCGGACATGCCGCGGATTCGCCGCACGTGGGCGTTCACGCACGGCCGGTTCTTCAACGACAGCGAATCTGATCGCGGCGACCAGGTGATCGTGCTCGGCAGCGTCGTCTACGCGAAGCTGTTCCCGGACGGCAAGACGGACCCGGCCGGCGCGACGGTGACCATCTGGAACCAGCCGTTCAAGGTCGTCGGAGTCCTGGCGAGTACGACCTGGACATCGTCTGGCAACGTCGGCGACGACGAGTTCGACGCCGTATACGTTCCGCTCGGCGCGGTGCACCGGCTCCTGAACCTGTCGAAGCTGAACACGATTACGGTCACCTCGAAGTCAGCATCCGAGACCAGCCGTGTCGCGAAGGACGTGACGGCCCTGTTGCGCAAACGGCATGGCATCGCGGAGGCGGCGCCCGACGACTTCGTCGTGAAGACGCAGGCCAGCTCCGCGCTCGGCAAGGGCATCAACCCGCAGGTGGCGCGCGCGATTGCCGGCAACGTGCCCGGCCTCGAATCGGTGACCTTCGAGCAGCTGTCCGTCACCATGGAGCGCTCGAGCCGGACCATGACCGCCTTGCTCGCGAGCGTCGCGAGCGTGTCGCTGCTCGTCGGAGGGATCGGCATCATGAACGTGATGCTGCTCTCGGTGACCGAGCGGACGCGTGAAATCGGCATCCGCATGGCGCTCGGGGCGCGCGCACGGGACGTGATGCTGCAGTTCATGGCGGAAGCGATCACGCTGAGCCTGACCGGCGGCGTGCTGGGCGTCGGCGTCGGCCTGCTGGCCGCAGGCGCGGTGAAGCAGATGCTCAAGTGGGCGACGATCGTGTCGCCGGGTGCGGTGGTCATCGCCGTTGGTGTCGCGGCGATCGTCGGCATCTTCTTCGGTCTCTATCCCGCACGGCAGGCTTCGCGTCTCGACCCGATCGAGGCGTTGAGGTTCGAGTGACGAGGAGAGCGGAAGCTGCTGGCAGGGCTGGAAAGACCGGAAGTGCGCCCGCATGGAGCTAGCTGCTTCCGTGCAACTCGCCCTTCGCGCGATCGGCCGGCACCGGCTGCGCTCCGTGCTGACCCTGCTCGGCATCACGATCGGCGTGGCCGTCGTCATCGTCATGGTTGCCATCGGCACTGGCGCGCAGCGAGCGATCGAGCAGCAGGTGCGGGCGGCTGGCGCGAACCTGGTGACGGTCACCGCCGGCAACTACTCGCCAGGCAACCTCGACCCGAGCTCGGGCGACGTCGTGGACACCGGCGAACTCGCGGGGGGCGCGGGTGTCGGTTCATCGACGACGGCGCACAAGGCCTCCGGCTCCGGCGGATGGTCCGGCATGTCGGTCTCGCCGCGCGTGGCTGGCCGCGGCGCCTCGACACGACTCTCGGTGGACGACGCGACCGCGATTGCGGGCGAGGTTGCGGGCGTGCGTGCGGCGACGCCGGGAGTCAGCGAGAGCGCCGTCATCTGGCACGGCAGGGAATCGGTCTTCGTTCGCCTTCAAGGGACTGATGCCAGCCTGCTGTCGATGCGGGGAATCCTCATGCGCTCGGGCCGGTTCATTCGCGCTCAGGACGTGTCTGCCGCGGCACGGGTCGTCGTGCTGACTCCGGCCGTTGCCGGGAAGCTCTTTGGCGCAGGAACGGACCCGACCGGCGAGACCGTGCGCATTCGTCAAACGACATTCACGGTGGCGGGTGTAGCCGCGAGAGGCGCCTCCACTGGAACAAGCGGGCCTGCGCTCGACGAGGTCTACACGCCGTACCCGTCAGCACAGCGTCTGCTCGGGGTGACGCACCTCCAGTCCGTCTCAGTATTCGTGGACCGGGCCGGCGACTCGACCCGCATCGCCCTGGAGGTGACACAGCTTCTTCGTGCCCGCCATGCCCTGGAGCCGACAGATCCGGACGATTTCACCGTCAGGACACAGGCGCGCGATGCGATCACGGGAAAGGGCGTCAATCCACTGCTTGCGCGCGCCGTTGCCGGCAGCGTGGTGAACCTGGACGAGGTCACGCTGGCCGAGATCGCGACCTCGCTCGAACGTTCCAGTCAGACGATGACCGCACTGCTGGCGAGCGTCGCGAGCGTGTCGCTGCTCGTGGGCGGCATCGGGATCATGAACATCATGCTCGTGTCGGTCGCCGAGCGGACGCGCGAGATCGGCCTGCGCATGGCCCTCGGCGCTCGCGGCCGCGACGTGCTGCTGCAGTTCCTGGCGGAGGCGGTCACGCTCAGCCTGCTCGGCGGGCTCGCGGGCGTCGTCATCGGCGTGCTCGGGTCGAGCGGTGTCGGACGCCTGCTGCGATGGTCCACGGTCATTTCGCCCGCAAGCGTGGCTGTATCGGTGTGCGTGGCTGGGATGATCGGGGTTTTCTTCGGCTTCTACCCTGCAAGGCAGGCATCGCAGCTCGATCCGATCGACGCGTTGAGATTCGAGTGAGCCGTCTCGCCTGCGGGCTGTCCCATTGGAGGCAATGAATGGAACTGGTCGGAACGGTGCGGATCGCGGTCCGCGCGCTGGGACGCCACAAGCTGCGGACCTTTCTCACGATGCTCGGGATGATCATCGGCGTCGCTGCGGTGATGACGATGGTGGCCCTCGGAAGCGGAGCGCAGGCCTCCGTTGAAGATGAGATGAAATCCGCCGGGACCAACCTGGTGTACGTGACCGCCGGCAACTACACGCGGGGCGGCGACGACATCAAGGTGGCATCGGGTCTCGGCTCCGCGAAGACGCTCGTGCAGGCGGACGTCGACGCGATCCGGCTGCAGGTGAGCGGCATCAAGTACATATCGCCCGGCGCCGGCGATCGTGCCCCGATGGCAAGTGGCGAGCGGAGCTTTTTCGGCCGCGTGCTCGGCGTGGGCACCGAGTTTCCGGCCATGCACTCGTGGATCATCCGACGTGGCGGAACGATGTTTGGCGCGAATGACCTGGCGCAGCGCGCCAGGGTTGCCGTGGTCGGCACCAGGGCGGCAACGGCGCTGTTCGGGGCCGTCGAGCCGGTGGGCCTGTCGTTCACGATCCGCAATGACAGCTTCAAGGTCGTGGCGGTGACCGAATCGACCATCGAGGACCAGGCAGACTCGGTCTTCGTGCCGGTCACCACGCTGCAGCAGATGCGCGGGCTCGCGACGCTCGAGACGATCACGGTCGCGGCGGAACAGGCTGGTGACGCATCGCGCATCGCCACCGAGATCGGGACGCTGTTGCGGACCCGTCATCACCTGCCCGCCGGCAGCCCCGACGACTTCACGGTGAAGACCGAAGCGGCCAAGGCGCTCACCAAGGGGCTCTATACATCGGCTGCGGTCTTTGTGCTCGCCAACCTTCCGCAGCTCGATCAGATCACGCTGGAAGAGATGACCGGCACGCTGCAGCAGACCAGCCGGACGCTGACGATGCTGCTCGCGAGCATCGCGGCAATCTCGCTCGTCGTCGGCGGCATCGGGATCATGAACATCATGCTCGTGTCGGTGACCGAGCGAACCCGCGAGATCGGCCTTCGCATGGCGCTCGGGGCGCGCGGCCGGGACGTGCTGGTGCAGTTCCTCGTCGAGGCGCTCACGCTGAGTGTCGCCGGCGGAGTCGTGGGGATTGCCCTCGGCCTCATCTCATCCCGCATCGTCACCCAGATGCTGGACTGGCGGACCGTCGTGTCGCCCGGCGCCATCGCGCTTGCATTCGGGACCGCGCTCGCGACCGGTGTGTTCTTCGGGTTCTACCCGGCCCGGCGCGCATCGCAGCTCGATCCGATCGACGCGCTGCGATTCGAATGAACCGACCTTCGTAACCCACACAGACGCTGGCAGGAGCATTTGATGAAAAGAGCAACCGCAGCCCTACTCCTCTCCTCCCTCGCGGCGTTCAGCGCATGCGCCGGCAGCCCGCAGGCCAGGTCGGAGACGGCCGCTTCAAGCGATGCGCCGAAGAAGAAGCTCGGTGTTCGTCCCAACGGCGATACCGAACTCCAGCCGGACATGTCGCTGGTGAAGAGCGACGAGTTGAAGAAGGTCTTTACGTATATCGACGACCACATCGACGACCACGTCGAGAACCTCCAGAAATGGATTCAGCAGCCGAGTATCTCGAACTCGGGGGAAGGCATCCCCGAGTCGGCCGAGATGGTGAAGGGCTTCTTCGAGCAGCTCGGATGCCAGGAGTCGCGGGTTTACGACGTCGGCCAGACCGAATGGGGCGCGCAGGGAAACCCGGTGGTCTACGCGAGGTGCGAAGAAGGTGCGCCGAGGACGCTGGTCATCTACTGGATGTACGACACGATGCCCGTGACGCAGCCGGACGTCTGGGTCGCACCGCCATTCGAGGGGCGGCTCGTGGAACAGGCGCCGTTCAAGAAGGTGCTCATCGGACGCGGCGCCACCAACTCCAAGGGGCCGCAGATGGCACAGCTGAACGCGCTCATGTCGATCAAGGCGGTGACCGGCAAGCTGCCGGTCAACCTGATCTTCGTGGCCGAGGGTGACGAGGAACGCATGGACGTCGGGCTTCGCAAGTTCATGATGGATCACGCCGACCTCTTCAAGGGGGCCGATGCGATGTGGGGCGACGGCGGGCAGAGCCCGTCGGGACGCGGCAGCATCAGCGAAGGCAACTCGGAAGGGTGCGTCTACGTCGAGATCACCACGAGCGGCACGCGGTGGGGCCGCGGTCCGACCGTTTCGGACATTCACGGCGGCAACAAGCGCAGCGTGGACAGCCCGGCCTGGCGGCACATCAAGGCGATTGCGTCGCTGGTTTCGGAAGACGGGAACACCGCAAAGATAGACGGGTTCTATGACGACGCGGTGAAGCCCACGGTGGAGCAGCTCACGAGGTACAAGGAGGCGGCGAAAAGCTTCGACGTCGAGGAAGCGGCTCGCAATCTCGGCGTGGCGCGGTTCATTTCAGACAAGCCCGAGGACATCATGCGCGACCGCAACTGGATCTCGTTCAACCTCGACGGCATCTGGGGCGGGAACATGTATGCTGGCGGCGCCGGCGCGATCCTGCCGAACAAGATCACCTCGAAGCACAACATCCGGTACGTTCCGAACATGAAGGGGCCCGATCTGGTCGAGAAGATGAAGAAGCAGTTGATCAAGAATGGGTATCCCGACGTCGAGGTGAAGATCATCGGCGACGTGCCCTGGCGCGTCGGGAAGCTGCAGGGCGAACTGCCGCAGGCGCAGTCTCGCGCGCTGGACATCATGCAGATCCCGCACAACAAGCCCAAAGAGAACGAAACGCTCACCGGCGGTTACTGGCCCGCATATCTCTTCGGTGCCGACTACGCCGTGAACATCCCGATCTCCAACGCGGGCGCCGGGTACGGCGGGAACGCGCACGCAGCGAACGAGTTCTACGTGATTGAAGGCGCCGGCAAGGTGTACGGTATCGGCGGCGCGGAGAAGACCCTGGCAGCGGTGCTGTTCGAATACGCGGGCAAGAACTGATTAGCTGGGCAGTGCATGGAGCCGCGGATCTTCCGGTCCGCAAACGTGTGGTCGGGTCGTTGGACCCGACTGGGAAGCCTGAGGGCTTCGGTCTAAAGAGGAGATATATGAAGAAGGGCGCGTGGACCAAATCGGCGGCATTGAGCGCAATCATCGGCCTGACGATGCCTGCGCTGAACGCCCAGAGTGGAGCGAAGCCGGCCGCATCGAAGCCGGCTGCGGCAAAACCGGCCGCGGCAAAGCCGTCGGCGGCGCTGCCGCCCAGGCTTGAAGGCTACAAGAAAGAAGCGGTCGCCGACATCGACAACATGGCGGTCTTCACCCAGCAGATGATCGACCAGGTCTTCAGCTTCGGCGAACTCGGCTTCCAGGAGTTCGAGACGACGAAGTACCTGACCGACATCCTGAAGAAGAACGGCTTCACCGTGCAGGACAACCTTGCCGGCATCCCTACCGCGTGGGTGGCGAGTTGGGGGTCGGGCAAGCCGGTGATCTCCCTCGGTTCGGACATCGACGACATTCCACAGGCGTCGCAGAAGCCCGGTGTCGCGTGGCATGAGCCGATCATCGAAGGCGCGCCCGGTCATGGCGAAGGGCACAATTCCGGAGTTCCGCTGAACATCACCGCGGCGCTCGCGGTGAAGAAGATCATGGAGCGCGACCACCTGCCCGGCACGATCCGCCTGTGGCCCGGGGTTGCCGAAGAACTGCTGGGCACAAAGGCCTATTACGTTCGCGACGGCGCCTTCAAGGATGTTGACATCGCCCTGTTCGCTCACGTCGGCGACGCGATGAACGTGAATTGGGGCGACGGCATGAGCAACGGCCTCATCTCGGTCGAATACCTGTTCAAGGGCGAGAGCGCGCACGCGGCTGGCGCCCCCTGGCGCGGCAAGTCCGCTCTCGACGCGGCGACCCTGATGGATGTGGGCTGGAACTACCGGCGCGAACACCTGCGCCTGCAGCAGCGATCGCACTCCGTCTACAGCGACGGCGGCGACCAGCCCAACGTCGTGCCGCCGACCGCGGCCATCTGGTACTACTTCCGCGAAACCGACTACGCGCACATCAAGGATCTGTGGGCGATCGGCGACAACATGGCCAAGGGCGCCACGCTCATGACCGACACCACCGTCACCTCACGCGTGCTCGGGTCGGCGTGGCCGTCGCACATGAACAAGACCGTCGCCGAGACGATGCACGCCAACATGGAAATCGTCGGCATGCCGCAGTGGTCGGAAGCCGATCAGACGCTGGCGCGTTCGCTGCAGCGCGAGGTGAAGGTGCCGGAGATCGGCCTGCGCACCAAGATCAACGAGCTGAAAGGCCGGGAAGAGATCCCCGACGAAGACAAACGTGGCGGTGGATCGGATGACATCGGCGACGTGTCCTGGAACGTCCCGACAGTCACGCTGAACTATCCGGCCAACATCGCCGCGGGCCCTGGCCACAACTGGGCGAACGCGGTCTCGATGGCGACGCCCATCGCGCACAAGGGCGTAACGGCCGGTGCGAAGGTGCAGGCGATGACCGTCCTCGATCTCCTGACGCGGCCAGAGCTGGTGTCGCAGGCGTGGGACTACTTCAAGAACGTCCAGACCAAAGACAAGAAGTACACCCCGCTGCTGCGCCCGGAGGACAAGCCGGCCATCTGGTTGAACAAGGAAACGATGGACCGCTACCGGCCGGAGATGAAGAAGTATTACTTCGATCCGACCAAGTACAAGACCTACCTCGAACAGCTTGGCATCGATTACCCGACGGTGAGAAAGAGCTCCACGGCCAACTGACACGTGCGTCGCGGGTTGCTGATTGCCGGCTGGAATTCTGGCTGGCAATCAGCGCCTGGCTCTGACCGCAGCGGCCCTCCTTCGTCCTGCCTCCCGTCAGCCGCCGGAGTCTTACCGCCTTCCTGGCATTCGTACGCCGGGCCCGCAGAAAAATTCCATAAAGATCGCCTGATTCGTAACGGCTTCTCGCCGGAGATGCCGCTGATCATTGCGAACGCGCCAAGGATGTGCATACTACCTCGCAATCATCCACCCCGCCCAGGATCGGCGGACAGAAGGAGAGCCTATGTCTCACGTGATCGGCGAGTCGTTGCTGCAGGAGTTCGACACAGAGATGGACCACACGCGGCGGATCCTCGAGCGGGTACCCGAAGTGCAGGGGGCGTTCACGCCGCATCCGAAGTCGATGACGCTCAGGCGACTGGCCGGCCACGTCGCGGAAATGCCGCTCTGGGCCGAGATGACGCTCGGTCACGACGAGGTCGACCTTCGTCCCGACGGCGATTACGCCTTCAAGGCATACGAACTCACCAGGACGGCGGATGCGTTGATGTACTTCGACGAACACCTTCGCCAGGCGAGAGCGCTTCTCGTCTCGGCGACCGACGAGACGATGGCGCGGAACTGGTCGTTGAAGGATGGCGGCAACGTGTTCTTCACGATGC
>Ga0308173_10001296_pt1 | contig 12317 bp, 6 predicted proteins | sample PhyPR1_FD_203716 | JGI IMG/M metagenome (GOLD analysis project Ga0308173, IMG submission 203716) | Soil microbial communities from UC Gill Tract Community Farm, Albany, California, United States - DLSLS.P.R1 | ecosystem: Environmental > Terrestrial > Soil > Agricultural land | place: USA... | reverse complement strand
AGATCGGCCCGGGGCTCGCGGCGCTCACCGGCGCGTTGATCGAACGCACCGGGCGCATCGCCGCGGTCGAGATCGATCGCGATCTCGCGGCGCGGCTGCGCGAACGGTTCACGGCCGATCGCCTGGTGTTGCGCGAGGCCGATGCGCTGGCGTTCGACTTCTCGTCGCTCGGCGAGCGCCTGCGCGTGGTCGGCAACCTGCCCTACAACATCAGCTCGCCGCTGCTGTTCCACCTCGCATCGTTCTCGGCATGCCTCAGCGACATCCACGTGATGCTGCAGCGCGAAGTGGTCGCGCGGATGACGGCGGTGCCCGGCACGCCCGATTACGGACGACTGACGGTGATGCTGCAGACACGCTTTCGCGTGTCGCGCCTGTTCACGGTGCCGTCGGGCGCGTTTCGTCCGGCGCCCAAGGTGGAATCGGCGGTGGCGCGATTGGTGCCGCTGCGCGAAGATCGCCCGCATATCGTCGATGAAGCGCTGTTCGCGCGGGTCGTCGCGGCGGCGTTCGGCCAGCGGCGCAAGACGCTGCGCAATGCATTGTCAACGCTCGCCAATGAAGCGTCGCTGCAGGACGCCGGCATCGACCCCTCGGCGCGCGGCGAGACGCTTTCCGTCGACGATTTCGTAAGACTCACGAACGGTATCGCACCATTGCAATGATTCGCCATGGCGGATTGGAACACCGTCTAGAGCGCGCTTCGCTTACCGCTGGATCGCCCGCGTCAGGTCGCCACTCCAGAAGCTGCGAGCGTGCGCCGCAGGCATAATGGCGGACGCGCCGCGAAGTCGATGGAATCCGGAAGTGCGAGTGGCGCACACCGGGTCGAGCAACGCTTGTCGTACGTAATCTCTCTCTACCCTCTGAACCTGTGCCAACCACCTTGTCGGCCGGACAGCCGCGCCGGGGGCCTGGCGTTGCGCCGTCACGCCCGCGCCCGTGGTCGCCGCGCACGAAGCGCTTTGCTGCAGGGTCTCGCGTCATTCGCGATGGTCGCGCTGGCCGGTGCGGCGGTTGCCGCGCCGGCGCCTCTCGCGCTGGCGCAAGCGCAGCGCCTCGCCATTGCGCGCGCACCGCAAATGGGAGCGTACGATTCGCAAATCGCTGCGGCTCAGGCGATGGCGGCGGCCGCAGCGCGTTTGCCGGAACCGACGCTCCAGCTTGGCGTCGATTACCTGCCCCTCGCACAGCAGCTGGCGAGTCCTGAGGCACGGCAGGCGCTCGCAGAGCGCTACGCGGGCGAAGCCGATCGCGCCGCCGAGCAGAAACGCGCGACGAGTGTCGATATCGCACGCGAGACCGCGCTCGCGTGGCTCGAATGTCATTACGCGGAGCAGATGACCCGCATCGCGGCCGATCAACTGAAGTTCGGCCACGCCGAGCTCGTCGGCGCCGAGCGCACGTACTGGGCAGGAAGATTGAGCCAGGCCGAGTTCTACGGCGCGCGCAGCATGCTCGTGATGTTCGAGGACAAGTCGAGCGAGCTCGAGCACCACGGCCGGGCGGCGCGTATCGCGCTTTCGCGCTGGGTGGGTGACGGCGGCGATGCGCCGCTCGCCGCGCTGCCCGACATCGATCGCATCCGCCTCAAGTCCGCCGCGCTGGAAGGCGACCTCGCACGGCATCCAGAGGTCGCGCTTCTGGAACGGCAGGCGGACCTTGCCGCGAGCGATGTGCGCGTTGCGCAGGCCAGCCATCGCACAGAGCCGGAAATCGCAGTGACGCTCGCCCGGCGCGACGCGGCACGGGCCGCTCGCGAGGAGAAGCTGCGCGCGGAAGTCGCGCAAACGCGCATCATGATCGACGAGTGGCAACACGCGCGCGACAGGCGCAACCGGTACGCGAGCGAATTGGTGCCGCTCGCACGCGAGCGCACGCTGGCGACGCTCGTCGCGTACCGCGGCGGCAAGGGAACGCTTACCGACGTGCTCGCCGCTCGTCGAGCGGAGACCGAAGCGCAAATGCGGAGCGTCGAGATGGAGCGCGAGGCCGCGCGCCTCTGGGCGCGCCTCGAGTTCGCGCTCCCGGATGCCCTGCCGGCCGCCCCGCGGGAATCGTCGCCATGAGCCGCCGAGCGCTCGCTATCGGCAGTGCGGCGATTGCCGTTCTCGTGCTGGTGGCCTACGTTGCGTTCGAAGCGGGCGGCGAGCACGCGCGCACGACGCACCCGGGCGTCGCCGCCGCGGCCGGCGGCAACGTCGCGACTGCAACTGCAGCGCCGGTTGCGCCTCCCGGAACCGGCAGCCCGTCCGCGACGAAGGCGGGCGACGTCGATCCGGCGAACGGCAAGCGCGTGCTTTACTGGCACGATCCGATGGTGCCGGGCCAGAAGTTCGACAAGCCCGGCAAGTCTCCCTTCATGGACATGGAGCTCGTTCCCGTTTATGCCGACGACCGGGCCGGGACGGGTGGCGTCGCCATCGACCCGCGCCTTCAACAGAACCTCGGGATACGCACGACGAAGGCCGTGGCAGGGTCGCTTTCGAACGCGATCTCCGCTGTCGGCAACGTTGCCTACAACGAGCGCGACGTGGTCCTCGTGCAGGCGCGCAGCAACGGCTTCGTCGAGAAGCTGTTCGTTCGGGCCGCACTCGATCCCGTGCGCAAGGGCCAGCCGCTCGCCGAGCTTTACGTGCCGGAATGGATCGCAGCGCAGGAAGAGTACCTCGCGGCGAAGCGGCTCCATACGGACGTCGATGCGCTCGCGCTCGGCGGGCTCGCCGACGCTGCCGCGCAACGAATGCGCCTCGCCGGCATGAGCGATCAGCAGATTCGCGAGGTCGACGCCAGAGGTGCCGTGCAGCCGCGCTTCACGATCACTTCGCCGATCGACGGCGTCGTCGGCGTACTCTCCGCGCGCGAAGGGATGACGGTGGCGACCGGTGCGCCGCTGTTTCGCCTGAACGGTCTTGCCACCGTGTGGGTGAACGCCGAGGTGCCGGAGCGCGCCGCCGCCCTGGTTCGTCCCGGCGACGCGGTCGAAGCGCTTGCGCCGGCGCTCCCCGGGTCCGTGTTCAAGGGACGCGTGAGCGCAATCCTGCCCGAGGTCGATGCGACCACGCGCACGCTGAAGGCGCGCATCGAGCTCAAGAACGCCGGCGGCCGTCTCGTCCCGGGCATGTTCGCGACGATCGACTTCGCGCCCGCCCATCGCAAGGACGCGGTGCTCGTGCCGAGCGAAGCAGTCCTCCGGACCGGCAAGCGTACCGTCGTCATCGTCGCACAGGGGGACGGGCGGTTTGCTCCGATCGACGTCGAGACGGGCATCGAAAGCAACGGCCGGACGGAGATCCGCAATGGCGTTCACGCCGGGGATAGCGTCGTCGTGTCCGGGCAGTTCCTCATCGACTCCGAAGCGAACCTGAAGGCTGCGATTACGCGGATGAGCGGCATGCCCGCCAACACGGTGAGCGACACCGGTAGCGCAACGACCGGTGAGCGCAACGCGGATGGCGCGCATGACGCGCCTGCGGGGCACGAAGGGCACATGGAGCACAACGGGCACATGGAGCACGACGCGCACATGGAGCACGACGCGCACATGGAGCACGACGGGTCACCGCGCGCCGAGTGAACGCGTGATCGCGCGGCTGATCCGCTGGTCGATCGACAATCGGCTGCTCGTGTTGCTCGTCACGCTGCTCCTGACGGCGTGGGGCGTCGTTTCGGTCGTGCATACGCCGCTCGACGCGATCCCCGACCTCTCCGACGTGCAGGTGACGATCCGCACGACGTTTCCGGGCCAGGCACCGCAGATCGTCGAGCGCCAGGTGACGTATCCGCTCGCAACGACAATGCTCTCGGTGCCCGGCGCGAAGGCGGTGCGCGGTTATTCGATGTTCGGCGACTCGTTCGTGTACGTGCTCTTCGACGACGCGACGGATCTCTACTGGGCACGCTCTCGCGTGCTCGAGTACCTGAACCAGGTGCAATCGAGGCTTCCCGCGCAAGCGAAGGCTTCGCTCGGCCCCGATGCGACAGGCGTCGGCTGGATCTTCGAATATGCGTTGGTCGACCGCACCGGACACGCGGACCTGTCGCAGCTTCGTGCGCTGCAGGACTGGTTCCTCAAGTACGAGCTCAAGACGGTGCCGAACGTTGCCGAAGTGGCGAGCGTCGGCGGCATGGTTCGGCAATACCAGATCGTTCTCGATCCCGATCGGCTGCGTGCGTACGGGATTACGCACGGCAAGGTGATCGACGCCGTGCAGCACGCGAACCAGGAGACGGGCGGCTCCGTCATCGAGCTCGGCGAGGCCGAGTACATGGTGAGTGCGTCGGGCTACCTGCAGTCGCTCGACGATTTTCGACGCATTCCGCTCGCCGCCAGCGAAGCCGGCGTGCCGGTCACGCTCGGCGACGTCGCGCGCGTGCAGGTCGGGCCGGAAATGCGCCGCGGTATCGCCGAGCTGGACGGCGAAGGCGAGGTCGCAGGCGGAATCATCGTCATGCGTTCCGGCGGAAACGCGCTCGAGACGATCGACGCGGTCAAGGCGAAGCTCGCATCCCTCGAGAGCGCGCTCCCCGACGGCGTCGAAGTGGTGACGACGTACGACCGCTCGAGCCTCATCCGCCGTGCCGTCGACAACCTCGGAAAAGCGCTCGCCGAGGAGTTCGTCGTGGTGGCCCTCGTGTGCTTCGTGTTCCTGCTGCACCTGCGCTCGGCGTTCGTGGCCATCGTGTCGCTCCCGCTCGGCGTTGCCATCGCGTTCGTCGTCATGCGGCACCAGGGCATCAACGCGAACATCATGTCTCTCGGCGGTATCGCCATCGCCGTCGGCGCAATGGTCGACGCCGCTGTCGTGATGATCGAGAACGCACACAAGCACGTCGAGGCGTGGCAACGGACACACCGGGGCGCGAGCCTCGACTCACCTACGCGCTGGCAGCTGATCGCGCAGGCATCGGTCGAAGTCGGACCCGCACTCTTCGTCTCGCTCCTCATCATCACGCTTTCGTTCGTTCCCGTCTTCACGCTCGAGGCGCAGGAGGGCCGCCTTTTCGCTCCGCTCGCCTACACGAAGACGTATGCGATGGCCGTCGCCGCCGGGCTCTCCGTGACGCTGGTTCCGGTACTCATGGGCTACTTCATTCGCGGACACATTCCGGGCGAGCTCGCGAATCCCGTCAACCGCCTGCTCGTCGGCGCGTACCGGCGCGCGCTCGGCGCGGTACTGCGTGCGCCGATGGCGACCATCGCCGTCGCGCTCTTGATCGCTGCTTCCGCGCTGTGGCCGGCAAGCCGCATCGGCGGCGAGTTCATGCCGGCGCTCGACGAAGGCGACCTCCTGTACATGCCGTCCGCGCTGCCGGGAATCTCGGCGGGCAAGATGAGCGAGCTGCTGCAGCAAACCGATCGCCTGATCCGAACGGTGCCGGAGGTCGCGCGCGTGTTTGCGAAGGCCGGACGCGCCGATACGGCAACCGATCCTGCCCCGCTCGAGATGATCGAGACCGTCATCCAGTTCAAGCCGCGCGATCAATGGCGGCCTGGAATGACGCCCGGGAAGCTCGTCGAGGAGCTCGACCGCGTCGTCACGGTGCCCGGGCTTTCCAACGTGTGGCTGCCGCCCGTGCGTGCTCGTATCGACATGGTCGCGACCGGCATCAAGAGTCCTGTCGGCGTGAAGGTGGCCGGCGCCGATCCTGGCAGGATCGACGCGGTGCTTTCGCAAATCGAGCACGCGGCGAGGCAGGTTCCGGGCGTGACCTCGGCGTTCGCGGAGCGGCTCAACGGCGGGCGCTACATCGATGTGCGCATCGACCGCACGGCCGCGGCGCGCTACGGCTTGAACATCAGCGATGTGCAAAGCGTGGTGTCGGCCGCTGTCGGTGGGGAGAACATCGGCGAAACCATCGAAGGCCTGGAGCGCTTTCCGATCAACGTCCGCTACCCGCGCGATGCGCGCGATTCGGTCGAGTCGCTCCGGCAACTGCCGATGCTCACCGAGCGCGGCGCCCAGCTTCGCCTGGGCGACGTGGCAAGCATCGGCGTGACGGACGGACCGTCGATGCTCAAGAGCGAGAACGGCCGCCTGTCGGGCTGGGTGTACGTCGATTTTCGCGGGCGCGACCTGCGCTCCGCGGTACGCGATCTGCAGCGCGCAGTCGCCGACCAGGTCAAGGCGCCGCCCGGTTATTCGATCTCGTGGTCGGGACAGTTCGAGTACCTCGAGCGCGCGACGCACCGATTGCGGATCGTCGTGCCGGCCGTGCTCGCCACCGTGTTCGTGCTGCTCGTCGTCGTGTTCCGCCGATTGACGGACGCGCTGATCATCATGGGCACGCTGCCGTTCGCGCTGGTTGGCGGCCTGTGGCTGATGGACCTCCTAGGCTACGACATGTCGGTTGCCTCGGCGGTCGGCTTCATCGCGCTCGCCGGCGTCGCGTCGGAGATCGGCGTCGTCATGCTGATCTACATCAACCACGCGGTCGATGCGCGCCGAGCCGCCGGAACGCTCAGGGACGCGCGCACACTGACCGATGCGATCATCGACGGCGCCGTGCTGCGCGTGCGACCGATCATGATGACCGCGTGCGTCGTCATCGGAGGTTTGTTGCCCATCATGTGGAGGAGCGGTACCGGATCCGAGGTCATGCGCCGCATCGCTGCGCCGATGGTGGGCGGGATGATCACGGTGCTCGTCCTGTCGATGTTCGTCGTGCCGCTGGCGTGCCTGCTGATCCGTCGCCGGCCGATGCGTCCGGGCGACGAGCGCAGCCCCGACACGGCAGGGACCGGTGCGGAGGCAGCCGCGAGCGCACTCGGCGATAGGTAAACCTCACAGCGCTACGCCACAGGCGGCTTCATGCGCGAAGCCGACCCGGTTCCCGGGATACGGGAAAACAAAACGGCGGCCGTGCGGCCGCCGTTTTGTCGATGCGGAGCTCGGTAGTTACGCGGAAGCCGCGCTCCGGCGCCGGCCGACGACAGCCGGACGAGGGATGCGCCTTCCTGCGATCACTTGTCGCTCAGTCTCCCGCAGAAACGTGAGCCTCGGCAAAGCACTTCGTCGAATCCTCCTTGCACGCCTTGTCGAATGCGACGAGGGCCTTGCGGCGCGCCGCGAGCTGAACCGGCGATTTGAACGGCGCCATGATCTGCTCGAGCGAGTACGGAACACCGTTCTTAACGACGTAATGCACGGCTGCGGCGTACTTGAGATCGTCGAGCGGATTGCCATCGACGATCGTCAGGTCCGCGAGCTTTCCGACCTCGACGCTGCCGAGCTCCTTGTCCTTGAAGCTCATCTTCGCCGCGTTGATCGTCAAGGCCTGGAGGGCTTGGTGATTCGACATGCTGAGACCCAGTGCCAGCAGGCTCGCGTGATTCTGCACGCCTGGCGGGTTCAGCGGCACATCCGTACCGATCGCGAACAGCGCACCCGCTTCGATCGCCCGTGCATCGTCGTCGGTGGAGATCTTGATCGTCGCGAGCTGCGCCGGCGTGGGTGGGTTCTGCGCAAGCAGGCCACTCACGTACGGAATGGGCATCAGCACGTTGAAGCGGTCGCCGCTCAGCAGGATCGGGCTCTTTGCAGCCATCCTGATCGAGCCGAGCGTCTCCATCAGATGCACGTCGCCGGTGCCGAGCAAGCCATTGACGTCCTGGTATGCGATGCCCTTCGGCGATTTCGCCCAGCCGTAGCCCATCCGCTGCGTCGCCTGCAGGTGCGTGAGCCCCTGGATGCCGGTCGAGTAGCCCGGGTACAGCAGGTGCGTGCCGCTGGGGATGCCCATCTCGTGTGCAGCCTTGGCGAAGCGTCGCATCGCCGGGATCGGGTCGCGCACGTACGTCTTGATCCAGTCGATGTCGACGGCCTTGAAGCGCGCGATTTCGAGGTCAGCCACATCCGCGTTGCGCACCGCTCTCGACATGTCGTACGACATGCGATTGCCTTCCATGAGCGGCGTCGACGTGTAGAGCCGCGGGCCGATCATGTTGCCGGCTTCGAGCGCTTCGCGGATCTCGGTGCTCGCGTAGATCGGACCGGCCACCGACTGCACCGACGTGAATCCGTATGCGAACATCGCCGCCCATACCAGGTTGAACTGGCTGCCCTGATAGACGTTCAGCGGATGGAAGTGCGGATCCCAGTAACCGGGCAGCACCGTCTGGTGCGACGCATCGACGAACGTCGTGTCCGGCGTGCGCGGACGCTCCTTGTGCGGTCCGATGGCGGTGATTCGGTTGCCTTCGATGACGATGTCCACGTCGTGCTTGAGCTCGGGCGAGATCGCATCCCAGAGCGCACCCGCATGGATGATCGTCTTGCCGCTCGGCGCCGCCGGCTTGTACGTAAGGTCGAGCACGACGTCCTGCTGTCCCGTTCCGTCGATCCTGATCTTCTTGAGCTGGTCGGCCGACATGTACAGAAGCGTCTGCGAATCGGCCTGCCACGACGGCATGTCGGCGACTTGCGTGGTGAGCTGCACCGCCGGACCCGACGGCGAGCCGTCGGCGCTGACCGGCATCACCTTCAGCACCGAGTCGCTGATGAACGCGACCTTCGTGCCGTCGGGCGACCACGCCGCTGCGCCTTCCGTGCGATCGGAGACCGCCGCCGGCATCGGGCCAACCGGGTACCACGTCGCGGTCTTCGTGGCGATGTCGGCCACACGCAGCTTGTTGTAACCCTCGCGGAAGCGAGGATTGATGCGGTCGTTGTCGACGAACATCACCTTGGTGCCGTCATGCGACCAGAACGGCCGGCTCACTTGCGGCTGTGGCGAGAGATGGTCGACGATCGGCGTGCGTGTCCGCGTCGCGATGTCCATGACTTCGACGAAGCCAGAGCCCGTCGAATACGCGAAGCGATCTTCGGTGGGAGAAAGCGTCGGCTGGATCATCGAGACGCTCGGGATCGCCGCGACGCGCGTGCGAGCATGCGTGACGACGTCGATCTTGTCGACGGCGAGGCTGCCGGCATTGTTCTTGTCGCTCGACCAGTAGACGAATCGGCCGTCGGCGGTCCAGCGCGGATCGACGTCACGGTCGATGTCATTGGTGAGACGTTCGGGTTTTTGCCCGATCTTCATGACCCAGAGGTCGTTCAACGCGATGAACGCCACGCTGTTGCCGTCGGGCGAGATGACTGCGCCGTTGATGCCCTTCACCCGCTTGGTACCCGTGCTGCCGAGGCTCGGCCGGCTCACCGATGCCGTGAACTTCGGCCGGTGCAGGACCTGCGTCGCGCTGAACGCGATGTCCTGCAGGCTGCCGCCGCCCGCGTCACGAGTGCGAATCTTGCCGCTCGCCGTGTAAACGAAGCGCGCACCGCCCGTGAACTGCACAGGGAACGGGAACAAGTCCTCGTCGTCCGTGACTGCGCTGCCGTTGACGATCAGGTCGCCGCCGTTCTGGTAGACGAGGTTCGCGCTGTTCGGCGTCCATTGCGGGAAGCTGCCGCTACCGAAGATGGCTGGCGGCGCGCTCAGATCGGCCGGCATCGTGAGGATCGTGTTATTGGTGTTGACGAAGGCGATCTTGGTGCCGTCGGGCGAGACCACGGGATTGCTCTCCGCGCCGTCGCCCGTCGTGAGCTGCTGCAAAGCGCCGGCAAGCGTCACCGACCAGATCTTGTATTGCTTGTCGTTGCTGCGATCCGACGAGAAGATGATCTTGCTCGAGTCGGGGTACCAGGACGGCTCGCGGTCGTCGAAGGGACCACTGGTCAGCGCGTGGAGCTCCGAACCGTCGGCCTTCACGAGCCAGATCGCGTAATTGGCGTCCGTCGAATAGTTCTGGAATGCGATCCACTGGCCGTCGGGCGACCATGCCGGCTGCGTCGCTTCGGCGTCCCACGGCGTGATCTTTGTCGCGGTGCCGCCATTCGCCGGAATGATCCATAGGCCGCCCTGAAGCGACAGGACCATCTTCGTGCCGTCGGGCGACGGCACCGCCGCCATGTTCGTGCCCTCGTGCATCTCGACCGTGAGGTCCTTGGTCGGAGCCGTCAGCTCGTTCTGGTTTTGGGGGCCCGCAAGACCGAGCGCTGACGTGTCCACAGCGGCCGCGTACGGGGCTCCGCCGGCGAGCGCCGCGCATGCGAGCAGCGACATCAGGCGGAGCGAGATTGCCGGCGCGTTGCGCCGATTGAAAGTGCGCATCGCAGCACTGGAAACCTTCACGTGTTCCATCAATGACCTCCCTTGCGATTCAACAGTTGCCCGACAGCGTCAGAGCGCAGCGCAAAGCGGTGGCGCCGAGGTGTCGTGCTCGCTTGCCATTCCAGGTGTGGTCGACGACCAGCGCCGTCCCACACCAAACCATCTCCAGGTGTCGTGGCTGGCTACAGCGTGTTTCCTCCGTAATGACCGTCGTGAGCTGATGCAGATGTAGAACTGCAGACTGGCGTCCAGCCGGTCGGAATGTAGCCTACTGTGCGACGGCCTTCAAGGCCTTGCGGCAAGGCACCGCAAATGCATGGTGCACGCGTCAGATGAAAAGACTCGTCGCCCCGCTCTCCAGCCACGGCACGATCGTGATCAACAGCAACTGTGCGAGCACGATCACGATCAGCGGCGACAGGTCGAGCGTCCCGCCGATCGGCGGCACCACGCGGCGCACCGGCCGGAGCACCGGAAACGTCAGCGCGTTCAGCACGCCGGCGAGCGGGCCGTCGGGCGCGACCCACGACAGGATCGCCTGCGCGAACACGACGATGATGACGAGCCACAGCAGCGCCTTGACGAGCGCAATCACCGTGGCGAGTAGCAGGAACGCGATGCCGGGGCCGAACAGGGCGAACGCGCGGCCGAAGGTGAGCTGCAAAGCGAGAAGCCACGCGAACTGGAAGACGATCGCCGAAACGACCGTAGCCCAGTCGACGCCGCGGTAACCGGGAAGCACCTTGCGCAGCGGCTTTACGATCCAGTCGGTCAGCGCCATGACGGCCTGGCCGAGCGGATTGCGAAACGGCGCGCGCAGGAGCTGCATGACGAGCCGCAGCAGCAGCGTATACGTCACGAGCCCGAAGAAGACGTCGATCAGGTACGCGAGCGCGTTGCTCAGCATCGATCAATCCTTTGCGAGTTCGTCGCCGAGCGCGGTTGCGCGTGCGGCGGCGGCCTTCACTGCGTCGATGAAGCGGGCGCGCACCCCGGCGGCATCGAGCACGTCGAGCGCGGCTGCCGTGGTGCCGCCCTTCGACGTCACGTTCGCGCGCAGCGTTGCCGGCGCTTCGCTGCTTGCGCGCGCAAGGCGCATGCTGCCGTCGAACGTCGCGTACGCGAGGCGTCGCGCTTCCGCCATGGGCAAGCCGAGCTCGATTGCCGCCTGCTCGAGCGCCTCGAGAAAGAAGAAGACATACGCCGGCCCGCTGCCCGATACCCCCGTGACCGCGTCGAGATCCTGCTCGCGCTCGCACCACAGGATTTCGCCGCAGGCTTGGAGCAACGGCGCCGCGAGCTTCGCCGCGTCGGTCGCATCCGGCATCGCATACAGCACGCTGATGCCGGCACCCACGAGCGCGGGAGTATTCGGCATCGCGCGCACGATGCGCGGATAGCCTCCGAGCCAGCGCGACAGGTCGGCGCAACGCACGCCGGCGGCGATCGTCAGCACCGCGGGAACAGGTGCGACGTGCGGCGCGATGGCTCGCGCGGCCTCGCGCATCTGCTGCGGCTTGACTGCGAACACGACGAGATCGACGCCCGCGATCGACTCGGCGGTGGCCTCCGAATATGCGCGGAGGGCACTGAAGCGCTCGACGAGGCGCTTCCGTTGCCCATCCTGCGGATCGACGACGCGAATGCCGCGGGGATCGGCGCCACGCGCGACGAGACCGCCGACGATCGCGGATGCCATGTTGCCTCCGCCGATGAACACCACTTTCACGCTTCTCTCCTCGCGCGCTCGCCGAAGATCGCGCGCCCGACGCGCACTTCGGTGGAACCTTCCGCGATGGCGACTTCGAGGTCGTCGGACATCCCCATCGACAACGTGTCGAGCGCCATGCCTTCGTCACGGCACGCTTCGTAACAGGTGCGAAGCGCCCGGAACTGCGACCGCAGCCCCACGAGGTCGTCCGTCGGTTCGGGAATGCCCATGATGCCGCGCAGGCGCAAATTCGGCAGTGTTGCGACGTAGCGCGCGAGCTCGACGGCCGCCTCCGGCGCCACACCGTGCTTCGTCGCTTCGCCGCTCACGTTTACCTGCACGAGGACGTTGAGCGGAGGTATCGAGCTCGAGCGTGCCGACGACAGCCGCCCCGCGATGCGCGGCCGGTCGACCGTCTCGATCCAGTCGAACGCCTCGGCCGCCACCCGCGCCTTGTTTGCCTGCAGCGGTCCGATCAGATGCCACGCGACGC
>Ga0308173_10001295_pt1 | contig 12317 bp, 10 predicted proteins | sample PhyPR1_FD_203716 | JGI IMG/M metagenome (GOLD analysis project Ga0308173, IMG submission 203716) | Soil microbial communities from UC Gill Tract Community Farm, Albany, California, United States - DLSLS.P.R1 | ecosystem: Environmental > Terrestrial > Soil > Agricultural land | place: USA... | reverse complement strand
AGGACGACGCCCAACGACGGCTGGAGAGCGGCGACCATCGCGACGAGGAGGAGGAGCGTCGGGAAGGCGAGGGTGACGTCGGCGAGGCGCATCACGACCTCGTCGGTCCACTTGCCGTAGTATCCGGCGATGAGGCCGAGCGTGACGCCGATCGCGATCGCGATCATCTGCGAGAACAGCCCGACGGCGAGGGAGATGCGCGCACCGTAGACGAGGCGCGCCCAGACGTCGCGTCCCTGGATGTCGGTGCCGAGCCAGTGCTGCGCCGAAGGGCTGCGGAGCTGCTGGAAGAGATCGACGTGCAGGGGATCGTGACGAGCGACGACCGGCGCGGCGATCGCGGCGAGGACGAGGAGCACGACGACGGTGACGCCACCCACCGCGCGCGGATCGCGAAGCAGCCGGTTCCAGAGGGATCGTCTCATGCCGTCCGCAATGTCGTGCCGGTGGCAGGCGATTTCCAGCGGCGCGCGGGGCGCAGGTCAGCGCGAGGGATCGCGGAGCTCCTCCGGGGTTCCCGGCGGCTGCCGGCGCCAGCGGCGGTGGTGCCAGAAGTACTGCTCGGGCGCGCGACGTACCCAACGCTCGAGGGTCTTCGTGTAGGCGGCGACGATCGCGTCGACGTCGCGCTCACGATCGCCCGTGTCCTGCACCGTCACCGGCTCGAAGCTCATGCGATACCTGCCATTCGGCTGGCGCAGCGCGCAGCCGAAGACGACGGGGACGCCGAGACGGAGGGCGAACACCGCTGGCCCGCGCGGCGTCTTCGCCGGCATACCGAAGAAAGGAACGAAGGTCGATGCCAGCCCGAGCACGCCCTGGTCGGAGAGGAAGGCAACCGCACGCCCCGACTTGATCGATCGCGGTGTGCGACGGACGGCGTCGGAATCATGGACGACCGCCATCCCGATCCTCTCGCGCGTGCTCGTCAGGTAGCGATCGAAGAGGGGATTCTCCATGTGGCGCGCGACGACATCGAGCGGAACTCCGCGCGAGGCGACATATGCGCCGGCGAGCTCCCAGTTCCCAAGGTGCCCGGTGACGAAGATCATCCCCTTCCCCGCGCTCAGCGCCTTCTCGACCGCGGGCCAGTTATCGACTCCATCGAAGAGACCGAGCACGCCATCCCTGCCGATGGCGGGAAGGAGTGCGGCTTCGATCGAGGTGCGGCCGAGGTTCTCGTAGGAGGCGCGAGCGATGGCGAGCACCTCATCATGAGTGAGGCCGGGAAAGGCCGCCGCGATCTGCCGCTCGACGACGCGGCGCCGGATGCCGAGCGGTGAGTAGCCGAGCGCGCCGAGCTTCGCACCGAATGCGGACGCGGCGTTCCAGCCGAGGGCGCGAAGGGCGCCGATGACGGCGCGCAGCGCACCGTACTGCACGCGGTGCCGGAGATTCGGCGTCGGTCGCTCGTCGCTCATCGCGCTCGAGGTACCGAGGTTTCGCGCGCGGCGAGCCGGGGCGCGGCAACCTGCTCGGCGAATGCGCGCGTCTCGCGAGCGACGCGGGCCCAGTTGTAGTGAGACTCGACCGCCGCGCGCGCGGCTCGTCCCATCGCTGCGCGGCGATCAGGGTCGACAATGAGGGTGCGCAGTGCGCCGGCGATCGCCTTCACGTCCTGAGGGGGAACGACGAACCCCGTCTCGCCGTCGCGGACGGCGGAGCGTACGCCGCCCGAGTCACCGGCAACGGATGGTGTCCCGCTCGCGCCGGCTTCGACGAAGGAGATGCCGAAGCCTTCGACGTTGATGCCGCGATCGAGGCGCGACGGTCCGACGTACGCTGTGGCGGTGGCGTAGGCCTCCGCGATCTCTGCGTCAGTGAGCATCCCGGCGAAAACTACGCGGTCGCCGACGCCAAAGGAGCGGGCAAGGGCCTCGAGTCGCGCGCGGTCGCGGCCACCACCGACGAGGAGGTAGCGGAGGTCGGGGAAATCCGGGGCGAGGGAGGCGAGCGCCTCGATCGCCGCATCCTGCCCCTTGTGCGGAACGAGGCGAGCGACGGTGAGGAGGAGTGGCCCGCTGCCTAACGCGAGGCGCTGGCGGAGCGCGCCGGTGTCGCGGTCGGGGTGGAACTGGTCGGGATCGGTGCCGAGGTCGATCGCGGCGACGGGCGGCGGGACGCGGACGCCAAGCGCGCGCATGAGCTCTTCGGTGACGGAGGCGGTCCAGCGCGAGTTGGCGACGATTCCCACCGCGTCGCCGAAGATCCGCCGCGCTCCCTGACGCTTGAGCCATCCCTTCGCCTTCACCAGCTCGCGGAGGACATCGCCGCCGTTGACGTAGACGAGGTATGGGGCGCCGGTACGCCTCGCTGCCCACCACACGGCGTAGCCGACGGGCCGGGCGTTGCCGCAGTGCAGGACGTCGTATGATTCGCGCGCGGCGATGAGAGAGCGGGCCCAGCGAAGCTGGTTCGTGATGACCTTCGCGGCGACGAAGTCGAAGCGCTCGCGGGTGATCGGGTACGGCTCGGCGGCATCGACCGTCGCCGCCGCGGGGGATGCGACGGTGGAGACGGCGATCTCCCCGGGGGGAAAGTGCCGGCACAGCTCGATGTGGCGCCGCGCCATCCCGCCGCTGTCGGGAGGGAAATCCTGGGTGACGAAGAGGTGCCTCATAACGGCGCCAGGTACGGTACACCGCTGAGAAAGTGCGGCACCCGCTGGTCGTAGGTGTGGTGCGCGCGGACGAAATGCTCACCGGCGGCGCGAATGCGCTCGCGGGCGGCGCTGTCGGCGAGGTAGTGCTTCGCGCGGGCGATACAGTCGTCGAGCGACTCGTACCAGATGCAATGCTCGCCGCCGGCGAGCATCCGGTCGGCATCGCGTCCCCCTTCACCCAGGTAGCAGCCGCCGGCGAGCATGGCGATGAACATCCGGTCGGTGTAGAACGGATTGCCGCGGGCGGCGGCGGCGGTGATGCCTAACGTGAGGGCCGCGCTCGAGCAGACGGCGGCGAAGGCACGCCCCTCGACCGGGTGGCCGGCCCAGTCGAGCTCATTGCTCCACTCCGCCCAGCCGAGCCCCCAGACCCGGACCCGGACGTGCTTCGCCAGCGCGACGAGGAAGCGCGCACGGTCGGGGTCGTAGCCCGTGCCGAGAAAGGCGACGTCGGCGGCGAGCGAGGGATCGCGCGGAGCGGGGACGATGTCGCGATCGCCGGCGAAGGGGAGATGGTGGGCGTCGTATCCCAATGCACGCCACTCGTCGACGAAGGCCGGGAGCCAGAGCCGCGCCGCCTGACGGGCGACGGCGGCGATGTGGCCGATGTCCTTCCGGGTGCCGATGTGGGGAAACCACTGCGCATCGCTGTACCACATCGCGTTGTCGCGGTGCTTCACCAGCGCGGCGATCGTCTCGAGCTCGAGGCCGAGGCACTTCGAGAGGAGGACGAAGTCGGGTCGGAAGGCGGCGGCGCGGACGCGCACCCAGTGCTGCGCCGCGGCGCGGCCGATGGTTCGCGAGAGCGCGCGGTCGTCGAGGACGAGGGTGCGATGACCGGCCCGGGCGAATGCGCGGGCAAAGCAGGACTCGATCCGCCAGCGGCGGCGGCTGCCGATGATGAGGATCCGCACCGCTGCCTAACGGGCGCGGCCGGAGAACCCCGACCCCATCGCCCAGAGCCGCGCGTACTTCGCGCCGACGCTCATCGCGGCAAGGACGGCGAGGACGAGGCCATGCGCGCCATCGAGAAAACCGCCGCGCAGGAGGTACATCGCGAGGAAGCGGAGGGGCGGGCGCACGAGGACGTCGAACGCGGTCGCCACCCGGCCGCGAGCGTGCTGCTGCTCGGCCCACCAGCGGCTGTAGCGGGCGAACTTCTCGAAGTACTCGTTGAGCGAGTCGTACGTGTAGTGCAGCATCGGCTGCGAGAGCGCGCCCGGGGGCGCGTGGGTGACGACGTGCTCGTGCACCGGGCGCTCGTCGTAGCGGAGCGAGGCGCGGAAGAGCCGGACCGGCCGGTCGCGCTCCCAGCCGCCATGCCGGATCTCGCGGCGAAGGAAGAAGTTCCTGCGGCGCACGCGATAGGCGTCGAAGGCGGCCTTCTCGACCGTCGTCGCGACCTCTTCCGCGAGCTCGGGGGTGCAGCGCTCATCGACGTCGAGGACGAGGATCCACGGCTGGGTGGCGCGGACGATCGCGACGTTGCGCTGCGCGCCGATCGTGCGGAATGGATGCGCGAACACGCGCGCCCCCGCGTGCTCGGCGAGGGCGAGGGTGTCGTCGATGGAGTCGTTCTCGACGACGATGGTCTCGGCCGCCCAGTCGATGACGCTGGCGATGCAGTCGGCGATGTGCGCGCCGGCGTCGCGGGCGGCGATGACGACGGAGACGGGCGCGCGGCGGTCGGGACCGGCGCCGTGCATGGTCAGGTCACCCACTTGCTGCGGTCGCGCGCGGCGTCGGTGACGCGGGCGAAGGCATCGATCATCTCGTCGGCGCGGAAGTCGCGGGCGACGCGGACGTGGGCGGCGTTGCCCATCGCCGCGCGCCGCTCCTCGTCGGCGAGGAAGCCGGTGACCATCGCCGCGGTCGTCGGCGCATCGTTAGGCGGGAGGAGGACACCACCGATCCCGTCGGCGACGTAGCGCTGGGCCATCGCGCTCCGCTCGGCGAGCACCGGGACGCGCAGCGCCATCAGGTCGAGGAAGCCGTAGGCGGCGTCGTCGCTCGAGGAGACGACCCACCCCATGTCGGCGGCCTTGAGCACCGCGAGGCGGTCTTCGCGATCGCCGAGCCAGGAGACCATCGGCGTGATGCCGAGCGCGGCGGCGTGCATGCGGAGCCCCTCGTCATCGGAGCCCGGCCCGACGAGGACGAGGCGGAGGTTGGGATGGCGCGGCGCGAGGAGGCCGATCGTGCGGAAGACCGTCGCGACGCGCGAGCGCGCCGTGGGATCATAGAGGCAGGCGATGAGCTTGATGCCCGTCCCACCGGCGCTGATGCTCGACCGCTCGACGCCCTGGACGTTCAGGTAGTCGTCGATGTCGACGCCGACGTCGGCGCGAACCGCGCCTAACGCGCGCTCGGGAAGGGGGGGCGCGGCGCGAAGCTCCTCCTCGGACGGGAAGACGAAGCCGGTGGCGGCGAGGCGTCCACCGAGCTTGCCGCGCCAGTGCATCGTCAGGGTCTCGCCAACCCGCACGCGGCGAACGACTGCCCCGCGATCGGCCATCCGTGTCGCCGCGGCGGCGATGAGGGAATCGCGCTCGCCGTGAACGAACACGACCTCGACGAAGCGATCCTCGAGGACGCGACGGAGTCGTCGCGCTGCACCGCGCCACATCCCGTCGAGCTCCACCGGAACGATCTCGACCCCGGACGATACGAGCCGCTGCTCGACCGCGGTCTCCGGCTGGCAGACCGCGGTGACCTGATAGCCGCGCGCGGCGAGGCCACGGGCCGCGGCGACGAAGACGCGCGCCGACCCGGACCAGGCGACGTCACTGATCACGAACAGTGCGCGCATCAGGCTTCCTGCGGGACGGCGGCGACATCCGGCGCGGCGGCGCGGTCGCGGAACTGCATCTCGTACAACCGGCGATAGGCGCCGCCCTGCGCGAGGAGCTCGGCGTGCGTGCCGCGCTCGATCACCTGTCCGCGGTCGAGCACGAGAATCTGCGTCGCGTGGACGATCGTCGAGAGGCGATGGGCGATCACGAACACCGTGCGTCCGGCAAGCAGCCTGTCGATCGCCTCCTGCACCAGCCGCTCGGACTCGGTGTCGAGCGCGGAGGTTGCCTCATCGAGGATGAGGATGGGCGGGTCGGTGAGCAGCGCGCGCGCGATCGCGATGCGCTGGCGCTGCCCGCCGGAGAGCCGTGTCCCGCGCTCGCCGAGGATCGTGTCGTAACCGTCAGGCAGCTCGCTGATGAAGCCGTGCGCGTTCGCGGCGCGGGCCGCGGCCTCGACCTGTGCGGCGGTGTACTTCGTCGCGGCACCGTAGGCGATGTTGGCGCGGACGGTATCGTTGAACAGCACCGTGTCCTGGCTGACGATTCCCGTGAGTGAGCGCAGCGACGGCAGGGTGATCTCGCGCGTGTCACGTCCGTCGAGGAGGATCCGGCCGCTCGTCGGCTCGTAAAAGCGCGGGATGAGATCGACGAGCGTGCTTTTCCCCGCCCCGCTGGCGCCGACGAAGGCGATGATCTCGCCGCGACGGGCGGTGAAGGAAACGTCGCGGAGCACCGGCTCGTCGCCGTAGGCGAAACCGACATGCTCGAAGACGACGTCGCGGTCGAAGCTCTTCGCGACATGCGTGCCCTCGTCGGTCGCCGCTTCGGTCGGCGTGTCGAGCACCTCGAACACTCGCTCGGCGGCAGCGAGGGCGCCCTGCGCCGTCGTCGGGATCTGCGAGACCTGCTTGAGGGGCTGCAGCAGCCGCATCACGACCGCGAGGAAGGTTATGAGCGACGCGCCGGCGAGCGTCTTGTCGACGATGACCTGCCGAGCGCCGATCCAGAGGAGGACGACGGCGATCGCGGTTCCGATGATCTCGGTGACCGGCTGCGCCATGAAGGCGATGCGCGTGACACGCACCATCCCCTTCGAATAGCGGTGGCTCGCATCGATGAACCGCTTCTCCTCATAGCCCTCGGCGCCGTACGACTTCACGAGGCGGACACCGCTGACCACCTCCTGGAGGACGCTCGTCATCTCGCCATAGTCGTTGCGGAGGCGGCGATAGCCCTTGCGCAGCTTCTTGAGCAGCGGCTGGAGGGCCCCCATGAGCAGTGGCGCGACGAAGAGCGCGTAGATCGTCAGGCGGGTCGAGATCCCGAAGAGGAAGGCGACGTAGCCGAGGATGGTCGCAACGCTCTGGATCGACTGGGTGACGAGCTGGGTGATGAGCTGCTTCGTCGATTCGGTGTCGGAGAGCACGCGCGAGATGATCTGCCCGACCTTGGTCCGCGTGAAGAAGCCTAACGGCAGTCGCTGGAGGTGCGAGTAGATCGCGTCGCGAAGATCGCGCGTGACGTACTCCTGGAGCTGGGCACCGAGCTGCCCGCTCATCCAGGCGAGGAAGTTCTTGGCGACGATCGCGGCGAGGATCACGACGATGACGCGCTGCAGCGATCCCATCGGGTCGGCTGGGTCGAGCAGCCGGCCGATCGTCGCGCGGAGGATGTTGCCGACCCAGCCCGCCTTCTGCGGAAGCAGCGACTGCTCGCCGAAGAGCGCGTTGAGGAAAGGGATGAGGAGCGCGAAGGCGAAGGTGTCGAGCGCCGCGGCACCGACGCTGCACGCGATCGTTCCCGCCATCCGCCAGCTGTGCGGGCGGAGGATCTTCAGGAGGCGGAAGTACATGCTCAGCGGCGCGGCGTGAGGAGCGACACCGGAAGGATCACTTCCTCCGGTGTCACGCCGCCGTGCAGGAACGCGCCGCGATAGCGGCTCTGATATTCGCGCAGCTTCGTCGGGTAGACGAAGAAGGTGTCGCCGGCGGCGAGCAGGGTGTTCGCCCCGAGGCCGCGGCGCGGCAGCTTCAGCACCTCCTCCTTCGTGAAGAGGAGCGCCTGCTCCGGCCGCTCCGCGCGCAGGTCCTCGCCGAACTTGTAGCGCAGGTTCGCCGTCGCATCGCGCTTGGCGAACACGGTCGCCGGCGTCTTGCAGTGAATCGAGCCGTGGTCGCTGGTGAGCACGACCGGGACACCGCGCCGTGAGGCCTCACGGAGCACCGAGAGAAGCGCCGAGCGCTGGAACCACTGCTTGGTGAGCGCGCGAAGCGCGATCTCGTCGCGCGCGACCTCGAGCAGGATGGCCGACTCGCTGCGCCCGTGCGTCAGCAGGTCGACGAAGTTGAAGACGAACGCGCTCACTCCTTCCGGGGCGATCGCCCGCCCGACGCGGCGCTCGAGGTCTTCGGAGTCGGCGTGCGTCGAGATCTTCTCGTAGTGCACGGGCATCGGCTTGCCGAGCAGCGCACGAAGCTGCTCCTCGAGAAGCTGCCGCTCGTGCGCATTGAGCGACTCGTCGTCGCGCTCGCCCCACCAATCGGGAAAGTTCGCCGCGATCTCGCAGGGAAACAGACCGCTGAACAGTGCGTTGCGCGCGTAAGGCGTCGCCGTCGGCAGGATCGAGAAGTAGTGCGCGGTCTCGACATCGAACAGCTCGGCGATGATCGGCTGCAGCACGTTCCACTGGTCGAGCCGCAGGCAGTCGACGACGATGAACACCGCCGCCTTGTGCGAGCCGAGCAGGGGAAGCAGGTATTCGGAGACGATGTCGACGGAGAGCGAGGGTCGCTCGCCGTCGAGGTTGGCGAGCCAGCGCGGATAGTTCGTCTTGATGAACGCGACGAACTCGCGGTGCATCGCCGGATAGAGACCGCGCAGCGACTCGTAAAGCCCCGTCTCGCGGGCGTCGGCGAGGTCGCAGTCCCACTGGGCGATCTCGGCGAAACGATCGACCCAGCCGCGCCAGTCGAGGGTGCGGGCGTCGGCCTGCTCCATCTCGCGGAACCGCTCGACGAAGTGGCGGGCGAGCGCCTGCTGCCGGATGCGCGGTCCGTCGAGGACTTTCGTCACCATCGCCAGCACCTGCCGCGGCGACACCGGCTTGACGAGATACTCGCCGACGTTGGCGCCGAGCGCTTCGGCGAGGGTCTCGTCCTCCTCGCTCTTGGTGACCATCACGACCGGGGTCGTCGGCGCGATCTCGGCGATCTCGCGGACGGCCTCGAGGCCGCGGCGTCCCGGCATCTGCTCGTCGAGCAGGACGATGTCATACGTCTTCCTGCGGAGCATCTCCGACGCATCGTCGGCGTTGCTCGCGGACGCGACGTCGAAGCCGCGGTCCGCGAGAAAGCGCCGATGCGGCTCGAGAAGCTCAGCTTCGTCGTCCACCCACAGTATCGTTCTCGCCTGACGGGGCATGTAGTGCGGAATGTAGTCCGGTGAAAAATGGCCGGAAAGACCTCAAGGCCGTACATTGCGAGGTGTCTTTCGCCCCCCCGTACGCGCTCGCCTCGACGACATTCCGCTTTCGCGCGATCGCCGCGCTCGCGGGACGTGCGCCGCTCGGCGGGGGTCGCGAGACCGCACTCGCTTCGTACGTCGTCGCGCGCCTCGCGGTCGGGTGCCTTCCCGAGAGTGCCCTGCCGCTCGAGGATCGCGTTGCCCGCGCCACCGCCGCGCGGACCTGGCTGGCGTCGCTCGCCCTTCCGGCCCCGGTCCGGGGCCCGCTCGTCAAGGTGATCGACAGCACCCGGCACGATAGCCGGCATGCAGTCGCGTCCGCGATCGTGACGGTGGCCGACATCGCGGCGTCGTATCTGGATGGCCCGGCGCTGGCTGAGCTGCGCGCACTCGCGACGGAGCTCGGCTGACCGGACGCATTCGCACGTCCGTCCGCATCCCGTCTTCCGCATGCCACACTCGACCGACATCTCCCCCATCGCCCACGTCATGCGCCGGGTGGACGAAGCGACCGACGGGTCGCCGTCCCCCGACTCGATCGCGACCGGCTTTCCGAGCGTGGACAAGCTGCTCGGTGGTGGCGTGCGCCGGGGCGACCTGATCGTGATCGGCGGGGACGTGTCGAGTGGAAAGTCCGCGCTCGCGCTGGCGATGGCGCTGCGCGCGGCGGGTGGCGGGAGCGAAGTCGCGTTCCTCTCGGGCGAGATGAGCGTGTCGCGCATCATGGAACGCGCGCTGGCGATCGAGGGACGCGTCTCGGTGGACGACATCCGCAGCGGGAAGCTCGACGACGTGTCGCGGTCGAGCCTCGGCGCGGCCGCGGTGAAGCTGCGCGATCGGGCGCCGCAGGTGGACCGGCTCGTTTCCGGTGGCGTCGCCTCGCTCGCTGACGACCTGCGGCGGCGGCTCGACCTCGAGCTGGCGATCTGCGACTCGCTGCAGGCGGTGGCCAGCGGATCGCGGAACCGCGACGAGGAGCTGGCGGCGACGATGCGGGAGCTCAAGCTGCTCGCGGTCGAGACCGAGATCGCGATCATCGTCACGACGCGGTTGACGGAGCTGCAGCGCGACCGCTCCGACATGCGACCGCAGCTCCCCGACTACGGGGCACTCGGCGCGATCGCCGAACATGCCGACGTGGTGCTCGGGTTGTTCCGCGAGGAGATGTACGACACCGCGCGCGGCATCGAGGGCGCGACGGAGCTGATCGTGAACAAGAACCGCAACGGCGGGACCGGCTACGCCGACCTCTACTTCTACAAGAAGTGGATGCGATTCGAGGACATGCTCGACCCGGATCGTTAGGCAGGAGCCCCTTCCGGTGAACCAGTGAAGAGAACGGACATGCGACGCTCGATCATCCTGCTCCTGGCCGCCGGCCTCGCCGGCGCGGCCGGCTGCGTGCCGCACAACCAGGGAACCGCGGTGGCGCGGCTCGAGGCGAAGCGCGCCGCGCATCCGGACGCGGCGAAGACGCTCCGCGCGTTAGGCATCGCCTATTACGACGCCGGCCGGTTCGGCGACGCGGCACGGGTGCTCGACCGCGCCCAGCAGCTGATGCCGAACGACGGCGTCACCGCGCTCTATCTCGGCATGAGCGCCGAGGCGACCGGAGACCTGAAGGCGGCCCGGAGCGCCTACGAGGGGTATGTCCGCTTCGGGCGGACCTCGCGCGTCCGCTCGCAGCTGCGCGGCAAGCTGGCGGCGCTCGCCCGCAAGGAGCTCGAGGCCGAGGCGAAGGCGACGGTGGCGCAGGAAGCATCGCTCGGCGCGGCGGCGGGATCCCCACGCACCGTCGCGGTGCTCCCCCTCGCATTCTCCGGCACCGACACGACGCTCTCCCCGCTCGGCCGCGGGCTCGCCGACCTGATGATCACCGACCTTTCGCGCTCGGCGCAGCTGACGGTCGTCGAGCGCGACAGGCTCGAGGCGCTGCTCGACGAGATCAACCGATCGCGCGGCGGCGCAGTCGACTCGGCGACGACGGTGCGGTCCGGCCGGCTCGCTCGCGCCGGGCGGGTGGTGCGCGGCTCGGTGACACAGCTGCAGGGGAGCGCGCTCCGCGCCGACGCGGCGGTGATCGACGTCGGCACGGCGCGAGTGGGGCGTCCGTTGAACGCGGACTTCAACCTCGATGCGCTGTTCGACGCCGAGAAGCGGATCGTCTTCGGGGTGTTCGACGACATGGGAATCACCCTGACCACCGCGGAGCGGGCGGCGATCGACCAGCGGCCGACGCGGTCGATCGCGGCGTTCCTCGCCTACAGCGGCGGCCTCGCCGCCGAGGATTCGGGGCGCTTCGACCTCGCGGCGCGGCTGTACAGCGACGCGGCGCGAATCGATCCCGGGTTCACCGCGGCGCAGGCCGGCGCGAACCGGGCGCAGACGGAGGCGACTGGACAGGCGGTCACCCCGGCGACGGTGCAGGCTTCACTCGCCGGTACCGCTGAAGGAGCGGTCGTCACCGCCGCGCAGGGGGGCGACGCCGGCGACGCCGGCCGGCTCGCCTCGACGTTAGGCGCCGCCCGCGACGACCTCAATCCGTCCCCAGCCGCCGACGCGGCGGCGGCGTCGATCGTTCCCCCGGCGAAGGATCCCGTCGGGATCGCGACCGGCGCCGGCGACGTGACGGTGAACACGGCGATCATCCGCATCAAGGTCGGCCTCCCGGTGGTGCTGCCATGAGCGCGATCCCGATGCGCGCGCGGCGTTATGCGGCGCTGGCCGCGGCCGCAACGTTAGGCATGGCAGCCCCGGCGGCGCTCCGGGCGCAGGACGCCGGCGTCATCGCGACGCGCGCCGCGGCGGAGATGGTCAGCTACACGCTGAAGGCCGACGGCAGCGAGAAGACCATCTCGCAGCTGGTGACCCCGATCGCGGTCGTGATCCCGGTTGGCGAGCGATTCTCCTTCGACATCGCGACCGCCTGGGCGCGCTCGCGCGTCGAGGTGAAGGGAGACACGGCGGCGCCGAGCACGATCTCGGGGCTGACCGATACGCAGCTGCGCGGGAGCTACGTCTTCGGCCAGGACGCGGTGGTGCTGACGGCGGGGTTGAACCTCCCGACCGGGCAGAGCACGGCGACCACGAAGCAGTTCGTCGCGGCGCAGAACATCTCGAACGACTTCCTGCTCTTCCCGATCGGGACGATGGGCGCCGGCTTCGGCGCGACGGGAGGAATCGCCCTCGCCCGACCGGTCGGCGCGTGGAATCTCGGGGTCGGCGGCAGCTACCGGCACTCGGCGGACTTCGCGCCCTTCGAGTACAACGACGGCCAGAAGGCGCACTACCAGCCGGGGAACGAGCTTCGCGCGCGTGTCGGCGTCGATCGCGACTTCGGCGCGGCGAGTGCGATGCTCGGCGCGACGTACTCGAGCTTCGGCGACGACAAGTCGGCG